>Ga0209518_1000125_pt1 | contig 104501 bp, 182 predicted proteins | sample RifGroB1_FD_183993 | JGI IMG/M metagenome (GOLD analysis project Ga0209518, IMG submission 183993) | Groundwater microbial communities from Rifle, Colorado, USA - Groundwater B1 (SPAdes) (version 2) | ecosystem: Environmental > Aquatic > Deep subsurface > Groundwater | place: Rifle, Colorado... | reverse complement strand
AGCAAGATGTGGGAGTTCCTCAAACCAGAAGCCAAGACTCCCGAATTGATGGAGAAGCTGCTGAAAACAGCAGAGCAGGTGGAGGAGATGGAGGTTGAGAAGCAGAGAGAGCAGTTGAAACAACTGGTTGGATGAAAGGAGAATGAGGTGAATTGCAAATGTTGTGGAAAAGAAATTGAAGAATCTGATTTTCAAATGATTGGTTGGAAGAAAGCGAACCAATGCACAGGTGGGGCAGTTGTCAAACTTGGAATTCCAAAAGATGCTAAAATAGTCAGATGCAACAATTCCAAGGTGATTCGGGCAGAAAGAGTTTTTGTTCTTGACATCAGATTGTTTTCTCCAAGATATTTTCAAGAAGGATCCCAAATCCCCTGGGCAAACAATATATATCGAGCCAACGGCAAGAAAACAACTTATTATCTTGGACAAATAGTAGAAGCAGATTCGTTTGATCCTGATCCCGATAAAGATTGCGCACATGGAATTCATTTCTTTGAAAATTATGAAGATTTGAATTGTTTGAGCAAATGTGAATCTGATAGAGAGTGGTTTATTGCAGAGAATCGCCCAACAGAATCTCCTGCATCAACAGAATCTGTTGAATCAACAAAAAACAGAAAATCTTGGCAGTTATTCTGTCGCCGCCCCTGAAAACTGACTCTGCCGAGCGAATAGCACCTTGCATCATTATATAGGGGGGCTGCTGGTGTCCTTGCGAGAAAGGAAGTGGTAATGTGCAATCTAAAAATTGAAATATCCGGCGGATGTTCTATGGATTTGGGTGAGTTGGTGGATAATTTCGCCAAGATTTTGAAAGATGAAGGTTTCGGAAAAATTACAATCATATTTGAAAACAAAAATACAGAGTTAGGTGCATCAGTCTATGACGGCTTTTTAGAAGATGAATCTGTTTTCATACATATTTTGGACTAATATTAGATTTACGATCTGGAATAAATTAGAAGACATCCAAATTTCCGGAGCCACAGAGGTATCTGAATTTGTAATTTTCGCCCAACATCGATGAACCATCACAATCCTGCCCCCTGAAATCAACCCTCACCTGCTGAATGAACCGCGAGACCTTGGCGTCTTGGGAAAGTTTATCATAAAGGAGAAAAACTGAATGAAACAGGAAATGAGTTTGCGCGAAGAAGTGAGCCTGATGATCAAAAGTCGATATCCACTGATCTATGTGGTCAGTTGGGAAGGATCAAGGGTCAGAAAGGAACTTGCCGAAATCGCACAGGAATCCAAAAAGCAGTCATATTTCTGGGATGTTGTTTCTGGTTGGGTCGATGCAAATGGGCATCGGGTGAATCTTGATGCCCCAATTCAAGAAGGAACAGCCAAGAAAAAGGTCAGCAATGTAGAGGTCGAATCTGCACAGCGGGCAGTTGATGGCATTCTTCACACTGCTTCGCAGCCATGCGAAGCCAAGGGCAGGTTGTTCATTTTGACTGATTTTGAAGAATATCTTGAAAACGGATATGTTCGCGGTGCAATGCGCAAGTGTGCGGAAAAGTTCCCCTATGATGGGCACGACACTATCATTCTGGTTTCTTCGGTGATGAAAATCCCTGATGCAATGAGCAAGGATGTCACGATCGTGGATGCCAAGATGCCTGATTATCGGGAACTGCGTGAGCACTTTGAGAAGTTCGTTGAATCACTGCCAGAAGAAGCCAAGGTTGATCTGACCGAAGATGATCGTGAAACTCTGGTCAAGGCGGCGCTGGGACTGACATTGAGTGAGGCAGAAAATGCTTTTGCGAAGGCAGTTGTTCAGAACAAGCGACTTTCTCGCGACGATGTGCAGTTGATCTTGGAAGAGAAGAAGCAGATTGTCAGGAAGAGTGGGTCTCTGGAATACCTGGAATCCAAAGTTGGTTTTGATGCAGTGGGCGGAATGGACCTGCTCCGCGATTGGTTGAAGAAAAGGAAGCATTCACTCAATGAGGACGCCAAGGAATTTGGCATTCCCAATGCCAAAGGTGTGCTGCTGCTTGGCACCCAAGGTACTGGCAAGTCTTTGATCTGCAAGACTCTTGGAGATTTACTTGAAAGGCCAGTATTGAGGCTGGATCTTGGATCTTTGATGTCAAAATGGCTGGGAGAATCTGAAAATAATATGCGTAAAGCCCTTGATGCTGCTTCCTCCTGCTCACCAGCTATTCTTTTTCTTGACGAGCTCGAGAAAGGCTTCTCTGGAATGCAGGAATCTGGTGATTCGGGAACTTCTTCTCGTGTTTTGAGTTTCTTTTTGAGCTGGATGCAGGACAATGAAAAGCCTGTTTTCGTGGTGGCGACGTGTAATGATTTCCGAAAGTTGCCGCCAGAGCTGTTGAGAAAAGGGAGATTCGATGAAATCTTCTTTATCGATCTGCCATCGCGGCAAGAGCGAGAGGACATTTTCCGTGTCCACTTGGAGTTGAGGCACCGCGACCCGTCGGAGTTTGAAGTTGAGAAACTGGCCCAAAGAACAATAGGGTTCTCCGGCGCAGAAATCGAACAGGTAGTTATCAGCGGGCTTTATGATGCCTATGATGAAAAGCGAGAATTGACAAGCGATGATATGATCAATAATATTGAATCTTCTATCCCAATGTCTCGAACGATGTCAGAGAAGATTCAGGCACTTCGTGATTGGGCAAGCCAGAAGGCTCGGAGAGCTTCTTCTACGACGGCATGGGACGAAGAAAAGGCACTCTCGGAGAAGAAAACAACAGCAAAGAAGTAGAAAAGATTCTATCCCCTTCAGGATGAAAAATGATTCAGAATTGAGTATTCTAATCCTGAAGGGGATAGAATATGAGTAAAAAATGCCCACAATGCAATATATATTTTGATGGACATCCAAATAGGAAATATTGTACTATTGAATGTAGAAGAAAGTTTTATGAAGAAGAATGCTCAATATGTCATAAAATAAAAATGCCAGGTTCTAAGCAAAATGGAATCATTGTCTGTGCGGAATGTTTCAGAAAAAATAAAAAAGAAATTTGTGTTGAATGCGGAAATGACAGACCAGTCCATTGCAGAATGGAAGATGGAACTTCACTTTGTAATCAATGCTATCGAGAAAATAACAAAAAAATATGTGATAAATGTAAGAAATTATCAGTAATTACTATAAATAAAAATAATATGCGTTTATGTTGTAATTGTTATAAGAAAAAAGAAAATTGTATCAAATGCGGAAAATTAGGGGTAGTAGGGAAAAGAAATTCTGACGGAACTAGTATTTGTGATTATTGTAATAGAAAAGATAAAAAAGAAATTTGTCTTCAATGTAATAAATTAAAAATGGTTCATTCAAGATTCGATGGCAATTCAATATGTGCAAATTGTCTGCGCAAACACAAAAAAGAAAAATGTTATTTGTGCAAAGAAAATAAATCAGTTTCGTCTAGGGATAATGGTAAGCCAGTTTGTGATAATTGCCAAAGAAAGAGACAAATAATTTCTTGCTATATCTGTGAAAAAGAAAAACAAAGACATAGAAACATTAACGGAAATCCAATATGTACAAATTGTTCTCAATTCTATAAAAAATCAGGATATAATTTAGAACTTACTAAAGAAATTATCAAAAATAATAAATATTTTCATCATCTAATATTTGAAAAAGAATTCAAAGAAATATTCGATTCAGAAATATCATTTGCAAGATTATTAATAGAGGGAATCATTTTAAATAATGTAGAAAATTCTTTTTTGAGATATGATTATTTTTCTAAAAACAGAAAAATAGCAGTAGAAATAAATGAACCAGTTCACTATGATAAAAAATTATTCAATAGTAGATACGAAACAAAAAATAAAAATTTTGATGATTATGTCAGAGACTTCAAAACTAAACTTTTAGTCGCAAATCAAAATAATTTTAAAGTAATAATTATAAATATTCAATATAGAATGACCGCCGAGGAACTAATAAAATTATATCGTGATAAGTTATCAGAGTATCTATATCTTGCAACAACATCCAACTGAAGGTGATTGATGTCGAACGAGGGCAGCACAAAGAGAACTATGTCTCTCTGTTCAAAAATGAATTGGAAGGATTGAAATGAACATTGATGAAATTGATGATCAGATAGATAATTTGATCAAAATTAAGAAAAAATTGATTCAAGAAAAGATAGTTTCTTGCGATCACCCACTTTGTCAGATCAGAGAATGTGATTTCGAAAAGTTGAACTATCTTGGAAGTCTGCCACCTCGCAGAGTTTGTTTGAAGTGTGGTTTGGGAGAAGAGGGATATGGGGCAGGATATCACTTTCTTTCCCCTGGGATTCTTGATCCTGTCAATCTTTCCAGAAAAGAAGTCCAGGAAGCAACCAGGTTTTTTCTCACCCAGGAAGAATATTGGCGAAAGTGGCACTTGATCAAAGACGGAAAAGCCATCAACGAAGATTTTTGGCCAGGATTAAAGATTGTGGAAGAAAAATAAATGAAACGATATCATATGTTTGGCGGAGACAATTATGAATCTAATGGAGGCTGGAACGAACATCTGAGATCTTCTGATTCTCTGCAAGAATTGACTGATTCTGTAAAATACGACATCTATGATGCTGATGCAGAAATAGCAAAAATCAAAAACACCAAAGGTGTGTCTGAAAAAGACAAGGAAAAATGGATCACCGATCGCGAGAGAATGAGAGGGATGGCAACTAATTTTTCTGTCGGCGGAACGATCTATGATTGGATTGAAATAATTGATCTCGAAACAGAAGAACCTGTTTGGCAATCTTGGCGATTAGGGGAGGGATAAATGGCAAGATATTTGATGTTTGGTAGCAGTTTTCACACACCCAACGGCGGATGGGGTGATCATCTGAAATCTTCTGATTCTCTGCAAGAATTGATTGATTCTGTGAAACCTAATGTCTATGACATAGATGCAAAAATTGCGCAAGCTGAAAAAGATCTATGGTGGAAAAAGAAAGACAAAGAGAAATTCATTGCCAGTTGGGAAATTCATCGCGGACAGATTGAAAATTTCATCATTGGTGATGAGATTTGTGAATGGGTCGAGATCATCGATCTCGAAACAGAAGAACCTGTGTGGAATGCGAGTGATTTGAAATGAGATTTCCTTGGTTCAAGCAACGGAAAGAGATATTCCCTTTGTCAGAGGAAGAATTGCTGTTGGTCAGAAAATTTGCTCTTGGAGAGAAAGAGTTGAAACAGCAAGCAATTGAAATCTACTGGAAAGGACTTGCCAACGGATTGCATTGGCACTCCTGTCCTGAGATGGGATATATGTACTAGATTGACAATCCAGTTCCATGATTCATTATGAAAGAAGTTCACCTCAACAAAATAAAAGAAAAAGATTGAATGGTTCATTCTCCTAAAATGACAAAAGGGATCCTTCCGGCTTCGTCTGGAAGGATCCCATCCCTTTATTCTAAATTGATTTTATTCAATGAAAGAAAAATTGAAATGACAAAAGAAGACAAACTGATTGAATCGGCTTCGAAAGGTCATCTCCCGGTTGTCCAGGAATTGCTCAAAGCAGGAGCAGACATCCATGCAGAGCAAGATCAGGCTTTGTGATGGGCTGCTGAAAATGGACATCTCAAAGTCAAAGATCTCCTTCAAAACACTTCTGACCTTGCCTTGCTTGATTCAGTTCTCTTCACTTTTCTGATTTGCAGCAAGATGTGGGAGTTCCTCAAACCAGAAGCCAAGACTCCCGAATTGATGGAGAAGCTGCTGAAAACAGCAGAGCAGGTGGAGGAGATGGAGGTTGAGAAGCAGAGAGAAGAATTGCAGCAGTTGGTTTGAGAATGAAATGATAAAAAGTTTATTGAATCATTAAAATATTTTAATATTGAAGGAGAGATTTTAAATGAAGAAGTTGTTTATTCCTGAACACGGAAGTGTTGTTTTGACTGACTATCAGCATTCATTGTTTGAAAAATGTCCATTTGAGTGCTATTGGCATCTCGGAATGGAAACCAAATCCTGCAAGGAATCGCTGAAAAGCAAAGGATTGACCAACAATTCAGGTGGATTGACAGATTTAGGCAAGAAAGTTCGGGACAAGATCCAATCGAACAGACAAGCAGTTGCCAGTCTGAATTCCAAAGCAACAGATGTTTTGGAGAGTAGCAACCAATCTGACATTGAAGCAGCCAAAAGAGTGCTTGGTGAGATGCTGAAAACTGCCGAAGTGGCAGACTGGTTCGACATTTCAAATGTCCTGCGAATTTTGTCAAGAAAAACAGAAACTGCGCCGAAGTTTCATTGAGGAGAGATGAAATGACAGAAGAAACAAGATTGCGGATGTTCAGGGTGATTGAAATTTTGACATCCGATGGTGATTACAGCGAATATGAAGCAGAACAAGAACCACTTTTCTACTATTGTTCTAAATCGTTGTCTGCTTTGGCGTACTATGACAAAATTGGACAATATCTTTGTTTTATCGGTTGGTGTAGTCAATGTGGAAGCAACTCTTGTAATCGCTTCTTTTGCAAAGACAAAGAAGAAATATTAGAAACTCTTTCAACTTCTCTGCGAGAATTTGGCGATGAGGCTTACGGGATTCGAATATGTGATTTGGATGCTGATGATTACAAAACTATGAAAACAGCAAAAGTGCTTAATTTTGAATTGATTTACAAAGGAGAAATGAAATGAAAGAAATTTTGGACAAGAAACCTTACAAATATGAAACCAGTGATGGAAAACTCTTTACAAACAAAGAATACGCAGGAAAACACGAAGCAGCTATCCGTCGTCTAAATGACAGCACTTTATTCAAAAATAATGCAGAACAAAGAAGAGCAACTATTGATAAAATCAATGTCTGCCTTCGTGGTAGATATGCAATCGATGGGCGACTTGACCAAATGTCAGATCTTGATAGAATAGATTTTGTGTATTATGTTATTTCACGCACTGAACTTGATACACCAGAGGAAAGCCACCATTACGCTGCAATGGAAAATCAAATAGACAATGTAAAATATGTTTTGATAGATCGTAATGAGTGTCCTGAATGTTCCGGATGGAATGGTAGATATGTTTATTTGTTTCCATCCAAAGATGCTTTGCTTGAAAAGATGAACAATGAAAAAATATATCCAGGAATTGGTTGGCAGTTGTACGATCTCTCACGAGAATATGCAACACCATTAGATGTAAAAGCAATGTTTGAGTTTTGAAAAGGAGAAATAAATGAAAATGATTATTGAAACAGAATTGCAGTCAATTGAGATGGAGATGGAAATTGTCGACAATGAGATTGTGCTTGTCGATTCTTTGAGTGGGGAAACATTGTCATCAATTCGCATTGATGACATCCTAAACGAAGATAAACAGACTATTGAAGGATATTCTGTCTATTTTTCGACTGAAGTTCCGACAGGAACACCTATGATGGCAAAGATGGAATATACAGAATCAGTGCAGGTTGATCATGTGGGATGAGGAAAGATTTTCAGAAAAGTTCAAGGATTTCTTTGATGAGAATTCTGATCATCGAAGGATGATCATTGACAGAATCAAGGATATCACTTGGTTGAAATTTTCTTTTAGATGCGATGCTGAAAGATTTAAATTTTCTTTCAGCAGTGATGCTGAAAGGTTGAGATATATCGAGAATTATCTGGTAATCATCATTGAAGAGTTGCCAGAAATCATCTCGAACATTGACGAGGTGAAATATATTCTCATTCATCACATCAAAGGATCTGATGAAGTTGTTGGTTGTCGCAACAAAGAAGAGGTCATTTCCAATGCGTTGGAGATGAAAATTATTCCTGGAACCAGTTGTCGAGAATATACTTGGTCTTTGCATGATATCCTTGCCGATGATTATATGAATCCTATTACTATGGAAGTTTCTATGAGTTTCTGAAAGGAAGGTTGAAATGAAAGTAGTAATCAATGAATGTTTTGGCGGTTTTAGTGTTTCTTTGAAAGCTCTGGAATATATGGGCATAGATCCAAAATCAGACGAAGCACTTGATTTTGGATATGTTTCTTGGGATTACGATTCTGATCTTGAAGAAAATGAACAAGAAGATATTGAAGAAATTGCCCAAAATGACTCAAGCTTCGACGAAGATTATGAAGATTTTTGGAAAAAGATTGATGACGAAAAGATACGAATCAGAACAGATCCAAGATTGATCAAATGCGTTGAGGAAATTGGTGAGGAATCATTCGGGAATTTTGCTGAATTGAAAATAGTTGAAATTCCAGATGATGTTGAATGGGGAATCGATGACTATGATGGAATTGAAACGATTCACGAGAAACACAGGGTATGGTTTTGACATTGAAGGAAGAATAATGAATGAAAAAGTCAAATGGTTGATAGAAAACTGCGGATTTGGCGCGGTGTCAGTTGGCATTTTTCGGTCTTTCAGTCGAGGTGAGCGATTTTGAAGAAAAAAGAGTTTTCGCAGGTGGTAAAAATTTCACCTATGAAATGTTGAAATATTGGCAGAACCCAGACAGAGAATTGTTCTTTTTCATGGGATCTGATTGCTTGCCGCAGTTTCACGATTGGCATCGGGCAGATGAGTTGTCTGATATGGCAACATTTGTTTCAATTCCAAGAACAGGCATCAGTTCCACAAGAGTCCGTCAATGGATTGCGAATGGAAAACCAGAAGATGAAAAATTGCTTTCAGACTCAGTTCTGAAATATATCGAAGAGAATGGTCTCTATAAATTAGGAAAATAAAATGAGTCAAATAGCCTACATTGGAGATCTTCACGGCAATTTCGAGGCATTGTCCTTACTGATGAAAAAAGTGTCAGATGAATCATCTGTCAAAACTTTCATACAAGTTGGCGATTTTGGCTATTGGCCTCGTCGTGGGAAAATCAATGAAGGCATCGAATCAATTGAAGTTACAGAAAACTGCAAATTATTTTGGATTGATGGCAACCATGAAGATTTCGAATCAATGAAAAATTTTGGAATGCTTCATCAACCAGGACAATTGAAAGTTTGGAAAAATGGGCAGATCAACTATGTCCCCAGAGGAACAATTTTAAACATTTATGGAAAAAATATTCTTTTCATTGGAGGAGCAGAGTCAATTGATGCTGCTGGACGAACAGAACATTTGGATTGGTTTCGAGAAGAATCAATCACTCAAAGAGACATAGAAAACGCTTTGTCGGCAATTGAAGAATTCCCAGACGCTATTGATGTCGTTGTGTCTCACGAATGTCCTGCTTCATTTGATCTGCCCAAAATTCTTCAACACAACTGGGAAATGTTTGGTTGGAAATCTTGGCCACCTCCTTCAAGAATCGCCCTGCAAGCAATCTTGGAAGTGGTGAGTCCAAAACTTTGGATGTTCGGGCACTATCACGAATCAATGCAAGGGCAAGTCAATGAGACAGAGTGGCATTGTCTGAAAATAGAAGAAGTTTTTGTAATTTGAGGATAATATAAATGAAAGTCAAATCAGAAGATTATTATAACTACTTGATCAATCCAGATGTTTTGCATCAGGAACGGGAAGCGTGTATCGAAAAAATAAATGACATCGAAGAGAAAATTGAGGTTCTTCAACAACAAATCAGAGAATATATTGATGTTCTTCAACAACAAATAAGAGAATATATAGATGAACAAGATTCTCTAAATAGTCGTCATAATTCTTTGGATAATGTTGTAGCTGCTGCTCGTGAATCGTTGTTTGGTGGTGATTACAATCAGATTCCAGTGATTCAAAGAAGTCCAAATTGTTATGGAACTGAGAAAAAATTCTATTCTCCCTTGGTAGAATTTCCTTGGTGGGTGCAGGTATATTTTGCAAACAAAAAAGGATGGTCTGTATCAGGATTCCAGGATGGGAAGAGTTGGTATACAAAACCTTTGAAGCGAGAATATGTCCCAACAAAACAAGAAGCAATTGATTTGGCAGTGAGATGGATCCAGAATCGTGAATTGGAGAATTTGGCGTAATCAATTAGATTCTTGGATCGCTTCCACACCGTCCCCTGAAAATCATCGTCAAGCAGAGAAAGAACTGCGAGCAAATGCGAAGGAGAAGCAAGATATGTTTTTGAAAAAAGCTAAACGAAAAGTGCCCGATCCAACCATCCCGGCCCCAGAAGAAAACAACTTCCTTGGATACGAAATCAGGTGGGTTTGTAAAGAGCATCCATTTCCTGTTTTTGTTTTTGACTACAAAGGATGCTCTTTTTGGGTCAAGATGTATTTTAGAGGAGAGCAAAACAAACTTGAAGTTTGGGAGATTCACATTGACGGCGTAGATTTCCCCAAATATCTTTGGAATAGGGAGGAAATGAAGCATCCATTTGCAATCATCAAAGAAGTAGAACGTTTTTTAGCAACTGATTTGGATGACAAATTTGAGCGGATTTTGAGAAAGTTGAGAGGATGAGTCTGAAATGAACTCCAAAGAAACCAGACAAGCAGCCAAACAGACTACTCACGAAAGAGATGGTTGGAAATGCGTCGTCTGTGGGATTCCTGGAAATTCAGAAACCTTGTCTGATCATCATTTGATCGAAAGAAGCCTCTGGGCATCAGAAGAAAATGATGGATATATCTGCGCAAATTTAGTCTCTTTGTGCAGTTCCTGTCATCTAAAAGCAGAGCAGACTCTCATTTCTGTTGAAGAGTTGCGAGAAATGGCTGGAATCACAGAAATTGTTGTACCGGAGCAGTTCTATCCAGAAACTCAATTGACCAAATGGGGAGATGAAATACTCATCGGTGGCAGAAGGCTCAAAGGTCCCCTGTTTGATGAAGAATCGGTGCAAGAAGTTCTTCGCGAAGGAAGAGTTCTCGGTTTCTATGATAATCGATTCAAATATCCCAGAACTTTTCACATGCCTTTCAGTCCTGGAGCATTGAGTGATGACAAGAAATTGAAGGATTGTTCTCAATTTGAAGGAAAAGAAGTAGTCATCTTTGTCAAAATTGATGGAGAAAATTTCCAAGTTTATTCTGATGGATATATGCACGCCAGATCGTTGAGCAAACCAAATCATCCATCTCAAGCCTGGGCAAAGAACTATCTCTCGCAAAGGGCGTATTTGATTCCAGAAGGATGGAGATTAAGTTGTGAGAATGTTTATGCAGAACATTCAATTCACTATTCCAATTTAGATAATTATGTCTATCTCTTTGCTATTTGGAATGAAAGAAACGAAGTTCTGCCATTTGACGAACTTGTTGAATGGTCTGAATTGCTTGACATTACTCTATGCCCGGTATTGTGGCGGGGAATTTGGGATGAAGAGATTGTAAGGAATATCTATCGTTCTAAGTATAATTTGGACGATATGGAGGGGTGGGTGTCTTGGACGACGCACGGATTTCACTACAAGGATTTTCACAAAAATGTGGCGAAATATGTTCAAAGTGGTTGGTCAGAGAATATCAAGCACGGAGGAATTCACTGGAGAGATAAACCAGTGATTCCTAATAGATTGAGAGAGAGAAAACAATGAAAAAAATAATTCCAATTCATAGCATTATCGACATAACTACCAACAGCTCGTCTGAGTTGTTCATCTGCAACACTCAAAAAACAGAAGAAGAAGTCAAAGAATTTCTTGAAGCTTTAGGACAGGCAGTTGGGCAATGGCATGGGATGGGGGAAATCAGAAGCGGCAATGGAGTTGGTGATCTGTTGAAAGAAATTCACAGCATTCACATTGTTTATTGGGACAATGGCTCCTTGGGGTCCTTGATAGGTCAATTCGTTCATTGGGATGCCGATCCTAAATTGAAATCTCCAGCGCCGTTCTGGCAATATGAGGATTTAGAGCCGCCAATCAAATCAATGCGCACAGATTGGCGTGATATGCCAATTGAAGAGAAAAGAAAACAATGGGACGAAGAGGCTCGTCAACGTGATGAACTCGAAGATGCCAAATGGATAGAAATTGATCAATGGTTTGAGGAAAACAGAGAAGTTTTGGAGCAACACGTTGGACATTTCATCTGTGCAGAAAGTGAGGATGATAATTCAGTGCCATATGATCTGTTTAATGTCATTGAAACCAGATTGCACGGAATCAGATTGCATCTCGGATGAGAATCAGAAGAGAGCCAGAGAGCAACTATTTCGCAATTTTTCACAACGGAAAAACTTTTCGTTTTGCTATTAATGCTTCCTTGCCAATCACTCAATTGAGACATCCCGAGATTCTTGATTGTGCGATTACAGCCAAATGTTATGCAGATTGTCCGTGGTGTTATGTATCATCAGTCAAAGAGGGCAAACACTATTCGAACATCGTTGTCAAAGCGCGAGAAATCTTCGGCAACCTTGATCTAGATCAAAGACCATTTCAGATTGCTATTGGGGGTGAAGGTGAGCCGACACTTCATCCTGATTTCATTCCATTTTTGAAGTCAATCGCTGAACTGGAAATTGTTCCGAATTATACTACAAATGGGATGCACCTGTCAGATGAGATTTTGAAAGCAACCAAAGAATTTTGCGGAGGAGTCGCGGTTTCCTGCCATCCTCACCTTGAAAAAGTTTGGCGGAAAGCAGCAAATCAATTGATTCAGGCGGGAATTGCTACTTGTTTGCACATCATTGTTGGAGAATATGGAACTTCTGAAAAATTCTGGCAGATATATGACAGCACCGATGGAATATATTGCTATGTTGCCTTGCCATACCAAGCAGTTGGCAGAGCAAAAGAAATTGATGTTGAACCAGAATGGAATTGTTTTTTTAGAGAAGCGATGAAACTGACCCCAAGCGATCTTGCTGTTGGGGCACCATTCCATTCATTTCTGTTGAAACATCCTGAAATTGTCAAAACTCTTGGGATTTCAATGTATGATCCGGAAATTTTGTCTGGTTATATAATATTGGACGATGACTACAAAACTCTATTGGTTTCAAGTTATAATCAAATTCCTAGAGGAGAAAAATGAAGTGAAATGATAAGTCAAAAACTACTTATAGTGGGAGCAGGATGTGCTGGCTGGACTGCTGCTATTTATGCTGCTAGAGCAGGTTTGAATCCTGTAATGATCACTGGAATGGATCCCGGTGGGCAATTGTCATTGACCACACAAGTTGAAAATTATCCTGGTTTTCCAGATGGTATCCTTGGTCCAGAATTGATGAACAGAATGCAAGAGCAAGCTGAAAAATTTGGGACTCAAGTGAGCAATGAATGGATTAGGAAAGTTGATTTCGAAAATAATCCCTTATCTATTGAAACAAATAAATCTATTCATTATGCAGATTCTGTTATCATAGCTACTGGATCTTCCACTCGTAAATTGACGATTCCTGGCGAAGATGTATTGTGGGGACATGGAGTATCTGCTTGCGCTACTTGCGATGGTCCTTTATATCGCGATAAAGATGTGGCTGTCATTGGCGGTGGGGATACCGCCATTGAAGAGGCTTTGTTTTTAACAAATTTCGCCAAAAAAGTTTCTGTGATACATCGGCGGCAGGAATTTAAAGCAAGCAGAATTATGATAGAATCTGCTTTGAAGAATTCAAAAATTGAGTTTATTCTTGACTCAGTAGCTATTGAATTTTTAGGGGATCAACATGTTGGATTATCTCAGGTTGTATTGCAAAATGTTGAAACTGGGTCCAAAAATAAACTAGATATTGATGGGTGTTTCATTGCTATTGGACACGTTCCGAATACAAAGTTTATCGTTGGACAGATCAGTCTAAATCGTCAAGGATATATTCTGACAAATGAATTTCAAGAAACAAACATCAAAGGAGTGTTCGCGGCAGGAGATGTTCAAGACAACATATGGCAACAAGCAGTTGTAGCGGCAGGGTCTGGATGTGTAGCTGCATTGGCTGCTGAAAGATATTTGAGGAACTTTTAATGAATGAGTATCCATTCCTTTCAGGAGGATTTGCGAGGGATATCCGTTTTGGAAGAGCCGAGCCAAGAGAATACAATCGAGCGGGAGTTCTTCCTTGCAGCATGAACTATCTGGGCTATGTTTTTTGGTCGCAGCATCACGGGAAAGGAATTGAAATCAAACGTCAGATGAAATGTCGTCCCAATTCTTTGAGCGTCATTGACCGAGAAACTTGGCAATGGAACAAGAAAATTCCAAAATCTATTTGGGTAGTTGTTGAATCGATTAGATTTATCACTGACGAAGAAAAATCGTTTGATTCGTTGCAGATCATGTTTTCATTTACTACTGCCGAAGAAGAAAGATTTTGTGTGATGCAGTTGCGAGATTTTCTCGACAATTGCGTAGTTTAGCGCCTTTGCCCCTGAAAATTCGGACCAGTCAGAGAACTTCCATGAGGAGACTGCCGTGAACGTGAATCTGCCAAAAACTGATTTCCCGATGAGACCATCGAAAGATGTTCAGTCGAATGTTCCTGTTGAGATGGGACATCAATCTTCTGAGGCAGATACATTTGTTGTATTAGATGGCCCAATCTATTCGAATGGCGATGTTCACATGGGACACACACTCAACAAAGTTTTGAAAGATTTTGTTGTTAGACATAAACTTCAAATGGGGCAATCAGTTGAATTTCGTCCTGGATTTGATAATCATGGTCTGCCCATCGAGGTGTCTGTTGAAAAGCAATTGAGAAAAAATGGGCAGGAAGTTTCTTCTCAATTAGTGAGAAGTGAATGTCGTAAATTCGCACAGCACTGGGTAGATGTTCAAACTGAAAGTTTCAAGAAAATGGGAGTTATGGCAGATTGGGATAATCCCTATCTCACTATGTCGGCTGAATATGAAGCAAAGGAGGTTGAAGCATTCGGTGAACTCTATTTGAAAGGCTACTTGTTTCAAGATGACAGAGTGGTTCCTTGGTCTCCAAATTTAGGCACAGCGCTGGCTGATAGCGAATTGGAATATCAAGATGTGGAAGATGACTCTGTTTATGTCAAATTCGAATTTGACGACGATCCAGCAAGTTCTGTGATGGTATGGACTACAACTCCTTGGACTTTGGTCGCGAACAAGGCAGTTGCTTTCAATCCTGAAATGCAATATGCTAAATTAGCAGTGCAAGGTACTGATGGCAACAAAAGTCCTTATGTTTGGGTTTCCACTCCCAAAGTGGATGAAGTTGTTGCGCTGCTCCTAAAAAATGGATTAGGTGTTGAGAAATGGATGGACTGCTCTCGCACAGGAGATGAAGTCTTTTCGGGAAGGCAACTGATCTCTCCGTTGACAGGTGAAAAAGTTCCTCTGTTGCCTGCTGATTGGGTAGATGACAAACAAGGAACTGGATTGGTTCATGTTGCCCCAGGTTTTGGTGAAGATGATTTTTCATTGGGCAAACAGCACGGAATGGAAGCCTATTGCCCGATGGACAATCGGTGTCATTGGACAGAATCAGTCCCGGCAGATTTTGTTGGCAAAAAGTGTTTGTCCTCTAATGATCTTGTTTTTGAAAAACTGAAAGGCAATCACACATTTTTGATGTCAGGAAAGTTCAAACACAGCTATCCATTTGATGAGAGGTTGCATCAAAAAGTAGTTTATCGCGTCAGTCGTCAGTGGTTTATGGATCTGGATCATGACAATTTGAGAGACAGAGTTGTTCAGGCTGTTGACAAGATGCAATGGTCATCTTCTGTTGGACACGACAACGTCGTCAGAATGGTGCAATCGCGACCATCTTGGTGTTTGAGCAGGCAGAAGGCTTGGGGAGTAGGAGTTCCTGTATTTTACCACAAAGAAACTGGCAATTTGGTTGCTGATGAAACAACTTTCCGAGCAGTAGCCGAAATGACACGGAAACATAGTTCAGATGGTTGGTTCAATTTGACGCCAGAAGAAATGTTGCCATCAGATTATGTGGATCCAAAAACTGGTGCTACACCATCTGATTTGGTGAAAGAGGAATCAACTTTGAGCGTGTGGTTTGATTCTGCGCTTGCTAATTTGTTTGTCAAGGGATGGGCTCAAACGGATAAAGTTTTGGATTTTGCCCTAGAAGGGCAGGACCAGATAGGATCGTGGTTTCAGGTTTCTTTGCTGTTGTCAGTAGCGTTGACTGATAAAGTGCCTTACAATTTTGTCCTTTCTCATGGCTTTGTCCTCGACAAAAATGGTAATGCCATGCACAAATCTGCTGGTAATGTTGTTTCTCCTGAATATCTAGTTCAGAAATACAACATGGATTCTGTGAGATTATGGACTGCCTTGTGTGATTTGAACAGAGATGTTCGTGTCGGAGACGTGGCAATGGATGGGGTCAAGGTAGATTATTTGCTTTTCAGAAATTTCTTCCGATTCTGTCTTGGTAATTTGACTGGCGAAGTAGACACGCTTGCGCAAGGAGATGCTTTGGACGGCTATTTCAAATTGAGGTGTCTTGAGATGGCGTCAAACTCTAAACAGAATTATGAGCGATACGCTTTTTCAGAAGTTGTCAGAGAAGCAAAGAATTTTGTCCTTGAAATGAATGGTTTCTATTTCGATTCTGTGAAAGATACTTTATATTGCGAAAACATGCAATCTGAAAAAGCAAAAGCCGTCAGATCAAATCTATACACTGCGATGGTGGTGATGCTCAAAGTATTGCAGCCAGTGATGCCATTTTTGTGTCAGGAAGTGTGCGATTGTCGTTCAGATCTTCCTAGTATGGCTTGTTCTCTTTTATGGGGAGAATATCCTAGCTTAGATGAAGAATCGCAGTCTTTGTTTGCCGAGTTCCAAACATTAGCAAAATTCAGATCTGTGATGAAAAAGGCACAGGAAGAATATAATCATCGCGAGGGAAAAGTAAATCCACTTGAAATGGGAGCACTAGTTTTTGCAAGACCAGAGGAATTTGAGGTTCTCAGAAAATATCAGAAATATCTTGCTCAATGGTGGGTGGTATCTCAGGTTGAAGTTCGTTGTGATGGCGCTCCGAGAGTATGTGTATCACTTGCTGATGGTGAAAAATGCGCCCGATGTTGGACTAGAAATGTTGATTGTCAGCAGGTGAATGATCAACATCTTTGCCCAAGGTGTCGCACAGAGGAAGTAATAGCCAATTGAAATTTGAGAACAAAATGAGTGTCATTTGACATGAAACAATCTACCTGAATCAAAAAGGAGAAACAAATGCTGGAAGCTTGATGGATGTCATGCGAAAAAGGTTTGGGGAGCACGACATCGAATTGATTATTGACAATAACATCGTCCCCAACGATGAAACTACTCTTTTTGTTTGCTCAGGGATGCAGCAATTGAAGTCAAAATTCCTCGATCCAGATCAAACAAAAATAGGAACATTGCAATCCTGTGTCAGAACAAATGATATTGATTTGATTGGAGATGGATCACATTTAAGTTATTTTCAGATGCTTGGTAATTTCAGTTTTGGAAGAAATGATTATCACGAATCTGTCGAAATGTGGCATCAAATTGTCAATGACCTGGGAATCGAAATTGATCACATTACCATTCATCCATCCAAACAGCAACACAGAAAAATGTGGTCGAAGTTTGGATATTCAATCGTTGAAGATGACGAGTGTGTCTGGTCAGATGGAAACATTGGCGGTTTCTGTTGTGAAATGTTTTCCGGAGGACTTGAAATCGGCAATTTGGTGAATACCATGCAACATAGCACCGATGTAGGATTCGGATTGGAGCGGCTGCTTCAAGTAGTTGAAAGCAAATCAAGAATTGACGAAACTTCACTCTTTGACCAGAGCCTGCGTCCAATTTTGAGAGATCATGTAAGATTTTTGACTATCTGCTATGAAAACAAAATTGAACCAGGCAACAAGAAGCGAAACTATGTAGTTCGTCGATTGTTGAGAAAATGTTTGAGAATTGATTCAGGTTTGTCCGGTTTCATCTTTGATGACTGGATATCCTCTGAAAAACAACTGCTGGAAGAAAGACTGAAACTTGGAAGAAGATTGATCCGCAAGCACCGCGACAAAGACGATCAATGGTGGTGGGAAAGTTGCGGTTTGTTGCCAGAAGAGGTCAAGGAATTGAAGGAGAAATGAATGTCAATTGAACTTGCCGGGGATCTGCTTCTTTCGAAAAAGAGAATCGAGCAACTTGAAAAATGTTTGCGATCTGCCTGGCAAAAAACAGATGACGAAGAAATCAAAAATTTGATTGAAGAAAATTTCATGAGAGAGGAAATTGAAAAATGGCAGAACGACAATTCATAGTCATAGGAATAGCAACTATCAGACATTATGAAGACCCAGATGAATCCTTTCTGATCACCAGAATTTTGGATGAATCGGAGTTGGGTGCCTTGGCTGATGAATATTTTTGCTATGATAATCAGGTTGGAATCTATATTTCCGGGCATCAAGCAGGAAAGGTTTATAACAAATACACAAGAATTTGGCGAGAAAAGAATCCCAAAATCAATCAATGGGGATCGGAAGAAACTGATTTTGATGAAATCTCTTTCAAGGAGATTTATGAACTCAAACCAAATCCTGTGTTGCTATTGATGGATGATTTTGTTTCGCAAGAATTGAAATTGAAAGTTGAAGTTTTTCAAACTGCTGACAGCAAAGAGCGAGAAGAATTGCTGGAACAAAAAGAAAGAGAATTGTTTGAGCGACTGAAGGAGAAATATGGAGATTGATTCTGAGTCTGTTTTGGATTATCGAAATTACGATTCTCTGTTGACAAATCGCCAGAGAAGGATGTCAAACAATCAAGGATGCTGCTATTGCTTATGTGATCGATCTCGTGTCATAAAATGGCGAAGATGCCCAATCTGCGGCAGGCGAAATGGTGACAAACGATACAAGAGAAATGCTAAGGTTAAAACATGAGCAAAGTGAAAGATCAATTGATTGAGATGTTCGGCGAGCTTGAAGCTTACGCCGAACATTGTAATTGGTTATATGTTATAGAAAGGAAAGATAAAAAATCAAATTCGATTCCAGTGTGGACTGACATCACCGACCACCCATTTGAGCGAACTAAATTACACGGATGGGTTTTCTATAAAAATAGTAGTGGTGATGACAAAGTGATATTCTTCCGATTCAATAAAAATAATCAAAAATTAGAAAAATTATTAGAACTTTCTCCAGATAGATTGCAGATGATCAGAACTATGATGGATATATATTCATATCTACACGATTCCGATATTCACCAATATGAACAATGGGGGCGAATTGCAAACAAATTGGTAGATATGATGTTTGAAGAGTTGATCAAATTAGAAGATAAGGATCGTGAAAAATGAGCAGCCTACCTGACCAATTGAGAGAAATGTATCCGGGAATTTATGTTGGTAATAAGTTGTCTAAATTTTTATATATCAGAAGTGATTCAAACTATTATTATCAGAGTTTCACTATCAAAAATCCACAATCTATGTTTGAGGAATGTTCTCTGATGACATGGGTATTCCCAATAATTTCATCTGATTGTAAGGAAATAATTTTCTTCGAAAGAAGTGAAAACAAACTGATCAAACTTTTTAAATTTAATAAAAAAGATTTGAAAATGATAAAAGCTATGATTGACATCTATAATTATTTGAAGCGAATATTTTTGCACGATGAAGAAGCCAAGTGGCGTGAAATGATTGACCGATGGATGACCGTTTGGATCAATGATATGATGGAGAGAAACAAATGAATTTCGTTGACAAGTTGAAACAGGTTCCAACATCTGCTGCCGATCGTCGTCCAATGGATCGTCCTTATTTCATTCGCAATAATTGTCCAATCTGCGAAAAATCTTTGGTTTATTGCCAAGAAGAGAATGAAAAATTTGAAGACATTTGGTTTGATGAATTTGTTTGCTCCGGCAACTGCGAATATTGGATATATTTTGATTGGGCAAGCAGTTGGTGGCAAAAATTGAAAGTGAAAATTTCAATCTGGTTTAGGAGAAATGAAAAATGAGTTTTCAGTCTGCATTTGAAGAAAATTTTGGGCAACACAGAGATATTTCCTCTTATATTTTAGCATCAGCTAATTCGGGAAACACCATTTCAATATATCAGCATTCATCTGCAAATGCTCACATACTTACATGGGGTCATTCAATTTCGAAGGATAAGGCGATGTTAGAAAATTCATCTATTTTTGAGTATGGTTTCATGCGCTCAAAAAAAGAGAATTATATTTCTGCTATTTTTATTGAATATGACAAAGAGAATGATCGGATTGTTGAATTGTTTCGATTTAGCAAACATCAATTGGATCAGATTTCTGCTATGCGGGAAATTTATGACATCCTCCAAGGAATTTTCAGCAACCAGCTTGAGCATCCATCGAAGGTTTGGAAAGGCATCTGCACCAAATGGATCAATATTTGGTTTCGTGAATTGATCAAACAAGGAGAAACGAAATGCGAAAAGTGATTGAAATTGAAGAACAAGTAGTAGTGAAAAAGTTTCAAACTTCTGATGGACTGGTTTTTGAAGAAGGCGATGAGGCAGATGTACATCAAGCAGAAATTGATCAATTAGAATTTTGGGATCCTAAATTACTAACTGAACAGCAAAAAGAATTTTTGTTCCGAGCTTTTTGCGTTGTTTCGAGAAACGATGAATCGAAGAAAAAGATCAGAAAAAACCGAGACAGATATTTGAAAGAGTATGTCGAAGGAATGTGGTGGTTTGGGCTTTTCAAAATCAAACCAGATGGACTGAAAAGATATTTAGTCAGAAAAATCTACGGGGAGATTGTTTTTGCTGCTGACAAGCAAGAAGTCATTGCTTCCTATGAACACCCTCAGTCCAGGTTTGACGTGGAGTCGATCTACGATCTTGAAGCAGAACAATTTGAAAAAAGGCTTCAACTCAGAGTCATTGACATTGAATTGAAGCCATTTGGAGAGTAGTTTCAAAAACTGGTCTCGGCGTCCCCTGAAAAATCCGCTCGCTAATCGAACGAATCTTGAGCAGGAGCAACAGATGCGCATTTTGAAGATTGGCACTGCCAATTTGAACAACATTGTCGGTGGATTCCGTTCAAATTGGCAGAAGATGCAAGAGGCGCTGGAGACATTTCATCTTCAAGGGTGCCACTTCGCTGTTTTCCAAGAAGGGGTTCTATCTGGATATCCGGCAGAAGACTTGGTCCTGCACGAACAGTTCAACATTTCTCAGCTTGAAATTCTGGAGGAAATGAAAATTTTCTGCCAAAACAAGTGCCCAGGAATGATTGTCATCTTTGGAATGACCTATCAACTTGGATCTGTCTATAATGTAGCAGTAATTCTTCAAGGAACCAAAATTATTGGAATTGTTCCCAAGCAAAATCTTCCGACATATGGGGTGTTCTATGATGGTAGAACATTTGCCAAATGGCGTGCAGGTGCCCAAGAAAAAGTCAATGGGGTGTCATTCGGAGATTTGATGTTTGAAACTCCTGATTTCAAGTTCGCCGTAGAAATTTGCGAAGACATCTGGTCTGTTGATGGTCCGTCATCTCGCCATTGTTTTGAGGGGGCTGAATTGATTTTCAACATTTCTGCTTCTCCATTTCGCGAAGGTGTTTTTCATTCTCGCCAGCGTCTGATGGAAATCAGATCCTCTGACAATGAAACAACTTTGGTGTATGTGAATGCTGTTGGTAGCAATGATTCTTTGGTGATGGACGGCGGAGGATTTATTGCCCAAAATGGAACCATCCAGCACGAAATTCCAAGATGGGATGGTGGGGCAAGAGTCTATCAAATTGATCTCGATTTTACAAAATCTTCTCGTGCTTCCAACACAACTTGGCGACAAAACGCTTTTGACAGAGAGAGAGATTGCGGCAAAATAAAACCAGTCGCCGTGGAATGCAAGAAACCTTTGACAAATTGGCAAAAACATTTGCCCTTGCCTGGGTCTGGGGGATTTTCAAATCCTGGAATTTTTGAAGATCAGATTGAAGCAATCATCTGGGGACTGGATGGGTATTTTCAAAAATCTGGTGCTTTTGAGCGGGTGGTCGTTTCTTTGTCAGGCGGCAGAGATTCTGTTTTGACCACTTTGTTGGCTTGGATGTGGGCAAAAAGACTTGGCAAAGACCCCAAGTCAATGATCACCTGTGTCTCGCAGCCCACCAGATTCAATTCCGAAGCAACAAAAAGCATCGCCAGCAATCTGTGCGAAGGATTGGATGTGAATTTCATTGAGGAGTCAATCGAGGATGGCTTTTCTCGCGAACTGGAGGCTCTACAAAATATTGCACAGACAAATGTGGGGGATTTGCCACCGATCGTCAAACAAAATTGTCAGGCGAGGCTGAGGGCTTTGAGAATGTGGAATTTGTCGAATTCGGTGAATGGGTTGTTCTTGAACACCGGCTGTATGTCAGAGCGAGCAGTAGGCTATTCTACTATTGGTGGCGATATTCAAGGTGGATATAGTCTTTTGGGGAATTTAAAGAAAACACAAATCAACGCATTGCTTGAATATTTTTTGAATATGGATAATATTCCCGAGCAAGTAAAGCCATCATTAGAGATATTGCTTCAAAGTGCTGCATCGGCAGAATTGGCAGAAAATCAAGAGGATGAAAAAGAGTTGATGCCGTTTGAGATTTTAGATCGGTGTTATTCCCTTTATGCGGGTGAGAAAATGTCTCCAAAGGATATTTGGAAAACTATGTGCAGGATTTTTGCGGATAAATATGGCGAAGATCAAATTGAAGAGTGGATCAAAAAGTTTATCAAACTATTTCATAGATCAATCTATAAATGGATTCAAACGTGTGAATCTGTCCATTTGCAAGAATTAGATCTTGATAGAGAAAGAAGTCTGCAATTGCCATCTGTGTCCTCATTGGAGTGGCTGAATTTAGACGAGAAATGGTCAAAATAATTTTCGGAAAAGCAGGAAAACTTCGGACAAATGGAGTATCATAATCTATGAAAGAGAAAAGTGATTTAGTCTCAGTGAGCAAGATTGCCAAAATGTTTGGAGTCCATCCGGATACTATAAGGGATTGGACTGACAAAGGAATTTTGAAAACTACCAGAACATTCGGAAATCATCGAAGATATTCTCTTTCAGAAATAAACCATTTGATCGAGGAACAAAATGAAAGAAAAGGAAGAATGGAGAAAGATATATCCACCATTTGACAGATATTCAGTAAGTAATTTGGGTAATATTGTCAATGATTCTACGGGTAGAATTTTGAAATGTGTAATAAATAAGTCTGGATATAGAATTTGTAGAATCGGCGAATCCCCGGGGAATATGGCAAAATCTATTATGGCAATTGGGGAGTTCCAATTGAGGTAGATAATCCAGATCCACCAGAAATTGGACAATGTGGAAAAGGGATTCATGTCATTCCGATAGAACCTCCTACTGATTTCACGAATGTGGTTTTTTCAGATGTTCTTGTTCTTCTTGAAGTCGCAGAAGAAGATGTCATCTTTCGCGAGGGCAATGGAAAGATGAGAGTCAGGAAAGCCACACCTTTGAGGATTTTGACAGAGAATGATGAAGAATGGCAGAAAATTCAAAATAATAGTCTCCGACGATTTTGCCTTGGGGAACACATCGACTATGACCAGGAAAAAGGAATTTTGCACTTCAAATATGATGATGGGACAGAAAAGTGACTCAAAGATGGGCTTCCTCATCGTGAGGATGGTCCTGCTTATATCTATCCTGATTATATATCCTGCGAATGGCAGTTATCACTATTTCTTAAATGGCAAAGAACATCGTGAAGATGGTCCTGCGATAATTTATCCACGATCTTTCAAAAGTCCGAATGAATATTGGATTAGCGGAGTCAGAATTTATCCTTCTCCTACTCAAAAGATGAAGATGTGGATGAAGATGTGGTTGGAAAGATTGAAATGAAAGGAGACAGAGATATGAGCACAAATTGTGATATTGCGCAAAAAACAGATGATGGAAAAGTTAGAGTAATTTACTCGCATTGGGACGGTTATCCTCAGTATGTCGGAAAGATGCTGTTGGAACATTATAATGTTCAGGAAAAAATTGAAGCATTGTTGAACTTTGGTGATATGTCAATTTTGGAAGCAACACCAGAAGGATCTACGTTTTATCATCGAGATCGAGGTGAAGAATGGGAAGATGTTCAGCCAAGAATTTTTGATGATGAAAAATCTTTCTTGTCAAGAAGAGATATTAATGAATGGAATTATCTCTTCAAAGATGGACAATGGTTTGTTTGTTTTGGCAAAGAATTAGTTCCACTTTCAAAAGTGATAGAAGATGATGAGTGAAATCAAACAAGTAATAGTCATTCGCAAAGATTTGAAAATGCGGCGTGGCAAAGAAATAGCCCAATGCTGTCATTCCTCAATCGCGTTTCTTTCCAACAGAATTCGCCACCTGATTGATTGCAGTGATGATGATATTTTTGATTTGAACGGAACGAATATCGAAGATATTTTATGTCTATCCAAACCAGAAATTGCCTGGATCAAAGGCAATTTTGCAAAGATTTGTTTGCAAGTTGAGTCAGAAGAAGAATTGCTTGAAATCAATCGTCAGGCGAAGGAGGCTGGACTTGTTTGTGAGTTGATCAAAGACTCTGGTTTGACGGAGTTTGCCGGAGTGGCAACGATTACTTGTCTGGCAATAGGACCTGACTATTCGGAGAAAATAGATCCAATAACGGGAAGTTTGAGACTCTATTGATGAACAAACACCCAACTCTATTGATAGAAATCAAAAAGGATCAATTTGCGGAAGTAGATATTGGAATCGTGCCATTGATCAAAAAGATGAACGACGACGATGACATCACTACTATTTTCTCTTGCGAGGGTGATCTTGAATCAATGCTTGAAAAAGAATCAGAAATTGATTTGCCATATGTTCTTTTCAGATGCGAATCTCTTGCTAAATTAGAAAAATTATCAAAATCAATTTTTGACTTCAACGAAAAAAATGGATATGAAACATCTTTACAATGTTCTTGGATAGAAGATGATGGATTGACATTCTGTTTGAATTTTGATTCTAAAAAAACATTGTTGAATTATATTCAGTTCAAGGAGAAATAAAATGTTCAAATTTATACAAAACAGCAACAGACGCAATGAATACGGATTTTTCTACACCGAAGCAGAATTGGAACAAAATGGATTTTTCAGCTTTCTGATCGGGTTGATTGCTGGCATTGCTGTAATGATTTTGATTGCAACATAGGAGAAACAAATGATAATTTTTTTGATATATTTGTTGCCTGGATACATCTTCACAATGAAACTCGCCAGCAACGACATTGGCTTTCGTGAAGAAATGTTCTGGAATGATTTCTTGATGTTTCATCTTCACGTTCTGGGATGGCTGCCGTTGATGATTTTCAGATACATTGACGCCGTTCATAGAGATGAGCAGCACAGGGTTTCAAAAAGAAAGCAGAGTTTCAAATGACAATCTTGGTGATATTATATCTGGTCATCGGTCATTTCTACATCCTGAAAGAATTTAGGAATGTCTATGATTTTTATAATGACAAATTCGTGTCCTTTCAATCTGCCTGGGATCTAATTTGGTGGCCAGTGATTGCTTTGGCAGAATGGTGGAATGGGATTCGTTTTGATCTGAGATTGAAGAAAGATGAAAAGAAATGATATATTTTTTGATATATGAATTTTTAGGTGTGATATATTGCATCTCAAGATCTTGCGAAGATGAAAGATTTTGCGAAATAATTTCTAATTCTATTTTAAGCTCAATGATTCACTTTATTCTGTGGATTCCAGAAATTATTCTCGAATGGGATAGAAACAGATTCAACAAACAAGTGAAAGGATAATGATATGTTGAGATATGTCGTGATGTTTGCGCTCGGAATTGTTGTAAGCGCAGCAGTTGAAGAAGAATTGATTCGCAGAAATCTCAAAGGGAGAATTCCTGATGAAGTTTTTGATGAACTTTTTCTTGAAATTGAAGAGGAAGATGAATCAGTTGTGAATAACTGATCAAAAGGAGGTTTCCTAAAATGGAGATCAAAAAGATATTGGTTGTGGATGACGAAAAGAACATTCGCCGACTGGTCGAGATCACCCTTCAAAGGGCAGGATATACAACTGATTCTGCTTCGGATGGCATAGAATGCTTGGAAAAAGTTGCTACATCCAAACCGGATTTGATTGTGTTAGATTGGATGATGCCAAAAATGTCTGGTATAAAAGTGCTTCAAAATCTTAAATCTAATACAGATACAGCATCAATACCGGTTATTATGCTTACTGCCAAAGCACAAGATCTGGACGTATTGAAAGGCTGGCAGGCAGGCGTGGATTGTTTTTTGGTGAAGCCGTATAATCCAATGGAATTGCTCCAGTTCGTGAAAAGAATTGCCGAAGCAGATGATGACTTTGAAGAGGAAGTGAGATTTGAGATATGAGATTGTTTAGAAAAAAAGAAGACTATCCTGTTGAAGCCCAGGTAGTCCAGACTTTTGCTACAACTGATGGGAGAACATTTTATGACAAAGAAGTAGCCGATCAACATCAACAACTGCTAAACAAACAATATGACGCAATAGAAGTTTTCGAAAATGCTTCAAAATTTCAGAATCAAGATTTCTGGATGTTGTGTGAAGGTTTCCAAGACGAACATCTGTCTGAAAACATTTTTGCCAATTTTGTCAAAATAGAAAACAATGATCAAGCCAATCAAATCGCAGAATATCTTTTCGAGGGATGGAAGGAACACGATCCAGTGGCATTCTCCCATTGCTGGACAAAATTGTTGAGCAATGTCGGAAGATTGGTTTATGTCGTTGAATTTGCTTATGATCTATATGGGCAAGGACCAGGAATGGTTTTCACCCTTGAAGAATTGAAGTCAAAGGTAGACAATCTTTCTTCTGAACTTGAAACAATAATGAATGAAAGTGGAGAATTGGAATGAGCAAAATACTTGGAATAGTTTATTCCTATTGTTATAGGAAAACATCTTTGGCTGATTACATCAAAGAAATCAATGAAATTACCAAAAAACACAATATTACAGATTGGTGGGACACTGACGCTCAAGATGGTTCTGCTATTATTGGCTCTGATTGGAAAGACTCAGTTTTCGCAGAAGAGTTATATCATGAAGTGAATGGATTTAGCTCCAATTGGGATTTTGCACTTGGGAATGGAGACAATATAGATGAAGAATATAGCAAGGAGTCCAACATTGAGGACTATCCAGATTTCTGCGAGGCTATCAAAAACAAACAATGGAAATTGCTTGAATTAGTCAATTATGATTATTCTACATTTATCAAGGTAGAAGTAGATGATGATTGGAGAAGTATTCACACCAGCAGAGATAAATTGGTTTCTATGATTTTGAATCATCCAGATCTATTGAATATTATTGAATCTAAGAAAAGTAAATTTCAATATTATTTTGGGAAGGGACTTTCACCGCAAAAAATTCTAAAAAAGATGCATCAGGATCTGTCCGGGCCACCGGCTCTATACGATACTCGTCCTTCAGGATTTGCTGCGTTGATATTCAATCTGGATACTTGCTATAATAACGGGACATATTATGTTATTCGTGGCAAAGATGCTCATTTATTTGAGGAGTAAATGAAATGATATGGTATCCAGTGCCTTGGAATGATCAAGTTTTTAGATCTCAATTAGTAGTAGATAAAATTTGTATCAACGCAGAAGTTCATTTTGCTAAAAAGAAGTGGGTAGGGGAGTGGCATTCGATATGCCCTGAAGTAGGCAGATATAGGATTTTGAAAAATAGCAAAGAAAATATCATTTCAAAAATTGAAACCGAAATTGCCCATTTTTTTGATGAATATATCCTTTTCGTAGAAGAAGTAAAGAGATATGTCCTACGCACGGAAGAGATATCTATTATATATCCTTTAGTATATGATCAATTACCAAAATTCAAATTCCATAAGAAATGAAAGACCAGAATCACATCAAGCAATTATTTTTCAAATTCCTGGATGACTATGATATTTTTATTTGCACTGATCGCAGTGGCGCAGGAATATCTCTAACAAGAATGTCATTGCTCTCTGCGATGTGGAAGATGCCATACAAATATCAATTATGTTTGAGTGAATTTATAGATATGATGACATTGCCATTGAGTTTCGATGAAGAATTTTATTTCGCCAGTTTCAGAGAAATTCGGACTGGATATTGGGACACTTTCGCTATTATCGACAATGATGGAAAAGAAATTGTCTCGTGGAAGCAGATTTTCAAATGGTTGGAGGAATTTCCTTTACCAAAGAAGCAAAAGTAGATGACAAATCTATTTCAATTTTTTGAGAATTGTTGTGATAACTTGAGCCAGCTAATTCCAGTTTTTGCCTGAGTGTCAATCAAATGTTCTGTTGTCGGCAAAGAAGATTTTGTGAGATTCTGGATGGCTTCTGTGAATCTTTCCAAAAGTCCTTCGAAATCAATTGACAACCCAAAAGAACGTGCTTCTGATCTTCCTTGTTTGATGACGTGGCTCAATGCTTTTGCCTTGTCAGCATCGGGAATATCAGAATAGACAATGTCCTTCATTGTTGACACGAGAACGTTTTCCAGGTCTCTTTGTTTTTCTGTGAGGCGTTGAAAGTCTTGGTTGGCGAGTTTTGGCATCCGACGTCCCTCCATTTGTCCCTTGACAAAAAAAATTGCTTTATCCTGCTTTTGCGACAATATTTTTGATTTCCCCTGAAAATTGACAAAGAATGATGAACAGGCTCCACCAGCAAATTTGAAAAGGAGCCACGAATTGATGAAAAAAAACACACGTTTTCTTGATTTGAAAGAACAAACACTTCGATTGATTGAGAAACTTCACAAAATTGACCCAAAAACTCACAGAGAAGAATACTCCGAGATAGTCGGAGAGATTTGTCAGTTGAATATGGGATTGGTGGGCAAACAAATTCGAAAGTTTTTGTCTCCAAATTTGAGCCAAGATGATTTGAATGATTTATATGCTTCGGGACGAGAGGGATTGCTTTTTGCCATCCCCAAATTTGACCCATCAATGGGAAACACCTTTGCGAGTTATGCCTCGCAATGTGTCTTCGGATATGTGATGAAATGGATCAATTGGAACTCGTCGATGCCATTACCTTCAAACATTGCAGGAGCTATCACGGCAGCCAGGAATGGCAAAACTTACCTTTGTCAAGATGCTTCTTCTCCGTTCTATCACAAAATTCTGTTCAAAGACCGCAACGGAGTTGAGCACGAAGTTGATCCGGTCATCATAGAAATAGCCAAAGGATCTCTTTCTTTGGAATTGTTGGCAGAAAACACCGAAGAAGGAATTTTTGAGATTGGCGATGAAGAATTTGAAGATCAAGTGATTGATCGTGAAGCCATTCAAAAAGCAGTGGCTCAACTTGAAAACAGAGACAAAAAAATTCTTATGATGCGATATGATCAAGAGTGGAAACTGAAAAAAGTAGCAGAAAATATGAAATTGTCAATTGCTCGCGTCCAGCAGATTGAACAAAGAGCAATTTCCCGTTTCAAATCGCTTTTGGAGGAAGAGGGATATGATGTCGCCACTCATTTCAAGAATTTGAAGGATTGAGAAGATATGTCATATTCAAATTACAAAGAAAATATAAACTATGAAATGCACATAGATTCAGACTATGTTCCAGTGAGTGGCGTATATGATAACCAGTATGTCAGAATTGGACACACTATGACATTTCAACAAAAACCAACGGAAAAACAATTGGAAAAACTTGCTTGGCAAATTGAAAATGAAATCATCGGCGACAAAAAGGTGTTCATAATAAGTGTCGACGAAATCGCTTTCAATCAATATAAAAAAGGATCAATGGCTCAATGGCTGAATTGCTCATTACAAGGTGGTGGTATAAATTATATTTTGCTACGAGGTCGCCCTCGCGATGGGGCAATGAGTTGGGACATTGATATATTCCCCACTGGGACAAAAGAGATATTGCATTTAATTGAATACAGGATAAAATATTCTTGGGATTTGCTGTTTATCTACAAACTCCATCCGGTCTCTGAAAATCCTTGGTGCGAGAAAATCTTTGAAATCACTGAAATTCACGAGGAATATTTGAAAAAATTGGAACGACTTATGATTGCTTCACAATTCAACATTCTTCCAACAAATGAAAATAATTCATTTTTGACCAGGATATTGGATTTGATTTTTGAAGAGGCAAAAAGAGCCGTTGAGAGATCTGAATATACTTCTTTGAAATGGACAGAGCCTAATTTGAACGGAGATATTTTTCCTGTCGGTAGTTATAATTATGTTTCTAACATTTGATAAATATAGAAGGAAAAGAAATGATTTCTGAAACAAGAAAAGTTCTGCTGAACAAGAGTTATGGCGGATTTGAACTTCCGAAGGTAGTGGCAGATTATCTTCAAGAGCAGAAGGGATGGGACATTCCAGTCATCAGAGTTGAAGAAGATTTCAAAAAATATTCCGCAAGTTTGCTTTGCTTGTGCGAAATGTATGGACAAGGAAGGTTGGTTTCTGGAAATGATCATTATCGTAGCGAAGAACAGATCAGATTTCATCCTGACGTGATTGAGGCAGTTGTGGCAATGAAAGAAAAACATCAAGAATTGTTTGACCTTTCACCACGCCAAATGACAGAAGAACAAGAAGCGGAATATAACAAAGTCAGATGCTTGGAAAGCATCAAAGTGGTTGAAATTGTGATTGAAACAGATATTGACAATTATGATGGAATAGAAAAATTAGAAGTTAGATGTTATGAAAAATTTTGAGGAGAATTAAAATGCAAGAAGTTTGGCACGGATTGTTGTTTTGTTGCGAGGGTCCTTGTGGCGGGTCTGGTGATATTATGTGTCTCGCTGCGGGGGCAACTTTTGAAGAAATGATTGAGGCGCTGATTGCAGCAGGAATCAAAGGGCATTCATCATTAGAAGGCTATGATCCGGAATATGTTCCTCATCCAGATTTAGAAAATGCTTTTGAGGAAGACTGTGATTGGGACGCCGAAGTAGCAGTTTGGTCTGTGAATAGTTTACGCGAATTGAAACACAGAAAAGAATATTGTCGCGACGGAAATTGGTTTTTGTTAGAAATTGATTATGAAGAAGGTAAAGATTACGATCTAGGGAATATTCAAGTGATCTACAGAAAAGACAACATAGGAGAGTTGAAATGACAAAAGAAAAAGCTCTTGAAGAATTGGCGATCGTCATTGCCAACAGATACAAACGAAATGTGGCTGATTATGTTGCAGAATATAATGCGATGCAAGAATTTAATATTGGAGACAGATTTCTGTTCAATAATTATGGACGTGGAGAAGAAGAAATCGAAATCACAGGATTCAGTGATATCAATCCAGGAGGAGTGAAATATCATTGCGTAGTGGGAGATTATTCTTCGTGGAGCTATGCAATTGAAATCAAAGACAGAATCATCAAAAAAATAAATGAATAAAGGAGAGTGAGATGCCACAAAAAATTAAAGTCAAAGAATTGATCCCAGTCGAAACAGAAAAATGGTCGACCGAAGATGGAAAAACATTCAACACGGAAGAAGGAGCAATTCTCCACGAAAAAGAATGCCACGAGAGACAATTGGTAAGAAACAACTTGTTCCAGGTAGCCGAAGAGGAAGTGTATCAAATTTTTGATTTTAATGTAGAAAGTTCTTGGGATAGTTGGTGTGGATTCTTCTGTGCTAACAGGATTGAAGATTTAGAATATCTCTCAAAAGAAATATCATCTTTGAAATTTTCTACTCAAGTTGATGTTGCATCATTTATCGCCGGGCGTCCATCTAAATTCAAATTAGGTGAATGGTTTTGTTATTGTATATTTTTCAATTCTTCTCCTATGATTTATTCTATGGAAGAATTGCGCAAATTTGCGGAAGAATATATTGAAGGATGCAAACAAAATGTAAAAGTTTTGTTGCAACAGATCGGCAACTTACCAGAAGGATCAAAACAATGACTCAAGAACAATTAAACAACGCATTTCGAAGTCTTCTCGGAGATGAAAAGGTTGAAGATGCGATTTTCAACAAAAGATTTCCAGAAGATGAGCTTTGCAGAGAAGTGGCAGAAAAGTTTTTTCTCGGGCAAATTGAAGAATCGAATGATGTTGAGATGGTGCGCCGGGCTTTGAAAAAACTCAAAGAACAAGGATATGTCGGCTACGAAGGAGTCTGAAATGGAAAATTTCGGGAAAAAACTTGTTGAAGCAGATATATCTCAATTAGAACATAGTATAATTAAACATTCAACAAAACTATTCTATATCTTGAATTCTGTTCCTTTTTGTTCTGCGAAAATAATTTCAAAATACTTTTCACGAATTGCAGGATTCCTTTCATTTCCTGTATAATACACATATAGGAATCAACAAATGCAACTGGTCGAGCAACACAACTTGAAGGGCAAACAATGGAAAGAAGCAGATGATCTCTGTTTTCGTTCCAAGAATCTCTACAACCTCGGACTCTATCATGTTCGACAACACTTCTTCGAAAAGGAATCCTATCTCAACTACAACCAGTTGGACAAGTTGTTGCAATCAACGGAAGCCTACAAATCTTTGCCTGCGAAGGTTTCACAGCAAATCCTGATTCAACTGGACAGGAATTTCAGGTCTTTCTTCAATGCACTTCAATCCTGGAAAACAGATCCTTCCAAATTCACTGGCAAACCCAGAATCCCAGGCTACAAGGACAAAACCAAAGGAAGGAACCTCGCAGTTTTCACAGATCAGGCAATCTCAAAGAGACTGCTGAAGAAGTTCAAGATTGCCAAATTGTCCAAAACTGAAATTGCAATTCACACTTTGAAGGAAAACATCAACCAAGTGAGAATCGTTCCAACCTCAACTGGCGGCTATGTTGCAGAGATTGTCTTTGAGCAAGAACCAGTCAAAGCAGCCACAGATTCCAAAAAACATTTGTCCATTGACCTTGGAGTCAACAACCTCCTTGCCATGACATCAGACCAGAAGGATTTTCAACCTCTCCTGGTCAGCGGTGGCGCAGGAAAGTCCATCAATCAATGGTTCAACAAGCAAAGGTCGAAAATGCAAGAACAACTCAATCCAGAACAAGCAGTTTCCAAGGCAATCCTGCGATTGACTCAAAAGAGAAACCGAAAGATCAGGCACCTGTTTCATCAGGTTTCCAGGTTTGTCGTGCAGACTGCGATTGAACACGGAATTGGGACAATCGTGATTGGCAAAAACAAGGAATGGAAGCAAGAGGTGAATTTGGGCAAGAGAACCAATCAGAACTTCGTCTCACTTCCTTTCAATCAACTGATTCAGCAGATTGACTACAAATCAGAACTGGTCGGAATCAAGGTTCATCTGCAAGAAGAAGCACACACCTCAAAGTGTTCTGCTCTTGATCTTGAATCTGTTGAGCATCACGAGAACTATCTTGGCAAGCGAGTCAAACGTGGTTTGTTCAAGACAGCGGAAGGAATCCTGCTCAACTCGGATGTCAATGGTTCTTGCAACATCATGCGAAAACACCTCAAAAAAGAATTCCAGAAATCTTCGGAGAACTGGATAGAGGCCATTGTAGTTTGGCCAAAGCGTATGGTTTTCCAGGCTTGAAGAAAGAACATTTAGAATGTTTTTTCAAACTATTCGCATCGCTAAATGTTATATTAGGAGATTGCGATTGCTTGATGATCTTGCTGTTGGAAACAGATATTTTGTGAAATATTTTGACAGAAAAGCACATGGAAGAATTTTAGAATTAAATCCCTACAATGGCGACTCGGTAGTTTTTCAAAGAGATGGCAGCGAACAAATTGAGACTTATCCAGTCGCGACATTTATCTCAATGATCATTGAAAGAGTAGATTGAAATGGAAACTCCTGAAAAAATTGCATCAATGCAGGAACAGAAGATTAGATCTGAAGTTTCTCAATTGACAAAAGATATTAGAAGATTGAGATTGATGAAAACTTTGAAAGTAGGAAAAAAATATTTGATTAAAATTCCTATGCAATCTAAAAAGATTGTTGAAGTGATTGCTATTGAATTGGGCAAAGATGCCGCATTTTCTTGGAATGTTTGTAATGTCCATTTCATCACTGAAAAAGAGTTTGGATGTCTCGTATTCCAAGAATTTGTTGAATGTATCATTGAGGAGATTGATTGAGAAAGGTGGATGGAATGAACGATCTGTCAAGATTTATCGAATTTGAATGCAAAAAAGTTAGATCCAGAATGGATGAAATCACTGAATCTTTACGTAGATTGAATATTATGACTGGAATTTGCCCTGGGCAAATATATCACTTGCTTGGCACCGACAGAAAATTCGAAGTCATTGAAGTCAGAGATGATCGTGTGAAGTTGATGCACACTGATAGTCATTTGACAGATTTCTATTATATCTTAGAAGTCGCAATGATAATGACGAGGATTGATGATGATCATTGAAACCCAAGAAGAATTAGATTATTTGAACAAGCTTGATAATTATAAATGCAGAATGCTCGCCTGGGTCCGCAGATTCCATCCACGGCATGGTGATTTACGTCAATCAATTGATGAAGAAACCAGAGATAAAATCCTAGTGATTGAAAGTAAGTTGCTTGAATCTTGGCATCAAATACAACACATGATAAATGACGATCCTTTGATTCTCTACAAAGAGTGCCATAATCGTGGCAGTGTTTCATCAAATTATATCTATGATCAGCGAGAAACTTCAAAATCTTACTTCATAAAAGAAGGGATGAAATATAATTGTGTGTGGTGTGGCGAAGTTCACGAAATGTCGCACACCATCCCCTGAAATGCCGCCGCCGGGGGTGAATGTTGTTTGTAGGAGGAATGACAAAACGGGAATTTTGCTCACCACTTGAAAAAAGCAAGGAATGTGAGCAAACTAAAAGTGCATTCCTATGAAAATAGGAATGAGAGTTGCAACCAACGACCACCAAGATAGTGAAGCGAGACGCAGATTCCACGCCACTTGGAAACAAGAAGAGGAATCTGACTGCCCATAAAGTGTAATGGTTTAGCACGGAACTCTGTCGAAGTTCAAGAGAAGGAGTTCAATTCTCCCTATGGGCGTTTTTTGCAAGGTCAGAAAAACAGATACTTCTAATAGGAACCAGTATGTTGCAAGTTCAAGTCTTGCCTCTTTGGAGCAATTCAAAGAGTAGCTCAATTGGTAGAGCAGCCGGAAAAAGACAACTCTGTTTTCGATCATTCCTGCAAAAAATTTTGAACCAGGAGAAAATATTGTGGGAAGTTTTTGCAGGCAGTCAGATTGTGAAAAATTTGTTGATGTTTTTCCAGAATTAAAGGAGGAATTAGTTTGTCCTGATTGGTACGAGGCTGTTTTTTTGAAAAAAACAGGGCTACTTCAAGGTCCCGTATTCGATCCAGAGTCGATTTGCTCATTGGATGATGTAGTCAGAGATGTGACTGAGCAAATATCAGATACTCCCCTTTGTGGTGTATTGCAAGCAATGGAAATTTACAAGCGTTTAGTGGCAACTGGATTGTTTGAATAGTTTGAAAATTTTGCGAGCGTCAAGAAAAGGGATACTTCTAAGCTCACTTGGTAGAGCAATTTCCTTAAAAGAAATATGTGCTGGTTCAAATCCAGCAGAATCACAACCCCTTTTTCGACTTTTCCCGCAAATTTGACGTCATGGTGTAGCCTGGAAACACACCCCTCTCTCAAAGAGGAGATCGGCAGTTCAAATCTGCTTGGCGTCGTAGCAACTATAGGAGAGAACAAATGTTGGCAATTCAAGAATATTTACAAAATAGTTCTCTTGACACACTAAACGAGGATCTGGCAATCAAGGCGACTCGGCACGAATCTTTGCCGTTGGTAGTTTTGAACTATTCTCAATTAGAAAGTCCTAAAATTCATCCAGTGATCAGAGATTGTCGGGGGATTGTCATTCAAACAGATTCGCCTATATTTCCTGTTATTTCCCAGGGTTTTAGAAGGTTCTTCAATTGGGGTGAGTACATTGAAGAAATGAATCAGTTTGATTGGTCGGATTTTTCGGTCAATGAGAAGTGCGACGGAACATACATCGGATTGGCTTATTTTCAAGATCAATGGATATTACACACCCGCGGCGGTTGGGGAAATAATATTGTAGGCAAATCTCCTTTCACCTGGGAGAATCTTTTTTGTATCGCAATGGGAATCAAAAATCTTCAAGAAATTCCTTTTCCGAGGGATTCTTCGTATGTTTTCGAACTTTGTTCTGTATATAACAAAGTAGTTAGAACTTATCCTACGCCAATGACATTTTTGATCGGGGCTAGATTCAATGCCTTGATTGAGTATTCTCCATCACAACTTGATCAATTCGCTCGTCAATATCAACTGAATAGTCCTATTCGTTATAGCTTTTCTTCGATTGATGAAATCATTTCCTTGATCAAACAATATGAGCGCGATGATCCTACTTATGAGGGTGTAGTTATTAGAGACATCGACAACATTCGATTCAAGATCAAATCATTGACTTATTTGGCCCTTCACAGAATGAAGGGGGAAGACAATTCTTTCAATTTCAAAGGAGTGTTGCCGTTTATTCTCGCAGGCGATACTGATGAGCTGTTGGTATACTTCCCGGAAGTTGAGGAATTGACGAAGTCGATGGCAGAAAAAATTCGAGTAGTTTGGTCAGAAATTGTTGATTTGTGGAACAACTCCAAGGATGAGATTTCTCAAAAAGATTTTGCGTTGAAGGTGAAAGATCACCAATTTTCGGGATTGCTTTTCACCAATAGAAAGCAAAACGGAGATTTAGAGAGTCTTCAAAATTTGTGGAGGAATTCTCCAGACATGATGCTAAAAATTCTGTTCAAATGAAATTTGTTGAGAAAGATTGAGTTTCTTCTCTGTCCGCCCCTGAAAACGCGGGATGTGGGACGAAGAAGGGAATGTAAGGAGAAAATCGCTTGGAAGGTAAAAAAGTTTCCAAAATGTGAAACCACCATGCCCTTGTCTGATGCTGACTAAGCGGGATAGGTGCTGGCAGAGGTCCAGAAAAAGCTGGAATCGTCAAGATTCCTCGGTGAGTGAGAACCTCACATTCGTCAGCCTTGTCAATTCTAATCGGCGGCAAGAAACGACAAGAATATTATTTAAAATGCCGTCAGTCTTCACAAAGAAGACATTTAGAGAAGATAGATTATTATTTGTTAAATTAAATTGGAAGGGCGTAAAAAACCCTTCTTATACCAGCATAGATGTAAGTAGCATCACTTGCAGAAGCAAGGGGTCCAAGATCAAGGCTTGGCGCTGGTACTTTGGAGAAATCCAAAAACGTGATGGTTTTATATTGCAAGAGTTAATAAAAATTGCTCGGGTAGCTCAGTCAGGTAGAGCGGGATTTTGAAGGGATCCGCGTCAGGCGTTCAATTCGTCTTCCGGGCACTTACAGCGAAGTCAAGAAAAGTGATACTTCTCAAACAATGATCTGAAAAACACTCACTTTTCACTTTTTCTCGCTGTTTTTCAAAGACCATAGGAGACTCAAAATGAAACTTTGGATTTTGGAAAATGTCGATCCTTATCTTGGAGATGTATCCGAACAAGTTATTCGCGCCGCAAATGAAAAAAATGCAAGGAGCGTGGCTGCGGAAAATTGTGGAAAAGAGGGCAAAGGAGTTTGGTTTGATCCAACGCTCAGTTTTTGCAAGTTGATCACAGAAAAAGGTGAAGAGGAATGTTTGCTGGTTTCTATTTGGGCATAGAAAGAATAGTTTTTGGGAGATAGTCGAGTTGGCAGCAGACCCCTGACTCGAATACACAAATTTTTTATTGATTTTTTTCTTGACGAATAGAGGAATATACGAATTAAAAATCGAACATACTAGTATAATGAATACTAGAAGAAAAAATAAAGTTTGGTCAATTGGAAAAGAAGAATTCGCTAAATTAGTAGCCGAAGCATATTGTATTGCAGATATTATATTCGAAATAGGATTTGATAATTATAGTACATCTCATTATAAACGAGTGCGTGAGCGGATAACCGAGGAGCATCTCACAAGCGACCATTTAATACGTGGTGGTTTGGCGAAAAATCGCATTATTTTACCCGGAATATGTAAAAAAATCCCAATAGAAGAAATTTTAGTGGAAAATTCATCTTATAATAGAACTAACTTAAAAAAGCGCCTCATTAAAAATGGGATGCTAAAAGAAAAGTGCGCTAAATGCGGGATGAATAACGAATGGCAGAGCGAGAAGCTGGTTCTTCAAATTGATCACATCAATGGAATTTGGAATGATAACAGAATTGACAATCTAAGATTGCTTTGTCCAAATTGCCACAGCCAGACCAAGACATTCACATCGAAAAATCGCGGCAGAGGAACAAAAAAAATAACTGATAGGAAGTATATTTTTACAGGACAGCAAAATAGCATCATAAAACCAAACAATATAAGAAAAAAATATTGTCATAATTGTGGCAAGGAAATTGTGGCAGCTAAAACTGGAATGTGCGCGGAATGCTATCATGTCTTTGCGAGAAAGGTGATTAGACCTTCAAGCGAGGAACTTTTAAATTTGATGAAGAGGCACTCTTTATGTGCTATCGGAAGAATATATGGCGTATCAGATAATGCAGTTCGTAAATGGGCTAAAAGTTATGGCTTGATAAAATAGATATGAAAATAATCCCCCGTCGTCTAAAGGCAGGACAATATACTTTGGATATATGAATGGTTGCGTTCGATTCGTCCCGGGGGAATTGCTATATTTGAAGTTTTTGCCCCTTTGAGGAATTGGTAGACTCGCTTGATTCTGAGTCAAGATTTTTCCTGGTTCGATCCCAGGAGGGGCAATTCAAGGAGAACCTTTTTGTTTGAGAAAAATCAATCAATCTATGGCGTTGACCTCGTGTCTCTGAATGCGATCACCGATGCAGTCGAAGGCGCTTTGTGTGAATTTCTGGAATGGTTGAGTGAGAATGAGGAAGTCAATCTTCAAGGGCAACTTGGAGTGTTCCGCACCAAACTGCGCACCCATTTGATTGCAAAAAAGGTCAGAACAGATTTCATCAAAACTTCCACACAAGAATCTCTGCTGAATGCCAATTCTTGGGATTGGGATGGATGTAATCTGACTTTTAAAGGGGAATATGTTTACGCTAGGGCGATCAATCATTCTATTTCTCAAATTTGCAATGTTTCAGGAAATTGCAATCTCGTCCAAGCAAAACGAGCCAGCGCCGCGATGCAATCAATGTTGGTCTCATTGCAGGCACTCAATCAAATGTCCGAGCCAGTGATTGAACAAATGTTGAAAATGACAAATGAAGGAGCTGAAAATGACAAATGCTGAAAGACTGGAACAATTATTGACCACCGAAGGTCTGCGCGGAGGACAAGCCGCAGATGCTTTTGCAGTAGCAGTTGAAAAAATCAAAGAAGAACAAAAAACAAAACGAGTTGAAACTGCGGAAAGATTGCTTCGCGAAGCTCTTGAACTTGACAACAAGCAAAAAGAAATTCGCAATGCTTTTCACAAAGCCGAAGCAGACTACGAAAAGAATCTTGGCAAGGTTCTGAATCAGATTGAAAATCTGACCGGCAAATCGAGAGAAACAGAAGAACCAACAGAGGAAAATCCGACAACTGAATGACACTTTTTGAAGGAGATATTCGATGTCCCAATTGATTTCAAATCTCAAACAACGAGGATTCATCGACACCTTCACCAATGAATCGCAATTGATTGAGCACTTGCAACAGCCAAGAACATTCTATGTCGGTTTTGATCCGACAGCGGATAGTCTTCACATTGGTCATTTGTTGCCATTGAAACTGATTCAGTTGATGACCGCCAGCGGACACAAGCCAATTGTGTTGCTCGGATCAGCCACTGCAAGAATTGGGGATCCCACCGGAAAATCAAAGTCAAGGATTGCTTTGTCGAGTGTTGAAACTGACAGCAACACAGAATCAATCAGAACTCAGATTCAAAAAATTCTTGGAGGGGAAATCACATTCTTTGAAAACAGCCATCCTGGAATGACATGGATGGAGTTTGTGATGGATGTTTTTTCACATTTCAGCGTCAATGAGATGGTCAAACGCAAAACTTTTGCCGAACGACTTTCCAATGCTCAACACCTCTCATTGTCAGAATTTGTCTATCCTGTTCTCCAAGCCTTTGACTGGTTGGTTCTTTGCAGGAAATTTGACTGCACTTTGCAGATTGCAGGATTGGATCAGTGGACGAATTGTTGCGCAGGAAAGGAATTGATTCGGTCGGAATTGGAAACAGATGCGCACATCATTTGCACTCCTCTGCTTGAAGTCAATGGCAAAAAAATGGGAAAATCATCAACGGGTGATGTGCTTTGGCTGAACGAAAACAAAACTTCGCCGTTTGAGGTTTGGCAGTTTTTCAGAAATCTTCCAGATGAAGAAATTGAGAAATTTGGATTGCTGTTTGCAGATGACTGGCTTCCAAGTGAAGACATCAATGAATCCAAAATCCAATTGGCGAATGCCGTGGTGAAATGGATTCACGGAAATGAGTCTGTTGAAAAGTGTGCTCGTCGTGGCATAGCAATTTCGAAAAAGACAGAGTTGCAAATTGAAGATTTGCCGACTTTGGAAGTTGATTTTGGAAAACACTCTGCGATGTCATTGTTTGTTCATTCTGGTCTTTGTTCGTCAAATTCTGATTTCAAAAGAAGTGTCAAAAACAAGGGGATGAAAATCAATGATCAATTGATAGTCGACGAGAGAATGGTGTTGATTATAGATCGAACCTTCATTCTTTCTCACGGCAAGAGGCAAATTGCCATTGGAATGAGAAAAGGAAACTTGAATGACCAAAATTGAAACACAGGAAGAACTTGATTTTGTCAATCAAGTGGTTTGCTATTGCATCCGATTGTTTTCTATTTCCAGACAACACGAACTTCGCACTGATCGGTTGTATTTTATTTGGCGGCAATTAGGGACCTTCTGGAATGGTGTCAAGGGCATGTTTTTGATATTTTGTCGTTGTCCCGATGATCAAAAACAACACGTCCAACATTCAAGCACCACATCTGTATTTGTCGCAGTTGATGGTTTAATTTCAAGTTGCCCGTGGTGTGGAAGAGTCGGGACTTATCAAGGTTTTATAAATGATAAAAATCACTATAAGGGAATGTAATGAAAAAAGCAATAACATTTGAAGAACTCACAAGTTTGAACTATATGATCAAATTATTGCAAGGAATGCGTCGCATCATTTCACCCATAGAAACACTCGATTTGCGTGCCCAGGCTGGTGATCTTTGCGCGTCAATTAACCAATTTTCAGCTTCGTTCAATGTTGCGATGAAATATTGCAAATGTCGTCTACCAGGGCAGGTATACGATAATATTGTATATGTCCCCAGTAGCCCAGGAATTGTTGCAAGATGCGCGTATTGCAAACAACAATATGTCTGGTCCGCCGGAGAAATAATCGAATTAGACTGGACACCCGGACACATTGCTAATTTAGAAAACAATTTCATAGATAAACCTATTTGGTTGAAGTCATTGTTTGCCAAATGGGATATTGAGCATTGCCAGTTTCTTGATGTTCAATTGTTCGCGGTAAATGGTCCAACATCTTCATTTCCTGGGGCCAAAAGTTTTTGGACTATTGACCGAATTTCTTTTGAGGATATGCACAAGTGGAAACAATCCAGTTATAGTCAAGTATATTGGCAATCTTTTTTGAAATGTAGATTTAAAAAACAATGAAAGAAATAACATTCCAGGAACTCATAGAGTTGAACTATGCACTCAAATGGCTACAAACGCTCAGAAATTTTTCAGTTTTGAGTGATTCTGTTGAAGATGTGCATGGCAATAACTTACATCGTAGGCTAAAAGAATTTGCCGGGCAATTTGAATTAGAAAAAATCGAATGTGAGAACCCTAAATGCATCTTGCCAAAATGCAACAGCGATATTTCAATGAATGTTGTTTTTGTTCCTACTTTCCCAGGAATTGTTGCCTTGTGTGCAAATTGCCGTCAGCAATTTACATTTTTTGATGGTGAAGTGATCAAAATTGAACATAAACCTTGGTCTTCCGAGAGAATCTTGTTGCACAATGATTTCAAAAACAAACCTGGTTGGATGCAATATTTGACAGCAGTTTGGGACGTTGAAAATTGTCAATACACTCAAGTTGAAATGGTTGAGCCGCTGGTTGATGTTGCACGTCGATTTGGAGATTTGTGGTCGATCGACTATTTGTCGTTTGATGAAATAAAGAAATGGCAAATGTCACCCCGCGGCGCTGAATATTGGCACCATAATAAATTTCCAATTAGATTCACTCGCTCCTGGAAGGAGGGACTGCGATGATCACATTTGAAGAACTGATTGATCTGAACTATCAAGCAGTTTGGTTGCTTGAAATGTTCAAATCTACCAAAAAAATTGATGGCATGGATTATGGCCCAAAGAAAAGTGAACTGGGTAGTCTTTGGCACAGGTTGGAAACTTTTTCAAACCAATTTGGTTTGGCGAGACAATATTGTAGTTGTGATTGTCATGACAGAGCAGAATATTCAATCGATTCTGTGTTTTTTGTTTCAAAAGTGCGATTGGATGTTGTTGCTGTTTGTCCTTTTTGTCGCAAACAGCACGTTCAAACGAGTAAAGGAGAATTGTGGGAAATTCCGCTTAGATTTCCCCCGGATGACGATTGGAAGAATGGTTTTTGGCAGGAAATTCCATTCGGAAAATCTTCTTCGTGGATTCAAAAAGTAGAAGGAAGATGGATGCCTGGCGATGCTAAAATGGATAGCGTCCAAATGACTACTCAACAAGGAAAAGTATTCATTATTCCTGAATTGTCAGTACAGCAAATTTATGACTGGATTCAATCCGATTCTATCGGCTCATTTTGGCACAACAACTTGAAGCAAATCGCCAAAGAAGTTGTTACTGCGCCAGGATTTAATTCGCCATAGCGAAGGAGATAGGAGAAACAAATTGCTTACATTCCAAGAACTTCAACAATTGAACATTGCTTATGTGCGAATACAAAAAATGCATCGCTTTCTGCGAGACAATCCTACGGACGACATAAAACAAAGAAACAACTGCGTCGATCGACTTAGAAAGATCGCCACCACTTTGAGCAAAATTGCGATAAAAAATGATTGCGATGACTATTTTTGTGATTGGCTGGCTCCTAAACACTCTTGCAACATTGGCAAAGATTGGGGCACTTCGTTGTTTTTCCCTCATTTACCAGGATTGGTTGCTGTTTGTCCGGTGTGCGACCGAAAATTTTCCTGGTGTGGAGATGGGCTGATGCAAGTTCCAGAATGGAAGAAAGATCCTTATGGTGGTGACATCATTGATTTTGAGCATCCTTGGCTGGTAAAGCAACACGCCAATGGGCGATGGAATGATGAAAGATGTGGGATGCAAAATGTTTCAATATCTTACCATTTTGGGTATGAAATTGGAATTGTTCCTTTCGTTTCTTTCGAGGAATTGATGGAGTTGATAAAATCAAAGGATCCGGAACAATTCTTGCGGCAAATGCTGCAAGAAGGGAAATGATTATAGCTGACTCCCCTGAAAATCGAAGGCAGCGAAGGAAAAGAAGTGAGTAAGGAAAGGTTGCCAATAAAATGAATTTCACAGATATGAAAATCACATCGAAAGATGACAAGTTTGACGTTCTGCTTACTGGAATGGACGAAGAGTCATTGCATAAATTGTCTCAATTTGTGGATGGCAACAAGGCAAATACATTTGTCGAAGATGCCCAAGAGATTTTGATCCTTGGAATTTCTGAATGGCAAAAGTGGGGCAATGATTCTGATCGACCGCAAATCAACTTTCCTTTGATTGACGTCATCAAATTGGTTCGAGACCGAATGATGCTGGAAAATCCTCAGTTGTCGCATTTTGGGCTCAAGGAATCCAAAAATCTTGTTGAAGATGCTGTTGCGGCAAGACCTCGCAAAGTATTTGCCAGAGGGAACCTGGAAGATTTGGAAAGATTCTTCATCTTTGAAAAAGTGCCAAATGATGAAGAAAAAGAAACAAGTTGAAAACAAGTCAGTCATAGAGTAATCTACAATCCGCCGCGGGATGGTGAAAAAGTATCACACTGGGCTCATACCTCAGAGGCGAAAGTGCAATTTCTTTCTCCCGCTATAAAATCCTTTGCAAAAGGAGATTTACATGGACTCTGCGTTTGTCGAATCATTGAATCAATCTGAAACCAAATGCACTGGTGTATATGGTGCTATCTGCCTTCTTTCTAGGGCAATTCACGGAGATTCCTTCTTGTCTTTTGAAGACGATCCGGATGTTAAATATTGTGATGGGACTGGTTGCCTGGAATATAATTGGGAAGAACCGGAATGGACAGGCAGAGAGGACGAAGCTGTCATTTTCGATTCGGACGACGAAGAACGTTTCTATCGTGATGAGGACGGAATTGACAGAAATCGCTCTACTGGTGAAAAAGTGGGTATCGAATCTTTTTGCCGTCAGTTGGATGGTAAATATTCCTATGTTTTTGAAGTGCTGGAATATGACGAAGAAAGAGATGGAGACGTGGAAGATTGGATTGTCGAAACCATTTATTTCTTTAAAACAAAAGAAATTACACTAGATACGCTGAAAGAAAAAATAGACGGACAAGAAGGATCAATTTCAAAGATTTTGGATCTGAACACCGGGGAAACGATCAAATTATATGATTTTTTCAAACTCGATGTAGAAGTTTGAAAAAATTTTAGGATATTTTTCATGTCGCACGGGAGAAATTCAAATGGAGAAGAAACTCTTCAAACTTCATTTTCGAGCAGCCAAGTTTCTCGGATCAGAAAAAGTTTGTCGCAACAAGATCAAGCATCCAACTGAGGAAAAAGCATTGCGTGCGATGATGCATCACAATGAATGGGATGGGAGAGAGCATGATGTTGAGATCTATCCTTGCCCGTTCTGCAATCAATGGCATCTCGGTGGAATTTGGCCTACCGACAACATTGAGAAATTTTTGAAAAGCAAAAGTCTTCCCAATAGAATAAAAGACAAATTCAAACAAATGAAAAAATCTCGACATGTAGCAAAAAAGGAGAAAGAAAATGGATGATTGGAGAAAAGACTATTCAGATGACGATCTTGAAGGATTCGATGCTTTTGCTGAGATTCTGACTCAGTTGCTGAATGGTGAGAAAAACCCGGCAGAATTTGAAATCAAGTTTGACAATGATTGCTTGTACTGCTGGCCGACGGACGATGACGCCGATGAAGACAAATTCGTGAGTTTTGACTATTCACCAGACTGCTTTTTCTACATGTGGCTGCAATCAAAAGGGCTGAATGTTGGAAGTGTTTGATGAAAAGATGCAAATATTCCCGTGGAAGACGAATGAGAGATCCATTCATTCCACCACCAACAGAAAAAGAGCAATTGGAAGAAATGTATCTATGGGATGTTCGTGTCCGCCCAAGAAATCCTGATGAAGATAAAATTGGGACATTGACTGCCAAAGATTGTCGGCAGAGGAGATCTGCCAATCTCAAAAAAACAGAATATTGGAGATGGGCACAACAATGCGGACAGGTGAGACAATTAAAAAGGAAACAAAAGGAACCAATCTGATGCCCAACAAAAAAGTTCTCGCAGCAGTCTCTGGTGGGGCAGACTCAATGTTTCTGCTCCATTTGCTTCACGACACCCCAGATGTTGAGGTTGTTGTTGCCACTTTTGATCATGGATGGAGTGAAGAATCTGAAATCGCCGTCAGGTTTGTTGAAGAGGAGTGCGACAAACTTGGAATCAAATGCATCAAAGGCAAGGGCGCACCACAAAAGCGATCAGAAACAGAAGCCAGGGAGCAGAGATGGGTTTTTCTGAGGGCTGAAAAAATCAAGGAGGGATGCCATTGCGTTGCAACGGGACACAACCTGTCCGACCGACTTGAGACGGCTCTTTTGAATTTAGGCCGCGGCTGCGGCTTGTCTGGAATTTCTGCAATGCGGGGCGAAGAAGGAGACATTTGGCGACCATTGATCGAATTCGGATTGAAACGACAATCTGTCAGAGATGCCTTGCGAGAAAAAGGCATTCAATGGATTGACGATCAGAGCAATGACGATCCAACGATCTGCCATCGCAACAATTTGCGGCCATTGACAGATTTGTTGTTAGACATGGCACCGACTGGCATTCAAAGATCACTGGATTTGCTGCAAGAGCAGGATGCAGTGCAACAAGAAATGTTAGACCTGCTGATCGGCGAAATGATTGTTGGGGCAATCACAGATGTCCCTCATGGGATGAAAAACATTCCGAAGGTTGAATTGCATGTGGATTGGAGATGGAAACGATTGAGCCATGCCATGCAATTGTCAGTGATGAGAGAATTGGTGCGCAGAGTCAAAGGCAATTTGAACAACATCACCAGAGAAGATTTGGAGTCCTGGGTTGATTTGGCGAACCACAAGGAAGGAGAGCAAAGGCGCAAGGGATTGAGAGTTTTCACTGGAAAGACAAAGGCGAATTGGCATCATTGCGACATCTGTCAGGATTTTGAATTGATTCCAGCCGAACCTTTTGTTCAAGGCAACAAAACTTTCAGACCTTGGCGAGACGGAGATCGAATGAGAAACCGGAGGGTTGCTCAAATTCTCAAAGACATGGACATTCCTGAGCCTTTGAGAAAAGGTTGGCCCGTGTGGGAATCTGATGGCGAGGTTGTTGGGGTGTTCTACTGGCACAAGAACACCCAGGACGTGCCCCCTGAAAAAGTGCCCCATGAGGCGAACCCAAGATGTGAATTGCTGTGAAGGAGAAAAACTTTGGAATGGACATTCAATGGATTGACCTGGCGATCTCGCCCCGAGGATTTTCCAGCATTGCCCTTATATTCTGACTATGATCGTCGATTGGGATATATAGTAGATTCTGGAGGTGTTAGAAGTTATATCAAATGCCTCGAAGAAGAAACAGATCCGGGAGATCTGCCATTAGTGGTTCATCGCCCATTCATGCAACGATTGCGAAAAGTTGTTTTCCCATTTGTCAAACATTGGTGCGAGACAGCTTTGCGGCGAATGCGATTCATCTACTGGTCATCTCCACACGGGAATGGCACTCTGTTTTGTAGAACCGAAAGATGGAAACGTCCTGTGGGTGCTTGTCAATCAATGCCAATCTGGAAGTGCAAGAAAATCCTGAATCAGCCAAGCGAAGGAGAAGAACTATGACATCAGAGTCAATTAAAGTTGGCAAATTGTACTGGATCGAGGGGGGCGATGATTGTTATTGGATGCCGTATATCGGAGTGTCACAGATTACATATGCTGATAAAAATAATATTGAGGGAAACCATATTTTTAGTGAAGAAGATATTTTCGTTATACGTGATGAAAACGGAGAAAAAGTTTTTGATTATCCAGAACCATCTAAGAGAAAACTAAAAATAGCAAAAAATGCCCCAGGTGATTTTGATGGGGTTGAAGTTGATGAATATTTGGAATGCTGTGGGGGGTGGAGTTGCCAAGATGTAAGTTTTGAAATAGAGCACCAAGAAGGATTAGATAACTATTTCAAAATTGTAAATGAATTTGGCGTTTTTTCTATTCAGTCGTTAGACCTTGGAAGAAGTTTGAATCATTCAAGCGAAGGAGAATGAAAATGGCAAGTCGTGGAACACAGACCTACAAGAAGGCAGATCTGTTGTCATCTCTTCAAAAGAAGATGGAGCAGGCAAAGCAGATGAATGAAGAAGCAAAAACAGAGAATCTCCGACACAATCAAGAAAAAGCAGCCAATCTGATGCCTGTGTTGGCGAAGTTTCTTGCCGATTCAAATGAGGAAACTTCCGAAGCAGTGCGAGTGCAGATGGGAGATTGGCGCCTTTTCAGAGACGGACATTTCACTCGTTTTCAATTGAGCGTTGATTTCGTTGAAACCTATCCGAACGAGGAAATGGAACTCACCTTGGCGCAGTATGCTGACTTGATGGAGGGGGCAACGCCGAGGTGAATTGAAAGGAGAAAATAATGCCTCTTCGCAAAATTCAATCCTACCCAAAGGCGATGCTGCTTGAAATTCTTCGCAAGAAACAAGCAGAAATCATTCAGCAGTGGGAAAGAAAACAAGCAGGCAATTTGCAAAACAATCAATCCATCTCAGGGGAGTTTTTGTTGGCATTGACAGATTTCATTTCTTCGCCGCAGGTTGAGGCTTCTACGAAAGTCAGTGACTTTGCTCTTAAATGGCTGTCAGTAGGAAAAGGATATCATTGGAAAATCAATGATTTTGCGGTATGTATCTCATTTGTTGAGGAGTATCCTCATGATGAATTGTGTTTGACATTGATGCAATATATTGCATTGACAAATGGTAAGATTCCGAGAGAGTAAGGAATCTATATAAAGGAAAAGAAAATGAGCGAAGATCAAATAGCATTTGAGATTGATTTCAGTTGTATTGGGGCACCGATCAAGATTTCATTTGACCCTGACGCAAAAGAGCATAAATTGGTCATTTCATTACCAGATGACTTTTATGATGATAAAATGGAGGTTGTGATTAGCGTGGTGGATTATGACGATCATCGTGAGATTGAGGTGGACTCATGTGGCGACAATTTCGCCTATACTTTTGAAGAGAAAACAATTGATCAGCAATTGATGGAAACAAGTGCAGTTGTTTAGTAGGATATACTTGTAGGAGGAATAGAATATAGTTGTAGGAGGGATAGAATATGGATGGGTAGGAGATAGTTTCATTGCTTGAGTAGCTCAATTGGTTAGAGCGTTCCGCTCATCAAAAAATGGTGCCTTGTAGGAGAAATCCTATAAGTGAATCGACTCAAATTCGGGGAAACCTCAGCATGTTGCGGTGGAGGCAATCCCGAGCGAAGCCTGAGAAATCAGGAACGTGTAGAGACTCGACGGGTCGGGCCTAAAGGTAAATCCCAAGGTCGAGAGAGAGTCCGCAGAGTTGAGAAATCAACACAAATGTGAACGGATTGGTTGCAGGATCGTCCCCTGCCTCAAGCATTAGTTCGAATCTGTTTTTGACTATGTATTGAATATTTGCTGAAATAAAGCCAAAATAAGGTTGAATTTTTCGAACCTCCTGAGTAATATCTTTCAGGAGGAAAGATATGAGTCTAAAAACAATAACACAATGTGATGTTTGTGGTGAGAAAAATGCACAAACCTACTACACTGCACCGAAGAATATTTGTAGAGTGTGCTACCTGAAAGCTAAAAAGATTAGAGCAGATGCACTCAAGCAAAAAGCCATAGATTATCTTGGAGGGAAATGTAAGATATGCGAATATAAAGATTGTATATCTGCAATGGATTTTCATCATACGGATCCGTCTACCAAGGAATTTATGTGGATTGATATGCAACAAAAAGAATGGGATGAAATCACGTCTGAATTAGACAAATGTGATTTACTATGTTGTAGATGCCATAGGGAAATACATCACGTTGGGATCGAGGATGTTTCAAATTCGGAATATATTCCCCAAATAATAAGAAATCAACAACGCAATATTAAGACAAAATGTAATTATTGTGATAAGGAATTTGAACATTCTAAAAATAGAAGTAGAAAGTATTGCAGTCTCGAATGCAGAAATTTATATCAAAAACAACAAATAATAGAAAAATCTCAAAAAGATTATCCTTCAAAAGAAGAACTTCAAGAATTGATAAATTCTATTCCCTGGGTTTCCATTGGAAAGATATATGGTGTATCTGATAATTGTGTAAAAAAATGGGCAAAAAAATTCGGTATTGTCAGAAATCCAGATGCAAAAATAAAATATAAACAGCATAATTCTATTTATCTTCTCCAAGAAGATGGAACAAAAATATGCCCAAAGTGCAGCAGAAAAATGTTGGAACAGGATTTTCAAAAGTATAAATCCCAGAAAGATGGTTTGGTCAGTCATTGTCGTGGATGTTCAGAATTGACCAGAAGAACTCGTCTTCACAACAAAAAAGATAATAGGTAATCTCATCTGTCATCGTGAACTTCATCATCCACAAGGATTCAATTGGAGAACAGATTGATCAAGTTTCAAGAAGAGGAGGAAGGTGGCATTTCTCCCTTATTCGCCATGACGACAAATCCATTTTTTCACACGACAGACTATTCTATCGTCTCTTGTCCCATCGGAGATCTTTGTGAAATTTGCGAAGAATACAAATTCACTGCCATTGCCAGAGAATTGACACCGCAAAGAAAATTCTTTGGATTCGTCATCGTGAAACAATCTGTAATCTGTTGCCAAGAGTGCTTCAATTTGGAAATGCTGCAAAGTTCAGCACGCAGAGTTTCTCTCATCAAGCATCAAGAATGCAATTAGAGAAGTTTGACGCAAGGAGAATAGAAATGAATTTGACACACAATCCTGATAATCCTCCCCGCAATGACACTGAAACATTGATTTTGAGTGTGGTCGATCAATGGAAGAGTATTGAGGAAGACCGAGTTGTTGAACTTCCAATCAAAATTGGTAGTTTTGAAAGCAAGATTTCTGCTATTGTGTCGCATGACGGAGAAGACTTAATCGATGTCCGTTTTGACGTCGAAAACGATAATAAATATGTGAAGTGGATGACAAATGCTTGGTGCGACTATGAAGAGTATCCGGCGGAAATTGCAGCCGTCGTAAATGAATTCCAAAGCCAGGTCAATGATTTCATTTACAATGAGAATGCGTTGGAAGATGTCATCGGCTTTTATCCCAGTAAACAACTTGACGTCCCTGATGAATGGAAGGCAACTTGGGAATATTTGTTCGGTGAGGAAAAGTTTGATGCTTCGCCTGTAAGAGCCACGGCAGAAGAATCTCTTAAATGGTTGGCAGACAATTCAGTTGAAGATCTGCGCTATTTGGTAGGTTTTGCAAATGGACTGCTGGCAGACAATGAGAAACCTGTTGACACAGACTTCCTTTGACCAGCAAGGTTTTCTTCGAGAAACTGACTTCACTCCACTGCAAAAGTTCTTGTTGAGTGGAATGATTGCACTGCTGCTTGCCAGTGTCTTCTTCCTTGTCGCCGTTCTGTCGCTTCACAATTTGTTGGCCGCCATGTGCTTTTCTGTGCCATTTGCTTTGCTGGCAGCCGCCATCAGTCCTGGAATTGCTTGGTGGTTGATGCAGAAATTGGAAAAACCCGTGGCTCGAATGCCCCTGAAATTTGCCGTGGATGAATGAAATCAAACTGGACAAAGGAGAATGAAATGGAGTCTCAAAGGACCATCAGTGATGAACTGCTTGGCGTCGTTGTGGTTGTTGTTTGTGGCGTAGTCCTCAAACTTGCATCTGAATGGGCAGACAAGAATCTCTGCCGTCGAAATCGACGATCAGAGAAATTGGTCATTGAAAGAGTTGCCAAAGAAGAGGAAATAGTCCGATCTACTTGGCATTCTTATCCTAACGGAAACACTCATCCAATTGTTTTGCCGGAAGAGGTCTATCATCGAGAGAATTGGATCATCTGCAAAGACAAACAGGTTTTCTTTGTTCCTAATGATGTTCGTCATTTTCTGTTGACCCTCAAAGAAGGTGATGAAGTCCTGATCACTTCTTCTCAGCCAGTTGGCAAGAAATATCGAATTGTGGAAGATATTCGTTCAGCGTAGAAAGGAGCATGAAATGAAATCAGAAAAGCCAGTTCCAGTGGGATTGTTGGTTTTGTTAGCGTTTGCTGCTGTTGTCGGACTCGTGTGGTATGCCGCCGCAAGTGATCTCGCGTTGCAGAATTTTTTCTTGCCGAGACAAGAAGCAATTCGGCGAAAAACTTTTGAAGAGTCAAAAGCCTACAATCAAGGGATGGTCCAAGAACTGCAAAATATGCAATGGGATTACACCCAAGCCGATGAAAAAGGGAAGGAAGCATTGAGATCGTTGATTCTGCATCGGACTGCTGACTATGATCTTGACAAACTTCCAGAGAATCTGCGAACATTTGTTGAGGATTTGCGTGAAGAATCTCAACATTCCGAAACAAACTGACAAAGAAAGGACGAGTTAGATGAAAATGTTCACTGCTCGGGGTTCGCCGACGTAATCCGAGAGGATGGATTTCTCACGAAATAAAATTACTCAAAGAATTCTATGGAGAAAAAACACCTTCTGAAATTGCAAAAATTATTAATCGTACTGAAGATGCGATTAAATTAAAGGCAAATCAATTAGGACTCTTCTTTTCGAAAGAACAAAGATCTAATCAACGTAGTAAAAATAGTAAATATATACAAAATAATTTACTATGGATATTAGATGAAAATTCACTTGAATCTTTTTATTGGATTGGTTTTATTCTCGCAGATGGATGTATATCAAATGGGAGATTATCTATTACTTTATCATTAAAAGACATAGAACATCTTAAAAAATTTGCAATCAAATGTAATGTAAAAATAAATTATTATAATAATAAGACTCAATTTAGTAATGATTCTAAAGTTATTTCGTCTTCAATAGGAGATAAAAATGTAATTTCTAAATTAGAAGAGAGATATGGAAAATGGCAAAGAAAAACATACAATCCTCCAGGTATATCTAAATGGGGATTAAATGATGATCAATTAACATCACTATTTATAGGATTTATTGATGGGGATGGCAATATTAGCAAACTACAAAATAGAAATGATACAAATATAAGAATTAAAGTCCATTCATCCTGGCTTGCAAATTTGAATTTTTTTGCGAAACATCTTGAAAATCAAGTTCAGTGTGCTACGCCAATAGCAAAAATTAATACGCAGGGATATGCCCTTCTGTGTATATCAAATAATATTCATCAGAAATTCCTTAAAAACTTCATCAAAGAGCATAATTTACCAGCAATGGTCAGAAAATGGGTCAATATTGATGAATATTTGATATCTCGATACGAACAAGCAAGAATAAATATATCCAATGTTAAAAAATTACTTGAAAATAATAAATCTCAAAAAGAAATATCCTTAATACTGAAATTAAGTGCAGGATGTATTAGCCAAATTATTAAAAAAAATAATTTGAAATAGAAAGAGAGATGAAATGATGTCCAATTTATTTTTTACTGCGGATACACATTTTAATCACTACAATATATTGCGCTACTGCGCGAGACCCTTCGAAACAATCGAAGAACACGATCAGACTCTGATTGACAACATAAATCAACTGGTAAAGCCGAATGATATTCTTTGGCATCTTGGTGATTTCTGTTTCGGAAGAAAACACGAATTTTTCGAAACAGCAAAGAAATATCGCAGCCAAATAAAATGTCGAAACATCAATCTTGTTTGGGGCAATCACGACAACAAAGGAATTGCACCATTGTTCAGTTCATGCTATGACATGTTCGAACTGAAACACGAAAAGCAATTGATCGTGATGTGCCACTATTGTATGCTGACTTTCAGAAATAGTTGTCATCTGACTTCGGTTCATCTCTGGGGTCATAGCCACAATACACTTGAACCTCCAGCAAATACACTATCAATGGATGTAGGAGTTGATGGGCACGATTTCAAACCTTGGTCCTTTGAAGAAGTCATAGAAACAATGAACATGAAGAGGGAAGCGTTGCTGGCGAAGAGACAAGAAACTACTGAAAAGGAAAATTAGAATGAGGCTATTGAGAAATTTGCAAGTCCCAACTGGAAACATTTTAGTTGTTGAAGGAGAACTGGGTCCGTTAGAAATTGTTAGTTTAGGAGATTATGGCAAAGAAGTAAATTTGAAAGCAGATTTTCTTGGATTGCAAAGAGATTTGGGTGAAGTCAAGCACACTACTTTGCTGCCATTGACTGAAAAATGGGTGATTACTATCTCTACTCAATATGGATGTTCTCAAAATTGTAAGTTCTGCTCGCCTGCTGGAACAAAAGTTAATACTCCATTCGGAGAACAGGATATTGAAACCCTTAAGCCCGGTAATTTGGTTCTTGGCTTTAATGAGCAGACACAAACTATAAGAGTTAATGAAATCGCCGAAGTTTTTGAGAGAAATTATAGCGGTGAATTGATTTGCATCGCTCTAGAAAATGGAAAATCTATAAAACTTACAGTTGATCATGATGTATATACTCAAAATGGATTGAAGAAAGCTGCTGAATTAACAGAAAAAGATGAAATAATTTCATTCTAAATAAAGTACATTATATCAAACATCGGTAATGTACATAATAGATAGAATGGATAGAATTATGAATGTTGATTTATTATGTAGAAGATGTATGTCAAAATTGGGTGAAATAGAAAGGAAAAAGGATGGTCCAGTTTTAAGGCGTAAATTATGTGATTTATGCAAAAAGAAAAGTATTGAGTTACAAGTAGTTAAATTGAGCGCTCTTTCTAAGAGTGAGGAATTACGATCTTTGAATTCAAAGAGAATGAAGGAAAATAATCCTATGGCAGATGATGCAATAAGGATCGCCGTCGCCGCCAAACTGAAAGCAAGATGTTCAGATGGTATTCCTCAATTTTGCACCCAGGAAGCTATAAAAAAACGAACTGCAAATAAAAAACCTATGTCAGATGACCATAAAAAAATCCTTTCACAAAGAATGAAAACTCAAAATCCTATGTTTAGTAATTTTGTTAAAGATAAAATGTCCAAAACACTTAATGGTAAAATCCAATCTGGTGAGATTAAATATAAAAGAGGGTCTAATCACCATTTATGGAAAGGGGGATGCAGAGATTTCAATGTCGCATGTAGAAGCAGATTGTATTTACCTTGGACCAAAAAAGTCTTTGAAAGAGATAAATATATATGTACGGTTTGTTCTGGTAAGCCAATTTCTGGATGTTTGCACGTTCACCATATAAAACCACTAAATGACTTCATAAACGATGTTAAACAAAAATATGCAATATCTTCATTCAAAGATATTGATAAAGAAAATTGGACACAATATATAGATGAGGTGGTTAGTAACCACAGGATTGAAGATGGCATCACAGTATGCCCCAAATGCCACAATAATCTTGATCGATATTTCTATAATATTAATGACAAAGGAAGAGGTAGATGAAAATCTCAAGTATTCACAGAGAAAAATTCGAAGGAAAAGTGTATAATTTCACATCACTTCCTGATCATAATTATTTTTGTTCTGAAGCATTATTGCATAATTGCGATGTCCCAATGGTTGGAAGTGGGAAGAATGCAACAAAGAATGATCTTTTGAATCAAGTTGCAATTGCGATGACATTGCATCCAGAAATTTCATTTTCCAATCGGCTGAACATACATTATGCAAGAATGGGTGAACCATCCTTGAACTATAGAAATGTTCTTGAGTCTGCTGAAATTTTGCAAAATCTCAGATCAAATTTCAAAGTTCATCCGGTAGTCTCAACTATGATGCCGCGACACAACAAGTATTTGTCAGGATTTTTGTTGCAATGGGCGCAAAGAATCAAAAATGATGTATATGATGGCAATGCTGGTTTGCAACTGAGCATCAATTCTACCTCCGATGCCGAAAGAGATGAAATGTTTTCCGGCAATGCATCATCTTTGGAAGAAATTGGTGCAATCGTATCCAATTTGCCAAAGCCCAAAGGACGTAAATACACACTGAATTTTGCAATTTCTGGATATGAAATTGACCCGCATAAGTTGTTGCGATATTTTGATCCAGATGATTGGCTGTGTAAACTGACACCGATGCATAAAACTGGTACTGCTCTTTCAAATGATATTTCTACTATTGGTGACTACACTACACTGGCTCCTTATACTGGTTATGAAGATGCTTTGAAAGCGGCAGGATATGATGTGATTGTCTTTGTGGCCTCAAAAGAGGAAGATTTGGGCAGAATCACCTGTGGTAATGCTATTCTAAGTGGGTCGTTGCCGCAGGTGGAATATATGGAATTAAATGTTGAAGGAGAGTCAGAATGAGCAGATTTCTTAGAAACGGACTTTTTCACGAAGTCAATCGTAGAACAGCAGAAATCCAGAAATTAGCAGAACATCCAGAAGATGGCGATTTGATTCGCTTCAATTTGAAGAAGATGAAACAAGCGCATGACGAAGGAAAATTGTCGCGAAATAACATTCTCAACTCAATTGCGTTAGAAGTGATGTTTTTAGAGGAATTGGAAAAATAGTTCGGAAGGAGAATTAAATGGATATTGATAATGTTGGAGATTTGAAAGAATTTTTGAAAGATATTCCTGACGAAACTCCTATATGTTTGATGGATGAATTTAGAGGTAAGAACAGGATAAGAACTTATAACATATGCGATGTTATTTATGGATATGGTTTCGATTTTGGCGGAGAAATAGATATAATGCCGACACTAGAAGAAGCGAAAAAAGACTACGAAGACACATGGATGGACGAAGAGGATGAGGATGAAGAGGAAGATACTTTGGAAGATACCATAGGTGAAGCTGTGAAAAAGTTTTTGTGTTTTTCAAGTAGGCTTCTTAACTGTTTTGAAAGTCTTATTGATGAGGAATCAGATCAAGATGAGTGAGAAAATGTATCGAGTCAAAAACAAAGAAGGCAAATTCTATTCCAGTGGGACTGGTTATAGAGAAGCTTGGACGAAAGATGGAAAATTCTTCCAAGAAAAAATGTTGAAAAAAATGTTGAACAACCTATTGTATGAATCTCAATGGAGATTGATATATTACCCGAATAAATATGATCATGCAGATGTTGATTTACCAAAAATTTTTGACGAATTTGCTGTTGTCGGTGGAAAATTTGAAGGATGTGAGTTAATTGAGTATTCTTTGGATGAGGTGCATACTGAACCACTAGTCAAATCTCTCGTGCAGAGATTGAAAGATAGTCTCCAACAACAAAAACTTCATCATGATGTAAAAAAGATGCTGTATGAATTGGAAAAAGTAGTTTGAAGGAGCATCAAAATGAGTGAATTGTTTGTCAAACCAGTAGTCATAGATTCTGTATCTCTCCATGAGAATGCAGACAATCTTGCTGTGTATAAAGTAGGGGGTTGGCAGGTTATTGACAAAAAGGATGCCTATAATCCTGGTGATGTGGTTATTCACGTTCCTGGTGAAGTGATGGTTCCGGTGGAAATTTCTGATAAATGGGGCGTGACTAAATATCTTTCTTTCACCAAGGGATCAAAAGAAGGCAGAGTCAGAACTATCAAACTCAGGGGAGTGATTAGTTATGGTTTCTTTGCTCAGAATGAGGACAATGATCCTGTGGGAATAGATTTGAAAGATAAGTTTGGAATCTTCAAGTATGAACCCCCTGCGGTTTTCAGACACGGGGAACAAGAAAAACGACATCCATTGTTCAATACAGACTACGATATTGAAAACATGAGAAATTATCCTTTGGTTTTCGAAGATGGTGAAGAAGTCGTGGCAACCGAGAAGCTACATGGCACAAACTCATCTTACGCCTATGCGAAAGATCCAGAAACAGATGAATGGATATATATGTGTGCATCAAAGGGCGGCAGAAGAAAAATTGGTGTCGGGTCAATATATGAAAAACCTTATGAATTATATCCATCTCTGAGGCACATGATGAAATCTTTGGCTGAACGAAACAGCGCAATGATTGTAATCGTTCGAGGTGAGGTCTTCGGCGACCGGATCCAAAATCTTTCCTATTCTCACCGGGCAGGGAGTGTTGATTGGCGATGTTTTGACATTGAAATTGACCATCGTTTTCTTTCTCACCGGGCGATGTGCGAAGTCTGTGAAATGTTTGGAATTCCAGTAGTCCCAGAGATATACTCTGGCCCATTCTCGTTTGCCAAGATGGAGGAATTGGCAGAGGGAAACAGCATAGTTTCGACAGAAGAACAAATCAGAGAAGGCTGTGTGATTCGTCCAATGATTGAATCTACTCACCCAGATATAGGCAGAAAGATCTTGAAAATGATTTCAGGATCCTATCTTGCCTCACAGAAAAGAACGGAGCATCATTGATGAATCCCGAACATGTTTTTGAACATCATAGAAAATCTGTCGAGGAATTGGAGCAGTGGCCTAAATTTGCTTCCCAGGAGCATCTTGATATTGCACCTGGGAATGAAGTAATAGTTTATGTCAGAATGGTTGATGATATCCACGTTGTATTCTGTAAAGAAAATGATCATTTGATAAAATATTGCGACCCCAGTGGGACTTTCTTTGTTAAGCAACATGGATGCGTTGATGATCCTTGGATTTGTTGTTATTCAAGGACTTGTTATATTCCAGGAGAAATGTACGAATATCGTATCCGTTTGTCTCGGCTGCTGGCATATTGTCCTGGCAATTATAAAATATATGCAAGTGCTTTGCTTGGAAAAGTAAACAATATTTTTGATGACTATATCAGAAAAGAGTTAAAAATATGACATACAAAGAAGTTTTGTACGATTTTTCTGATTTAATGAAATGGCAGTGTGATGAAGTGCCGTCGCTAGAAATTCCCAATGATGTAGAAATCATTTCATTCACTCAAATGACAGATTATTATAAAGTTGAAAATTATAATGAAAAAAACTTTGATTTGCTTTTTACTATCTAAGGTGAGATGCTTCTCATAAGGAGACAACATTATGATAGAGATTACCACTCTGACACTTGGGTATATTCTGCCGTAAACTTCTGTGTTCTTCAACCATTTGTTAGTGAATATATGAAAAAGATGGATGAAATATATCTTTATGTCCAAGGTTCAATGAAACAAGAATGGTCATCTTTTTGTAGTAAATTATTAATGAATATCAGGAATCACATAAAAAAGCAGTTAGGAATTTAAAAATGACATCAAGAGAGATATTTGCAGAATATCAAACCTCAACCGATCAAAATCATCTAAGATTTGATTTTCTAAAAGAATGGAATATCGAAACTATTCCAGTGTGTAAAATTCCACCAGAAACTTATTTGATTGCATTTGTAAGACGTAGTCTGCAAAATATTGGAATCCGACTTTATTCAGAAATTAATGGTGATTTCCCTTTGTCAACGATAGATTGGCAAGATGCAGAAGAAGTTTTCTTTGTCAAAAAAGGCACCTGTGGACATTTCCATTGTTCTTTTGCTAAAACTTTATATCTTGATCGAAATATTTTCGAATTTTTGCACACTTGGATTTCGATTCGAGAGGATTTTGATTGGGGATCGGGTTCAGGGTTGGATGAGCAATATCAGAACATTCAGTCAAGAATGAAAAAAGCGTTGACGCAATTCATAACGGAACAACTTCGCATCAATATTTGGTAATTTTTATCAGCACCACCGCCATCCCCCTGAAATCCACGTCCGCGAGGAGAATTGCATTGGAAGGAGAATGAAATTGGCAACTTTTGAAGTTGGGCAATCAGTTTGCTTGAAAACTGGCGTTGTTTTTTCGAAATTAGGAAAGACCCAAATGATGCCACATGGACGAGTTGGAATCGTCAGGAATGTAGTCTCCTGTGATGAAGGGGAGACTATTGAAGCTGTGGAAGTTGCCTTCACCGAAGAAGCATTGACAAGTGTGTTGGCTGGCAATCTTTGCGGGAAATCTCTTGATGCTTTTCCTGTTTGCTTTTCTGTCGAAGCAACCGGAGAAAATCGTGCCCTGGAGATTAGACGCTTGAAGCCAATCTGATGAAACTACTTCTGGGAATTTTCTTGTTTTTGATTGTGTGCGGCTGCACGACAACTTCGGAACCACAGCAAGTTGAAATCGCAGAGAAACATTCAATCTATGTCGCAAGAGTTGAAAATCTCATAACAAAGAAAGTCCAGTTCATACAATGTGATGGAGTGAGGATCGATGAGCAATCATTTATTCTCTATGAATACAAAGGAGCCAATTCTTTCTTTTCAATGGCTGGCGAAACAAAAGAAGTCGTTGCCAGTTTCAGTTTCAATGATTATTCCTATTCGTTGATTGCCAATGAGGAGAAGAAATGAATGAAGTTTTTAGTTTTGCTGCTCCTTGTTATATCACCGATTCTGTCGGTGTGGATTATATTTCTATGCCAGTGTCGAGGCAAAGAATTTTCACAATATATAGAGATACTGACGAAAAATTCTATTATGGATCAATCGGGTCAGATAAAATTGGACCTTTTGGCTCACCAGAACAAGCTAAAATAGAGGCGCATAAATCAGTAGGGGAAACAGAATTCCATCTCAAATGGATGCAAGAGGTATATTTTGCCTCGACCCCATTCAATGGACAAGGACATACTCAGCCGCGGAAAATGTGCCATCTGCCCAAAAAGGCGGATGATTTTGTAAATTCTCTGTCAGAAAACGTAGCATTGACCCAAAATGATGTTGAGAATCGGGCTGGGCAGACAATCCAGTTTCTCATTGATCAAGGTTGTCCTCCGGCCCCTAATGATAGTTTGGAGCGATGGTCTTGGGAAATTGTCAAAAGGTCATTGAATGAAAAACAGATTAATATGATTATTAAAGACATCGGTAATGACATCCAGAATGGAATCAAAGTAGGTATCGGGAATAGTTTGAACAATAGTGATCCAATTCGTAAATTATTCGAAGATTTAGGGATTGGTGATTATTTGTCTATTCAATACTATTTCAACGAAACAATGTGCAAAATTCTTGATATTGATTGGTTGAAGAAAGGACTCTTGAAATGACGACTCCAATCATCACATCATTGTTGGACACTGATTTCTATAAAATAACTATTGCTAATTTTTTATTTCAAAATGGGCATTCAGATGTCCCAGTATCCTATGAATTTAGGAATAGGACTACTGATGTGAATTTGAATGAATTTTTCTCCATCGAAGATATTAGATATCAATTTGATTTTGTTTCAAATCTAAGATTCACTTCTGATGACATTAATTATCTTCGTTCATTGGGATATTTTAATGAAGATTTTCTAGAAAAATTGATTACTATTCGGTTATCTGTTCCAATCGTAGAGAATACCGATAAAGATTTTTTTATTCGAGTAGAGGGGGGTTGGTTGGACTCAATTTGGTGGGAAATTCCAATTTTGTCGATCATTAGTCATTTATATGTGCAATCAGCAATGATAAAATTTGGGATTGACTCAAATCAATTTGACCGATCTGTCGTAGAAAAAATGCACTTGCTTACAACACGACCCAATATCAAGGTTATTGAATTTGGCACCCGTCGTCGGGCTGGATTGAATTTCCAGCGGCAGGCGTTAGTGAGGACACTTGAAATCTGTCCGACCCAATTAGTGGGTACTTCCAATGTAATGTTGGCAAAAGAATTAGGATTAAAACCGATAGGGACTGTTGCACACGAATGCGATATGGTATATAGCGGTATTTATCGAAATAATCTTGCAGATTCTCCGCGTATTAGACGAGACGACTGGCGTAAAGTGTATGGAGATCAATTAGCAATTCACCTTCCGGATACTTTCGGATCGGATTATTTTTGGAATTCTATCTCCAAAGAAGAAATTGAGCAAATGACTGGTTTCAGGCCAGATAGTGGTATTCCCAGAGATAGAATTCAACAAGGTATTGATACAATCAAGGCTGCTGGATGCAATCCTTTGGAAAAACTTGGCGTTCCGAGCGATGGGCTTGACTGGGAATCTATTACTGCCATTGACGACGAATTTTCCAATCAAATTAAATTGGTCAATGGTGTAGGATCTTGGTATACTGGATGTTGTAATCTGGGAATCCGACCTTGCTCACTGGTAGTAAAAGTTGCCCAAGCGAATAGACACGGAGTAGTTAAATTAAGCGATAATCTTGAAAAAGCTGTTGGAGAACCTAAAGATATCGATGAATATTGCAAAGCGTTTGGTTATATAAATACCTTGCGCGAGCGATGCAAATTTTAGCTCTCATGCAACAGAGCAAAGAGCATCGGCGATTCTGAAACAATGAAACTCTATGAGGAAACTTTTGCCCAAAGGAGTGATTTCAATGAAGATTGCACCTATTGAAATTCTGGCGTTGCGCAATGGGTTGGCGTGGAAAATTTCCGAGAACGGGAAGCACGTTGGAATTGAGCAGACCAGAAGCAAACCAAAAGTTGGCAATTCTCGGTGTGCCAAAAGGACTTTGGTTTGGAAAGTCAGAGGGAATTGGTGCGTGGGATGGAAGTCGATTTGGCAGAGTTTGATCGGCAGAGATATTCTTTGGAGATATCGTAGATATGTCTCCGAACAACGATATTATCTCCCGATGGGGCTACGATGGTGGATTACTTCAATCAAACCAGGTGCAGATTTGCAAAAAGCATTCAGTCTGTTTCTTGAATTGACTGGAATCGGATACGGACAGATTGAAAGAGGAAGACAGGCATTTGAACAATTGGTCAATGGGCAGAAAACTTTTCCAGCAGTGGGTATCGGTATGAATGATTATATTCTTTGTTCTATGCACAGGACGCTCAACAAAGAAATGCCATTCATTTTGAAAGGTGTAGCAGCTTTTCCTCTGAGTTGGAAAGAACAATTTTACGGGCTTCCTAACCCCCCGTGGGCAGTTTGTCCAGAAGTCAGATGGGAGGAAATTAAATGACTATCAAAGAATTGAAGGAGCAGATTGCAGAGTTGACAGATGAAATGGAAGTTTTGATTGTTGGAAGAGAAGATTTTGCATATGATGTTGCTTATTCTTCTACTAATATATGTTATAGAGGAATCATTCGTTGTGATGATCGAGGAAATGTATCAGATGAAGTTTTAGAAGAAACAATCAAAGAAATAGGAAAAGAAATGAGCAAGGAAGATTGCATTACTAACTACACTTGCTACATTCTTTACCCTGATGATTAGATAAGAGGAGAACAATGAACGAAGAAATTGCTGGAATTTCATATCACATCAAACAAATGAAAAAGCATTTTGAGAGGGCTCGGCTGTGCTCCAGGATGATTCAAATTTTGTCTGATCTCAAGGTTGGTCAAAAATGGACCTTTCTTGACAAGGAAATTGTTGAAATTACTATTACTCGCATCAATCTTGACGGAGACGACGGAGGATGGTGGATGCACAGAGTCGAATATGATCAAAATGGTTCAACAGGACGTTTGGATATAGGTACTTTCTTGGTTCGTTTGCGAGAAAAAGTTGCTGATGTTCCTGAAAACAAGGAATGAGATTATGAAAACTCTTGAAGAGAATGCCAGAGACTTGTGGGTATATCTATCGAAATATGAAGGTAGAAAATGTGATGACTGGCCAATGGATGGTGCATTATTTCATTTGACTGACGTCGAAGTATTTCAAAGGTGGGCAAAATTCAACATCCAGGCTTCTTTTGAGAATGAAAATCTTGATTATTGGGAAATTACTATTTTTCAAGACGAGAAACAATGTTATATAAACATTTTTTGCAAAGACTTTCACGATTTAGAAAAAAATGAAACTCATATTTTTGACGAAGGGAAGATGTTGATTGAGAAACATTTCTTGCGGCAACACATTCTCCTCACTATTGAGGAACTAAGAGTTGATGATGCCGCCCGCATCCATCGCCAAAAAGATATGAACGAGCAACGCAAGCACTCTGCGATGGTTATAGAAACGCAGATATTTCCAGAATTGCAAAAGTGGGCAACGAAACATCACCACATGTCAATTCTATCGACGGGTATTGCTGATAAAAGAATTCGCCCAAAAGAGAAAGATTCTGAAACCATCTTAGAAAAAATTCATTTGTTTTGCCGGCAAGATAAATATTGTCCAGAAGCGATTCACATTGACTTCAAACAAAATAGGACAATGTGTGATGATTGGGGCATCACGATAGATGCAAAAAATTTGAACAATGAGCATTTTGAATTATTTCAATGTGTGATGTATCTCACCGGAATTAGATTTATTGCTTCTTCGAAGAATCTGCAAAAAATCTTGGATTGGATGGATTCTAAGATTTCAATTTTTCTAACTGATGCTCCTGAAAATTCAGGAACAATTGAGTAAAATAGTTTGTTGGCCCGATGGATCTGCATGGTGAAGATACCTGTTCTACACACAGGAAATGCTAGGACCGTTACCTAGATCGGGCATCCTGCCACATTAGCACAATGGTAAGTGCGCCATCTTGTAAATTGGAAATTTCGGTGCGATTCCGAATGGGAGATTGGGCCGATATATCTCAAAAGCAGAGCACCGACGCATAAAAAACTTTATATTTGCCGAAAGAAGGATTCGGACTTCTATTTGTTGAATTAATATATCAGATAGGAGTCCGAAAATGTCAAAAGGCAAAATGATTCATTCAGAGGCAGGGAAATTGGGAGCTATAGCTTCCAGGGATACTATAATAAAAAATAAAAATGAGCGTATAGCATCATATAACAAAAATCCCAAATTATGTGGAAATTGTAAATGCAAATTACCATACGATAAGAGATACAATAAATATTGTTCGCACTCTTGCTCAGCACAAAATAATAATAAAAATCGCAATTTTAATACTAAAAAGAAATATTTTACAGAGTGTTTTTATTGTGGAAAAATTTTAGATAAAAAAGGTAAATATTGTAATAAATATTGTGAACACAAACAAAAGGAAGCTGAGATAGATAGAAAAATAGAATCTGGAGAATTCTCCGGAGAACATCCTAGCCCAACCATTAGAAAATATCTTCGGAGACATAGAGAGAGGAAATGTGAAGGCTGTGGTCTTAAAATATGGCAAGGGCACGAAATTCCACTACAAGTTCATCACATTGATGGTATCGCAAAAAATAATCTACCAGATAATTTAATGCTATTGTGTTGTAATTGCCATGCTCTGACAGGCAATTTTGGCTCGAAAAACAAAGGGAACGGACGAAGTTATCGCTACAAAATACAATAGTTTAGTGATAGAATACTTATCTCGTAAGTAAGGCGATCCGGTTTGATATTGGATGGAACTTTAGATTATTAAGTATAAAATCATTAAGGTGGAAACTTCTGTTCGATTCAGAAATGTGGCTTTTGCCTACGTAGTGTAATGGACTAGCACATGAAGTTTCGGCCTTCATAGAGTGGATTCGAATTCTGCCGTGGGTATTCCAAAAATTTCAACTAAGGAGAAAAAGAATGGCACAATACAATTTGCCAGAAGATATAAACAATGAAATGATTGATGAAATAATTGCTCAGCTGGAAGAATTAGATCCTGAATTATTTCAAATTATAAAAATGATGGGTGATGTCGGGAAGCACGTTTTTGTAGCCGGTGAGTGGATTTATAAAAAACTCACGGAAAAAGGTTGGGACAAGAATAGTGCCTTGGAAGCCTGCAATATCGCGGGGCAGAAGATGTTTTTTGCATCAGATCCTTGGCAAGTTGCGATAGAGATTGAACAACAAGCAGAGCAAATATAATTTGACTTCGGAATGAGAAATAAGTTGTCAGAAATTTGGCCGACTGCGGATTGGCATAACAAACGCGGAAAGAAAGGAACATATTTCACCGGTGAAACAATTCTACGACAGGAGAATATTCAATGAGAATCATCTGCTCTGATCAAGAAATTGACATCAAAGAAAACGAGGTTTCAATTTTCCTTGCTGGTCCAACGCCAAGAGACAAAGAAACTCTATCTTGGCGGACAGAAGCATTGAAAATCTTGGAGCAACTGAATTTCCGAGGTGTGGTTCTGGTTCCAGAAAGAGAAAACTGGTCAGACCAGTCAAACTATCTTGACTATCTGGAACAGGTAGAATGGGAGGATCGAGGTTTGCATCATTATCCAGGAGTCATTGTTTTTTGGGTTCCAAGAGATTTGAAGGTTCTTTCTGGATTCACAACGAATGTAGAGTTTGGCCGTTTTGTCATTCCTGAAAATCGACACAGAATTGTCTATGGGCGACCAGATGATGCGTCAAAAAATCGCTATTTGGATTGGCTCTATCAAAGAAATGTTGGAGAGTTGCCGCACAGCGATATCGAATCAGCCTTGAAAGAAGCAGTTCGATTGGCGAATGATATGATTGAACCAGTTTTGGCATGAAGGAGAAACACATGGGCGATTCAACCGATGATTTGGGCAGACATGGAAGATTCGGCGGAATTGATGAGTCTAGTAATAGTTTTGCTGATTTTGCCAAGGAAAGGTGAGGAAATAAAGTGAATAAAGAAGATTTACAAACTGAATCATTTGACAAGGGAATTTGGTTCGGCAGGGCAAAAGAACTTATCCATACTTTTGAAATGGAAATGGCGGAATATGAAATAGAATTGTGGGATGAACTACCACAAGATAGAGATTGGAATTGCTATCTTGGATGGGATCAATTAGAATATCCAAGATATTTGTTATTACTTAATCCTGGCAAATTATTCAAATTTCATTTTTATTCAGAATTGGCACAGATGGAGCATCAATATTCAGACTATACTAAAAAAGTAGAGTACCCTACCATTCAGTCTCACTATTCTAAATGGGATGTAGTTACATTTGATCTGTCCTCTGCCAGATGGATGTACGATATTATGGGCGAGAAAGAACACGCAGCTCGTTATACTCAAATGGCATATCCTGGGTATTATGAATATACCGGCGGACCTTTATATTATGGTACTATTGAGGAGGAGCACGACATTTATATTTGATTGGATAAATTTTGAAAAGAGGAGAAAAATATGAAAATCTATCAGTTAGTAGCAAAAGGACCATTGGCTCTTGCCCCAGGACAAGTTTTTCGGCATTCATCTCGTGAGGTTTTCCTTGACAGAGAAGAAGCAGATAAGTTTGTCCCGGCATTCACTGCTTTGATGACGCAAAGTCAGGATTCAAGAGACATTTCCTATCTTGATCCTGTCAATACCGAGGTTCGTGTGGTGGAATTGACAATTTCAGGAACCATTGAGCAAGAAGATTTAGGTGCCTCAGTGGTTGAAATTGAAGTTGAAGAGGGGGTGCCAGCAGAAGAACCTAAGAAAAAGACATCAAGAATGAAAAAAACAGGACAAACAGAGGGAAAATAGATGGACATTGACACGCTGATCATCGGCAAATGAAGCCAGAGATGTGAAAAATGTGGATGCCCGTATAATCCTTGCGCTTATGTCTCGTGCCTATATTGCCAGCAAATAGAATATTTCAAAAATTTAGGAGACAAACAGAGTTCGAGATTTGAGCATGTTGTTGAAAAAATCAAATCAATGAAATGAGAAACAATGAAAAAAGTAAAAGCACCTTGGAATGAGTTGCAAGTTCACAATCTACAAGAATATCAGAAATTACAACCATTTCATCCATTTACCTGTGAATGTGGCGACCATGTTTTGCTGAATCCTACCAAAGAAGGATGGATTTGTCCAAGATGCAACGATTCAAGAGATTGGGCTTGGGATTTGATGCTTGATGGCTCAATGTTGACGGCTTTCAGAAGGATGTTGAGAACGATTTCGGCATCCCCTGAACGTAGCTTCACAGATGGGAATGGAAATTGACTCGAAGGGGAAGTTGAACCGCTGACCGATTCTGCTTGATTTTCACAGACAAGGAGCAGATCATGAATCTTTTGAGAAAGGAATTGATGCAATCTTATGAAAAAAAGAACCGCGGACCACAAAGTTGTCCGCAGCAAAGAATTTGAAGAGGGAACGTTCGGGATTGATAAAAAACACTTGGCTCATATTTTTGAAGTTTTGCGAAAAAGTCTCTACTCCAACTCTGTTCACGCTTGTGTGAGAGAGTATTCCACAAATGCCGATGATGCACAAAAAGAAGCAGGAACTACCAAACCTTTTGATGTTTGGTTGCCAACTCAACTGGTGAATGAATTCCGAGTCAGAGACTATGGGATTGGCTTGGATGTTCAAGAAGTGTTTGAGACATATTGTATGTACGGCACTTCAACCAAGAGACATTCCAATGAATACAATGGTATGTTGGGGCTTGGCTCTAAAAGCGGATTTTCCTATGCCGACAATTTCGCCATTTCATCGTTCAAGGACGGCAAAAAATATATCTTCAATGCCTATATCGATGAATCTTTGATCGGCAAAGTTGCATTGATGGAGACACTTGACACTGACGAAGAAGATGGTGTAGAGATTATCATTCCTGTTAGATCCCAAGATTGGAGGCTTTTTCAAGAAGCCGCAGCAAGGTTATATATGTTCTTTGATCGTAAACCAAATCTTCACAACAGAGATGACTACTATTATTATAATCTTGACAAACCGGAAGTACATTATGCAGGACATGGATGGTATTTACCAAAAAGTTCTAATTATTCAGCATTGGCAGTTATGGGGAATGTAGCCTATCCAATTGATGCATCTCATCTCAAAAATGATATTGCCAGATCTCTGGTGTCATCATCGATCATAGTTGAATTTGCTATTGGCGAACTTGACATTGCTGCAAACAGAGAAGCCCTGCAATACACAGAAATCACAAAGAAAGCTCTGAATGTCAAGTTTGAAAGCATTGTCAATGAATTGAAGTCTGAGATGAACAAAGGGCTCCAAGAATGCAAGAATATCTGGGAGGCAGTTTTGCAATTGAACAACATCCGTTCATTCAGCAAATTGTCAAGTCATTTGGCGAGTTCTGTATCTCAACAATTAAAATGGCGAGACATAGACTTGAATAACTACATCAATAAAGGCTTTGTACGAATTCCTGGTGTAGATATACGATATTTCAGTTTGCAAAGTTATTCAGGACGACTCATACAACAGTTTGAAAATACAATATTCGTTGATGCCCAAAAGACATTGGTGTTGAACGACGAGGAGTCGGTGGTTCTTGCCCCTAGAATCAAACTTATGTTGTCAGAAAAGGATGACAAAGGGCAACTGAAACATAAGAATGGCGCTTTAGTGATATCATTCAAGGATTTTGTCGATCCCAATGGGAAAATAGCCAGTCAAACAGCAGAAGAAGTCAAAACTAAATGGATGGCTGACAATCATTTAGAAGAAGTTCCAATGATAAACTTTTCTAGCCTTCCAAAACCAGAAAGAGAAAAGAAGGAAAAGACAGAAAAGGTTTCCGCCTATGAATTGGTGCTGAAGCCAAATAACTATGGGGATGTCTATGGTGTTCTTGAAGATTGCAAATTAGAGGTAGAAACGGCTTCTGGATTGTTTTTTGAAATCAATCGAGGAAAAGTAGTCCATCCAGATTGGGTGGTTAAAAATTCCTGGGGCGATGTCTCGAAATACATTGATTCATCTACTCTTGCTTCCTGGCTTGGTAAGGTGCAATCCGCCCTTGACATCAAAAAAATGCCAAAAATATATGGTATAAAAACCGCATTGATCAAACAAAAAAGAGAGGCAAAGAAGTTTAGCCCCAAATTGAAGTGTGCGATAGATTGGGCTAGGAAAAAATTGAGAGAAGATATCAAAAAGAATGATTATACCAGAATCATTCACAATGATCGGATTAACAACTCTATATCTGACAAGCTTTCTTACTTGTCTGCTCTGATTCCATATTTGCAGAAAAACGATGGTCCTATGTGGGATCTTGTAGAAAAATATAAAAGCACGGTTCTTTCAACAGCAGATAAGCAAACACTTTCAAAGATAGCATCTATGAGAAAGATTGCTGAAAATTTCAAAATGTCATTTGACGACATCAAATCCAATGTCGTCAAAGAAGAAGATTTTAGTAATATGATAAAACAAGTGTTTGAAACCTATCCTTTGCTAAATCACACTGGTATAGGAGTTCCACTTGGAGAGAACTATTCATATCATCTGCGTAAATATCTTGATGGAGATGTTATCAACAAAGGACTGGCGATATACATCGGTGCTGTTGACGCTGAATTGAAAAAATCTGAGACCGAAGATACTGAAAAATCAAAAGAAGATGAGTAGTCTCATCGTAAGGAGCAAGTAAAATGAACGAATTGAAGTACATGTTGATTGGCGGAAAATCATTGGCGGTAATCGTCGATGGAGAGGCAAAAGTGATTCCGGCTGAATCGGCGAATTTCCGAATGATCGCCGTTGCCTTGTTGTCAGAAGAGTGGGATGAAGTTCGAAAACTCATCTCCAATAGCAAGTCTATCGAAGACTATCTGCCACGTGAAGGTGTGGAAATCAAAGACGGAAAAGTCTATTGGAATTGTGAAGAACTTGATGGACTCATTGTTGAGCACATTCAAGAAGCAATGGCGTCTGGAATTGATGCGAAGCATTTGATCCGTTTCTTGGAGAAGGTGCAACAGAATCCTGGAACTCGTAGTCGTGAGCAGCTCTATACCTTCCTTCATGCCGTGGGATTGGCGATTACGCCAGAAGGCAACTTCTTGGCGTACAAGGCCATCAGAAACGACTGGAAGGACAAGCACTCCGGACGAATTGATAACTCTATTGGACGAACTGTTTCAATGTTGAGAGAAGATGTAGACGACGACCCAGACCGCACTTGTTCTCACGGGCTCCACGTCGGGGCATGGGACTATGTCCGCAACTATTTCCACGGTGGTGATGATCGTGTGGTATTAGTGGAGGTCAATCCTGCTGATGTCGTAGCTGTTCCTCACGATTATCATGGACAGAAGTGTCGATGTTGTCAGTACAAAGTCATTGGCGAGACTACATCTGAATTCGAAAAGCATTTCGTAGATGACTTTTCAGATGAAAAGTTTGACTCTGACATGCCATCCGATGAGGACCTCGGTCTTGTCAATTACGACAATGTGGAAGATATCTGTGAAGAATGCGGTGAACCTGTTGATCAGTGCTGCTGCGAAGAAGATATCTTTGACGAAGAAGACTGACGGCAACAAGTATAAACATCCTTCTTTCTGGTGAACGAAGGAATGCCTGATTGAGAAAGAGAGGGGATATCCCCTCTCTTTCTCAATCACCAAGGAGATGTGAATGTCAAGTCTGCCAGAAAAACAACTTTCTAAATGCTGCTTCCATTGCCGATATAGTCAAAAATGCAGCACCACATTCGTGAAATGCGGATTGCCATTGATCAACAGCCAAAATGATGATGTTCCGCCAACTTTCAGCGATTGGAGATGTGCTCAAAATCCAACTTGGTGGGTGCCAATCAAATACTTGACTTATATTACTAATGATGGAATTATGAGTCGTAGATTGAATACTATTGGTGCTATTCAAGAAAGTGTTTGGCTGGGCCTCCAACAGGGCAAAGAAATTACAAATTTTGTCCCGATAGTAGGATACGACTTCTATAACAACATCCCCACATGGAGTGAAGTCGAACAAGTTATTGATCAATTTGCAATTGGAGCAAAATCAGTCAAAGATCTGCAAAAACACATAGATGCTGCCAAAGAGAGTTGGCAGTTTTTCGAAAAAGTGATGTATTTCTATGTCCAGCATCCTGATTTTCATAAAACAAAAAGAACCAATGGGATGCTCACATGTGATGCCTGGCAGCCAGGTGGAAGATTCAAAATTGATACAAAACGTCTGTGGAAAGTATCTTATGGAGTCTTCGCCCCCTGAACTGCCTGGCGGGGTAGAGGAACAGACTTTGGAGCAGGATGAAGCCTGCTAAGATTGCTGAGAAATGAGATGCTCGGATAGAGCAAGCGAATAACAAGGTCTTAGTCCTCGAACAACGAGCAAGACACACAAACAATAATCCGATCGCTTAGCTCTTGAAAATCAACTCATTTCTCAGTAATCTTTATCGTCTCTCCTCTGAGATTGTCTTTGTTCCCTCAAAAAGACAATCAACACTTCCCGGCATTTCCCCGCCGGAAGTGTTTAATTTTGGGGATAGAGGACAGAAAATGTGCAGAGATCTGGATTTGAAAATGTTGGAAATTGCTGACATCGCGGCAGAAGACAGTCCACACAATTTTAGAATGGGTGCCGTGATCGCCAGCCGACGCAACATTTTGGGAATTGGACATTCAAAATATACTGCCCAAATTCCTAGAAGGCTTTATTCGACACACCACAGATCGAGTCTGCATTGTGCGATGCACGCCGAAACTGCTACGTTGAAAGATGCTTTGTTGCATGGATATGCAGTCAATGGCGCAACGATATATGTGTCTGGATTCACGAAGGCTGGAAATAGACCCAAGTCGTGTCGCCCTTGTCGTAATTGCGTAAGAGTGCTATGCGAATACGGTGTCCGAAGGGTAGTATATCGAACATCTGATGGGAATTTTGCCGAGTCGCGGCTGAATGAGTTGTCGACAGAGGAAATGGTTTGTACTTCTTGTAACCAATCTTCGTCTCGCCTCAACCCCTGAACACCGCCGCCGGGAGAGAACCTAGTCTAATTGGAGGAAAGAATGATCACACTGCGTATTGATGGAAAAGACTTGAAAACAATTTCAGCGAATCTCCCAAATGCAGAATGGGGACTTGACTGGAAGGAGAAGAGTTTAATAGTAGTATCTCCATACGGTGCTACATTTAGAATCAGACCACGAACCGAGAAAGGCAAACTACTTTTGGTTGCTCCTTGGAAAGATATCAAAATGGTTGGTGTCCCGAGTGGTAAAGTTGCGCAGATGGTGTGGCCTAAAATTAAAGATCCTCTGGCAACATATCTTCGGGACTTAAAAACTCAACATAACCTTCCAGACGGAATGTTGCGAATTGAACAAGAGAAAGGATGGGTTGGTATTTCTATTGATATTGAAAAGTTGGGACAAGTCCTCACTTTTGTTCAAGGCAACCTGATGTTTAGATGGGGGGCATTGAAAACTGGGGATGATTATATCGAAGTCGGTTTCAAAGTCTCTAAAACTCCTCCAATTTTGACGAAAAACTCAGATGAGGAAATCCCAGAGGAAATCCCAGAGGAAGAGTAGAAACAAAAAGATTCTAAATAAAGGAAGCAAGGGGCGCAAATCTAAAATAGAAAGTAGGTGATTGAATTGCTTGACTTGATCAAGCCCGAATAAAGTGCCCCTACTGCCGGAATAGCTCAGTTGGTAGAGCGCAAAACTCGTAATTTTGAAGTAAAGGGTTCGACTCCCTTTTCCGGCTTACTGAATCGTCAGAAATACAGGCAAATCATAAAGGAGAATCAAGCAAATGACAGATCAAGATCGAATGAACTTGGAGGGTATCTTCAGAGACCTAGAGACGATGGAGGGTGATATTTCTCAACTCCTGCGAAATAATGGAGAATGGGCAGGCATGGTGGAAGAATTGGCGAAATTTAAGCAGCAACTCCTCGGGGTACGCGAAACAATGTCAACAACCATCGGAGATGCTCGAAGAACCATTATGGGTGACCAAGGTTCGCAACCTTCGCCACCAAGCAATACTGATCAACGCAAACTAACCAAACAGGAGACAGCAGCAATGGAAGAGAAGATGAAACAGTTGAATGCCTTGCTGAATATCGGAGACGCGCTGGTGACCGAGGTTGTCAATGTTGGGGCAATGGGACCGGAAGAAGTCATGAGAATCTATAATGATTTCATTGACCGAATGCTCGCTGCTCTTCCAGATGGCAATGCTTTCAAGGAAACTTTGAAGCATCTCCGAACAAGAATTGAAGGTGGTGATGAAATCGAGTCGCTGTTGGCAAAGGCTAATAAACTGCGACCCGTGAAGAAAGTGACTCAGGGCGTTGCCGCTAAGCAAGGATTGAATCTTCTGGACTCAGAGGTTGTCAGAGATCTCGGGATCGGTGGAATTCTTGCCGGACTCGGCTTGGCTGCTCCTGGTTTGATTGAAAAGGCATCTAAAACAGACATTGCAGCCAATCTTGGAGCAATGTTCCAGCAGGCTTTGTCCAATGCTGTTTCGCAGACCGACGAAGTCGAAGTTGTTGAAGAGGAGGATATCGAGGAAGAAATCGAGGTTGAAGAAACAGACAGAGTCTCAATCGAAATCTGATTATCCAGAATGATTTGTCTCCCTCCTTGGGGGAAATTTCCCCCAAGGAGGAATTGGCAAGCGAGGAGTAACTTTGACTGGATGTGAAATACAAATTTTGGAAAGCAATTTTCTAATTCCAACTCATCATCACAACAAGGTTTTGAAGTTGATCAAGGAAATTTTGCCAATTCCTCCCACAGAATCTTTCGCCTGGGTAGAGAAAAAGTCTATGCAAACGGCTCAAACTCTTGAAGAGGTGTTGAAAGTGTGGGGATGGGCAACCATTTGTAGATGGAACGGGATTGTTCTTTCTGACTTGCAAAGACATCGGTGGGGCGATGATGAACTGTTGTTGGGTGTCTTGTCTCTTTTTGCCGAAAAGCATTCTTGGATTTTGATGAGAGTTTTCGATCGAATGTCTCATGCAGAATTTCAGTGCAAATTGACTCCATCGAAAAAAGGAATCCAAGCACAATTCGGTAAAGATATGAAAATTGTAGAAGCCAAAAAAATAGCAGTAATTCAACAACGCAAAAGGGTCTACCGATCAAGACAATCGAAGAGGCGAATTTGATGGAAAATGTCAGTTTGAGAGTCAATTCGATCATCAAAGACGAATTGGAGCAATATTTGGCACTAAATAATCTGCCATACGGAATAAAGAATGAAGGCAAGGGTGTGTTTGAGTTCATTCTACCATCAGATACAGAAATCCCAAGCCTTCCGCACAAGGGGGTTTTCCCATCTTTGCACTAAAACAATTTTAAGGAGGACACGATGAAAAACAATGCATCTGGCAGGGATAAGGCAACATTTTGGACAACCATTGGATTGTTGGGTGTTGCGGGAATTGTCAAGGGGCATGAATCGGTGAAATTTCGTCTGGGTGGCAAGCGCATTGAAATCATTGAGGTGAATAAAATTCGTGTCGAAAAATCAACTGGTGGTCCGAAATTGAGACTGTCCCAGACCACCTTGATCAAGGCAGAATTGCTGAACCTTCCAGTTGGAGGAAAAGCAAAGCACATTCTTGAAGCCAAAGACGGCAGTTTCTATGTCATTCCCGCTGGATCATTGCATCTCCGCGGCAAAATGAAGCCAGGAAAAGTTTATGAGTGTGAAGTGTTGGGTGATCCAGATTGGGGTATCCCCAAGATTGTTCGAATGATCAAGGAAGTCGTGCCAGAGACAAATCTCGACGAAGAAGATGTCGTTGAAAATGAAGAGGATGCGACAAACCTGGACGATCAATGAAAACAAAAACAAAATATCCATTTTGGATAGAAGCAGTCTTTATGTTTCTGTGGTCTATGTTTTGGTTCTATGTCTTTATGAATCCAGAGGAGAACAGAAATGCAAAAAAGCGGAGAAATCGTAGACGTAATGATCGGCGACAATGATATGCTTGATATTTTCGTTGTTGATGAGTATGATGTAGAGTTTGTCTTTCAAGTCGACGAAGAGGATCTGGACGCAAAAATTGCCTATTCCACATACGGCAAATTTTGCGATGATCCCATTGGTGCCCCGGTGTTGTTTGATCCCGACGAAGGCACTTTCGAAATAGAGGAGCCATAATGAAAAACATGCTAAATAAACTGAATGGGGATATGCATGAAACTGCATTTTCTGTTTTAGGAGTAGCGTTGCTGCTGATGCTCCCGCGTAATATTTTAAAGGTCAGCTATTGGCTTGCTGTTGGCAGTTGGGCAGTTGCAGACATCTGCTCGGACAATAGTAGATTATCAAAATTGACAGATTTGGTGTAGCCCTTGAAAAATAGTCAAAGATGACGAAGGAGTCAAGAATGGCTAATGAGAAAAATTACCCTATTGATGATATGAGACAATTGCTTGAATCTATGGAAAAATCAACAATCAAAGGATTCATAAAATGTCAAGACCCGTCTTCGGCAGAAAATATCTGGTCGGCAAAAGTCCTTGTTGATGAATCAATTGGGATTTTATCAGACATCGAGCGCGATGTGAATGAAAGGAGCAACAAATGAGTTGGATTGGAACGTGGATAACGGATTTGCTTGAAGAAGGCAGACGGGAAGTCAGATATAATGCCCGCCGAGAAGCTCGAAAAGCTGGCGGTTCCTATTTCAAAAAAGCAAGGGCTAAGGTTGCTGAGAAATTGCAGCCAAAGGTAGAGGAATGGACGAAGAACCATCCTACCAAGGCCCATCTTGCGGAAGAAGCTCGGCAGAAAAAGGAACTTCTTGCAGCCGCCAAGCAGGTTAAGGAAGAGATGAGTAACACAGATCATGCTCCGGCGGAAGCAGTCATTGAGCAACACGTGGAAAAGATTCGAAGAATCGAAATCGACTGAATTGATTGTCAATCTGAAAGGAGAATGAAATGAAGATCAAGATGATGCAATATCAAATGATGGCGATGCTGGTCGACGAGGAACATCGCGATATGGAAGTCGGGGCGATGGTAACTTGTCCAGTCTTCGTGCGAAGCCGCGGTACTTTTCAGGAAAAAGCTGCTTTAGTTGTAGTTGATTATACTACCACGGCATTCTTTGCCCTTCGTGCAGACAATAAAAATTGGGAACAAGTCTCGGAGCCTGAAGACATTGAACAAGAATATTTCTTGTTTGACAATTGGCAGAAGGCGTGGCGCGAAGGCGAGCTTACCAAAAAGCCGATGGAGTAGTCAATGAAGAAAATCCTTCCCAATGTTGGAAGACCTCAGATCAGAGAAAAGCCTACTCCGGCACCATTGCGTGTTCCTCGCAAGAGGCGTAAAAGAAAGGAAAAGCCAAAGAATTTCTTGATGCGACATGTGTGGTATAACGGATGGGGCGTTATTGGATTGACTGGTCTGGCATTGTTTTATGAAAACAAACCAGAATGGGCGAAGAAGTCAGTGTCGGTGTATATCTTTCTTTGGCTGGCCGGCGCTATTAGCCTACCATCTTTTTTATCTTCCAGAAAAAATCCAGAAGAAGGAGATCAATCTATAAAGATTGAAATTGACATTGACTAGTGAAAGGTGGAATAATGCACCAATTATGGGATCGAAATGAGCCAAAAGAAAGAGTAGAAAATCTGGTCTATCTTTTAAAGAAATTCAGAGGAACTCTCAACAAAATGAGGGCAAGTCTTGAAAATCCAAGACTCTATCGTTATGCCAAGAATCCAAGTGGTCTCAAAGAATGCGCACAGATCATTCATCAAATTCAGGATTCAGCAAGAATCTTGACACTTTTTGTTGATGGCGCATGGAATTCAAATCCAGATCACACCGGACTCTTCTGGGTCCAGAACATCGACGACATTTTACAGATCGGTGGCACCGAAATGATGAAGGAAATTATCAAAACTGACAAAGATTCTGCCTGGAATGTGGTGAAGATTTGGCTGAAAGACAAGGTTCTTGGGCCATGTCAGTCTGGTGAAAATGGTTTGCTCGGTGTGTGGAGCCAAACCTCAGCGTGGATGACATGGGAAGAAGCATTTGAAGAAAGCAAGAAAAGGAGACGCCGATGAGATTTTCAGAAGAGGAGCCTAAAAAGGGATTCTTTGAGAAGGTGCTTAGCATTCTGAGTGAGATTGCCAAAGATGTAGTCAAGACTGCCACCATTGCCTATGGAACTAAGAAGCTTACAGAGTGGTACGAATCCAAAGAAAAGAAGAAGGAAGAAAAGCAAGAAGAAACTCCTTCTGAATCTGATGAGAAGTCAGAAGCAACTGCGGAAGAGGAAGATTGAATCGAAGAGAGTAAAGTCGTCGGGGAATGACCACAAGCTGGAAACTTGTTGGATCTTTGAAAAAAGGTTGCGGGTCGGGACCGCTGCTCTCTGTGGGTAGGTTGACAGAGCGGTAATGTGTCAATTTCGAAAATTGAAGCCGTCCCGTTCGGGGCGCAAAGGTTCGATTCCTTTACCTACCGATTTGAAATGAAATGAAAAGGAGAAATGAAGTGGGATACTATGTTGAAACCAGCAATTTTCACGGCAAATCTGAAGAAATTGCAAAAAAATATGATGGTGAGATTGTCGACAAGCCAGTTAGTTTTGATGAAGTTCCGTCGGGAAAAGCTCTAATTGTAGTGATGAACAATGGTGCGTTTGAAGCTGCTGGATACGCCTTCAATGCTGATGAATTCGCAGCTTTCACCAGCCCCAATGATCTTCGTCCAAAGAAATATGTTTTGATCGACAGAGTGGCTGCAAATCGGTTGACAGGATATAAGGAGAAAATGAATGAGACATAAATCGTATATCGGAAGAACATACAAGGTTTTAGAATGTTGTGGCTTTTCCGATAAAAAGCCATATCCAACAAATCGCGCTGCTGAAATACCAGAAGAATATGATTCTTCTTCAGAAGAAGCTCCTTGGGTTTTATCCCTAGCATTGGAAAGGGAATTTCCTGGACATGGTTTCTACAAGGCGTATGATTTGTATGAAAAATGTATGAAGGCACATCCCTCAGTAGGCAACCCTATCGAAGATACTTTCATCACTATCAACTCAAATAGAGAGTTTGAACTTATAGATTCATACTGGTTGTTAGAAGAAGTTTTACCACATAGAAATATGCTGTGTCGATGGTGGTCCACAATCAAAGATAAATTCCTGGGTTTAATCAACTAAAATGAAGGAGAAACTGAATGACAATTCGCGAAGCTGCTGCAAAAAGAGGAATTGCTCCGGGAACCCTTCGTAAACTTTGTTGCCAAGGCAAAGTCAAGGCGAAGAAAGTTCCTGTTTTGAAAGAGCACGGAGGACAATTGAAGAGTTGGGGAGAGTATAGGGGCGATTCAACTCGCCAGAGAGTCAAGCAAATGAGATGGGAAGTCCTTTGAATTTTTGAGGAGATCATCCTATGAAAATTTCTGTAAAATTGAACGAGCGTGAAGAGGAAATTTTGAGATATGCTCTGCAATATGTCAGATTCAACTTCAACGAGCGAGTAGAAACAGATCTGGGAATTGATCGACCAGAAGGTGAGAAAGAAATTGATGATTTGGCGGAGCATCTTGGAATTTCTTTGGACTACGAAGAGGAACTCAATGATAGGCACCAATCAATCACGATGGACGATGATATCCGTTTCACTTTTCGACTGAATCACATCGAGATATGATCAATGGAAAATCTCATCATTGTAAGCATCATCTGGTTGATTGGATTTTTCGGAGTTGGGTGGATTTTGAATCCAGGCTCTGAATTTTCTGGAATGAAATGGACTATCCTATTCCTTGTTTGGCCTTGTCTTCTGATGTTGGATGTTCTCTGCTGGCTGATTGCAATTGAAGAAATGTTTCGTGGTTTTTTGGAAGATCAGCTTCACAAGATTGTTGATTATTTTGAACATTGTAAGGGAATCACTTCTAGATGAGGAGAGATGTTATCAGGCTTGTGTTGCAATGCGAGCAATTATTGACAGAAGGTGATCTTGATCTGATGCGGAATGCCGAACTTCTCAAATCTATTCGACGAGGTGAATGGACAGAGGAGCAGATCCGAGAGTTCTTTGATGGCAAAGAAAAACATTTGACACACCTCTACGAAACGAGCACCGTTCTTCCTCACAAACCAGATATGGCGAAGTTGTAAGAACTGCTGCTAAATTGCTTGGAACATCACTATGGCACACTTGCTGGTGCTGTTGAATGCCCAAGCAAACTCGAAGATGCGCGCAGATCTATTCGACAATTGGTTGATCAGACAGTAGTCTGATAGGAGACGAAAATGAATGATGCTTTTTTGACCGAAGATAAATGTGGCAAATTATGGAAATTCAAAAGAATTGCCGGAGTAAATGTTTTTACATTGACTTGCAAAAACGGAATTCCATTCGACTGCACAAAAAACAACAATGAATCAAATGTTTCAATGTCAATGAACTTAGATGCAGCAACAATGCTCAAAGTATCCTCCTATGGAGGAACTGTTTGCATCTTCTTGGACAATCACCAACAATCTGTTGTTTGGCAATTCCATCGCAATATGTGCTTTGGAGAACATCACGATGGAATTGACTGGGAGAGTCCACTTCCTTGCCCAATCAGGCAATTGGCGATAATGATGCTTGAAGCAGTTCGAGAACATCTTGAATCTTTGATTGTTGAAAAAATGCGCCAAGAACAAGAAGAAGAAGAAAGAGTAGAGCACGCAAAACAGGATTTGTTGTCGAAATCAATTGAAAATGCCAAAAAGTTGCTGGATCGCGAATCGGAAGAAATTTCTTCGATTTGAAACAGAATGGAGATGAAAATGAATTACACTTTTTTGACAGAAGATGAATGTGTCAAATTATGGAATCTTGGGAAATATCTTAGTGGATATCCTGATGTTGGGGGAACTTTTCCTGATACAAACCAAGTGACTATTAGATATAATCAAAGGGGAGGTTCGGCTAACATTGAATTAAAAATTGAGTTCAACAGAGCAAACCAAATTCAGATTCAATCTGATGGGGTTATGGTTTATGTGAGTTTGCCAACTTCCCAGTGGCCAGCCGAAGTTAAGTGGGAATTATCCCGTTCTGGCAATAAATTTGCAGAACCTGGGCAATTGTCAAGTGATGGGCAACATCGTCTGCCTTGTGAAGTCAGCATCCTTGCCAGACTTATGGTTCAAAAAACCAGAGAATATATCATCTTCGCCGAAGCAGAGAAGCAACGACAAGAAGAAGAGAAACAGAAAAGAATCATTGAAGCGCAGGAGACGGCTATTTCAGCAATCTGTAATATAGTTCAGAAAAGAATTGTCGCAAAAAACGAGCCAGATTGTTCGGCAACCAATGATATCTTCTGATTATCAATTCAAAAAAGACTTCATATTTCCAAATCTCTTCTCAAAAAACAACAAGATGCCCGATTTGACATTCCCACTGCCGGCTGGTGAAATTCACAAAGGTGGAAGCTGCTTGGCAGCGAACTACAAAGCTTCAGAAAATGTTGTTGCGATCTGCGACGAGTGCTATGCCCAAAAAGGTCGTGCAATATTTTCTAACGTGCGCAGGAGCCGCCAGAGACGCTTTGAATATGTCCGCAGCAACCCATTCTTTCCGATGGAAGCGGCTTGCCAATTGAAATGGTTCATCGGAAAATCAGCAAAAAAAGGCAGTAATTTTCTGCCGATCAGAGTTCACGATTCTGGTGATTTCTTTTCGGTGAGATACATCCAAGATTGGCAAATGATAGTCAGAATGACAGCATTCATCTGTCAAAACTATTTTCAGAAAATGCTGGTGTCGTTCTGGTTTCCCACCAGAATGTGGATCGCTGACAATTTCTTGAAAGAACTGGTTTCGTTGCAGAAGCTGAACAACGAAAAATGCGTTTCTGTGGCAGTTCGTCCTTCTGCAATTCACATCGGGGACGCTTGCCCTGAAATTTCAGGGCTGGCAAGTGGAACATCCGTTGAGGATGGCATCGGGAATTGTCCGGCAATTGCCAATGCTTTGAAAAACAGAAAGAACGGGGAGGAATTGGAGAAACACCCAACCAACTGCGCCGAAGTGAAATGCTTCAAATGTTGGAATTCGAAGATTGGGGTAGTCTACGGCAAACATTGAGGAGAATGATTGATGAGACTGCTTGACAAAATTTTGAAATCTTTCTATGAGAATTTTCAGGATCGTCATTGTCGTTTTTTGATTTATAACTGGAAGTCCGATATCTCTGGAGTCAAGCGCGTGAGAGAACAGAACAAAGAACCGAAGGTTTACGACTACATTGTTGATGTCAGAATCTTTTTCTTATCTGACAAGGTAGTCGCAACCTACAAAGAAAACAAAGACCACAAATGGCAGTGGGGAATATATGCATCAACGGAATCCATTGAGATTGTCAAACCTATTCCATTGAATCAAATCAGCGGGAACCACTTCCGCGCCGGTGCGTTTGTTGATCCTGCCAAAGTAATTTCTGTCATTGGAATGCGCGGACCTTGGAACAAAATGCTTCGTTTGGCTGTCAAGGAAATCAAGCAAGGAATACGAGCAAAACAACAAAGAATCAATCTCGAAGAAGAGGCGAGGATCAATCATTTGAGAAAGATTGTGAGCGAAGAGGCAATGGTACGAGGACTTTCACGGATTTGCGAGGAAGAAATTTCGGAAAGAAGTCTCAGCAGATTGGCAGGAGAAAAAGATCAGGCAATTGCCGTGAATGGATAATCTACGATAGGGAGATTCATCGATGTCATATTGGAAGATTACAAAATGATAAACAAACAACTGACCTCAAAACAAATTGAATTCGTCTCAAAACGAGTGAAAGAAATCCGCGAAGAAATTGGTCAGTGGCATTGGACGGAAGAAGAGGATGTCTCAGGCAACAAACTTCGCAAGGCTTTGCACGATGTTGATCTTGAAATCTATCGACTGACGTTCTACGAACAGAATCCTTCTCGTGAAGATGTCATATCGTTGAAAGTTTCGGATGATTGGGCGCCGAATTTCCCAGGTGATGAAATCATTGCGATTCTGCAAAAACCTTGGAAGTTAAAGAACGGCGACTTCTACGGATCTTGGCGAGTCTATTTCACTGGCGCAGATGATCGCGATCTCGGAGTTTCATTTGAGCAGGAATCAGATGCTCGGGCATTTTGGGATGCGATTTGTGATGGAATGGACTATCAGATGTTTGAGCAGGTTGGTCAAAACAAAAGCAAAGATTGCGATTCGTGAAATTGATGAATTGGAAAAAACCCAGGAAGATATCTATTCTATTCCTGATATGTGAAGGAGAAAATCAATGACTATTACGAAGAATGATGCACTGCTGGTTGTCGATGTGCAACAAAGTTTTTGTCCAGGAACCAATGGCTCCTTGGCAGTTGAAGATGGAGATGGATGCGTCAAGTCAATCAATGCTGTGATGCCATTGTTTGATTGGGTCATTGCCAGTCGCGATGCTCATCCTGACAATCATTGTTCCTTTGTCGAAAATGGTGGGCAATGGCCAAAACATTGTGTCAAAGGAACTGATGGATGGGATTTTCATCCTCGCCTTGATTTGACTTCAGTCTGTGCTCAAACCTTCAAAGGCACCAGTGAGCACCAAGATGCCTATTCTGCGTTTCGTGGAACTTTACCATTGACCCACATTCTGTGGGCTTTGGGAGTCCAACGAGTGTTTGTGGTCGGGATTGCCACAGATGTTTGTGTGGCTGCGACTGCTGCTGATGCGATGGAAGATGGATTTGAGGCAATCGTGATTGGCGATGCAACTTGTGGAGTCACCAAAGAAAGCACGGCTGCTTCCCTGAAAACAATGAGCAAGCAGGGAATCAAGGTCATCAATGTCGCAGATTTGTTCTAGGAGAAAATAATGGAATGGCTGTTGGATTGGAATATCTATGGCAGTATCTGGCATACTACGGTTCCTCCCGGAATAAATGATGCATTTTGCGTCTTTACTGCGATTCTAATGATTCTTGCTTCTGTTCCTCAAATCGTCATATTTATAGACGCAGTGTTTTCGGGATGCCCAAGTATTTCTTGGTGCAGCACCCCGAGGGGCAAGTTGACTGCTATGGTACTTTTCGGACTATTGACTTGGTTGGCAATCAGTTGCCCTCTTGGAATTTTTCTTCTTCCTTCTGTCTTAGGTATCTACTTCTCTGGAAAATATCTATCGGCGTTGGTTGTCTGCGCAATTCTAGGATATGAAAAAGTTGAAAATTGGAAACAATTGCAAAACAACATCAAAGAGATTGTTGAAACAAAGAAGTCTGCCAGAGCAGAAAACAGATCAATTAGTCGATCTGGAATCACTGCTACGTGTCGCAGGGGGATCAGCATTGAAAGGGACAGATGATGGAACATCCCGATAACTTTGCAGCAGAAAAATAAAAGGAGAAGGAATGTTTCGTCGCATTGAAATTATCCACGATCCAGATCAGCAGGAATGGCAGGATTTCTGGGATTTAGTGAAAAAACATCCCGATTGGGACACTGACGATGATTATCCTGTTCATTGGAAACGCGGCATGGGAAGTTGTTGTTATTGCTATGACGAAGCAGTCATGGATATTTGGATCAACAAATTGAAAGCACCCAATCTTCACGGCAACTTTCGCTTCTTTTTCACTGAAAGAGGATGGAAAGAAATCGGCAGCGACTGCGCATCAATGTTGAGAAAAACAGGAACCAGACTGCGAGTGCTCACGATCAAAGAGAAATCTGTGGATGTATTTTACCAGGATAAATATCAAGTGGCCACTCGTCCGAGAAAAAGGAATTCCCGAAAAGGAAACAGAAATGAAAAGTGAATTGAGGAGAAATCGAATGACAGATGATGAACCCGGACCTAAACGCAGTTTGACCTGACTTTGACATTCCATCGTGATGTCAAGGTCTTTGGAGGCATCACAATGGAGAAATACATTCACAGACGATCGGTGGAATTCTGCGAACGGATGGAATCTCGTGGAATTCCGAAGAAGGATCAATTGGCAATTGATCTGCTTTTCCGCAAATATCTGCGAGCAGAATTGAATGGAGAATCGGATGAGCAATGTCAATTGCTTCACCGCAGATGTAGAATTGCACTGATCAAGTCGTTGAATCGATGTAAATGACAGAAAGGAGAAATGAAATGAAGACCCGTGAAGAAATGACAGCCGAAGAAATTGAGGCGCACGACCTTGCTCGCAAAGAAGCAAAGAAGTTTCTTGCCAACAAGTTGCCAGGGTACATTGAAACCGACAACACAGCGATGACCGAGGTTACTGCAAGAATGATTGCGCTGATGACGCAAAAGAAGTAGATATGTTTTGCTTGCTCAACCAGTGAAGATTCTCACTTCGGAGACTTGAAAAATCTTCACTGGTTGAGCATCCTTTTTTGCTGACGGCAGAGTCTCCTCTGCTTTTGAAATTCCCCGACTGAAATTGGAGGTCTTGAAAAATGAATGAATCAATCTTGAAACTTGCTGAAATGGTCAATGATGCATCTGTGGAAACAGAGTTGCTGAATCTTGCCGGTGGAGAAACCAGCAACTTTGACGATCCAGCGGAATTGATGCTGACTTTGTGCGGCAACAATGTCTTTGGCGAAGCGTATTATGATGGCGTGATGGATGAACGACAACGAAAAACTGGAATTGCTGGCAATCTTGAACAATTGCCACCAAGAGCAAGACTGCTTGTTGCGACTGCTGAACAGGTCGCTAGAGGTGACAATCCGAGAGATCTTCTTGCTTTGGCTACTTGGGCTCGGCAAGAAGCAAATATGAGAACAACTCCCGCTTGGATGTTGGCTGTTGCTGCTCGCGAACCAAAGACCAAACAATTTGTCGTGGACTATTGCCGCAAGAAAAATGGAATCCTGGTTCGCCCAGATGATCTGCTTGAAGCATTCAAAGCCTATGTGGTGCTCTATGGTGCTCCTTTGGCTGCGTGTTTGAAGAAAGGTTTGGCAGAGGCTTATACTCGCCAGAGTGAGTACGGGCTGGTGAAATACAATCCGAAGGAATGGCCAAATCATCGTGGTGTTTTGAAAATGATTGATCGTCGAGAAAACTATCCATTGTCAAAGGCAATGGTTGAATTCTTGAACTCCGGCGCCGTCATTGATGAAGAAGCCTTGCCGTTGATTGCTTCTCGCAAGAAACTGGCGCAGAAAACTGAATTTGACGCCGAAGCAAAAGAACTGGCAAAACAGAGCAGGGCAACCTGGGAAAATCTGGTTTCTCATTTCGGCTCAAACAAGGAAGTTTGGGAGCTTGCTGTTGAAATTATGACTGGCAGATCTGATTTCGAAGGAGCAAAACGAACAAACTATATGGCATTGCTTCGCAATCTGTGCAACTTTGCAGAAGCTGGAATTTCAGCAAAACATTGGGAATGGGTATATGCCGTTTTGACCGATGAAGAGGAAACCAAACGATCAAAACAATTGCCATTCCGATATTTGGCTGCTTATACCCAAGTTATGGGCAACTGCGCCTTTGATTCGGCAACCAGAGATGACACCATTGCCGCACTTGACAAGGCAGCGCAGATTGCCTGCAAAGCAGTATTCAACATTCGTGGAACATCTGTTCTCGCTCCGGATCATTCCGGATCGATGCATCAGCCAATCGGTGGTGAAAAGTCTGTTTTGTCCTGCTATGAAGCTGCCGATGTTTTGGCGGTGATTGCATTTTATGCTTCTGAGCATTCAGTTGTCATCCCATTCGCCACTACTGCAACAAAAGTTGAAATGAAATATGACGATGGATTCTTTGTGAATCTCAACAAACTGAAAGCCGTTTGGAGTCTCGGTGGTGGCACAGACGCAAGCCAAATCACAAAACTGATGACCAATGATGGTATTCACACTGACAGACTGATCATTTTCACTGATGGGCAGGTATATCAAGGTTTTTCTTCGGAATGGCAAGAATACTGCAAGTCTCATCCAAAGTGTTGGTTGCACACAATTGATCTATGCGGATATGGGACTCGTCTTGGAAATCAGACTATCGAAAATGAAAGACGAACGCAAATTGGCGGCTTTTCCGAGAAATTGCTAAATTTCTGTGTGAGAGCAGAAGTTGGTGATCAACTGAAAACCACAGAAAAAGATGAAGACAGAATTGATGTGCTTCCTTCAATGGAATACATTCGATCCAACTTCTGATCTTTGCGTAGTCTCTTGAAAGCAACCTGGGACTCCCCTGAAAATTGGGAGTCCCAGGTGAATTTGTTTTGAAAGGAGTCGAAGATTGACTGATGTTGTCGATGTAGGGGATCTGATCAAAAACGAGCTTCTTCCTGTCCTACATCCAGCCATTTCTGTCCACTACGCTGAAAGGAATGGTCCATATCACGTCTATTCTTGCGCAACTGGGAAAGGCAATGCACCGCAGCCAGAATTGATTGCCGCGATTCCTGTTGACATTCTGCTGTCATTGATTGGAGAACGAATTGTTTTTCACGTCCCCCTCGGCGGTAAGAATTTTTCTTGTGTCGTCGGGGCAGACTGGTTTCAGCGACGACACAGGACTGGATCCAACAGGTTGGCGGTTTTCAAGAAAGCTACACATTGTGTTGTGTGTGGGACTGAAGCAAAAGAGTGGCAAATGTCGCTGCAAAGCGATGGCGAAGTCCATCTTGATTTGAAAGCAGAAAATGGATGCATTTTGACCAGAGACCACATCATCCCTCAAAGCAAATATCGGTTTGTATTCGGCACCAACAAGGAAATAGATTCGATGCAGAATTCTCAAGTGATGTGTGAAATCTGCAACAACGACAAATCAGACACCTTGCCAGAAGGGGTGTTCTGCTGGTTTGACGAGACAACTATCGGCAATGACAATTGGATTATTTGAAAGGAGAAGTCGATTGAGGCAGAAGCAGGTTGTATCTCTGATTCAAGAACAACTTTTGCCACTTGTAGACGAGAATGTTTCCATCCATGTCTACTACGATCAAGGAAACCGAGTCGAAGTTTATTCTCGCGACACTCCAAATCCTAATAATGTCAATAATAAAAAGCATCCATCGGCGAGGGTGATTGCTAAATTCCCAGTAGAAGTAATCCCGCCGCTGCTGAACAACAATGTCCAGTTTAGAGTGCTTATCGAAGGAAAAGAATATATTTATCGGGTTGGTGGTTCTTCTGGTAGGAATCCTATTTGGGCATTTCGAAATTCTGCAAAATGTGTCAATTGTGGCATAGAGGGAGTTGAATGGCGATTGTGCCTGGGAAAAGATCATCATCTCAGCTTGAAACTTCATGCTGCCAATGGAAGAGAGTTGACTCGTGATCACATTGTTCCTAGAAGCAAATATCATCTCGTCTACGGAACGAGAGAAGGAAGAGATTCATGGGAAAATTCCCAAGTGATGTGTGCCAAGTGCAACAACAACAAAAGCGACACAATGCCAGAGGGTATTCAATGCTGGTTTGACGAAAGCACCTGGGGCGATGACAACTGGATCATTTGAGGAGGAATGTGATGGGCAAAGATGATTTAGGAGACCGAATGAAGCGTTTTGAGCGCCACGGCTTCGGTTCAGAAATTTTGTTGCCTCAAATTCCAGTGATTGCCAGATTGGACGGCAAGACTTTTCATTCTTTCACCAGAGGGTTGCAAAAACCTTTTGATGTCAGATTGACCGAATTGATGCATCTGACAACGAAACATCTTATTGATCAATTTCATCCAGATTTGGCATTCACGCAGTCTGATGAAATTACACTTGTTTGGGTCGGCGACAGAGAATTGCTTTTTAATGGCAAAGTTTTGAAGATGTGCTCTTCTTTTTCTGCTCTTGCATCTGCTTTTTTCTGCTCAAAGTTGCCAGAGCAACTGCCAGAAAAATCACATTTTACGCCAACTTTTGATTGTCGTGTGTTCAATTTACCAACTTTGACCGAAGCCGTCAATTGTTTGATTTGGAGACAAATGGATGCTGTGAGAAACTCTGTATCTGGACTGGCACAGGCAAATTTCTCACACAAACAATTGCAGAATGTTGGGGTGCCGACAATGAAGCAAATGTTGCTCGAAAAAGGAATCCGATGGGAAGATTTGCCGGCAGACAATCGACAAGGAAGTTTTTTCCGCCGAGTCGTTTTTGAACGAAAATTCACAGAAGAAGAACTGCAAAATCTTCCAGAGAATCACAATGCTCACAGCAATCCTGATCTCTTGATCACGAGATCAGAAGTGAGAAAAATTGATTTGCCGTTGGTCGTTGAAATGGAAGATCGATCAGCAATCCTGTTCCCGGCAAAGGAGAAGAAATGAAGAAGTTCAACTGGATGTTCATTCCGTTTTTAATTTCTGTGGTTTGTGTTTTGATTGCAACCATCCAATTTTGGTGCAACATTTCCTTCACCAACTTGGCATGGATGCTGGTTTGGGATTCTTCTTTTGCTTTCACTTTTTGGAAGGTTGTTCATCCAGAAGATGTCTTGGTGATTGATTTGTGCGACGGCAAAGAATTGGATCGCGAGCGAGAAAAGTTGTTGAAGCAGATTGGAAAAGATCAGCAATCGGCAAGAGAAAAGATTGAATCCAAACTCACATAACCCAAGCATTTGAAGTTTTGTAAGGAGGATATGAAAATGGACTCTGACAAGCTTCGGGCTTATTTACGAGCATCAGATCATTTGTGGGAGATTCACGGAGATGCTTTTCTCATCGAAGAAACAATCAAACAGCAACATGGCAGGAGAGAAAAAGAAGTTTGGATCATCAGAGAAGCAGTCATTGATATGTTGGGAATCCCAAGGGTGTTCCGAGTGCGACACGGAAAGAATTGTCATTGCGACGAAGGAGAATGCGAAGCGTTTTTGTTAGATATCCAAAACAAATCTGTCGAAGTCCATTGCAGTGAATGTGGAAATGTTGTCAGTGTTGAAATTTTGGAATTGATCGGCTTGGAGGAAGTGTGATGGAAAAGTGAAATTTCAAATTTTATCCAGGCACCAGAAGATTTATGGAATCACTGATTGGATTCTCGTCCCCCTGAAAACGGAAGGCAAGGGGTGAACAGATGGTGTCAAAACAAAGTCGTCTCTCCTCCTCTCCTAATCAGACGACTTCCCAGGAGCCATCTTTCCCCCAAAGATCCGGCTCCTGGGTTTATTTTTGAATTTGAAGAATAACTTGCAAAGGAAATATCAATGATTCTGGAAATAATTGCTGTGATTGTCTATCTTTTGATTGGAAGCAGATTTTGCGGTTTTAAACATGGATCTATGACCAAAGATGAATTATGCGACTTATGGAATTTTGACCCGGTTCATGGTCCATTGTGTTATCTTATATGGACAATACTCTGGCCATTGGTGATGTTTTACAATCAAGGCAGGAACAAAGCAATCAATGAAAGAATCTATCAACAGAAACTACTTGCACTGGACAGAGAATTGCAGCAAGAGATCAGTGAAATTCGACAAGAAAGATTGACATGTAGTGCCGAGGAATGGGTGAAGTCAAATGGTTGAGTGGATTTGCGACATCGGATACATCATTGTCGGATGCTGTGCGCCGGAGCCTACACTAAAATTAATACTGAATTGTCAGATGACGATTCCCCGTTTTTAGCAGTCGCGGTGACTTTTCTATGGCTGCCAATAGGATTTTTCCTATTGGGATCTCTGGTCGGAGATAAAATCAAAGCAAAAAATGATGAAAGAGAAGATCATCAGAAATTCATTGAAGAAGCCGAAGAACAAGTCAGAATGAATGACAATTTGCCAGCCGAAGAATGGGCAGCAGAGCATAATTGAAGGAGACAAAAATGAAGTGGTTCAAATCAATGGTGATCAGTGTCAATGACTGGTCAGAGACAATAGAATTTGGAGAGAATTTGCCAGCAATATTTCTGTGGACTGCAACAATATTGTCTGGAATTGCAGCGTTTTCGGCAACTTTTCCTTTGGTGATAGTGTTGTTGGTACCAACAACAATGTTATTCGTTGTCGCTTGCCAAATTACTGCTGATACTTTTCATTGTCAGGATCAGTGAAGAGGTTTTTTAAGGCTCAAACCAGGAAATTGCTTGACAAATTGAGAAATGCTCATAAAATCCCCGAGGAGCGTGAGCATCGTGATTTCTATATGGATGTGGTTGGTTGGAATTTTGATCATCTATTTGACTATCACGGCAGTCTCGCTGAGCATAATTATGGTGATCGACTGGGCGACCGGAAACAACCATTTTGACAAATCTGATTCATTTGACTGATCTGGAGAAATTGACATGATTGACTATGAAAGCTTGAAAGAATTGAACTATATTGTCAAATGGTTGCAGAAATTGCGCGATGTGTCCTATAATACGCTTAACTACTCAGAATCTGGAACTGACCTTTTCAGCGCGTTGACAGATATGCTGTCGAACAAAATTTGGAAAGGATAATGTGCAATTGTTCGAATTTCATCAGCAAGCAAGACATTGTTTATGTTCCTGTTTTTGAAGGACTGGTTGCTTATTGCGCTTTTTGCCGCAAGTCATTCACTCGTGTTGATGAAGAGATAGTTGTTTTGCCAGAATGGAATTCTGGACGAATAGATTTGATGGCGGATTTTATCAGTCCTCCAAGATGGATGGAAAGCATCAAAGGTAGTTGGCGAGCATCTCGATGTGGTTTTTCTGATGTGGTGATGCAAACTCACAATGATGGGACAAATATGGATAAAAGAATCACCTGGGAATCCGATTTTGTTCCCTATCCATTGATTTATAAGTGGCAACAAATTCCCAGAGATATCGATAGTATATTCTATTGGCATACTCATTGCCAAGAAAGTTTCAGGATCACAAAGGAGACTTGAAATGACTTATCTTGAACTTATAGATTTCAATTATTTGAATATGTGGTGTCTCAAAATGAGAGACATGGCAAGATCGATTCATGATCCACGCCCACTGGCAGAGCAGTTAGAGAAATTTTGGACCGAACATTTTTATCGCGCTGCTGCTATTATATCTCATTCATGTGAATGCAAAGTTTTCACGCATGGAACCTGCTCGGCAATTTTTGTTCCCAAAGAAGACGGAATCACAGCAGTCTGTCCGTGGTGTCGGAGACAATACACCAGCATAAGCGGGAATGTAGTTCAGATTCCTTTTGAGTTTGATATGAATTCTGTACAGCCAATCAAATTCAGTCAATCTTCTTCTTGGATTGACAAGGTGGAAATTATCTGGCGTCCAGACCTATGTGGGGCGACAGATATGCAGATGCAGACAAAAGAAGGAAAGAAATTTGTGATCCATCGGTTCGTTCCGTTTTCGACAATCTACAATTGGCTGAAAGCTGAATCTATTGGTTCATTCTGGCATCCCAATTTGAAGCAAATGGCGAAAGAGATTTAGTCATCGTGAAACGAATCAAGGAGGAAAGCAATGATCACTTTTGAGATGTTGAACGAATTGAACAAGCGAATTGCTATTTTACAAAAGTCTCGACAATATCTCCATGATGGACCAGGTAGTAAGAATGAATATGGTCATCCGCTTTATCGCGAATGTAGTGAATTATTTTTGCGAGCCAAAGATTTAGCAGAAAAATTTCAGTTATCTCGGAAAGACTGCGGATGTCGTTCTATTGGTGATTTTTCCTGCAATACTTTCTTCGTTCCTACGTTTCCCGGATTGACAGCAATTTGCCCTTATTGTTCGAGGAGATCCGCAGTCGCAGGCGGGAAACTACGAGATGTACAACACTGCGATATTCCATTCAAGTTCCATTTAGGATATGCTCGGAATTATCAATGGAGTGTTCTTGGTAATTGGAATGATGAAATGTGTGGATTCAAGAATGTCAAACTATCGAACGGAGGATCCATTGTTCATTTTTGCAAATTCCTCTCATTTGAAGAAGCCTGGCAATGGAAAGAATCATATAATCCGAGTGGGTTTTTCGAAACTCATCTGCGATCAAAATTTGCGTGAATTGTCGAAAGGAGAATGTCAATGGAACTCGTAATCAAACTGAAAAACCCTCGTGATGGATATGCCCAACTGCTTCAAGTGGAGCGATCCCACGGAATGCACTTCCGAAGCAATTCGTTGCTTGGACAGGATACTGGAATCTTCCGTGCTGAAATTCCTGCAATGGCAATCAACAAGGTTGATGATCTGCGAGATGACTCAAGGATTCAACACGTTGAGCAAAACCGAATTCTTGGGTTGATGCCCAATGAGTCGGCAATTGCGGTAAATACGGATCCTAACAAACGACCGAAGAAGCCGAATGATCCTCTCTATCCAAAGCAGTGGCATCTGGACATGATCGAGATGCCAAAGGCTTGGCAGCGTTCAACAGGAAAGGGTGCGGTTGTCGCAGTGCTTGACACCGGGGTTGCTTTTAAGTGTCTTGCCAAAGATCGTCCTCACCTCGCCGACCTTGATTCAAGGCGATGTGTAGAGCCTTATAATGCCACAAATGGCTCAAAGGATGCATGGGATGGGATGGGTCATGGATCCCACGTTTCAGGAACTGTTGGGCAGGACACTGACAATGGTTATGGATGCGCAGGTGTTGCCCCTGATTCAAGGATTATGCCAGTCAAGGTTTTGACCGATCAAGGATATGGCTCAATTTCAGACATCGCAGACGGGATCTATTATGCCGTGAAGAAAGGTGCTCATGTGATCTCAATGAGTTTAGGTGGTACTGGCTATTCCCCTGTGTTGCATCAAGCCTGCAAGGATGCCCACAAGGCAGGTGTTTTGGTTGTTGCTGCTGCTGGAAATAATGGCGACGACGAACCTCACTATCCCGCTGCTTATCCAGAGGTTATGGCGGTCAGCGCCGTTGGTCCTGATGCAATTATCACTGAGTATTCGAGCTATGGAGATTTCGTCAACATTGCTGCTCCCGGTGGAAACACTCGCAAATTCGGCGAGGACGGTGGTGTCTTGCAGGAAAGCGTGTATCAGGGAAAGGCGCAGTTTGTGAGTTGGAACGGTACTTCTATGTCGTGTCCAAGTGTATCAGGAACAGCAGCACTCTTGATTCAGAAAGGTGTTAAAGGCTCGGATAGACTATGGGAGGTGATTACTTCCAGCGCAGTTGATCGTGGAGATCCCTACAAATACGGATCTGGACTTTTGAATGCCTGGAATGCTTTGACAAAATAATTCTGCAAACTATGGCATTTCCCTACTGAATTGAGTATCATCTCTGTGAAAGTAGGGAAATGTCAATGCAGAAAATTTCAGTTTCAAACGGAAAATACTGGGCGGTTGTTGATGATGAAGATTTTTCGAAAGTCTCAATGGTGAAATGGTTCAAAGATAGTGGAAGAAATGGCAATGTCTATGCCAAAGGAAACAATCCCGGATACAAGAAAGGAAATCCACTTTTCAAAGGTTGGAAATCAACGATTCAGATGCATCGACTGATTCTTGACCTCAAAAAAGGAAACTATGTGGATCACATCGATCACGATGGACTGAACAACCAGAAATCAAATCTTCGAATCGTCTCAAACAAACAGAATTGTCTGAATCGAAACAAACAAATCGGAGACTACACCTCAAAGTTTCGCGGAGTTTGTTTCAACAAGAATCACAAAAAATGGCACGCTTATATCAATATCAATGATCAAGTAGAAGAACGACAAATCAATCTTGGATATTATGACGATGAAAAAACTGCTGCGTTGGTTTATGATGGAGCAATGAGGAAAAGATACGGAGATGACTATTTGAATCCTAACTTTCCTGATTTTGATGGAGAATATCCAACACCGAATGTTCGTGGAAAACCCAAGGGATATTACTTTGATCCAAAGAGAAAATTGTTCTGCGTTGAATTCCGGAAGAATCAAAAACGTTTCAGAGGGTATGCCAAAACAGAACCAGAAGCAATTGAGTTGAGAACAAAGTTTGAAAAGGAAAATCAATGAAACCACTTTTGCCAACAATCATTCGCGATCCAAGGAGAGAAACCGAGCATGATCCTCCAAGTTTCGCATTATATAGCCACAGAACAGGGCAATGTAAATCTAATCACAAAAAGTTCTTGCAGTCTTTTGACGAAGCCAAATCTCTGGTTGGAGATTCACTTGATCTCGCCTTTCGTTTTGACGTGCAAACAGAATCAATGTCATCAGACAACTTGAAAGAATCCAAATTTGGGGGATTGCCAAACTTTGAGAACTTCTTTTCGCACGAGGAAACGGCTGAACAATTCGTGAATCGGCATTGGCCTCGTTGCGGGGTTTGCCACAAGCCAATGCAATTTATTGGACAGGTTGATTTGTCTGATTGGCTGTGGGCAATTCACAGCATCACCTTGCAAAAAGTGGAAGATGACAGAGATTTCGCCTGTTCATTGTTGGGGTACAAACTGGATCACAACTGGATGACTTTTTGGTTTTGCCAAGAAACCCATTTCTATGCTTTCAACACTCACACATCAGTTGTCAAAGGGATGGATAGTCGAGAATGGGACACAGATTTCAGAGTCTGCAAATTTACGACAGACGATTTGATGCCAGAATTGATCAAATTGGACGCAGAATCGAGAAGCCACGAGAGACTTTTGCATGTTCCCCAACTTGAAAGAGTTGTTGGAATAGATCTGAAATGGGATTTGATCGCTAAGTCTGACCTTTCCGAAGAAGAGGATGAAGAAGCTTGGGACAAATGCTGGGAATTGAAAGGAAATGTTCCAAGGTTGTTCGGCAACGATTCTTTCTATGAGTTGTTTGGTGATGAAAGCACACAACAGATGTCAATGGAATGTCTATCTCAGCGCAATTTTCCTGTGAAACAAATGACTCCGGTTATTTCTTGGAATTGCTATGAGGAGGACATCACAAATCAAATCTTTGCCGATCTGTGCCAATGGAATGATTGGAGTTCGCTGGACAACAATGCTTTTGGGTTGATCAATTCAACCTGTACTTGAAATCAATTGATTGGATGAAAGGAGAAAGAGATGACAGAGCTAGTGATTTTACTGACCGATGAAGATCGTCCTGGCGAGGTAGAGCGTTTGATTGGGGTTTCTCTCAGACGAAAGAGCCGGCATTCGCCTGTTTTTACAGCAGAAGTAAATGATGAAACACTTGCCAATACAATGAACACACTTGAGGGATCTCCTCTGGTGAAGTCTGTTGAAAAAAATGTGCATTCTTTCACGGTCCTTAACAAGTGAGCATCGAGCATCATTTCAAATCTGGATCAATAGGAGGACAGATGATGGGCGAAAAAGAAAGCAACTCAATGGCAGGCTGGGAAATTGCATTCAGTCCTACTTTGAATAGTTTAGAATTATTCTCAAAAGAGAATGGCAGGTGGATTCCATTGCGAGCCACTGATAAAGCCATCATTGAACTCGGAGATCTTTTGTCTTCTGCTGAAACAGCGTTATCTCGGTTGAGAGAGGCGAGACACATCTTCTTAGCGGAATTGATTGAGTGTCAGCGATTATTGCTTGAAATTGTGAGCAATGGCGGAATGGATCTGGTTGCCAAAGATGGTTTGATCGCGAAAAGTGAGCAGATCTATGGTTGGTTTTCCTCCACACATGTCAAGGTTCGCAATCTTGAAAAGAAACTGAATGAAATCAAAATTCACATCAATGAAAGGAATGACAATGAACAAGGATGAACTCGTTGCCAAGGCACGAGGATTGCGTGAGAGGGTCGCCAAAAATGTAGCAGAGGTCTCCGCAGACGACGCGGCTCTTTGCTCTCTCTGTCTCAGTGTCGCCTCGTGGTTGCTTTTTGCAGGGCTTGGGCCGCAGCGTTTGGTGGGAATGATGAGTCTTGGTTCTGCTGCCGGAGCTGTTGTTTCTGGTTTTCGCGGCAAGGACTCTGAAAAGAGTGTCTTGCGAAAGTCTGCGATTGTAGGAACTGTAGTCGGAACGATCACTGGTGTTTGTTGGATTGTTGAGAAATATCGATGACGAGTCCGGAGATATCCTTTGAAGAGTTGCAACAACTGAATTTGCTTGGAGTCTGGAATGGTAAGACTTCGTGAATGGCAAAAGAATCACGGTCCTGGACATTTCATAAAGTAACAATTGAATTACTTGCGAACAAATTGAAATCGAAGAGGACTGCCCCTGAACTGCCGACCGACAGAGAGAATGACAACCAAAAGGAGAATGAGATGATTTTGGATCCTGAAATTGCGAAAGAAATGCTGGATGACACCCTTGCAACAATGCATCTTGAAAGTGTGCCAGAGAATGTCACGGATCTGGCTGCAACACACTCAATTGATCAGCGGAAGCGTCTTGGTGAATTGATGCGGGCTCAATTCTTGTCAGATTTGCTCACACCAGAGCAAATTGAAACCTATCGTCAATTTTTTGTCAGGACTTTGCCAGAAACCGATGAAGAACGATTGAATGAATGGAATGATAGTCGGGCGATGCTCGAGAATTTCAAGAGGACATTGGTCGCCGAAAACACCCTCAATTCATTTGAGATTCCGGAAAATGAGCGTGAAAAATTCGATCGCATTGTTGCAGATTTGGATGAATTTGAATCTATCGTTGATACATTTGTGAAACATACAATTCAACCCCGAATCGAAAAACTAAAAGGAGAATGAAATGATTTTGAATCATAAATATGCACAGAAAAGCCTCGACATGTTGTTGGAGTTCCTCAAACTTGACAAAGCACCTGACAAGGTGTTGGATCTTGCTGAAACTCTTTCACCTGCAAACAGAGAGAGACTCGCCACTGCAATGAATGAGGTGTTTTTGTCAAATCTGCTCATCCCGGAACAGGTTCTGACATTTGAGAACTATCAGCGAGCACATACAATTGCTTTGACCCGCGAAGAAATGGATCAAAACTGGGTTGATATTTTCAAGGAAGTGGATGCCTTTGCAAAAGATGTGCTCAATGATGAGAAATACCCGGACAAGGAGAAATTGAGTCTGATGTTCGATGAACTTACCGCTGGTGCTGTCGAAATGGAGGATATCCTCGGCATCACCGCAAGGCGCAAACAGGCAGCATAGGAGAACCAATGAAACCACATCCAGGAGACATAGTTCTTTCCCTCTGGGGCAATGAACATGAAATCATCAAGGAGGGCAGGGAATCTGCATCTCCTGGTGTGTGGTCGATTGTTTGTTCGAGCCATCTTTTCCTTGGGATGGAGAATGCTTATTGCGAATGGAATGATGGTTGGAAGGAAGTTCCTTTCTGGGAACAATATGAAAAGGAGTTCCCACCAGACGAAGTTGATGAAAAACCAGATATCCTGGATGAAGATATCTTTGATGATTTTGTAGATGCTGAAAATCACAGAGATCATCTTGAAATAGAAACAGATCATCCATTCAAAGTGGTCAAATTCGAAGGAAGATATTTTGTGATCTTCAACGGCTGACGCCCCTGAAAGCCCCTCGGCGGGAGAGAAGAGAGCAAACAGCAGCGCAGAACCAATGCGCAACAACAAGCTTCAAGTTTCCGAGGCTATGGAAGAGGTTCCTTCTATTTTTGGATAAAACACTACTTCTTTCGGTTTCCTCGGGATTCATTTTTTGGGCCATGAACAAGGCTTCAGTATCTTCACCAGATTTATAGAAAAGTTTAGCAATTCATAGAAAACTTCACAAACAACATTTTGATGCAGGGATTTTAGGTTATAGCCGAGTATCCTTGAATATGGTTCAAGTAGAAAGACAGTTCATCAAAGGAACACCAGAAATTGAAGAGATCTGCTTCAAAGCAGCAAGGCTTTTCAATCGCTGCAATTTCCTGATGAGACAGGAACATTTCGCAGGTCGAAGGGTTTTCGGCATTTCTCAATTGTGGGAAATGCTTTCCAAAGAGCAAGTCTTTCAACAACTTCACAACACCAAAACTGCAATGCAAACGATCAGAAGGTGCCTGACAGATTGGAGCAATTTCTTCAAGAGTCTGAAAGTCTGGAACAAGGACAAAACCAAATTTCTCAGATGTCCAAAACCACCAGGCTACAAGAAGAAGATGGGACAGGTGATCTTTTTCAATGAGACCATCAAAAGGAAACCTCTCAAACAAGGACTCCTTGTCCCCACCAATCTGCTGTTCAGCATCAAGTCCAAGCATTGCAACGATTTCAAACAAGTGATCATCACTCCGAAAACCTTCGGTTTCGTGATCGAAGTGAGTTTCGAGGCTCCGAAGGAGCCAAAGAAACTCAAACAACCAGGAACCTGCGCCATTGACCTTGGTGTCAACAACTTGTGTGCCATGACTTCAGATCAACACGATCCAGTCTTGATCAGGGGTGGCATCCCAAAAAGCATCAACCAGTGGTTCAACAAAAACAGAAGCAAGAAAAGGTCGAGAAAGAGATATTGGAGGTTGGAGAACTTCTTTCACCACACCTCCAAGTTCATCATCGAGAATTGCCAAGCCAACGGAATTGGAACGATCATCATTGGCAGAAACCAAGGATGGAAGCAGAAGACCAAGTTTCGTCGAAAGAGCAAAACAAGTCAAAACTTCCAATCAATTCCTTTCTTCAAGTTGATCGAAAAGATCCAATTCAAGGCAGAACAACAAGGAATCAAGGTCGTCTTCACAGAAGAAGCCTGGACAAGTCAAGCTTCGTTCATCGATTCAGATCCAATTCCTGTTTTTGACAAGGATCAACCAAAACCGCAAATGTCAGGAACCAGATTCAAAGGTCTTTTCAAAACTGACAGCGGAGCAGTTCTCAACGCAGATGTCAATGGATCGTTGAACATCGCAAGAAAAGTCATTCCAAAGATCGTCGAAGATGATCGATGGAGCAGGAGCGTCAGCGCAACGCCAGTTGTTGTCAATCCCTTGAAATGGTTTCACCTTGAAAAAGGATCAATGGAATCAGGATTGATGGCACGAACTTCGGAATGTTTTGCAACATTTTGAGGAACGTTCCTTCTAAAATACATCAAAAACTACCTTGATCAATTTCCCAATTATTTGCAAACAGGAGAACAAATATTGGACAATCGAGAAATCTTCCTTCTAAAAGGAAATTGCGCATTTGCCCCGGTTCAAGAAGCAGGTGAATGCTCAAAGGAAACTTTGGGCACATTGCTGTTCAACTTCAAGAATCTAGGATTCGGACTTTCCAGCGAGTTGTTCAAAACCCTGTCGGAAACAAGCACTGAACAAGTAGTCCTCTGGTACAACCAGATGTTGCCAATTTTGAAGAAGGCAGTCGGAGCCCACAAAGATTTCACACCAATGTATCCTAATTTTCCAAAACAAGTGATGGAAGCATCGGAAGCAGAACTTTACATCAATGCGCTTCAGCACTACTGGTCAGCTTTTTTGAGCGATGTGTCGAATGGCAACACGGAAATTCATCTGCCCGACTACACAAAGGAAGATCGCGAAGCATTCAATGAGTTCCATGAATTGCGTTGGATTGGCTTGGGCAAAGAAAAAGACTTTGAAGCAATTTTCGCTCGCTTGGTGAGATCCAATGGATCTTTGTCGGCAGTTGACTTAGAAATTCTGGACTGGTTCATTCAAGACAGGGATGTCATCAATTTGATTCCGGAAAACATTCCCCAAAAGGAAACCTTAGCTTTGTTGATTGCAAAATTGAAAGCGCCACTTGCGTTGGTCAATAGAATGAAGACTGCAACGGATGTGTTGCGAGTCTCGGCGGCTATATCTGGCGGAGATGTCTCTTTGGCGGCAAACACCAGATTCAAAAGTTTCAGCAAATCCGAACGTCGATTCTTGTTGTCTGCTTTGGAGCAATGCACTGGAGATATCACAGAGGATATGTTGCGGCACAAGAATGTTTGGATCAAGCTTGGTGAAAGACTTCATCCCGGAGATTTCAAGCATCAGTTTTCGCGTTCCTTTGAAGCATTCAATGTTTTGAGAAACAATCTTCCCTATGCAACCTTCAATTCTCAGGTTGAAGGGGCATTGAAGGGTCAAGACACAGAGGAAACACTTCGATTGCTCAAATCACGTCCTGGTGATTTTGCCCGAAGACTTGATCACATTTTGAGAACGCGGAAGGAATCAAAAACGATCATTGAAAGTTTCTTGGCAGTGGCAGATCGGGTTGCTACTCCTCTGTTGCTTCAACTGCGACAGCATTTTGTTGATCGGAACTCGAAGACATTGCGTGTCTTCTTCCCGAAAGGGCAGATTGCCAAGGTTCAAGTTTCTGAAAAAGAACTTCCTACGATGTCAAATGAAACTATTGTTGCGTTGGCAGAAGGAATCGGTTCAGTGTTGAGAAATCGTTTTGCGAAATTGGGTTCGTTGGGAAAGGTGTTCATTGATCCGGCACTGGCTGGCATCAATGTGCCTTTTGCGCAGCGTTCTTCAAGCCGGTCATTGAAGACTTTGGCACGCGGATCCTCAATGACTTTGCCGGAGAATGAGGGCGATACGTTGAGATTTTTCTTGTGGTGGAAAGATTCTGATCGTCGAACAGACATTGATTTGTCCGCTTTGATGCTGAGAGAAGATTTTTCTCATCATAGCACCATTGCCTATTATGATTTGAAACACGATTATGGGTGTCATAGTGGAGACATCACTTCTGCCCCAAATGGCGCTTGTGAATTCATTGATGTAGATCTGGGCAAACTGAAAGCAGATGGAGTCAGATATATCGTATCCAATGTGATGTCCTACACCGGACAGCCATTCCAGGAACTTCCTGAATGTTTCGCTGGTTGGATGATGCGTGAGAGTCCTCAGTCCGGTGAGGTGTTTGAGGCACTTTCGGTGAAGAACAAAGTGGATTTAGTGTCGGACGCAAAAATTTACATTCCTGTGATCATCGATGTCGATGAGCGAAAGGTTTTCTGGGCAGATTTGGTGGGAACAAATCCTCGGAGCGCAAGCAATGTGAGCAATCAAATGGATACATTGACTTTGCTGGCAAGATCTGTGATGGAGTTGAACAAGCCAAATTTGTTTGACTTGTTCCGAATGCACGCTGAAGCCCGAGGACAAATTGTGAGCAATCCGAAGGATGCAGATTTGGTCTTCGGAATCAACGATGGAGATGTGACCGCCTTCATGGGAGATGTGATTTTGAGCGAATATCTGATTTGAAGGAGAAACAGCAATGATCCTGCGGATCGTTATTGCAATTTTTCTGATGTGGATTCTTCTTCATCGGAGAAAGCCGCAACATGTTCCATCACATTTGCCGATTTCCGAGAGACGAGAGAAGTTCAGACTTTTGAAAGTGGGCAATTCAAGAGAAGAAGTTGTTGAAATTGTGAGACATCCCACAGAAAGTGAAAGCAACTCCAAGGAAGAATGGTGGGTCTATCCAAACGAAGAGGGAGCAAGGTGGAATGACATCCTGATTTTCCGAGATGGAATCCTGATCCACATCGGAATGCTATGAGGAGAATTGAATGTTGGAATTTATCGTAATCTTTTTGGGTTGGCTTCCTACTTGGGACTCTTCTCGATCATTCTCATCCCTATCTCAAAATTTCTGTGGGTGACTCCCAAAAAAGAGTGGAAAAAATCCTCGGACAACCTTACAAGCGTAAAGAAGAATTTGACATTGGCGGATTTTGTGATTCTATGCAATATATTTTCATCAGCGGAAGAATCCGAACCTTCGTCGAGATCGAAATTGCAAACGGCAAAGTTATATCTGTTTTGCTTCGAAAGAGTGATTTGGTGAGATGAAAAAACTACCATTGATAACGAAAGTTAAGTTGCTTATGGCTGATTTACTTACATGGGAGATCCCGATGGGTGGAAAGTCGATATTAGATCAAATTGCATATGGCATTCAATGCGGGTGTGGGCTTTGCTCAGGATGTATTATCCTACCACTATTTTTGTTCATGGTAATGTTAGGAATAGTAGATAATCGTTCATCGTCCGTGAATTCAAGTGGAAATACAATCTCGAATCAAAGATTGAACCTATTGAGTAAAAGTTTTATCCGCGACTATGATTACCTTATCGCGGAGGGTCAGGTGAAAAACGTAGGCAGCGAAAAACTCACAAATGTGTTGGCAGTTGTTTCTTGCTATGACGAAAACGGGGCATTCATTTCCCACGATCATGCCTTGATTGATTATGATCCATTGTTGGCATGGCAAATTTCGCCGTGGAAAACTATGGTTAGATGGAATCCGGCGATGGAAAGGTTTTCAGTAGAATTTACTACATTTGACGGGCAGTTGATTTTCACAGAATGATTTTTGAAGCACTTGAAAAACAAGGAATGGTGAGTAATATATAATGAATTTCTGAGCGTGGGCTAATGGTAAGCCTCTGCGTTTGGGGCGCAGACATCATGAATGTTCAAATCATTTCGCTCAGACTGATCAGGAGAAACAAGTTGATTGATTTTGCAGCAGGTGCAAAGACAACAGGATCGAAGTTCTATTTTCTCACAGGAGAAGATGCGCTTCGTGAATGGCAATTGATCAACACAATGATCAACTTTCACACAGAGAGGGGATACACTTTTGTGATTCCTCCCTATCTGGTGAATGAGGCAACTGCCAAGGCATCAGGAATGATTCCTGACTTTGACGGGGACTTCTATGCGACGACTGACAACCTGTTTTTGATTCCAACGGCTGAAAAGCCGATGGTGGGATTTCATTCCAATGAAATCTTTCAAGAGGATGAATTGCCAAAGAAATATGTTGCTTTCAGTCCTTGTTTCAGAAAAGAAGCAGGAAGTTATGGTAAAAGAGACAAAGGATTGCGAAGAGTTCACATCTTCCACAAGATCGAGCTTTTCGAACTCTGCACTCCTGACAATTCCTATGCAGAATTGGACAAAATGGTTGAACAGGTCTGTGCGCTGACCGAAGCGTTGGGATTGGAATATCGAGTAGTAGAACTTGAAGAAAAGGATCGCAGTCCTGTGGCTTGCAAAACTTTTGACATTGAGGTCAAACATCAAGATGAGTGGTTGGAAGTTTCATCGATTTCGAATACCGAAGATCGGCAAAGCAAGCCAGCATTGATTCGATATCGTCCTCAAAATGGAGGCAAGCCAGTCAAGGTTCATTTGTTGAATGGAAGCGGACTGGCGTTACCAAGAGTGATGCTTGCTCTGTTTGGAGAATAAATTGTGCGGGTATAATTCAATTGGCAGAATGCCAGATTTCCAATCTGGACGCTTGCAGGTTCAAGCCCTGTTACCCGCTTAGAACCCATAACTCGGTAATATTGTTTTTTCAATAACAAGGATACTACCACCTCCATAGAGTCCTCTATCTATAGAGGAATATAATGGCTGCAAGAAAAAGAACTAGTCCCATTCGGGTGTGCAATTGGAAGAAAATTAGGAATTTCTGACAATGCGGTCAGGAAATGGGCGAAAAATTATGGAATAATTTGAAAATTTAGCGAAGTCAAGAAAAGTGATACTTCTAAGGTTAAGAAAAATCTCACTTTTCGCTTTTTCTCGCTGAAAAACCTTTGAAGAACTTCAGCGGAGCATGACCGCCAGTGGGAATGGTGAAAGTTGTTCCCCCTGGGTCTCGTGCAAGAGACAGAGGTTCTTAAAAATATAGCTACGTAGCTTAATGTAGAGCGATTGCCTCCAAAGCAATTAGATGCATGTTCAAATCGTGTCGTAGCTGTGTGGATGCTGATAGTGATGGTATCTGCCGGAAGGTTGTTGTCGTCATTCACCTCGGGTCCTGGGGCTGCTATGGTGTGGCCGCCTTTTTTGCAAGAAGGAAAGCAGATCGAATCGTTCTCGATAGGATCCATCAAATCACGAAAGGAGACAATGATGGAAAAGTTCACAACTCCACGAGGAGTCCAGTTTTTCTCAGCCGATGAAAGTCTTCGTCGGAGGTGCCTTCATTGACACAATCTCTCGTTGGCTGGAGGCTTGGGGATATAGATTCTTGGAAGTGCCAAGTATCGTGCCAACGAAAATGTTTGCCTCATGTGTTGAGGGCACTGAAAATCGCATGTTCAACCTCACAGAAGGAATCAGCCTGATTCCTGAAATCACAAACTTTGTTCGCTCAATGGGCACTCAACGCCTCGGAACGAACAAAGTTTTCTATGTTGCCAGATGTTTCCGCGATGAAACAACCACAGACTCTGAAAGATTTCGAGAATTCACCCAAATTGGTGTGGAATTGCTCGGAGAAAATTCTTTGGATTGCAGAAAAGCAGTCCGCAAAGATGCAATTTCCCTCTTCAAGATGCTCCTGCCCCCTGAAAAATGGGTGCTTGAGGATGAAGTTCAGAGGGGACTGAATCTCTATGACAATTCCGGCAAGACCTTCGAAATCTCATCTCCTGACACACGAAAACAATTGCTTGGTGGAGGACCCTACGAAGGTGGAGCAGGTTGGGCACTTGGACTTGAAAGGCTGATGAAAGCAAAGGAGAAATAGATGCAAGAATATGTTCCACCAAAATGTGTCGAAATTGAAAAAATGAAAAATGAAGACACTCCTGAAATAAGCAATCAAGAGTTGCTGAAAGCAATTCGAGATCTCGAAAAACGAGTAGAAAAATTGGAGCA
>Ga0209518_1000124_pt1 | contig 105039 bp, 133 predicted proteins | sample RifGroB1_FD_183993 | JGI IMG/M metagenome (GOLD analysis project Ga0209518, IMG submission 183993) | Groundwater microbial communities from Rifle, Colorado, USA - Groundwater B1 (SPAdes) (version 2) | ecosystem: Environmental > Aquatic > Deep subsurface > Groundwater | place: Rifle, Colorado... | reverse complement strand
CATTGTTTAAATAAAAACCCAGTAAATTTTGTGCAGCATTATTTGCAGAAATAACATTTCCGGTAATTCGCCCAGAGATATTAGGGTTCATCAAAACCAATCCCAATGCTAAAATAGCAAAGATTAATGTAGAGAGAATCCAGGGATTTTTTTTTGACTTGCTTATAAATCCCTCTTCTATTTTTTCTTCAACTTTTTGTTCAATTTTCTTCACTTCTACAGGCTCCATTTCAAACCAATGAAAAACCTATTTAAAAACGTTTTGGTGGATTCAAAGATATACTTATAATGTAACATCAACCAATTAATATATCATGCCAACAATTTAAAAATATAAAATACTTGTATTAAACAATAAAAACGTCCAAAAAAAAGAAAAATGCCGTATGACATAATAACAGGAAGGGATGAGCATGACAAAAAATCTCTGGAAGATAAAGGATTAATTTTTCTTGGCAAAGGCTATGTAAAAATGGGGCAGTATACTTCATTAAGCAATAAGATATTCATGGACATAGCCAGAAGCCATGTTGTCCTGGTAGCTGGAAAGAGGGGTTCTGGAAAATCTTACACGCTTGGAGTAATTGCAGAAGAACTATCAAATTTACCAAAAGAGCTCAGCCAGAATATTGCTTCTCTAATCTTTGATACAATGGGAATTTACTGGACAATGAAATATCAGAACCAAAAAGACAAAACCCTGCTAAGTGAATGGCAACTTGAGCCAAAAAATCTTCCAGTAAAAATTTTTGTTCCTTTTGGCTATTATGATGAGTATGTTGAAAAAGGAATTCCAGCAGATGAAAAATTTGCTTTAGATACCACAGAAATGCAGGCAGAAGACTGGATTTTAACTTTTGGGCTAAATATTATTGAACCTGTTGCAGTAATTATAGAAAGAACACTCAGTAAATTAAAAGGAAAAAAATATGACATTAATGATATCATATCCAGCATAAATCAAGACAAAGAAACCACCCAAGAGATAAGAAATGCAGCAGCAGGTTTGTTTGAAGCAGCACAAACCTGGGGTGTTTTTGCAGGAAAATATGACAACCCGACACAAACAAAAGATTTAGTAACTGCAGGTTCAACAACAGTTCTTGACCTAAGTATTTACAATGCAGTTGGAGCGTTTAATGTGAGGGCATTAGTAATCAGCTTAATTTCAAGAAAAATTTTTAATCAAAGAATGACTGCAAGAAAAAAGGAAGAGGTTGAGGCTGTAGCAAAGGGGCTTGAATTCTCGGAGATAACAAAAAGAAAAGAAGATCCCCTTGTATGGATATTTATTGATGAAGCTCATGAATTTCTTCCCTTAAATAACAAAACAATTGCAACAGATGCTTTGGTTCAGCTTTTAAGAGAGGGGAGACAGCCAGGAATTTCTCTTGTATTAGCAACACAGCAACCAGGTATGATTAACAGGGATGTGATGACTCAATCAGACATTGTTATTGCCCACAGAGTTACAAGCCAGCCAGATGTTGAGTCGTTGAATTATATAATGCAGTCATATCTTTTAGCAAGCATAAAGAAGTATATAGACGAACTGCCGGATTTAAAAGGAAGCGCAATTCTTCTTGATGATAATTCTGAGAGAATTTATCCAATGCGAGTCCGCCCTCGCTTTACATGGCATGGCGGCGAGGCTCCAACTGCGGTAAAGATTAGGAAGAAAATTTGAGGATTGATACCTAACAAAAAGATTTAAGCACAATTATAAACTGCCATAATCTTTGATGCTGGAATAAAACCAACATGAGCGCAAGTCCCATTAACCTTTAAACTATCTTGCCAATTATCTTCTTTAGCATCTTCATCACTAACTAAATTAGATTTATCCACTAAAACTTCTATAACAACTGGTTGTTTTGTTTTCCCATTTTCTTTTAAATAAAGAGCATAATCCTTGGCCCTATCAAATTTAGCAATATAAACATTCCCAGGTATAGGCGTATAAAACCCAAACAAATCCTGCTCTGTATCCCAATTATGTTGCCCAACTTCATTCCAAGGTAAAATTCCATTTACTAAAGCTTTTTCAAGATTTTCCTTTGAAGTTCCATGAAACAAAGTTATACTCTTGTTCAAAGCTACCATAAAAAATAAGAATAATACGAATTTATAAACCTTACTAAATCACCTTAAAATCGACCCTAAACCTGTATTTATAAGGCGCAATTTCACCTGCTTTTTTCACCTTTAAAATTTTAATCCGTGACTTGTATTTGTCAGCTTCAGACTTTATCTTCTCAACAATTAAACTAATCTCATCTTCTTTACCAAAATCATAATAATAGATTTTTGTTCCACGCTTGCATAACTTAAAAGCTTCCTTCAAAAAGCTCTCTTTAAGCTGCGGACGGGGCATAACAATAACATCAAATTTCTCTTTTTTAGCCAATTTCACTGCAACTTTTTTCACATCTCCCTGAATAACTTCAACCTTATTTTTTAGTTTGTTCAGCTCAACATTTAATTTAGCATATTTGCTTGCTTCACGATTAATTTCAACACTAACCACCTTGATAGCACGGGAATTTTTAGCAATAACAATTGAAAAAGGAGCAACACCTGCAAACATAACCAAAACATTTTCACCTTGTTTAATCTTGCCCGCAATTTCCTTTCTCTCATTGCTCAATCTCGGAGAAAAATAAGTTGAATCAATATTAAACCTGAAAACGCAGTTATTTTCTTTATACAGCACCTCTTTTGTTCTTTCGCCAGAAACATACTTTGTTTTTATCTTTCTTAATCTTCCTTTAATCTTCCCAACTTTCTCAAGCACTGTTTGAACTGACTTTTGCTCTTTCATTAATTTTACAGAAAATTTCTTTTTTTCTTTAGCACTAAAATTATTTGGAAACCTTACAACAGCAATATTCCCAAAAAAGTCATATGATCTAATTTTTTCAGCCATAAATTAACAACCAAAATAAAGTAATTAAACTTTATGATTTTTTGGTTTATTGTTTAAATTGAGATATTAAAAAAAGATAATTAATATTAAAACACTATTAATTAAACTATTTAACATATGCTTATTACACCCCCTATTTATCATTAAAATTTAGTTATTTAAACCCCATATCTAAGTTAACTAATCCCAATGTTCTCCTCAATAACATTTATAAAAACTACCTGCTTAATTTAATTATGCAAAAGAGGAATTGGCTGCTGAGTTTTATCACTGCATTGTTTGCAATTAACTTTGTCAGTGCTTATCCTCGCTATTATAGTTATGGGTATGGGGGTTTTTCATTGGGAACTCTTTTAGATGCATTAGAGCCTTCAACAGTATTTTTAACTTGCATATTCTTTATTTCATTTGGGTTTATTTATTTCTCGCTAATTAAGTTTTTTAAAGGAAATGCGGTAATTGCAGGAATTGTTGCATTTTCGGTTTCATTATTAATCACCTACGGCTTACATTTAAGAGGATTTGATGTTGGAGTATTTTTTTATGACATTGAATTTGCCGTAGACGAATTTGCCCCGTTAATACTCCTTGCATTTATTGGATTTGCTGCATTTGCATCATTTAAATGGGGGGCAGAAAAAACATTGTTTTCAATTGGCGTGTTTTTCATACTCATCTCGGTTTTTGGCTGGGTATATGAAACCGGACTATTAGCAGTAATTGGAACAATTATGGTGATTATTTCAGGAATTATTTTTGGGGTAAAAAACAAAGCAAAGCCAAGATACCCATGGGAAAGGTAACAACTAAATTATTTAGACATCGGAAATAACTGATAACTCAAAACCAAGAGAGATAATATTAAGTTTCTTAACATACTCTCTTTTTATTAACCAACTTTCTATTTTGAATTGATAAATTAACCTGATAAAACAAGATTTATAAAAAACATTTTCTTTAATAAAATATGAAAAAGAGGATTTTGGCAACATTGTTCTTAATGGTAATTTTATCTAATTTGGTTAATGCACAATTCAGCTTGTCGGATTTTACCAATTTTAACACTGGCTATTATAACAGCTTTTCACTAACTGATTTATGGTACACTATTGGACCAGACACAATAATTCTTGGATCTATATTTATTATTTCGTTTGCAATTATTTATTTTCTTTTAAGAAAAGTTTTTGGACACCACAATGCACTTGCAGGAGTCATGGCATTTGCATTTTCTTTTGGTTTAATGTATTATGCAAACTATATTGGATTTGACTTCACAGATTTATTTTATAACATTGGATTAGATTATGACTTCCTTTATTCTCCTTTTTTATGGGTTGTGTTGTTAATAATGCTTGGGTTTTTTATAGGATTTGCAAACATTTTATTTTTAATAGGAGGTATATTATTTTTACTTGGTTTTTTTGCTTATAACAAGGGATTAGCTTTTACACTTGGAGTAATCTTTATTTTCTGGGGTTTATTGCTCAGAAGAAAAAAGAAAATAAAAGAAATGCCATATCATGATTTAGGAATTAGGTATAATAAACCAAGCCCAGTAACAAGAACAATAATACAACCAAGAAGTTTTTCAAGACAAGAAGTTATGGAAAGATACAGAAGGATACAACGCTCAAAGCAAGAGCGGGAACAAAGACAAATTCAAAAAGAGGTGCAGGAAAAACAGGAAGAAGAACAAAGAAAAAAAGAGGAAAGAGAGAGAATAGAACGAGAACAAAGACAGCAGAGAGAGGAAAGGCAACAAAGGGAAAAAAGAGAAAGAAAAGTCCATGAAGAGCAGGAAATGAAGGAAGAAAAGGAAAAATTAGAAAAAGCGCTTTTAGAGAGCATGAAGGAAAAAGCAGCTAAGCAAGTTAAAGAAGAACAAAAACAACAGGTAGAACAACGAGTTCAAGAGCAGAAAAAAGCGAGAGAAAGACAAAGAACACAAGAAGAACTACAAGATAAATATGATGATTATGCAAGAAAATTAAATACACTAATACATGCAAAAAAAGATGGAGCAATAGGAAAATACGCAGAACATAAATACAATAAATACATTCAAGCTATGAAATCAATAGTAAAATTAGCAAGAAAAAATAATGTTCATTTGCGTGATAAAGAACGTGGGAAACAAATTGTTTAACCCTGGTATAATTAAGATTAAGTTTTAGCAATAACATGATTAAAGCTTATTAACACAACCCCACTTAATTTAAATTTTATTGCTTACATATATTAAAATTTGTATTTAGATTAACTTGGTTTTCTTTTTTATGCATCTTCACAAATCTCAAACCCAATCCCCCAAACCCTTCTGCTTTAATTTTTCATGGGCTTCTGTAAGCCTATCAAGCTGTTTGCTAACCCTTTGCTCTGAAAAATCATGCTCGCCGACGAGAATTTCCTTTATTTTATTATCATCAATCTTGCCAAACTTAAGCTCAGCATCAACAACTTTCGGTTTTTTGAATAATTCAAATACCTCTTTCCAATCAAACCTCTCTTCTTCTGGCAAAGCCTTAATCAAATTTTCCACGCTTTTAAAAATTAAAACAGGCTGTTTATGCTGTTTAACAATTTGCAGAGCTTTTTTTTGCCCAATTCTTGGAATTCCTTTTGGATTATAATCTGTTCCAACCATTATTCCAAGGCAAATAAGCTGGTTAATATTAATACCAAGATTATTTAACACACTTTCAAGCTCAATTAACTCGGGTTTTACTTCTGCCCAACCAGAAAAAGTTTTTCTCTTTCTTGATAATGTCAAATTTTGAATTAAACGTGGAGCACCAAAAAGTAAAGAGTCATAATCCTGGCTTGCAACAGCGTAGGTTTGCTTTTTTATCCTAACTAGATAAGATGCTTCTGCTTCACCTTCACTTGGAGCCTGCACAACACAGATGCCCATTGCGCCAAGCAAAGCCTTGCTTTCTTCAATCATCTCATCATCCAGCCTGACTAACTGGCTAGAATATCTTTTCATAGCATCAAAATCTTCTTTTTGTTTTGCCTGTTCATACCTCTCTTTTGCAATGTCTCTTCCATCCATCCTTTTTTTATGCGTTTTTATTTTTAATTCAGGAGGCTTGCCGTCAAAAACATAAACTAATTTTATTCCATCTAACAGCAAGCTTATATTTCTGTAAAATAATCCGCTTAAATGAGAAGTAATTCTTTTTTTATTATCCATTAAAGGAGTCCCATCTGGCTGTCTAATAGAAGAAAGAAACTGGTAAAGAGTATTGAACGCGTCAACACATAATATCTTGCCCTTTAAACCGCTAATTTCAATTTCTTTACGAGGAATTATTTCACGTATATTTAAGCCCATTTTATATGAAAAATAAAGGAATCCCAAATATAAAAAATTATCTAAAATACTTCATCTATGCTTTTATCGACAAATCTTGCGCCCCTTTTTATTTTGCGTTTTTTTGAACTTAGCTCAAATTCATAATGCCCTGCTCCTTTGCCAGACATAAAAGGCCCTAATTCTAATTCTTGCTGTTTAACAACTACTTGAGTTAAACTTTTTGGCTTAACATCAGCAATAACTTTTCTTAAACCTTCTTCAACTTCTTTAAGGTGTATAGTTGCAAGATAATATTGCCGCCTTATTGCAGCAGTTAATCTTGATGGTTTGCATCTTTCAGCATATTCAAATGGATGCCCACATTCATCTGAACCAACCCTTAATGATTTATGCTCAAGTATTTTTACCCAAATATCATCATGCTTTTCATCTAAATGCATATCTGAATTTTCCAAGTTTATGCCATACCTCTCAATATAATCTACTAATGTTTTATCCTTCTCAAACTTTGCCTGCGTATACAACCTGTTGCTGTTCATACCACTTACATAAAAATCCTGTTTTTAAACTTTTTTAAGGATGTAAGATGCATGATAAATAATAAAACTAAACAAAAGATTAAGTTAATAGGTGTAGATAACCTTTAAAGTATAATTTAATTACCTAAGGCCCTATATTCCAAATCATATTATAACTAACTTTAAATAATCAAACCTCCTTTTTTCATCATGAAAACAACCTTTATTCCAATAGACTATGATTATTTTGACTGGCAAGGGAGAAATTATGCCAAAATAATAGGCAGAGATAGTTCTGGCAAAAGAATATGTGTTATAGATTTCTGCAATATATTTTTTTGGGCGATTTTAAAAGAGAATTTAGAAGAGGGGGAGATAAAAAGCTTGATTAATAAAATAAGTAGCATAAAATTAGATGTAAAAGGAAGGCAAACCAAGGTTGAAAAAGTTGAGTTGCATGATAAAAACTTCCTTGGAAAGCCAGTAAAAGCCTTAAAGATATTTGCAACAAACTATAAAGATTTGCATGATATAGCTGATAAACTTGATATGCCGGAAATCGAAAAAAGAAGGGGTTATGATTTGGGTTTTATTACTCATTACATAATAGAAAGGAATATCCTGCCCTTAACTTGGTATGAAATTGAGGGAGAGATGCTCAACAACTCATATGAATTTGGCGGAATTGATTCTGCATTAGATGTTGATTTTTGCATCAAGTTAAAAACCGCAAAAAAAACCGAGCCCGAACCAATAATTAATCCAAAAATACTTGCGTATGATATTGAAACAGATGAATTTCAATTAGGCAAAGGGCAAATATTAATGATTTCGCTTGTCAGTAATAATTTAAAAAAAGTGATAACATGGAAAAAATCAGAAAAGACTTCAGAACAAAATTTCGTGGAATATGTAGAAGACGAAGCAGAACTCATAGAAAAATTTACAGAGTATGTAAAAAAAGAGTCACCTGATTTTCTTACAGGATATTTCAGCGATGGTTTTGATTTGCCTTACTTAAAAGCTCGTGCAGAAAAGCATAAGATAAAATTAGCTTTAGGGTTAGATGGAAGCCAGCCAATATTTCACAAAGGCAACATACTAACTGGAAAAATTTCAGGGGTTGTTCATGTAGACTTATTAAGGTTTGTTCAAACAGCTTATTCACAGTATATGCAGTCTGAAACTTTATCTCTAAATGATATCGCTTTTGAATTTTTGGGGGAAAGAAAAAAAGATTTTGTCTTTAAATCAATATCAAAACTTACTAACCAGGATTGGAAAGATTATTTTGAATATAACCTGCAAGATTCTATGCTTACATATAATCTTTTTTTAAAATTCTGGCCAGATTTTATTGCGTTTTCAAGAGTGATGCAAGAGCCTTTATTTGAAGTTTCAAGAAACGGCATGTCGAAAAATGTTGAATCATACATTATCCATAATTTACCGAAGTTTAATGAAATACCAGAAAAAAGGCCAACACATGAAGAAATAAGCAAAAGAAGATTAAGGGAAAAATATGAAGGCGCTTTTGTTTTTCAGCCAATTCCCGGATTATATGAAAACCTCGCCCTTTTTGATTTTACAAGTTATTGGCCAAGCATTATAGCCACATTTAATTTATCAAAATCAACTCTGCTTGAAAAAAAGCCAAAAGCGAAGAATGTTTTAGAAGTTGAAATTGCAAAAGGCAAAAAAGCTTATTTTGAAAAAGAACCTGGATTTTTTCCAGAAATGTTAAAGGAGATAATAAGTTTAAGAAAAAAATTCAAGCAAGAGTTAAAAAAAGGAGATGACGCAGTAAAAAGAGCAAGAAGCAATGCATTTAAACTTTTAGCAAATGCTTCTTATGGATACCAAGGATTTTTTGGAGCTAGGTATTACTGCCCTGAAGCATCTGCAGCAACAACAGCAATAAGCAGGAATTTTATCAAAGAAGTTATAAAAAAAATTGATAGTGAAGGATTTAGGACAATATACAGCGATACAGACAGCATAGCTTTTCTTTTAAATAAAAAAACAAAAAAGCAAACACTTGAGCTTTTAGAAAAGCTTAATAAAGAACTGCCGGGAATTATGGAACTGGAATTAGAAGAGTTTTATAAAAGAGGAATTTGGGTGACAAAAAGAACAGGAGAATTCGGAGCAAAGAAAAAATACGCTCTGGTTGATGAAAAAGGCAAATTAAAAATTCGGGGGTTTGAAACAGTAAGAAGAGACTGGTGTAATTTGGCAAGAAAAACGCAGAATAAAGTTTTAAGATTAATACTTGAAGACGGAGATAATATAAGAGCAGTTAAATATGTTAAAGAAATTGTAAAAAAGCTAAAAGACAGAAAAATCGAGATAGAAGAAATCCTTATCAGAACACAGCTAAAAAAACCTCTGAATGAATATAAAGCTATATCGCCGCATGTTATTGCTGCGCAAAAAATGCAGAAACAGAAGATTCCTATTGATGAGGGGGCATTAATCGAATATTTTATAGCAGAAACAAGAGAAAAGAAAAAACTTGTAAGAGACAAAGTTAAGCTTCCTAATGAAAAGGGAGAGTACAATATAAAGTATTACTTAGGGAACCAAATTTTGCCTGCGGTTGAAAACATTTTTCAGGTTTTTAATGTTAATGTTAATGATCTTATTCAAGGAAGCAAGCAAAAAAAACTCGGGGAGTTTTGAATAAATATCGCCACTCTCCCAATAAATAATCAAAACCACACCAATAAATCATCCAAACCACAATAATTTCCATTAGACACATAAAAATATATTCATATGTAAAATTCTCAACCGAAAGGTTTAAAAGTTGTTCAAAATTCACAATAAAACTAATCCTGTTCAGATAATTAAGATGGAATCATATGAAAAATTAACAGATAAATACGCAGCTGTCCTTGCTTTTTACCCTGAATTAAAAGCAGATATAGACAGAGTAATAGAGGAAAGAGACAGAAAAGTTGAAGAAAGGGAAGAAATATTGGACATGGTTGTGCATGAATTCAGAGCACCTGTACAGATAGTAATTGGATTTGCTAACCTTCTAAGTAAAAAGAATATTGATGAACATACAAAAACAATGGTAATAGGAAAAATCCAACGAGGTGCTACACAATTAATGGACTTATCAGACCTGTTATCTTTGGAAGGCAGTTCCAAAGAAGCGCTTCAAAAAAACGCAGAACAAATAAATCTAGAGCAGATGATAAGGGAACATGCATTACTTTATGATGATTATATAAAAGAGCACAAAATAGGATTAATCTTTAAATATGACAAATTAGAATACCATAATCCTATACAAGTTTATGCTAACAGAGGAGTAATGTGCGCAATGATGGGAACTCTTTTAGGAAATTGTATGACCTATGCCCCAGAAGGCTCTAATATAAACCAGGGAATAAGAATAACACAAGATGAAAGTCTTAGGAGTTCATTAGAATTAATACTTGAAAATGAAACAGAAGGTGTAAAAATGAGAGAAGCACATGGCATGGGAAGAGGAAGGGGATTTAGGTTTGTTAAAAAAATATTGACAACTCTTGGCGGAAAACTTGAAACATATGAGTCAGCACAAATTCCAAAAGACTATGATGTTGTTGAAAATTTCGGTTACAGGGATGGGAAAAACCCAAAACAAGAGTCAGATGTATTTGGCGTGAGGGTGGCAATCCCGATGTCGGAATTAAGTGAACCGAGCGAACAACCAACAAAAGAGTAGGGGATAGTTAACCTAGAAGATTATAACTCCAAAATATTAATAACTTTAAGTTTAATATAACCAACTCGGTAAATTTTCTTCTTTATATCAAATCCCTAAAAAATAAAACAATTTATAAAACTCCTGCACATTAAAAAGAAATGCCACAAAAAAAACCCTTCCCCTTAAAACCCCTTTTCATTGAAAGAATGAAATCTTTGCTTGGCAAAGATTTTGATAATTATCTAGGTTCATTAAACCAACAGCCACTAAAATCAATAAGATGCAACACATTAAAAATTTCTCCAAAAGAACTAAAGACCAGGCTTGAAGATAAGGGATGGATAATAAAACAACCATTCAAAGATTTTCTAGAGATTATGATTATAGAAGGTAAAAAAGCTGATGAAAATAATGAATTGGTTAATAATAAAACAAACCATTTTAAAGATGAAATTGATAGTACAACAAAATTAGATAATAGATTAAATGAAGTGTTAACAATTAATAATAATAAAATCAACGGATTTATAGTTAACAATCAAAATAACGATAATAATAACAAATTAAATAATCTCTCACCAGGAGAACTTGGAAACAGCTTAGAGCATCTTCTTGGTTACTATTATGTTCAAGACATAGCATCAATGTTGCCCCCTATAATTTTATCTCCAAAACCTAACGAAATTGTTCTTGATTTATGTGCTTCTCCTGGAAGCAAAACAACACAATTAGGAGCAAAAATGCAAAATAAAGGATTAATTATTGCAAATGATGCAAAACTCGGAAGATTAAAAATACTTTCTGCAAACTTAGAAAGATGCGGGGTTTCAAACACAATAATAACAAAGCATGATGGAATTGCATTATGCAAAAGACTTGAAAAAACAAATTTTCGCTTTGATAAAATTCTTATAGATGCTCCATGCTCAGGAGAAGGCACAATTTGCTCTGCCCCAAAAACAAGTTTAATGTGGAACATAAAAACAGTTTTTAATCTCTCAAGACTTCAAAAAGCTCTAATAGCCTCTGCTATCAGCATACTAAAACCAAATGGTGAACTTGTTTACTCTACTTGCACCCATGCACCAGAAGAAAACGAAGAAGTTATTGATTTTGTTCTTAAAAATTTTTCAAATATTAAAGTAGAAAAAATTAACTTGCCAATAAGACATGATATGGGTATAACCTTATGGCAAGATAAAACATATAAAAAAGAAGTTGAAAAAACCTGCAGAATCTACCCTCATAAAACCCAAACAGAAGGTTTTTTTATTGCAAAATTAAAGAGGCATTAGCAGCATATAAATATTTAAAAACAATAAAGTCAAAATTTAATAAATGAAAAGAGCCAAGATATATTTTCAAACAACTCCTTTTGAAGGGCTAATAAAATCTGCATATGAAACTTTAAGGGTAGAATGCCAGGGAAGTTTATTTGGTAGAAGAAACCCTAAAACCCTTGAATGGTTTATAGAATCAATTCTTCCATCTCAATTAGTTGATAGAAAACCAGATGGGGTTTATTTTATTAATAAATTAGCGGCAACAAGAGAAGAAGCTGAATTAATTAAAGAAAAAATTGGGGAATACCATTCACATACTATGTTTAGAAAAGATCATGCCAAAAAAGTTTGCATGAGCAAATTTGATGCAGAAATGTTAAAGCAAAGAAAAGATGAAATAGAGATCATCATTGGGGTAAAAAAAGCAAAAATAACAACACTGCCAAACAATCCTTTTCTTGCAACATGTTATATAAGGAACAAAGGCAATTTATACAGATTTGATATTGGCGGGTATCATTACTCAGGAAAATTAAGGAGAGCAGAGATAATTGTTCCAGAAAAGGTTATTAGGGAATTTGGGGTTTAATTAATCCAAACAAATGTTTTATAAAATCAATTCTTGTAATTAATTTATGCATCAAATAAAAATTCTGAACCAACAAGAAAAGAACAATATAATTGGAAAACTTAATGAACAGTTCGGCGTTGAACAACTTCAAGGAATACTTTTAATGTTTGGAAAAGAAAAGCTGTATCTTTTTTCAGGAAGTTTAAGCGAAAAAGAACTTGAAAAACTTATTGAAATTACAAACATAGAAAAAACAGGATTTTACTTTGCAAAAATAGATGAAAGAACAGGAGATATCAGGCTTAGCATAGAAGCCACGCAATTACTCCAAAACCAAATTAAGAAGAACATTTTTGAATTAGATGATAGACAAGTTAATGACTGGATGTCTGGAAGTGAGATACTTATTAAAACTAATTTAAAAGGCTTTGTTATAATAAAACACAAAAAGGATTTTCTTGGAAGTGGAAAAGCATCTGAGAATAAAATAGGGAATTTTATACCGAAAGAGAGAAGACTTAAAAAGAGAGATGTGTAAGTTAGTTAGGACATATTTTAAGAAATAATTTACTATAAAAACTTTACTTTAATCTTGTCTTAAGTTCTAAACCTTTCCAATTGCTAGAAACTATTGATAATGCTTCTTGTAAATTATGCGCCAATCTCTTCCTTTATTTCTGGAAGAAGATTTCTTTTAGTTAAACTCCAATCAAGCTTAATCAAATTTCTGACAAATTGATTGTCTAAATTGAGTTTGAAATAATCAGACTTTCCTATCTTTCTAGTCTTGCAAACAATTTCAGATTGAATAAAATATGGAAAAAAAACTTTAAGAGAGTTATAACTTACATTGCTTTCTCTTGCTATCTCAGTCATAGGATAATCAAAGAAGTGAAACCCTATTAAAAAATCAAGAACTCTTAACTGAGGTGTATCTCCAAACTGCATAAGGAAAAAACTTTTATTTTCTTTAACTTTCATTTTATTATTTTATATAATCGGTATTTAATATTTGCCCAGTCAGTATCTAGTCTATAGGCTATAGTCTATATTTAAATCTTTCCATTGAGTAAGATAAACTGTCAAAAATAGCAACATTTAAAAATATTAAAGATATTTATTTATATGCCCTCAGATTTAGAGAAAGCTCAACTAATGTCAATTTTAGCAAGAAGTAAAGGAAATTGGGGTGAGAAGTATGATAGAATAGAGCATTTTAAGAGATTTCAAAATTTAAAAAAAATAATTAAAGAGCTTTCTAAACAAGGCTGGTTAATTGTACATAACAAACCTAAGTTTATAGGAATTTCTCTGAACACAAAATTCAAGAGGGAAATAATAGATTTTATTGAAAAAGAAATGCCACATTTGAAAGGGATTATTAAATAAATTACTAAATCAAAAAAATAATAAAAAACCAAATTTTTTTCCATTACCTATTTAAACTAAATTATTTTTATCAAAAACATGAAACAAGAAGAAAAACAAAAAATATTGAAAGCAGGGGAAATAGCATCACAAATTCGTGAATATGTTAAATCAATAGTAAAAAAAGACATACTTTTACTTGAACTTGCTGAAAAAATTGAATCAAAGATTATAGAACTAGGAGGCAAACCAGCTTTTCCTGTAAATCTTAGCATTAATGATATTGCAGCCCATTATACACCAAGCTACGACGACAAAACTTTAGCACATGGCTTGTTAAAAGTTGATTTTGGTGTTCATATTGATGGATATATTGCAGATACTGCACTTTCTTTTGATTTAGAAAACAATGAAGAAAATAAAAAGCTAATTCAGGCAGCAGAATCTGCTTTAAAAAATGCTTTAGGAAAAGTCAGGTTAAATAAAAGTAAAACAACTACAAGCCAGATAGGCATTGAGATATCTAAAACAATAGAGAACAATGGATTTTCTCCTATAATAAACCTTTCAGGACATAGTATTGAGCAATATGAATTGCATTCAGGCACTACTATACCAAATATTGATGACAACAGGAATTTAAGTTTAAATCAAGGACTTTATGCAATAGAACCATTTGCCACAACTGGCTCTGGCAAAGTTTATGATGGAAAATATTCTGGAATTTATAAATTAGAGCAAGAAAAAAACACTCGTTTGCCGACAGCAAGAAAAATTTTAGAATATATAAAAGAAGAATATCAAACCCTGCCTTTCTGTTCCCGCTGGATTATTAAAAAATTTGGTCCAGCATCATTGCTTTCTTTAAAACAATTGCAACAGCAGGGAATTATCCATGAATTTGCACAGCTTGTTGAATACTCCCACAAACCAGTTAGCCAAGCAGAACACACTATTTTAATAGATGAAAAGGAAGTTATTGTAACGACAGGATAATTCAAAAAAGCTATTGTTAATTAAATGAGGGTATGGTAAATAATAAATTTAGCTTTGATATTATCTATGGTAGTATAAATGTTTTAAATAAAGGGGTTGGAGGATATTAACGAGTATTAATAAGTATCAATAAATATAATAGAAACACTTATCTTATTAATAAATATTAGTATTATATATTTTATCAAATGTTTTCTTTTCCGTTCAATGCCTCTCTCATTGTTAATATTAATTTTTCAGAATCTGCTTTGAAAACGCACGCATATGCCCCGTACTTCTTAGCAGTATCAGGCAAAAAATCGTCATCATCTATAGTATAAAGAATAAAGGGAGTATTTTTAAATTTCTTTTGTCTTGAATATTTTGATATTATCTCTATTCCGTTTATTCCAGGCATTTTATTGTCTGTAACAACTAAAGCAATTCCATCAACATTTTCTTTCAATCTACTTTGAAGAGCTAAACCATCTTCGCAAAATTCAAAAGCATATCCAACAAACTCAGGCTGAATTCTTGATTGAAAATATTCTATAGCAGAATTGTTATCATCTGCAAGTAAAATTGTTTTTTTCTCCATACCTCACAACAGAAATAAACTATTTATAAATTTATTCAATCAAGACGTTAATTATACGGATGATAATTGATAATAGTAATATAAAAAATTGCAATTTCTAAGATAGTTATTAGCCTAAAAATTAAATTTATAAAAGATTAATATCTAAGTTGATTGAGTCTCAAAAAAGCATTACCTTTTAACTTTACAGAACACCAATCAAAAATCAACCCAAATAACCACCGGCTGTAGGAGTTGCTGATTTAACAGACTTCAAATAATTATCCTCTATTTTTTGGTATACCTCAATTGTACCCTTGCTAATACTTGGCCTGACTTTTTTCAAAGCTTCTTCAAAATGTTTCTTCTTCACTTGTTTTGCATCCATATCTTCTCTTAAAGCAAGAAGTGCTGCTTCTCTTACAGTTGCTTCCATATCAGCTCCTGTATACCCTTGAGTTATTTTTGCTAAACCTTCTAAGCTAACATCTTTTGCAAGAGGCATATTCTTAGTATGTATCTTCAATACCTGCAATCTTCCTTGCTCTTCGGGAGCATTAACCAGTAAAATTTTATCAAATCTTCCTGGCCTTAATAAAGCAGGGTCTAACATATCTGGGCGGTTAGTAGCTGCAATAACAAGCACATCAGTTAAATCTTCTAAACCATCCATTTCAGCAAGCATTTGATTTAAAACTCTTTCAGTAACCTTTGTCCCAGTTTCTATCCCACGCTTTCCAGCAAGTGCATCAATTTCATCAAAGAATATAATGCACGGAGCAACCTGCCTAGCCCTTTCAAAAACTTTTCTCATGCCTTCCTCACTTTTACCAACCCACATGCTTAGTAATGAAGGTCCTTTAACCTGAATAAAATTAGCTTCTGAGCCTTTTGCAACTGCTTTAGCAAGCAGAGTTTTTCCTGTTCCGGGCGGGCCATAAAGCAAAATACCTCTGGCTGGTTTTATTCCAAGCCTCTTAAAACCCTCAGGATATTTTAAAGGCCATTCAACAGCTTCTCTAAGCTCTTGTTTTATCTTATCTAAGCCCCCAACATCATCCCAAGAAATATTTGGAGTTTCAACTAACACCTCTCTCATTGCAGAAGGGCGCACAATTTTTAATGCATCTGTAAAATCATCTTGGTCTATAATTAATTTTTCAAGAATTTCCTGGGGAATTTGTTCCTCTGCATCAAGCTTAATTTTTGGCAGAAATTTTCTTAACACCCCCATAGCAGCTTCTTTTGTTAGGGCTTCTAAATCTGCTCCAACAAAACCATGAGTTATGTTTGCAAGTTCATCCAAATTAACTTTTTTAGATAAAGGCATGCTTCTTGCATGAATTTTCAAGATTTGAAGCCTGCCTTTTTTGTCAGGAACATTGATTTCAATCTCCCTGTCAAATCTTCCCGGCCTTCTTAAAGCAGAATCAATTGCATTTACTCTATTTGTTGCGCCAATAACAATAACTTTACCTCTTCCTTTTAAACCATCCATCATTGTAAGTATTTGGGATACAACTCTTCTTTCAACTTCTCCAACAGACTCTTCCCTCTTAGAAGCAATAGCATCTAACTCATCAATAAAAATAATCGCTGGAGCTGTCTTTTCAGCTTCTTCAAAAATATCCCTGATTTTTTTCTCGCTTTCTCCGTAAAACTTTGACATGATTTCTGGCCCATTTAATAAAATAAAATTAGCATCGGATTCATTAGCTACAGCTTTGGCAAGCAGGGTTTTTCCTGTTCCTGGCGGGCCATGCAACAGAACTCCTTTTGGGGGTTCTATCCCAAGCTTTTCAAAAATTTCTGGATGCTTCAACGGAATTTCAACCATTTCACGAATTTTTTTAATTTCTTCTTCTAACCCACCTATATCTTCATAGGTTATTTCTGGAATTTTTTCGTCAATTAATTCAACTGCTTTTGGATTTAAAACAACCTGGGTATTTTCAGTAACAACACATGGACAATTTGGATTTGTTGACACAACTAAAAACTTAATCTGGCTAACACCACCACCAAGCTGTCCGAATCCCATTCCTTCAAACATGCTTCCGAGCATTTCATTTATATCCCCAAATTCTTCTGAAAGCAAGTCTCTTCTTCTTTGAACTCCTCCAAGAACAACGAGATCTCCTTTAACAAGTGTTCTCCCGAGCAACCCTCTTTTTAATGAATCAGGGTCTCCCTGAACCTGAATCATCACGCCTTTTTGTGCAGGCGCAATAATTATTTTTTTAGCTTCTTTAATTTCTGCTTTAGAAATTGAAACCATGTCGCCAATTCCTGTTTTTGCGTTTCTCCTTAAAATTCCATCTATCCTTATAATTCCCTCCCCTACATCTGCAGGATAGGTTCTATCAACAATGGCAATTGTTTCGCGATTGCCTTTAATTAAAATAACATCCCCCCTTCTTACACCTAACTCCCTCATAGCTTCTGCATCTATTCTCGCTATACCTTTGTAAGCATCATCCTGCAATGCTTCAACAACCTTTAACTGAATTGATTTTTTTGCTGTTGTTTCCATTTTACTTTTTTGCTTTTTTTGTGTTTAATTTTTCTTTATCATTAACAATTTTCACCTTAAAGCTATCTTTAATTCGGCTAAAGACTTTTTTAACTTTTTTATTTGCCCTTTTGATAGCATTTGCTTCATTTTTTGTTAACTCAAGCACGAATCTCATTTTATTATTCTTTTTCTCCTTCAAGTACATTATTAAAATTTAACGATAACTTATCTGCCTGGTCAAAACAAAGCCTAACCATATCATTCATTATTCTCTCATGAACTTTAATGAATGAAACAATCTCTTTTGGTATTGAAACAGCATAACTATTTCCAACAAGCCTCATTTTAACTCTAAATTCTTTATTTTTAAGATTTATAAATTTGTTGTATCTTTCCTCATCAACAGGATGAATCTGTCTGCTATGGCATTTTTCACAGAAAACAGCTCTTAGCAAAAATCCATTTTTTTCTATATTTGCTTTTTCCATTTTTGTGTTGCATTTACTGCACAAAATTGTGTTGTCAAACATGTCTATCATGATTATTTTAGCTCTCTAATTTTCATTGTTTTAATTCTTATTTTTGTTGATTTTGTTTACCATGACCGTGTCTTTGCGACACGGTGGAAAGGAGGTGAAATTGCGTATAGCATAAATATAAAATATTCAGTATACACATTCACGTATACACAAGAAATATACACTATTTAAATGTTGCGATTTTATCTGGCTTTGGCGGATTGTATAAAATATGCGGAGTAATCATCACAACAAGCTCATTAGTAGAGTGTTCTCTGTCAAGAGATTTAAAAAAATTAAATGGGAAATACGCGCCGACAAAAGGAACTGCTCTTCTTTCAATTTCCAATTCTTCTTCTAAAATCATGCCTCCAATTGTTAAAGTTTGCCCTGGGCGAAGCCTAACACTTGAACCAACATTTTCTGTTTTAATATTAGGAACCTGAGTAGAACCACTCGGCTGGAATCTTCCAAACTGCAGAGCAACGTTTAAATGGATGTCATTATTCCCTGTTAATACTGGGGTTATTTCCATTTTTGTAATAACTGGCTCATATTCAGTCAATTTAGTAACAATATTGCCAACTACTCTTTCAACAAGCACGCCTTGTTTTTCAGTTGACTCAATATAAGCTTTCTGATTATTATAAGTAACTAAAACAGGAGAAACAATTGTTTCTGCATATCCTACACTTTCTAAATAATTAAACAAGGCATTAATTCTGTGCCTGTCATTTTCCTCTATGATGCTAAATTTAGAACCAAAAGTTTTCCTGGTTAATTCCCTAAGAGATGCACCTGGCATAAACATATCCCAATCAACCCCAAGTATATCTGAGACTTTAAGAGACATTTCATAATCCATTGTTTTATCTGCAAATAATTTAACAAGTTTCCCCTCAATTTCAATTTGGGGCAAATCCACGTCAATTTTTCTAAGCAAAGGCAAAACTTTTGTAGTTGCATAATCTTCATCTGCAACAATAAATACCTGCCCGGTATTGTCATTAACATAAACTTTTGCAGCATCTGCTAACATAAGTTCCAAAGAAGATGCTATACTCTTTGGATTTTCATTAAGTGGATAATAAACAAGCACTTTTTTGTTTTTATCAATAGGGAATTCTTCTGCCCCCTGCCTTATTGGAAGAGTATAGTTCTCTTCTTTGATTATACTCACGTCTTTTATTTGGGCAATTCTATCGCTTACTTTTTTTTCAAGCTCACTTTTTTTAAAAACAGCACATGAACTTGACAAAAATAAAAACATAGAGATTAAGGTATATTTTAAGAACTTGTCTTGCATTTTAACTTTTTGTTAAACCTAAATATTTGTTATTTCAACAAAGTTCCAGTATATATATTCTTATGTTCTCATCTGACAAACAAAAAATTCAAACACTTTAAAAACCTGTTTTGCCTTTTGTAGAAATGAGACAAAAACCATATGAGAAATTAAAAATCATCTTAAAAAAGTTTTGGTTTTTGCTTTGGAAAGACGATAGTTTAAAGGGCTGGATTTTCTCACTGCTGTTTATCTTCATTTTTATCAAATTTATATTCTTCCCGACATTAAATCTGATTACAGGAACATCACTACCTTTAGCAATAGTAGAATCATGCTCTATGCATCACCAAGATAATTTACTTTCAAACTTTGACAATTGGTGGGAAAGTGAAACCTCCAAATATGACTATTATAATATACAAAAAGAGCAGTTTGAAACATTTTCATTTAAAAGGGGCTTTACAAAAGGTGATATATTATTTGTCATTGGCGCAAAGCCTGGCGAGGTAAGAATAGGAGATGTTATAATATTCAATGGTGGCCAGAAAAATCCTTTAATACACAGAGTAATCAAAATAAAAGAGACAAAAGAAGGAGCAGTATATTCAACCTTAGGGGATAATAATAATGGGCAGTTAGAAGTTGAAAAAGACATAAAAGAAGAGCAGATTATCGGGAAAGCTGTGCTTAGGCTGGCTCCTTATGCTGGCTGGGGCAAACTTGTGTTCTATGACTGGAGAAAACCAAAAAGTGAGAGGGGATTCTGCCATCAAAATTAGTAATGGTGGTACAAGCAGTTAATTGTTAATCAACCAACTGGCAAAAAATTTATAACTTATAATACGCCAATCTATAATAAAAGTTATAAATAATCTATCAAGAGATTATAACTTTTCCTTGATACCAAAGGCATAACTGGTAAATTATTAATGTCCTTTGGTATAATTAAAAATTTTCTTAAGTACCAGCGATTGTATAATTAATCCATACTCCTAAAACCAAACATTTTTAAAAGAGAGTTAATAAAAGTTATGATGGAATTCTGCCCAAAATGCGGTGCGCTCTTAATTCAAAAAAAGAAGAATCTTGGGTGTCCAAGATGCAGTTATGCTTCAAAAAGCAGCGGGAAAATTAGGATAAGCGAAAAGATAAATCTTGAAAAAAAACCAGAAATAGCTGTTATAAAAAAGAGAACAGATGTTCTTCCAGTTGTTCAGGCAAAATGCCCTGAATGCAAGCATGAAGAAGCATATTTCTGGACAGTCCAAACCCGAGCAGCAGACGAAGCTGAAACAAAATTTTTTAAATGCACAAAATGCGGGCATACAAGACGAGAGTATAGATAGCAGTAACTAAAAAAAATTTTATATTAATAAGCTATCTATGCTTGAGTAGAGAATACAGGTGAAATTAAAAGCAATAGTATGGAATATAAAGCAATCTATGAATATGGAGTTTTAAGCATAACTCATGAGAAAGTTCCTCCAGAAAAACTATTAGAGGATTTTATGGGTTTTCTTAAACAACATTTTAAAGATGCAGAAATCAGCAGTTCAACCCCCCAGTTTATAGGCAATAACAAAACATATTACTACCAAATGTCATATGGAATCTGGGAAAAAAGTGCATCTGTTTCACATAAAACAAAAATTAATATATTATGTGTAAGAAAAGCTCTGACTGCTCCTAAAAATATTGGCTTGGAAAAAATATTAAAAGATTATACTGAAGAGTTACAGAAAAAAAGATAAATTAAACATCGAGCATCAACATATTTTTAAACGCAATATCATTTACAGAATCAAGGCTCCGTAGCTCAGCTTGGTAGAGCACTGGACTCTTAAAATAAAAAGAACCTATGGTTCTTCTTATGACATCTCCCTTAAAAAAAGATGTAAAGAGAAATCCAGGTGTCGAGGGTTCAAATCCCTTCGGGGCCATCCTTAAAAATCATGTAGTCATCTCCTCAAAATTTTCTTCATTAGAATCATCAAGAAGATTCCACAAGCCAAAAAAACCATTGTTATTTCGTGCTTTAGAGCATTCAAATTCATCCCCGATTTTAGAAGGATTAACAATTCTACTTTCTTGAACAACTTCAAGAACTTTTAATATGTAAGCCATGTGTGTTTTATTAGAGAGATTATCAACCACCAAAACCCTATCAATTTCCCCAAAGTAATGATAACGTACAATGTCTCCTTTTTTATAACTATCTTCATTTATCATAAGAATAGTATAAAAAGTCAATTTTTAAATATATTTGATATTAAGAACAATAATTAAAAAATTAGGCAGTATAAATAGTAAATTGTTAGGGATAATTAAAGGTAAAATAACAAATAAGGTTGCAATAGCTGTTATTCTTAATTAACAATTGTACAAGCATCCTCAGTTAATTATCAACCTAAAGCATAGTACTGCTAATATTTTACATTAACCATGATTAAACCTTCATTTAAATGCCTTAACAATAATATAACAAACAAAGCATCCCACCTACTTCTATTTAATTCAATTCTCCTTTCCAAATTCCACGGGGCGCAAAAAGTTTTTAGAACTATCTAACTAATTTTTGTATGTTCTCAATTGCATCTGCAACATCAACACCTTTCTTGGTTAGTTTAATCAGTTTTATCCGCCCCTTTTTTTCAAATGAAACTAACCCAAGCTTCTCCAAAGTCTGTAAAATTTTCACTGCATGGCTATATGTACAATCAACTTCTTTAGCCAAAATACTCCCGTATCTCATTCTTGTATTCTTTTTCAAAGAAACCAGCATCAAAGCAGGCTTTCTCCTAAAAAAGACGTCAAAATTGTCTTTCATTTTATTTGAATTTGATATGCAAACTCCAATGTATATATTCAGACTATATTGTCCTTTTAAATCTTTCGTATTATACCTATTGCAAACTCCTTGTTATTAAGAGTTTGTTAGACAGAAAACGTAAATAAAGTGATTGCTTCTATTTTCGGTATTGGAAAACTTTATTAACAAAAATAACCATTTTTTTTAATGGCAGAGCGTAAAAAAACTAAGATATTGGCAGTAGGTGATTTACATGGAGATGTGAGGTTTGCAAAAAGACTTGCGGAAAAAGCAGCAAAAGAAAATGTAGACATTGTAATACTAGCCGGCGATTTAACTCTTGCAGAATTATCTACAAAGAACATCATAGGACCTTTCACAAGAATGAAAAAGCAGGTTTTATTAATCCCTGGAAATCATGAAACAGTTGCAACCGCTGATTTTTTAGCAGAACTTTACGCTCCTTATACAAAAAATATCCATGGTTATTCTATAAGGGTTGGAGATGTAGGGATTTTTGGAGCAGGAGGAGCAAATATTGGGCCGTTTAGTACAAGTGAAAAAGAAATGCATAGGTTGCTTAATAAAGCCCATGAAAATATAAAAGATTTAAGTAAGAAAATAATGGTTACGCATATGCATCCTAAAAAAAGCAAAACAGAAGCAATTGGATTTGAAGGAAGCGGAGCTATCTTAAAAGCTATCAAAAAATTCAGACCAGACATTTTACTGCATGGACACATACATGAAACTGCCGGATTGGAAGAAAAAATAGGAAAAACAAGAGTGATAAATGTTGCAAGAAAAGAAGTTATTTTTGAGATTTAATAATCATAGTTAATCGTCTTCTTCTAATAACCGACTTGATTCTTCCGCATAACCACTACCAAATCCCCTTCTTAATTCTGTGACATCCTCTGTTCGCCTAAAGGCGACAGCGTCCTAGTGAATTGAATGATGCAACTCTTGATTCTGTACATACGACAAAGCTCTTTCAAAGTCTGTTCCACAACCTGTACAAAAATATCCCTTATTCCAAAAATGTCCTTTAGGATATCTCTTTCTTAGCTCAGGACAAATTCTAAAAAGAATGTAAGCTGACAAACCTTTCACAATCTGCATTAATTGAGCATCGCTAAAAGTTCTCGGACAATCAACAATCAGATGTACATGCTCGTCTAAAACTTTTATGATAATAATCTCTATCTTATGTTTTTTGCAAGCCTCTTCTAAGGCAACTTTACAAAAAACTTTTAGCTTCTCTTTTTGCATCATTGCATATCTGTACTTAGTTGTAATTTGTATTGTCTTCAGGTTATTCCCAACTGAAGTGCTATAATGTTTATATTGGACTTCCATTTTTACCTCCGTAAAGTTTATTTAGTTTAGAAAGTACTAACTATCGTTAGACTTTCAATGGGCTAGAAACCAGCCCATTCATAATCAAACTAAATTAGAAATAAATAAGTAACGCAATTCATCTGTCAGCTAAAGCAGACAGATTTCTTGCTAAGCTTTAAAAAATTCTGGAATTATTCAAGGCTACACTATTTCAATTGATATGAGAAAATTAGGTTACGAATGGTATAATCTACAATTAAAGTTAAATGAAGATAACACTCAACTAAAAGAGTTTTTACGACAACATAAAAAAATTATCTATTTCTATAAATATATTGGTCATGAAAATTGGGACCTTGATGTTGGAATAGTTGTTAAAAATTCTTTAGATTTAAGAGATTTCATTTTAGATTTAAGAGAGAAATTTGGAAACATAATCAAAATTTATGATATTTATGTAATTATAGAAGAATCAAAAGGAAATTATGCTCCAGAAGGAGTTTTTGAGGAATTATCTTAAACTTTAATCATCTTAATCAAATCTAACCATCTGTTCTTTCCTAACTCTAAATCAGGAATAGCTAATTCATAAGGACAACAATTTATTCCTTGATGTTTTCTTATAAAGTTATAATAAATCTCCATACCTTTTATTATTACAGAAGCAAATTCCATACCACTATAAAATCCTCCCACAAAATTCATGCAGGGGGGAGGATTCGAACCTCCGAACTCACTAAGAGAACAGCTTTTGAGGCTGTTGCGTTTGACCACTTCGCTACCCCTGCTTGACATTAATAATATAACTAGGTTTTTAAAATGTGTTTTGTAGTTAATATTTTAGTTTTTTAAGTATCTAACAAGACAATATACAATCCCAATATATAATTAAATGATAAAAAATTTAGTCAAGAATATGCAATCAATTATCAAATTTAGTTTACTAGTTATCAAGAATGTTGGTTATATCAATTAATAATCTTCTTTATAAAATACAGAATCAAATTTTTTTACTAACAGCGTTTAAATCTTTATTAATCTGCTTTATTGCCAAAGGAATTAAATTTTTTACATCCAACTGCCCAAAAGATTCCACATAAACTACTAATTTATCTGCTGGTATAATTTCTACCCCTAAATCTTCCAAGGACTTCTCACATGAATCACATATTTCAATTTCATTTGTTTTATTGTTTTCTAATCTAATCCCCTGCCCGCATTTGTTTGGGCATTGTGAAAAAATATCCGCAATTTCTTTTGTTTTTGAACCAGTTTTGATTTCTAACATGTTTTTATAAAAAAGTAACCCAGGAGAAAACTTTGCATGTTCATTACCCCTGCTAACTTTTGTTTCCCCTGAAATTTCAAGTTCCTGGTCTTTATTTAGAACAGTTATTGGGATATCATCATAAACAAGCTCAATTTTACCCTTTAATTCTTTTGAATATACTACTCCTTCTTTATTAATAGAAAGCTTAAACTTCAGGATTTCTTTATCACTAACATTTTTATCTGTTTTTAGTGGAATTAATCCAATTCTATGAGCAATTGTTTCATCGTATAACGCAGAATCGTTTTTGAATATCTCAACTTCATCTATTGCAGTAATAGGAATTTCATTAAGATACCTCCTTATAGCATTTACTAAACTATCTTCTACTTCAGTTGCGAAAGTAATGCTATTCTTGATTTTTTCTTTTGATTTCATTTTTTTTACTTCTCTCCCTTAAAATGAAAGTTTAAAATTTTCCTTAATTTTATTGATTTCATTTTTTCTTATTTTATCACATGTTTAGTTTAGTTTAAAACCTTTTTCTTTATGGTCTTCTACCCCTGCGCCCGCCTTTTTTCTTTGGGCCGCCTCTTGCAATACGTGTTGAATCAGTGATACTTACTATTTTGAATCCATCTCTTGATAAACTTTTTACTATGGCATTAGCGCCTGGTCCAGGAGCAGGATTTCCTGTTTTTGCTCTTATCTTTATGTAAAGTGAGTTTACCCCAAGATCTTTTATTTCATCTGCTACTTTTTTTGCAATAAACATTGCAACAGTTGGATTTGCTTTAAGTCTATCATGCTTTGTTACTACCCCCCCTGTAACTTTGCTTAAAGTCATACCAGACATATCTGTAACATGAACCAAAGTATTATTAAAAGATGTGTAGATATTTACAATTGCTTCTATATTCCTTTTCTTTTTTTCCTTGGTTTCTTTTATTTCTTCTTTACTCATTTTGTAATCTATTGGTTATCTCTTTTACAGTATGTGCCTCATCTTGTTCTTTATTCTCTTCTTCCTTTTTTGATTCTTTTTTCCCTACCTTGTGTGACTTAAGAGAAATTTTATCTTCAAATATAACTGGAACAATATAAGAGGGTGTATTAACAACTTCGCCATTGATTAAAACATGCTTGTGAGTTATTAATTGTCTTGCAGATTTTGAAGTTGTAGCAAGTTTTTTATGAACAAGAATTGTTTGAAGTCTTCGATTAAGATAATCTTCTTTTTCTAATGCCAGTATATCCCCTATTGAATTTACTGCAAACCCCATTTTCTTAAGCCTGTTAAACAGGGCTTTTTGCTCTTCTGGGCCAGCAGAAATTAATTTTTTGGCTTTTTCTCTTATGCCTTTAATTCTTGCTTCAGCTTTCCAAACCTCTTTTTTATTTTTCAATCCAAATTCTTTTTTTATCGCCATTTCTTCTTCAATTCTCTCTTTATCAAATGGCCTTTTTGGCCTTGAATAAATTTTGTGTTTTCTTTTCATTTTGTTTATAGTCTACTTTTCTTCTTTCTTCACCTTCTTTTTAATTCCCACGCCTTTTTTCCTATTCTTTCTGAAATGTGCTTTTGTTCTTTGTCCTCTCACGGGCAATCCCGCGGTATGCCTTACTCCTTTGTAAGATTTAATTTTTTTCAGTCTTTTAATATCAAATTCTTTTCTTAAATCTAAATCAGAACCTGTTAGGTGCTGGTTTGTTCCCTCTTCAAAACTAAACCGCCTATTCACTAAAAAAGAGGGGATGTTTGGAGCTTTCATAAATTCAGATATTTTTTTAACTTCTTCATCTGTTAAAGAACCTATTTTTCTATACCTATCAAATTTTAAAGCATGACAAATAGCATTAGACATGCTCCACGATACTCCTTTTATTTGGGCCAAACCCGCATAAATGCTTGTTTTTCCTTCTATGTCCTGGGATAAGATTCTGACTATTCTTTCTTCTTCTTTAGATTTTTCTTGCTTTTGTTTTATTTCCATTTTGGGTATTTTATATAGCTTTTCACCAGAATAGGTTTTTAAATGTTTTTTATATTCGCTTATTGACTAAACAAATTATGCCTTTCTATCCCAGTTAGTTCTTGTAATATTCTTTTGCATATTGCTCTTTCAGGATCAGGTAAATTAGGGATTCTTTCCTTCATGTCCCCAAAAGAGTCAAAAAGCTTCTCTTTTCTTTTTTCTAAAATTTCTTTCATGTGTTTTTTACCGAATCCTGGAATAAGCTCTATTTGATGAACCCTTTTGTTGATTGCCTCCGCTTTATTAAAGAACTCAACAAATTTTTTTTCTTGAGCCCCCACTATTTTTTCTATAAATTCTTGCAATCGTTCTTTTGCTGATTCTGTAAGCTTCTCTTTATTTAATTTACCAAGAATGTAGTATATCTTATCCCTTTTTCCATCCCCAACATAAACTTGCTCACCAAGTTCCAAAGGCATGCTTCTTCTCGGAACTAATTCTAAAAGTATAAAATTTTTCTCTCCTATAGCCTGTGCTATTGGCATCATCTTTTTTTCTAAGGGGTATCCATTTGGCAAATAATCTAATATTATAGCAGTTTCTTCTTTTTCCATTTTTTATTTTATTTATTTTGTTTAATAGCATCAAGTATTTGTTTTGTTTCATTTTCATCTAAGCTTACATCGCTAAAAATTTTGGCTAAATCAAAAGTAGTTTCCGGCAATAAATCAATCAGTTTAGCGATATGTTCTGGCTTAACTTTCAATAAATTCATTTTTTCTATTGCTTGCCTTATTTTTGTAGCATCTTTTACATCCACATTTATAAATTTTTTTATAAATCCATTTAGTTCAATATTCTCTGATTCTGCTTTCTTCATTAATTCCAAAGCTTCAATCATGCTTAAAGATTCCTGATTTTTTATCATTTTCTGTTATTTAGAAGGATTTATTTTTTTTAAATGTATGGGCTCAATAATGAATGTTTTTTCTTTATTTTGATCATTTACCTTTACCACAAATGCATTTCCCCTCTTAGTTTCGACGGTTCCGGTTTTGCCCTGCATTCTGCTTGGAAATCTTGGTTGTAAAGCTTTTTCAGCAACAATCGAAACCTTGTCCCCCTGCTTTAATTGTTGGAAGTACCTACTAAGTCTAATTTTTCCTTTAGTTCTTATATTTTTACGCTTTTTCTTAGCCATAAAATTCTCAGAAAAAGCTTATTTAAAAATGTATGTTTTAAGGATTCACTTAAAATCTTTAAGATTTGTGGAGTTTTGAAAAGAATCAGATTGTGAATGAGTTAAATCTCCATTGGCTCTTGCTCTTTCCATATTTTGAACAATTGCATCAAACATTTTTCGTCCAAATACGCCTACTCCGCACTTTTCACAAAAATCAATAACACAAGTATCTTCAACATCAGCGCTGCAATAAATACATTTTTTTGTCATCTTTCACCTTTTTTAATTTTATGATTTTGTTTAAAATCAAAGGTAGTTTTTAAAGATTTGTGTTTAATTTTTTAATTTTAGAAATAAACTTACTCATACCTTAGAGCATCAACTGTATTTGTTTTACTTGCTTGAAAAGCAGGTATAATTCCAGAAATAGCTCCTATTAAAAAAGCAAAAGCTAAACAAGAAAAAATAAGCCAAAAAGGTGCATTAATCCTAAGGAGTGTTGTATTAAGGGAATTTATTGCTATATATTCAATTATTTTTCCAATTCCAAAACCAAGCACCACACCAATTATCCCTCCTATTAGTCCAAGCAAGCCAGACTCAATTAAAAAAATTAAAAGTATATCTTTGTTCTGTGCTCCGACAGCTTTCATAACCCCAATCTCTTTAGTTCTTTCCAAAACACTTGTGTACATAGTATTCATTATTCCTATACCTCCGACAAGAAGAGAGATTGCCGCAATTCCCCCTAAAAAAGCAGTAATTATTTGAAGTATTGTATTAAAACTTGATAAAAGTTCTTCTGGCGTTAAAATGCTGTAATCACGGGTTTTTTCATTAACATCTCTAAAATTGTCAAGTTTCTCTTCAATTCTTTGTGCAATTTCTTTTATATTTTCTCCCTCATTAACTTGGGCATAAATAAAATCAATTCTGTCTCCAGAGTTAAACAGTTCTTGAAAAGTATTATAAGGCATGTAAATATTTTGATCATCACCTGGATTTCCAACACTTTTTGCTATTCCAACAACTCTAAATTCTTTATCATTTATTATTATCTTATCCCGAATATTAATCTTCTTTCCAAAAAGCTCTTTATTATTATATAAACTACCAATCACAACATCATTTGTATCTCCTTTTTCTAAGAGCCTGCCTTCATCAGCATTTAATCCAAAACTTTCGATTAGAACTTCAAGTGCTTTTTCATTTTCAGTATCCATCCCAGAAATAAGGTAATATCTTGTTTTGTCATTAAATTCTATTTTTGCATTTCCAAATACCATAAAAGAAGCTTCCTTAACTCCTGAAACTTTTTTGATAACATCTACATCCTTTGTTGTTAATTCTGCTGCAACACTTGAACTTCCAGGAGGCCCAAGCTGCCCTTTTGGTTGAATAAATATTTTATCTGTTCCTAATTGCCTGAATTGTTCTTTAACAGCTCCTTGCAACCCAAGAGATAAAGAAACAAGAACAAAGATAGCAGCTATTGAAATAAAAATCCCTGTCATGGTAAGCCAACTTCTTAATCTTCTTTTTTTAATATTTCTTACAGCTAAAATAAAATAATCTTTCAACATTTTAATTTCTCTCCAAGTCCTCTTGCTAATCTATAATCTGCTTTGCTTGGTTTTTGAGGTGCAAGAGCTATTTTAATTTGGTCTTGTAGTGTTGGTTTTGCTCCTACATATTCTATTGTTTCAGCAAGTAATATTGGAGGCATAGTATCCCATACTACAACTGCTAATTGAGAATCATAACCTAATTCCCTTGCTTTATTTAGGTGTTCTTTTTCATGCTCTAAAACTTTTCGTATATACCTATTACGCTTGTTTAATTTTAATAAAAAATTAATAAAGTTTTCATCAGATTCAAAAGTTACAACTCTTGTTCCTCCCATTTTAACTCCTAATCGCATCAACAGCGCTTAATTTACTTGCTTGGATTGCCGGAAAAGTTCCAGAAATTATTCCAACAACTAATGAAAATAAAATTGCTGAAATTATTAATGGAAAAGAAATTGCCACATCTAAAATGTTAGTTCCTAAAGCATTGTTTGCAACAAAAGAAGCTCCAAATGCCAAACCCAAACCAATTCCTGCCCCAATAATTCCCCCTATTAGTCCAAGCAAACCAGATTCTATTAAAAAAATCAAAAGTATGTCTTTGTTCTGTGCTCCAACAGCTTTCATTATTCCAATTTCTCTTGTTCTTTCCAAAACAGAAGTATACATAGTATTCATTATACCTACACCTCCTACAAGAAGAGAAATTGCGGCGATACCAATTACAATCAGATTAATAATATTTAAAATTGTGTTTACTGTTCCAAGAGCTTCTATAGGTGTTTGAACAGAAAAATCTTCTTCTCCAATATCTAAATTTCTATCTTTTCTTAATTCTTCTTCAATGCTCTTTGCAACTTCTTCTATTTTATCTTTATTTTCAACTTGTGCAATAATAATGTCAATTTCATCTTCAATATTAAGGAGTTCTTTTAAGTCAGGAGTAGGCATTAATATAACTTGATTTATCTGAAAACTGCTTCCTGGCTTTAATATTCCAATAACCTCAAAATCTGTTCTTTGTATTACTATTTTTTTACCAACTTCTATATTCTTGCTAAATTCATCCACGATATCTTTTCCAATAACTACTTTTCCTTTGTCACTTTCTTTTAGCAACCTGCCATTTTCAGTTTCAAGATTTAATGAACTATAAATTATATCTATTTGCTTTGAATTACTTGGAATATCTGCAACAAAATTAAACTTTAGCTCTTTGTTATACTCCACTTTAGCAACTCTTACTAATCTTGGCACTACTACATCAACTCCTTTAACATTTTCTACTAATCTTAAATCATGTTCATTAAGCTTTTCCACAACTGTTGAACCAGGAGGCCCAAATCCTGTTCCTGCATTTTGAACTGTAAGTTTATCTACAGAAAGTGTTGAAAACTGCCCTGTTACAGCTGTTTTTAATCCAGCTCCTAATGAAATTAAAGAAACAACAGCTGCAATTCCAATGAATATCCCAAGAATTGTCAACCAGCTTCGTAAACCACGATGCTTTAAGTTACCAACAGCCAAAAAGAAATAATCTTTTATCATTGGAGGTTAACCTCCTACTCTTTCATTTTCCCTTCTTTCTTTATCTTTTCTCCTGTTTCTTTTCCTAATTTGTCTGTAGATTATCCAGATGATTATAACTGCTATAACAACTCCAGCATAAAAAGGAATTTTACTTTTGCTTATTATTCCTAACTCAAGCCCTTTTTCTCTTGAATAAACTTTAACAGGCAGTTCAATACTTTCAGTTATGTCTTTATTTTCAAAATCTTTATACTTTAAAACAACTGTTAATTTTGCATTTTCACTTATAAACAAAACATCAAAACTTGCTGTTTCATCATCTCCTGATTCTATTTTATCGATGTAATCAATATTGCTTGATAAAAATTCAAATCCTTGGCTAGAAGTTGTTATGGAAACAAATTTTACATCACCTAAACCAGCATTGATAATCTTTAAAGAGATTTTTCCCTGCTCACCAACAACATTTTTTTCAGTTCCTATGGAGTAAAGTAATTTTGTTTCACCACTTACTGCTATACCAAAACTGCCCTGCTTTTCATATTCCTCATTATCTCCTGTATTTGTGTATTTTATTGTGTAAGGTATGTTATAGTCTCCTGGTTTTAAGTCATTAGGAGCTTTGATAATAAAACTAAAACTTTCCTCTCTATTTTCTTTAATCTCTTCTTCGCTGTCTTCACTGCTCCCTATAGTTGTAAAACTTGTTTTATCCAAGTTTAAAATCAAAGAAACATCTTCTATATCTTCACTTAATGTGTTCTTTACTGTTATAGTAATATGACCTGTTTCTCCTGGCATTATTTTATCAGCATCTACCTGTTCAACTGTTACAGCTGAAATAAAACCAAGGCTAAAAAAAACTAAGAAGATTGCTATTGCGCTTATAGTTAAGAGATTTTTTGTGTTCATTTTAACTTAAAATCTTTCCTCCAATATTTTTCCTGTATTTTTATTAACTTTAGTAAGTCTAACACTCTTTTCTTTTGTATTATCTGTTTCAAAAATTGAATAGATATGACTATTAGGGTCATTATCACTTTTACTTTCATATTCAAGTGTTTTGTATCTTTCTGGAAATAACCTTTCATGATATTTCCTCAAAAATAATCTGCCTTCATCAGATGTTGCTTGGATTTCTGCCGTATTTTTTGTTTCATCATAATTTAGGTTAATTTGTACGTTTGAGAAAGGATGAGACCAAATTACAGAACCTTCTATAGTGTCTATAATTGAAGGTTTTGAGTATTCTTTTTTTGGATACTCTTCTTTTAAAGCAGTTACTAAATCTGTTGCTAATTCTTTCATTGATTGTTTTTTATCAAGGAATAATCTGATAACATAATTACTATTTGTATCTTCAATAACCTCTGATTCTTTAACATCAATTTTTCTGTTTTTCATTTTAATTCCTCCACATTCCTGCTTTTTCAAGTAATTCTTTAGCATTTTTATATAATTTTTCTGTTTCAGGATCATCTGGCTGGTATTCAAATCTCCTTACTCCATATTGATTAATTCCTATTTCTCCTGTTGTAGGTAAAAAAATAAGATACTCTTCTAGAGCTGAAACACACCTTATAGTTTCATTAATTCTTCCTTGCTGTATAAACGCAGGACCATCTTCTTCCTTAAATCCTTCATATACCTCTAATTCAGATGCCCGGCCTCCAATGAATACTTTAACTACTTCGCCAACTGCCAAGTTTCTTAATTCATCTAAACTTCTTACTTGTGTAGGTTTTATCTCTTGCATCATTTTACTTATTTTCACAAATAATATATTCTTTATAAACCTTTCTAATATGTTACTCTTATTAAGTTAATACATATTAGATATTAGTAGCCTAATTTACTGAATGTTTTACCCACTTTCCATTTATGTTTTTAGAAACACCCTCTATTTTACCATCTTTTATTGAATAGATGGTCTTTGCATGGTTTTTAGCTATGTTTGGATCATGTGTTACCATAACGATTGTTGTACCTTGTTTATGCAACTTCTCTAGGAAATCTAACACTCTTTCTCCTGTACTGCTGTCTAAATTTCCAGTTGGCTCATCTGCTAAAACAACTTCAGGATTATTTGCCAATGCCCTTGCTATTGCAACTCTTTGTTGCTGTCCTCCTGACAGTTGGTTTGGATAGTGATCCATTCTATCTTTTAAATCAACCAATCCTAATAAATTTTCTGCCTCTTCTTCTCTTTGTTCTTTAGGAGTTTCTTGAAATAGCATAGGTAACATAACATTTTCTTTAGCTGTTAGATTTGAAATTAAATTAAACTGTTGAAATATAAATCCTATCTTTTTCCCTCTTACCTGGGCTAGTTCAGATTCTGTCAAATGGCTTATATTTTCATTGTCAAGATAAATCTCACCAAAACTCGGCAAATCCAAGCTTCCTACTAAATTCATCCCAGTGCTTTTCCCACTTCCACTTGGACCCATTATTGCAACAAAATCTCCCTTTTCAACATCAATGCTTATTCCGTCTAAAGCTTTGACTACATTTTCTCCTTCTTCTCCCATGTAATAATACTTTCCCACATTTTCAAGTTTTATTATTACATTCTGCAAGTTTTGTTTTTTCATTTTTGCCTTAACTCTTACTTTAAAGTTGATTATTTAAATTTAACTGATAAAAAAAGTAAGAACCAAAAATTTAAATATCAAGATACATACATTAAAACATGTTATTTTTTAATGGATTAGAACAATGGGGACTTTTAACATTAAGAATATCTTTAGGGGTTATCTTTGCGTATCATGCTATTCCAAAGCTAAAAATGCCTGGAGCAATGGCAAAGGGCATAGGATGGCTGAGTGGTTTTGTGATTATACTCGGATTAGTTGAATTTTTTTCTTCATTAGCGGTAATTCTGGGAGTTTATACTGAAGTGGGTGCATTTTTTCTTGGTGTTGTGATGTTAGGAGCATTATACTACAAAATATTCAAATGGAAGATTCCCTTCTATGTAATGGATAAAACAGGATGGGAATTTGATTTAATATTGCTAGGAGCATCTATAACTCTTCTTTTCACTGGAGCAGGGACAATTTCTCTCGATGCACTTATTGGAGTATGGCCCTAATTCTTATAATCCTTTTTTTCGCGTAACTTTTTAGTTCATAGAAAGCTTTAAAAAAGAGTAAAATTTATTCTGAATTAAGGTTATTAGAAAACTTTGATTTTATTTCACACGAAAGTTATCCATACAAATACAAAATAAATAACAAAGGGTTAATATCTTTAGGAGATTAAAATTATCATACCAATACGTTGCTTCAGTTGTGGCAAACCAGTAGGGCATTTATGGGAGCAGTTTAAAAAACGTGTTGCAGATGGTGAACCTGCAAAAAAAGTTCTTGATGAACTTGGTTTGGAAAGATACTGTTGCAGAAGTGTTTTCTTAGGACAAACTGATCTAATTGAATTAGTAGGGAAGTTCAAAAAGAGTTAATTTGCGATTTTTTATATAAATGTTTAAATAGCAAAGGCAATTTTATTAAATATGAACAGTGGAACAGCAACATTTAGTTCAGATATAGAAAAACAATTAGATTTAATGAAATCATTAAATCTTAGCCAGTTTATTGAAGCATATAAAGATAAAAAAGGGCATAAAGTAGGTCTTATTCATTCTAGTGCTGATGGAAGATTTCTTCTTAGACACATTCTTAAAGATGTTGATACAGTTAAAGATAAATTATCTGATTTAGTTGCTGATTTTTCTCTAGAATCCTTAAATAATGGTCATAATGAGGCAAATTACATGTTAGCATTCATCGAAAGATTTAAGCAATCACAAGATCCTGCTTATCAGATGATTAAAAAAAGAATTACTGCTACATCACAAGCATACTTTGAGAGAATACAAGTTAGTGAGGATACTATTATCGCTTTTTTAGCCATATACTTAAAACCAAACGAACAAGGATAGTTAAAATATTTAGATAAAGAAATAAATCTTAAAAAGTTAAGCTAAACTGTTTATTCTATGTTAGATTTTAGCGTGGGTGTAGCATTTTCTCTTTTTATTTTACAGCATACCCTCTGTTCTTATATCTAACTTTCTTTGGATTTTAACAACACAATCAAAAAATAAGCTAAAATAATTGTTAGGACAGAATTTAGATATAGAAATAGCTTTTTGTCTCCATTATTCTCCTCTATTGTTCTGCTTGTTATAAAAATAGTTTCCTTTGTTTTGTTTTGGAGATTCTTTTTGCTACCATATACCTTTAAACTTATCCATGAACCAATTGCAACACTTTTATTTGTGCTGTAGATTATAGCTCCATAATAATCTCCAGAATCAACTCCCTCAATACATACTTTTATTTCAGACTTTTCTTTGACAATTAATTCTTTTGGATAATAAAAATTTATGCCTAAAGCAGATGAAGTTGTATTGTACTTATTTATATCCTTTACAAAGTTTTTTTCAATAACCCATTTATCAATCCCTATAAATTTCTCTTCTTGTTCTGAGAACAATGTTATTGTTCTGCATATCTTTTCTTCTGTTTTTCCTTCAAATTCTATCTGCGGAGGAGAAATGCCTATTTGAACAGCGGAAACAATATTAAGAAAGAGAATCATTGCTGAAACATAAAGTAAAAATTTGATAACCAACTTTTAAGCAGCCATGGCTAAAAATTTTATTTCATTTTTATGACCAACTACATCATCATCAAGCTCAGCATTGAAGTTTACTAAATTAAGCCTTATATCTATTCTTTTTGTTGATGAAACATTTGTTGTAAAATTAGCTATATTTCCCCAAGAACCACTGCTATCTTTTAATTGAAGGGTGTTAAAGATATTATCGCTTTGATTAACAAGTTCTGCTGTTATCTTTGCTGGTTTTACGCTTCCAGTATTCGATATACTTACATTAACAACATTAGAAATTTCTCCTACGACAACATCTCCTAAATATACAAAATCCGGAGTAACACTAACACTTACTATGCTTTCATTACTCGTAGTATTTATTGGTATTAAAATAATGTTTGCCTCTACAGAAACTGTTGTATTTTGAGCATTTAATAAAACAGGTATTATAATAATTATAGATAATATAATCAAGGCTATAATAACTTTTTTATCTTTATTCATTTTCTATATTGTAAAAAGTATGCTTTACAATATATATTTATAATAATATATTTTAATATATAAATGTTTCTGTGATATGTATAAAGGCACTAAATTAGACTTCAGCAATAATTATATACACAATTTGAAATTTAATTGAATATTAAAAGGTTTAATGGGTTATAGATTTAGGCTGGCATATTGTGATTATTTTACCTTCCACCTTCCCACATCTCCACATTCCCCGCATTTAACTCTCTTAATCTTGCTTTTTATACTTAAAACTTTTAATCTTGGTGAAAAACATTTTTTACAGAATAACTTTCTTTTTTTACCTAACTTTATGTTATACCTCATTGCCAATCTTTTTACTCCCTTAATCTCTTTTGAAGTTTTGGTTTTAATATTTTTAAAGAATTCACTAATATATTCATTTGTCTCAATTTTATTTAACTTTATTTTCATATATTATAAAAGAAACTTTCTCTTATAAAGTTTTCAGAAAAATCAAAGAAGACAGCATTGCTGTTTCACACCTTGTCGGGTACTAACGCAGACAACGTAGGAAGCTTAACTTCTGTGTTCGGAATGGGAACAGGTGTTTCCAACCTACTATGGCCGTCTTCAAGTTTTAAACATATTCTTGATTTTTAAAGTTTTCTGTTATTAAAAACTATTTATTAACCTTTAAATTTCTCATAAAGTTTATATACCCCACATTTTTTATCTTTTAATGAAAAAGAAATTATTAATAACTTCAATATTGATTTTACTTATAGTAGCAGGATTCTTATTTTACTCTTTAAATAATTCACAATATGCTTCAGGTAATTCTCCTCAAAAAGACATATCTGGCAATTCAGTGGAAAATAATAACAATCAAATAGCCAATTCTCAAATACCTCAGAGTTATACAATAGAAATAACATCTTCTGGGTTTTCTCCAAAATCTCTTACAATAAACCAGGGGGATACTGTTACTTTTGCTAATAAAAACACAATGGAACATTGGCCAGCTTCTGCATTGCATCCAACCCATACTGTCTATCCTGGTTCAGATATACAAAAATGCGGAACATCAGAAGGAGATAAAATATTTGACTCGTGTACGGGACTTAATAAAGGAGAATCCTTTTCCTTTACATTTAACGAAAAAGGGGATTGGAGATATCATGACCATCTAAATCCTAATCTAAATGGGGTTATAACAGTGCAATAATTGCTCTATGATTAATATAACTAAAAACCAGGATAATTATCTTGCGTTGTTGTTTCTAAGATTAGGCATTTCTATAACTCTTTTTTATGCAGCTATTTCTGCTTTTTTAAATCCTACTTCCTGGATTGGTTTTATACCTGTTTGGACAGGATCTATAATTGATGGAAATACCTTTTTGCATATTCATTCAATATTCAATATCTTTTTAGGTTTTTGGCTTTTATCAAACAAGAAGGTTTTTTATCCATCCATAATTGTTTTTTTATTAACACTTTTCATAATATTGTTTAATCTAGGCGCATTAGACATCTTATTCAGAGATATAGCTATATTATTTTCCTCAATTGCTTTAGCTATTTTAGCTTATAAAGATAAATGAATGTGAACCTTATTGGAGTAAAAATGCTAAAGTTTTTTATATGCTTCTTTAATTATAAGATTATATACGGCGGGAATGCCAGAGCGGTCAAATGGACGTGGCTAAGGACCACGTGGCTTAGTGCCTGCGAAGGTTCGAATCCTTCTTCCCGCATAAATACTTAATCATCATAATCTTTAAAAATTATGTTTTGGATAGGTAAATATGAGAGAAGATAAAAACAGAATGAAGATGGGTATCATTTCTGGAGCTTCACACGCAACAAAGTACAAAGAAAAAAATCCAAAAGCAACAGAAGAAGAAGTTATAAGATACGTTACAAGAGAAGTGGAAAAAATTCTTAAGGAAATAGACAAATAACTTTTAACCCAATGTTAAGTTTATAACAACACTTGGGGCGTGCAAGCTAGAATCCTGTCTTCAGCATAAATTTCCTTAGTGCATAGATATTATTTTAAAGTTAATACTCTAAGAAATAGAATTTAATCAAATGCATATAACAAACATAAAAAATAAGCTAATCAAGGGATTAGGCATTTTAAAAGAGGGTAGAACCATTAAAGATAAATTGGCTTTGTTATTTTATTTATTGACCAAAAATAAAAGACTGATTTTTAATGTTACACTAAAAAATAATGATGGAATTTTTTATTGTGGAAAAAGAATGGAGTCTGTTTGGGTAGCAAGTTCTTTCCATGAGCCATATTTAAAAGATTTTTTTAATCTTAATGAGGGTGTATTTATAGATATCGGGGCAAACATTGGGAAATACTCAATAAAAGTGGGAAATAGAATAAAGAACAAAGGGAAAATTATAGCTATTGAACCAGAACCCAGAAATGTAAAAATAATAAAAAAGAACAAGGAAATAAATAAACTAAATAATTTTACAGTTGTAGAAGCTGCATGCGCTGCTGAAGACGGTTTAACTGATCTGTATATCGACGAAATTCCAGGACATCATTCGTTAATAAAAGAGTATCATCATGGGCTAGATAATAACGCTAAGATTCCGGATAAGAATATTAAAGTGAAGAAAATAAAATTAGACAACTTATTGAGGAGTTTAGATATTAAGAAAGTTGAGCTAATAAAAATAGATGTTGAGGGAGCAGAATTAGAAGTTTTAAAAGGGGCGATTAAAACTCTTAAGATGCATCCAAAGGTAATTTTTGAGAGTAGAGGAAAAACTGTAGGTAAAATAAAAACACTCCTTAAAAAATTTAATTATTCTGTTAAGCGCATTGATAATAAAAAGGCTTATTATTTTGCACAATAGTTAATTTAAGATAATAACAAGCTTTATAAACTAATTTTTGCTGAACAAAACAACTGCGAGTTAACGCGTTTAGCAGGAAGTTAATACTTCTTGTTAAGATTATTTAATAAAAAATGAAGTCAAAAACAAAGATATCAAAACAAACAAAAAAGAAAACAAATCCTGAAATAGTTAATACTATCATCGCTGCGAAAAAACAAAAAGCTTGGGTTGAAGTTGCCGGAATAATTTCTGGGCCAAGAAGAAAGCAGATTATAATTAATTTAGACTATCTAAATAAAAATGTTAAAGAGGGGGATACAATAGCTATGCCTGGAAAAGTGCTTGGGCAGGGAGAGATTAAAAAAAAGATAAGGATTGCTGCACTGGACTTTTCTGAATCAGCAAGAGAAAAGCTATTAAAATCCAGATGCGAAATTGTTCCATTAATAGAAGAAATTAAAAAAAACCCTAGCGCAAAGGGAGTAAAGATAATAAAATGATGGGGCAACTATTCACTAATTTAGTAGGAGTTTCCAGAAAATATTTAGAAGTACTCATCGATTATGAGTGGAGCCCTCTTTTAAAAAGATTACTCCAGGATTATCCTACCAAAAAAATATTTAAACTTAGTGGTAAAGAAATATTAGCTTATAATTTTTCTGCAAAAGGTTATAATCACAGTTATCCAGCTCTATATAGAAAAACCCATAAATATGCTAAGGTCAAAATGGTTCCTTTATTAAAAATAAAATGATAATTATAGACGGAAAAAATGCTATTTTGGGAAGGCTTTCAAGTTATACAGCAAAGCAAGCATTAAGAGGAGAAGAAGTTGTAATTGTAAATTGCGAAAGTGTGATTATCACAGGTAATAAAAAAGACATAAAAGAAAAATTTCTTCAGAGTAAAAGAAGGGTTGGAAGCGGACAGCAGGGCCCAAAAATATCTGGATTAAGTGAAAAAATTGTAAAAAGGGCTATTAGGGGAATGTTGCCAAGCCATAGGACCGGAAGAGGAAGAGAAGCATTCAAAAAAATAAGATGTTATGTGGGAGTCCCAAAAGAATTTGAATCGAGGAAAAAAATTTCTGCGGGAAAAGAAAAAGGGTATAAGTTTATAGAAGTTGGAAAGATTCAAAACTCGTTATAAAATGGCACAGATTAAAATAATTGCATCAGGAAAAAAGAAGACGGCAATAGCAAGAGCTGTTCTTACAGAAGGAGATGGCAAAATTAATATTAATAAAAAAAATTATGTTAACCTCTATTTTCTTGACAAATTACAAATAGAAGAACCGCTAAGAATTGCCGAAAGAGTTCTGGGAAAAATAAATTTTAATGTTAATATTACAGTAAGGGGTGGTGGTGATAAAGGACAAATAGGTGCAGCAAGACTTGCATTAGCAAGAGCAATTGTAGGTTTTTCTAAGTCAAAAGAATTGAGAAAAGCTTTTGCAGATTATGATAAATTTCTTTTGGTTGCAGATATAAGAAGAAAAGAAGCTTATAAACCAGGGGATAGTAAAGCTAGAAGAAAAAGACAAAAGTCTTATAGATGAGTGATAAGCTAATTTAAATTTTTTTGTATATACGGAGATGAGGACAAGTTGTTCTTTTGCATTCATAATATTTTCTCTCAGATAATACTCCTGGATGATTTAACCAAGAACAATAAGCAATTAAAGATGTATCGTTATCTTCAATTGGATGTAAATCAACAATACTAAAAGCTGTGATTTCAATGTGAGACCACCTTCTTTTGCGATATTTGTTTTTCTTGACATCTCTATGCATGTAGAAATCGCGGATTTAAAAATATTTATGAGATAAAAAGTTTATGATTGATGCTTAAAAAAATAGAAACAACTCGCTATTATTGCTCCTAATACATCTAATATCAAATCTACCATTGTGTCTGCAAGACTAACTTGAGCGCGGGGGTAAATGGAATTGACAGCAAAAGAACTATCCCAAAAAAATTCAAAAAATTCCCACAAAACCCCAAAAAGAGTTGCTAAAGAAACTGCGAAAAATGTTGTTAATAACATGGATAGCCTTGTTTTTTTATCTGATTTCAAATAAATTAAAATAATTTGTGCGAGAAAAAAGCCCCAAACAAAGTGAAATATTAAATCAAACCAGTTTGTGGTATAGAGCCATAAAATTCCTGCAATGTGAATTAAAAGCAAAATAAGCAAAATTAACTCAATTTTTTGGGATAGCTTTACTGTAAAAATGATAATAATCAAAAAAATTAATAAAAAAACTCCGACATTTAGCTTATTATTAATAAGAAAATATGCAATAGACGCTAGAATAATTAAACGAAGCAACCAGTTTATTGCATAAAAATTTTTTATATTCATCTTATTTCTCACTTTTTAAAAAAGTTTTTAACTTATTTTGAACATGATTAAATAAAGTTGAGGAGATTAAAGCTTGGTGATTTCCTTGATGTATTTGCCCATCAAATTTAATTTTCCCCAAATAAGTTTGGTTTGTTAAAACTTTTTTTAATCCATTCACGCTTAAATTATATTTTTTTGCTAACTGTGTGAGGCTTGTTTTTGTATTCAAAAATTCTTGGAAAAGTTCTTGCACAAGATAAGAATCTTCTGCTTGCATGAGTTTTTTGTCAACTATTTTGTAGCCAAATGGTGCTCTTGTTATTGGACTACCGTCTCTGGCTTTTTTATCTAATGAAAATTTAGTTCTTTCGCCCGTAACATTTCTTTCAAACTCTGCAAATGCTGAAATAATGTGGAACATTAACTTTCCGCTTGCACTTGTTGTTTCTATTTTATCTTGCAAAGAAACAAAATCTATGTTCCACTCTTTTAGTTTAGCAATTGTCTCTATTAGATCACGCAAAGAACGAGAAAACCTATCTAATTTATAAATAAAAATTGCCTGAAATTTATGGTTTTGAGCATCTACCAATAAGCGGGTCATTGCTTGCCTGCCTTTGATGTCTTTTGCTGACTTGCCTTCGTCTTTATACACCTCTATAATTTCATAGCCTAAAGCTTTGGCATAGTTTTTTAGAGCTTCTTCTTGGGCAGAAAGAGAAATACCTTGTTTTGCCTGCTCTTCTGTTGAAACTCTTATATAAACTGCAGCCAAAGACTTTGTTGAGTTTTGGTTTGATGGTTTGGGGGTCATTTTAGGTTACTCCATTCAACTATCTGAAAAGATTCCAAGGGAATTCCTACCTTCAGTGACGCCAAAAACCATTTAATTTGGTTAGGCCTGATTTTATCTTTAGGACCTTTAAGTTCAACAAATAGCACCTTTTCGCCTTTCCAGGCAAAGATGTCCCATGTTCCGCCTCTGCCTTTGTTTTTTTTCCATAATTTTGTTAAGAATTCAAGTTTGTCGTCTGGTATTTTTGTGCCATCTGGCTGTTCAAAAGGCATTTTATTTTGAAATTTCTTTCTCCAATTATTAATCCATACTCCCTCCCAACCCTCATTTTTTAGATATGTTAAATATGCTAATTCAGCGAATAAAGGTTCTCCATTAACATCTAAGACCTCTTTATTGCCCATTGTATTTTTAATAGGTTTACCAGCCCATTTTTTAAATTTTATATTAACTTTCTTAACCTTTTTTATCATTTCTTCTTCTCACTCTTTCCAATTTTCTATTTCTATATAATACAGACAATTGTTTTCCTAACTTTGTTTTTCCTCTGATCTCTGCCTCTCCCCAGACTCCAAGACGTAATATTTTTTTGATTCTCTTGCTTCCAGAATGTTTCAAGATAAGATTACAATCTCTGCAAGTTGGTAAGAGGTTTCCGATAGCTTGTGATCCGCCTCTTGCATGGGCTTTAATATGCCCCACATGCCACCCGCCATATTCCCCCTTTTTCGCATTTTTCTTAAGCCTTTTTCCACATATATGACATCTTCCAGAAACTAAACTCCAAACCTTTTCTCGCAAAGATTTTGGAACAGATTTTCGTTTATTCATTTTTTATTATAGTATTCTTCCAGTTTCATTCTTCATCAAAAAAAATTGCATAAATCATTGTTAATGTTCACAGCTCGGACGTGTTAGATGTTGTGGTTTTCCTCCTTTTTTTGTTATTTTACTTAGATTTTAAATGATTAATCGTGAACTTAGGGTATAACAATCGTGGTGCACGTGACTTTAGAGGACTCTAAGTTAATAAATATTTTGTTTTTATTAAGGGTTTAGAAGTAGAATGTTGAGAGTATTAATAAAATATTAAGAAATTAGTATCTTATAGATTCTTAACCCAAATATCTTCTGATAAATCAAAAAGCTTAACTTGCTCTTCTATCTGTAAATGAGAGGTAGGATGCTTGTATAGAATAATTGCAGAAAGTGTGGAATGTACACCCTCTTGTCCAATAACATTTGTGCAAGTATAATGACCCCGCTTTAATGAATAATACTGCCTATTTGTAGGATCCCCGTTATAAATAAAATCCTTAAACCTTTTTATTTCTTCCATCCTATTATGAGTTCATTTTAATCTGTGTTCACTTAGCTTACCTAAGTTCAATTAGCTAAAATTTTAACTGAATCAGTCAGATCTTTTGTATATTGCTCTAAAGCCATTATCCTTGTAACTCCTCCTTGTCCGACTTTATACTTCTTATCAAATTCAGGAAATGCAGTTATATCAACATCTGTTACAGAAACCATTTTTGCTAAAGAATTGCCCTTGCCAACTGCCTTAAGAGCTTGCTGGGCCTCATAAATTTGGCCTGCCAGCTGCTCATATGCATGTGAAGAAAGAGCACTATTTTCTTTGATTTCTTGTATTTTCAGTTTTATGAACTCCCTTGCTTGAGTATTAAACCTTTTATTAAATAAAGCTTGATCTAAGGATGAAATTGGAGTTAATTCAGAGCAAAAACCCTGGAAATCTTTGCCAATTCCTCTTCTTCCACAAGAACAATCAACGCCCAATACTGGTTTTGAAGATTCCAGACAATAAACCACAAAATCTTCATCACGATAAAACCCAGGAGTTATTCTTTTTCTTTGAGCATCTGTGTATTCCATTGCAACCAGACATTTAAAGGGTATTTAACCATTATTGTTTTATAAAATATAGACTTTTTGGCAAGTGTTTTTTAAATCAATTTTTTATATACAGGCGAGGTTTGTGCACTAAGACATGCTTAGTGCAGAATGTAATAGCAATATTAATTGTGCAAGTTTTTAGATAAATAACCTACAAATAACCTGTTTAAATTGCCTAAAGGTGACTAAAGGTGTTTAGTCAGGCTGTTTAAAATGATTTTTTGATATAAACAGCATATTTTTAGTGAGGCTTCCAGGATTTGATTATATTTGCCAGAGAATTTTACACACGCTATCTTCTGAAATTTACTTGAATTTTCTTCGGAAACAAAAGATTTTTAAATATATGGTTATAATATATAATATGTTTGGGTGGTTTTTTAGAAAAAAAGAGGTTGAAAAAGTCAAAGAAGACACAAAAAAGAGTTTTGATTCTGTAAAAAACGACATCCAAAACTTAACTCAGTGGATTAAACACTTAGATATTCAGAGAATTAAACAAGAAAGTGATATTTATACCATCAAAGAGAATTTATCGACGACAAATGAAGAGATTGAAGGAGTAAAAAATATGGTTTCTATACTAGGAAATCTACGCCCAGCTGGAGGATTTAAAACAATTAAACAGCTGTCTAATAAACGGGCAGGTGTTCAAGCTGACCAAACAGCTGACCAAACAGCTGACCAAACACCAAATTTTAACCATTTTTCAATAACTGAAAAAGCAATTGTATGGGTTTTATTAAATACAGATATGAAACTAAGTTATGAAGATTTAGCTACAGTTCTTGGAAAAGAGAGATCAACAATTAGAAACCAGTTAAACGGAATAAAACAAAAGAATCCAAACTTAATAGAGGAGATTATTGAGAAAAACGGAAAAAAGAGAGTTTTCTTGCCTGAAAGCATGAAGAAATATATGCTAAAAAAGGTGAAAGTGAGAGTTAATAAAGAACAAAAATTAAAGAAAAAACTAGCAGAATAGGGGATTTTATTAAGTAAAAAGTAATAAACAATAGGAAGTTAGACTTAAAAACCTTAAAAAGATAAAATTAGGGAATTTAAGAAAATAGTGAACTTTAATTAGTGAGAATTATAATTGTTCGGTGTACAGGAAATCTAGGTTAAATATCCCGTAATTTGAGAATTGCAGATAAAGAAGCTATTTTTTTGAGGTCCTGAGAAATTGAAAGAAGGATTGTTTTGTTATTTATTCTTTTTTTCTCGACGGGAATTCCTTTCAGGATGAGTCTGCCAACGTAGTCTCTAATGGAACTTTGACTAAGATTCAATTTATTTGAAATTGTTTTGTATTCTACCTGGCCTTGCTCTTCTTCAAGCTGGTAAATTGTTGAGAACACTAAAATCTCCTGTTCTGTTAATCTTTTAAATTTTAGCCTAATTTCTTTTTTAAGGTTGTCTAATGAGTCAAATATTTCTGAAGCGTTTTTAATGGGATTTTCCTCTTTTTTCTCTACTTTTGGCTCTAAAGTGATGTATTTGTTTGTCTGTTTGTCTGTTTGTCTGTTTGTTGGAACCCCTTCATTTCCAGTGGAAATAAGCAAATTTTGGGGTTTTAGGGGTTTTAAACTAAAGTTATGTGTTGGAATATCTAATGGAGATGTGGGAATTTTAGGTTTAAGTGTGGGAGCAGAAGAAGGTTCTTTTAGTACTTCTTGCCTGGAATTTTCTTTTAATTTCCCAGAAAACTGTTCTACAATTTCACATAATCTAACCATCTCTTTTAGTATATCTTCCAAAGATATTTTAAAAGAATTAAGCTCTTTTTTGAGTTCTTGTATATCTTCTTTCACCTTTTGAAAAGCTTCTTTTATGTGATCCATTTTAAATTAAAAAACTTCCTGTATAAATACTTTCATGTAATACACAGATTACTCCACAAATTATTGGTGTTCCTGATAAGCTGCATATGCCCTATCACTTATTCTCCAGCGTTGCCTCCTGAGATAAGGTTGCCCTTTTGCATTTTTTTTGACTTCAAGAATAAGTCCTTTTTTATTAAGATCTTGCAACAGTCTCTTTACAAATTCCTCATCCCTTGCTATTTCCTGAGCAATTTGAGATGTAAAAAAAGCCCGTGGAGCATTTGAGTATAAAAAAGCGAGAATCTGTTCAAGAATCTTCTCTTTTTTTTGAGCAGATATTTCCATAATAAAAGATAGATTCAATTTTTTTAAACCTTAGCATTAACAAAACTGAAGAACTAGTTAAGAATCAATCTGTTTTTCTGGCAATTCTTGGTAAAGGAATATGAAAAGGAATTCCTAAATCCTCTTCAAGTTGCATTGCTTTTGGAGCAGACTTATGAATAATGATATTAAGAAAAGTTAATTGAAATTCATCAGGCACTTTCTTATTTTTTTGCCAGTTTTTTAATAATTCTTTTGCTTCTTTATAATCTAAAGAAACAAGCATTATGCCCTTAAATTCAAGCTTAGCATAATCAGGATTATATTGGATAGTTTGCCGAAATTTAATATCAAGCATTTCTTCTTTGTCTTTTAAAATGTCAAAATCAGCCTTTTTTATGTCAATTATTTCTATATTTGAATCAACTTTAACGCCTTCTAATTTTTCACCTATTTTTTCAGCAGATATTTTGTCAAAGCTTAAGCCTATTAGTTTCATTTTATAATCTAAATTAGGGGGTTGTTTTTAAATATTGTGGTAGACGAAAAATAGAAACAGCTTTATTAGTTATTATGAGTATAACTTAACAAGTACTAAGAACAAGATTTGGTAGTGATGCTCTTCCACTTTTAGTTAAAGTTAACTTTTGGCGGTTTTTTGAAGAATTATCAATTAATCTAATTTCCCCTAAAGCTATCTTAGATTCTAAAATGTCATCCAAATTACCAGAAGGCCCATAATAAAAAGTATCTAATTTTTTCTAAGATAATACCTCAATTGTCTAACACTCACTAGTTTTTTATGAGCTAAAGCTTGTAAAATGTAATAGGATGTCCTTTGGGAGTTACTTTGAAAGATATATCTCATTTTATATCTTATCCAACAGATTAAATTAAATCTTCTTCAGAAACAATAATAAAGTCCCCTATGGCAATAATTGCGCTATGGGGAATTAATAAATCCTCTGATTTTGTTCGTTCAAGGTTAAGGTTTCTTGTATAAGGAGTAGCATCTTTAACAAGAATATTAATGAGCTCTCCTGATTTAGTTTCAAAAGTGATATCTTTAGCAAAACCCAATCGTTTACCTTCTTTTGTTACAATCATTTTTCCTAAAAGTGCACTAAAAGGATTCTTTTCACTTGACATATTTCATTTACACACAAGCAATTTATAAACATTTCTATAAATTTAAGTAGATTTAAAATTATATGTTTTTCGGCGGAACTTAGGGGAATGAAAGACTCTCACCCCTCAATTTCGTATGGAAACCTTTAAAAAGCAAAACTCTAAAATTTATTCTATTTATTTATATTATAAATTTTTATATAGTATAGTATATAGTATAGTATAAAGTATAATAAAATAAAAAATAGAAAATAATGCAAAATTATTTATTAATTAAAGAGGAAGATTAATTTCTAACTTTTAATATAGAATATATAAAAACATAAAGTAACTTTTGATGTAGAATGTATAAATACATGATTTAACTTAACTTTAATTAATTCCTCTATTCTCTACAGCTTGTTGTAAGGTGAAAACTTTGGCAAGTCTGAAAAAGCCAAGATTGTTAGTTTAGTTATGCAAGATTAACTATCTTAGCTGTATCATGAATTTTTCAAGATAAAATCCAGTCTTGTTTGTAGAATATAAGTATGTTATTTTTAGATGCTTCGTAGCTTGATACGGAGAGGTTCACCTAAATTTCCATGAGAAATTTAGGTGTTTTCTTTTTTAAGTAGTTATAATCTTTTATAAAACAAATTGATTTTTCACGATGAAGTTTTTACTTTTCATTTTTTTCCACAAGAAATTAAGGTGAGTAGGATTATACATTTTTGAATTGCTAAATGCTTAAATAAACAACATAATTTTAAGAAAGATGGGAAAAGAGCTGGACGAAATTTTTGATTCTTTTGATAAAAAAGCAATCTTTAAGGATAAATTTCTTTTACAAGCAGAGCATAAACCCACTGCTATTCCACATAGAGAAGAGCAAATAAAGCAAATTGCAGCAATATTAGCTCCTGTTTTAAGAGGAGAGCGAACAAGTAACTTATTTCTTTATGGCAAAACTGGCACAGGTAAAACGCTCTCTATTCAGTTTGTAAGAGATGAATTATTAAAGAGAGCGAGAAAAAACCCTGATTTTAATCTTCGAATAGAGTATATTAACTGCAAATTAAGAAAGGTTTCAGATACAGAGTATAGAATTTTAGCTGAATTAATCAAAAAACTCGGGGGAAGCGTGCCTGATACTGGTTTGCCAACTGTTGCGGTTTATAATAAGTTTATTGAGATAATTGATAAGGAAAAACTGATTTTGATCTTAATTTTTGATGAAATTGATCAGGCAGTTAAAAAGATTTCTGATAATTTCCTTTATAATCTTACAAGGCTGAACTCAGAACTTTCTAAGAGCCAGATAGGTGTAATTGGAATAAGCAATGATCTAACTTTTTTAGATAGCTTGGATCCACGAATTAAGAGTTCTTTATCAGAAGAAGAGCTTGTTTTTCCACCTTACAATGCCTTGCAATTACAGGAAATTTTAAAGAAAAGAGCAATGTTTGCCTTTAAATCAGGCGTTCTTCAAGATGGCGTAATTGAAAAATGTGCTGCTTTTGCTGCACGTGAACATGGTGATGCAAGAAGAGCCTTAGATTTGCTTAGGATAGCTGGTGAATTAGCAGAGAGGGATAATTCAAATAAAATTCATGTAAAATACATTGATGAAGCCAATGAAAAAATAGAAAGAGATAAAATTTTAGATGTTGTAAAAACAGAACCAAAGCAGTTTCAATTAGTTTTGCTGGCTATTGTTGAATTATCTGAACTTCAAAAAGATAAAAAAGAACCCGTTTTTACAGGAGATGTGTATAATCTATACCAAGAGCTCTGCAAGAAGCATAAAACAGAGATTTTAACACAAAGGAGGGTTAGTGATATTATTCAAGAGTTTGATATGCTTGGAATAATTAATGTAAGAGTTATCTCTAAGGGAAGGGGTGGTAGAATGAGAGAGATTAAATTAGTAGTAAGCAATAAAATTGCTGAGAAAGTTAAGGAGATCATTCACGACTCATTAAATTATAATTAAAATTTGAAATGGAAACAAGAAAAATTAAGGAAAATTTTTAAGCCCCCATTTTATAGAAGAAAAATAAATAAAAGAAAAATAGATAAAAATGGAAACTAAAGAAATATTGAAATTTTGTTTAGAAAAAGGTTTTTTGTTAGATAAAGACATTTTAGCTCTCTTTTCTGAATCTAATGATGTGGAAACTTCGAAAAGGCTTATAGAGGATATTGGACAACAAACTCAAAAAAAAATTATCACTAAAAAAATATTTTATGAAAATAAAGACCAGTTAAGCAGAATCCTTTTGGATTTACCAAAGGATAATCATAAATTAATTGAAAGTTTGAAAATTCAGCTTGGATTAAGTATTGAAATCTCTAAAGAAGTTGCAATTCCTATTCAGCAAGAAACGCAGAAAGATGTTCAACAATTTGAAAATGTGAAGATTGTTTCTGCTGTTCCTAATTATTTAGGCAGGAAAATAGAAGTTAAAGATTTTGTTAATTATTTTAGAAATCGTTTTACTGAAATGAAAAAAATTTTGCAAGAACGAAACCAACTTTCAAATTTAGTCTCTATAGACAAGATTTATGGTAATAGGCAGGGAATTTCTTTGATTGGTATTGTACTGAATAAGAGGGTAACCAAAAACGGCAATATTCTTTTTGAAATAGAAGATATGACAGGTAAAGTTTTAGCTTTAGTTAATAAGAATAAGCAAGAGCTTTATAATAAAGCAGATGAGCTTGCTCTTGATGCTGTTGTTGGATTAAAATGTTCTGGAAATAGAGAGATTGTATACATAAATGATATTATCTTTCCAGAAGCAATACTTTTCGAAAGAAAAAAATCCCCTGTTGAAGAATTAGCATTGTTTACAGGAGATTTACATATTGGAAGCAAAAAATTTTTAGAAGAAAATTTTTTGAGGTTTATCGATTACCTTAATGGAAAATTACCGAATACACAAGAAACTAATAAAATAAAATATCTTTTTTTGGTAGGTGATATTATTACAGGTGTTGGAAATTACCCCGCTCAAGAAAAAGATTTGGCTTTTACTGATCTTGAATCACAATTTGAAAAAGCAGCTGAATTATTGGGCAAGATAAGACAAAACATCAAAATAATAATTTCTCCGGGAAATCATGATGGAGTGAGGCTCATGGAACCCCAACCTTTCCTAGATGAAAAATATGCCTGGCCACTTTATAATTTGAAGAATGTTATTCTTACAGCAAATCCAGCAATGGTAAATATTGGAGCCCAAAAAAATTTTCCAGGGTTTGATGTACTCACTTATCATGGTTTTTCATATACTTATTACGCTAACAATATTGGATCCTTGATGCAAGAAAAAGCAATGAACAATCCTGAAAAAATTATTGCTTATCTTTTAAAAAACAGGCATTTAGCTCCAACGCATTCATCTGTGCAATACTCTCCTACTACCGAGGATGTTCACATCGTTAAAAAAATTCCAGACATTTTCTTTTCCGGGCATGTTCATAAAAGTGCTGTTTCGTACTTTAATAATATTCTTACTATATCAGGTTCTTGTTGGGAGAGTATGACAGCTTATCAAGAAAAATTTGGAAACACACCAGATCATTGCAAGGTGCCAATATTCAATCTTAAAACTCGTGCAATTAAAATTTTAGATTTTGAATAAATGGAGATAAAAGCGTTTATGGTTGATGGAGATGGAACTTGCTGGGATTATGACAATGAACCATTTAGGTCTAGCTGGGATGCATTAGCAATGGCTCTACCTCAAATAAAGCGAGCTAATTGGTTTGCTGTAAGGGATAAGTATACACAAAAGAGATATAATGAAATAAACTATGATGAATGGTTTAATGCACAGCTTTCACTAATCAAAGGGTTGCCGGTTTCAGAGGCAGAGAAAGTTGTTTTTCCTATCCCTTATTCAAAAGGTGTTGAAAACTTTTTTTCTTCATTAGATGGAAGATATTTGAAAGGACTTGTTACAAGCGGTATTGATTTTGTTGCAGAAAAAGCTTCTCAAGAGCTGGGTTTAGACTTTTGCTATTCAAATCACATAGAAACATCAAATAGCAGTTTTACAGGAAAAGGAAAAATTTTAATTGACTTATCTAATAAAAGAGAGATTGTTAAAAAAATCGCAAAAACATTTGAAATCTTTTTGGAAGAGATTTGTTTTGTTGGGGATAACTTAAATGATGTTCCTGTCTTTGAAGTTGTCGGATTACCAATTGCATTCAACCCTAAACACAAAAGTGTTGAAAAAGCAGCTAAATATACTATTTATGATTTTAATGAATTAAAACCATTTTTATTACAATCAAAAATCTAAAAATGAACAATCAACAATATTTTAAAGATTTGGAAGACAAAATTAAAATTGTTTATGATATTGCAGAAAGTGCCAGAAAAAAGGGGTTGGATCCTAAAGATAAAGTAGAAATTCCTTTAGCGAGAAGCTTAGCTGAAAAAGTTGTCGGTTTGATTTCTACAATATACCCGCAAATTTATGATGCTAAAATTGTTAAAAGAATTTCAGAACTTGAAAAAGAACATGGAAAATTAGATCCTGCAGTGGCATTTAAAATTGCAGAAGAAGTAGCTAAACAAAAATATTGCAAATTTAAATCTTTATTAGAAGCAATTGACGCAGGAATCAGAATAGGCTTTGCATATCTTACTCTCGGGGTTGTATCAAGTCCATTGGAAGGTTTTACAGAATTAAAATTAAGGAAGACCAGGGATGACAAAGATTATTTTGTTGCTTATTTTTCTGGTCCAATAAGGAGCGCAGGTACGACAGCTGGTTGTCTTGTTTTAATACTTATTGATTACTTAAGAGAAATGTTTGGTTATGCAAAATACGATCCTATTGAAGAGGAGTGTAAAAGAGCAGTTTCAGAGTTGAATGATTTTCACGAGAGGATATCTAATCTGCAGTATATGCCAACTGACGAAGAAATCTCTTTTTTAGTTAAAAACCTGCCAATTCAATTGGCTGGTGAAGCTTCTGAAAAATTAGAGGTATCTAATTATAAAAATTTAGAAAGAGTTGATACAAATTACCTGAGAAGCGGTTTTTGCTTAATTCTTGGCGAGGGTTTAGCTCAAAAAGCAGCAAAAGGGTATAGATTACTAAAATCATTGCAGGAAAAAGGATTTAAGATTAGTGATTGGGGTTTTTTAGAAGAGTATATAACTCTGCATAAAAAGAGAGATGCAGGAAAAACAGATGATTCTCCAACTTATGTTAAAGATTTAGTTGCAGGCAGGCCTATTTTTGGTCATCCTTCACGTTCCGGGGCTTTTAGGTTTAGGTATGGACGAAGCAGGACAAATGGATTTTCTGCTGTTTCAGTTCATCCTGCAACAATGGCAATTACCGATGGGTTTATAGCTATTGGAACACAATTAAAGCTTGAAAAACCAACAAAAGGTTGTGTTGTTTCTGTTTGTGATGATATTGATGGTCCAATTGTTAAATTGTATAATGGAAGCGTTAAAAAAATTGAGAGTATTGAAGAAGCTAAAAAAATTTACCGTGATATTGAAGAGATCATTTACTTGGGAGATATACTTTTCCCTTTTGGAGATGTGTTGAATAGAAATCATGAACTTTTAAAACCAGGATATGTTGAAGAGTGGTGGGAGCTGGATTTAAGAGAGAAATGTCCTGTAACTGAAAAAGAGGTAGATTGTTTTAAAATTAATTTCGAAAAAGCAGCAGAATTAAGTGAAACTTATCAAATCCCTTTGCACCCTAAATTTACATACTATTGGTCACAAATCTCACATAAAGAATTTTTAGCATTGTTTGAATGGTTAAAGCATGCGAACGTAAGTAAAAAGATAATTCTTCCATATACTAAATTGGAGAAAGAGAGATTTAGCTTTGGGAAACGCGCGTTGGAACTTATTGGAATAGCCCATGATGTAACTATTGAAAATGTTGTTATTTCTAATATTGATAGTAAATCACTGCTTGCAAATATTGGAGTTGACATTAGTATTTTAGAGAAAGAAAATTTCTTACTTACAGAAGTAATCGATGTAAGCAGAATAAATTTTGATAAACCTGTGCTTGAAATTATTAATTCTATTTCAAAATTTGAAATTAAAGATAAAGCAGGTGATTTTATCGGTGCAAGAATGGGCAGGCCAGAAAAAGCAAAAATTAGAAAATTGGTAGGAAGTCCAAATGTTCTATTTCCTGTTGGACAGGAAGGGGGGAGATTAAGAAGTGTGCAGGCATCGTGTGAAGAAGGAAAGATTAAATCCAGCTACCCAATTTATTTTTGCAAAACCTGCAAGAAGGAAACGATTTATTTTATTTGTGAGGGATGCGGCAGTGCATGTGAAAAAATGTATTATTGCCCGGAATGCAAAAATAAGTTTTTCAAAAAAAGTTGTCCAGAACATGCGAAGGGGCAGGGATATTGCATCCAAAATTTAGATATCGGCTATTATTTGCACAAAGCAATTGAAATGCTCAAGATGACAAAAGAAGAATTACCACCATTAATAAAAGGAGTCCGGGGAACCAGCTCTAATGCTCATGCAATAGAAAATCTTGCTAAAGGGATTTTAAGAGCGTTGTTTGGTTTGCAAGTAAATAAAGATGGAACAATAAGGTATGATGCCACTGAAATGCCTTTGACGCATTTTAAACCAAAAGAGATATTTACAAGTGTGGAAAAATTAAAGGGGTTGGGTTATCAAAAAGATATTCATAATCAAGATCTTGTAAGTGAAGAACAGGTTTTAGAACTTATGCCTCATGATGTTATTTTGCCAGCTTCACCTGCGTCATTTGATGAAAGAGCAGATGATATTTTTATAAAAATTGCAAATTTTGTTGATTCTTTGCTCGTTAGATTTTATGGAATGAAAGCATATTATGAAGTTAGAAAAAGGGAAGATTTAATAGGCAAATTAGGAGTATGCATGGCTCCGCATAATTGTGCAGGGGTTATTTGTCGAATAATAGGATTCTCAAATACACAAGGTTTATTAGCTAGTCCGTACATGCATGCAGCAATCAGGCGTGATTGTGATGGTGATGAAGCTGCAGTTATGTTGCTTTTAGACGTATTGCTTAATTTTTCTAAGGAATTTCTACCAGGGCATAGGGGTGGGACACAAGATGCACCATTAGTATTAAATGGGAAAATCGCTGCAGGGGAGGTAGATGAACAAATTCTTGATTTTGAGTTTGTTACTGAATATCCTCTTGAACTTTATAGGCTTGCAGAACAAAGAAAACATTCATCTGAAGTTAAAATACCAACATTAAGGACTATTCTAAGCGAAGGCAAAAATCCGTTTTCTGGTTTTGGATATACCCATAATACAAGCAATTTAAATGAAGGGGTTTTATGTTCTTCTTACAAACTTTTGGCAACAATGCAAGAGAAGGTTCAGCATCAGATGGAGCTTGTTGAAAAAATCAGGGCAGTAGATACAAGCGATGTTGCAAGGTTGATTATTGAGAGGCATTTTATACGGGACATGAGGGGAAATCTAAGAAAATTTTCCATGCAACAATTTAGGTGTGTAACATGTAATGGGATTATTAGACGGCCGCCTTTATCCGGAGTTTGCCCTGTTTGTAGCGGAAAAATTATCTTTACTATTCATGAAGGAGGAATTAGAAAATATTTAGAGCCTGCGTTATCACTTGCTGAAAAATATAATTTATCTCCATATATCAAGCAAACTCTTGAACTAACAAGCAGGTATATTGACGCAGTATTTGGAAAAGATGCAGAAAAACAAGAAGCTTTGCAAAAGTGGTTTTAGACTTCGATAAAAAAACCACTTTGAGTAAGTTTGAATAAATATCTTTCAATTTTAAGGGAATATAAATTTAATAATATTGATTTAAAGATAATAATTAGGTGTGCTTATTTTATTATCAATTAAGAAATTTAATTTTTAGGCTATCCTCTAAATTGTAAACTTTTAAAACTAACTTTTATCAAATTGTCAAATAAAACACAATTGTCGGTAATAAAAGGCACCCCATCATATTTGTTCTTCGCACACCAAGTGAGATGCAATAAATTCCTGTAAAAGTGGAGACAATGAATACAATAAAACCAAGAAAATTAGAAAACAAGAGAACAACAAATGATAAAAATATTAGGGTTATAACTGAAAGTTTGGCGTAGTTTATTTTCTCAACTATTGGTATAAATTTCTTTGAAATTAAAGAGGTAAGCAAAAAAGCAATAATGCCAGATATAAGTGAAATTCCTAAAATTAAAATTAGTGTTTTGGTGTCTAAAAAACCAATTAATTCTTGAATTGCAACAGCTGAGCCTGTTCTTGTGCGTTCAATTGCATAAAGCGAGAGAAAAGAAAAGCCCATAATAAGAGTGTTTGTTGCGCCTAATAGGGTTATAAAACCTTTATTGTCTGTTTTTGTAACAAGGTTCCCGAGAATTGCTGCTTGTCCGCTTCCTAAACCAGGAAAAAAACCGCATAAGGGAGAGGCAATTACTGCCCCTAAAATTGGTTTAAAAAAATTTTTATTTTTTGGGTTTTTAATAACCTGCTTTGGAATTTGGGTTTTTTGATTTATGCTCAATATTAATGAGGAAGAACCAAAAAGCCCTGTTAATAATGGTAAAAGGGGCTCTTTTAAGTTGAAACCTGAGTTAAGTACAAGAATCCCAAGCATTCCACTAAGAGTAAACCCAAGTAATGCTGAAAATTTTTTCTGCTCTATAAAAATGAGTAGTAATGAAGTTATTATCAAAATATAAGGGATTGCAAATTTTATTTTAAAATAAAAATTTGAAAAAAATAGCGAGAGGGGAATTGCCAAGATTATTAAGAGAATTATTGCAATTATGCCGCCATATGCACTTAGCATAACTGCCTCATAGCCTTGCCCTTTTTTTAATAATTCATGTCCAGGCAAAACACTTAATTCTGTATCTGTATCAGGACAGCCAAGAAAAACACTTGGGATAAAATCAATAAAAGTGTGGGTTATTGACATAGCAACAATGAAAACAACTAGAAAAACAGGGTTTATTGAAGAAAAAAATAAAGATGATGCTGAAAGTGAAACAACAGAAGCGCCAATAAGGTTTATATGAATGCCTGGAGCTAAGCCTGTGAACGTGCCCGCGAGAATGCCAATAAGTAAGGCTGAAATAATTTCTATTAGCATGTCATACAAAAGCTTTAATAATTAATAATCTCTTTGTTTTTCATGATTAAGACATTAAGTGTTGATGAGAGATTTGAACTAATTAAAAGAAATACCGAAGAAGTTATAACAGAAGAAGAATTAAAAAAATTATTGAAAGAAAAGAAAAAGCCGGTTGTTTATTTAGGAACGGCGATAACTGGAAAGCCTCATGTGGGGTATTTTGTTTGGGTTTTAAAATTTGCTGATTTTATTAAAGCTGGTTTTAAAGCTAAGGTTCTTTTAGCTGATTTGCACGGAGCTTTGGACAATACGCCATGGATTGTTCTGGAAAAAAGATATGATTATTATAAAAAAGTTCTTCCTTTGATGTTTGAAGCTGTGGGAGTTGATACAAAAAATCTTGAATTTATCAAAGGCAGTGAATTTCAGCTTAAGCCAGAATATATGTATGATGTTTTGCAACTTTCAACTCTTGTTTCATTGCATGATGCCCGAAAATCAGCGTCTGAAGTTGTGAAAAATATTCAGGGAGATAGCGCAAAGCTTGCAGGTTTTATTTACCCCTTAATGCAAATCATGGATGAGCAGTATCTTGATGTTGACATTCAATATGCTGGAGTTGATCAAAGAAGAATCATGGTTTTGGCAAGGGAGATATTGCCAAAAATAGGCTATAAACCAAGAATTGAGATTATGACTCCTTTGATTCCTGGATTACAGGGTAGTGAAGGAAAAATGTCAGCAAGTATTGAAGGCTCTAAAATTGACTTGCTTGATGATTATGAGACTATTAAGAAAAAAATTAATAATGCAGATTGTATTGCTGGAAATCCAGATAATGGCATTATGGCTTTTTTAAAATATGTTTTGATGGTAATAAAAGAAGATAAAAAAGAAAGTTTTATTGTTGAAAGAGATAAAAAGTATGGTGGAAATTTGTCTTATAAGAGTTATGAAGAGGTAGAAAAAGATTTCGTTAGTAAAAAGTTGCACCCATTAGACCTGAAAAATGCAGTTGCAAAAGAAATTTCTGTTCTTTTAAACTCAATCCAGAAAAAAAGAGCTGTTTTGGAAAAGTTTGCAAAAGAGGCTTATTCTAAAGAGTAAATATTATTACGCTCCGACCGAAATTCACTTACTTTGTCTTAAATTCCACAACATCTAAATCTTTTAAAATGTGGCTTAAGCCTACTTTTTGTTTAGGGAATTTTGATGATGGGCCCCAGATTTTTGTTTCTTTGATTTTTAATGAAAAACCATGAAAGATCTTTTCTGCAATATCTTTAACCGTTGAATTTGGTTCAAGTATAAATGGTCTTTCTGATTTTTCCTTTCCAGGTTCTTTTGTAAATATGCGGATTTTGTTAAAACTCCTGAAAATTTTCTCTTTTAACTCTTCAATTCCTTCTTTGGTTTTGCAAGATATCAATGTAAAATTTAATTTTTTACTTTGCAAAAATGCAGATATCTTTCTTTTTTCTTTTTCACTTAGCAAATCTATCTTATTTAAAACAATTATCTTTTTAGCAGGATATATAAAGGTTTTCTCTGAAACATTAAGAAGCTGTTCTAATGAGTCTATTAAAATTAATATTGTGTCAGTTGTATAAGCTGTGCTTTTATCAAAATATTCGGATTCTATTGCTGGAATATCAACAAGTTGCACTTTTATTCCATTATAATTTAACATACCGATTATTGGATGTTTGGTTGTAAAGTTGTAAGAGGCTATTTCTGAATTAGCGTTTGTTAGTACATTTAAGAGAGAAGATTTTCCAGTGTTTGTAGGCCCTATAATAACTGCCTGCATTTCTTCTTTTTTTATTCCGAGTTTGCTTGATTTTTTCGATTTTCGTTGCTTTGATTTTTCTATTTTTTCAAGAAGTTTTTTTCTTCTACTTCTTAGATTAGATAACATTGCCTCAGCTGATTTATGCTTTGGGCATTCTCTAATCATTTCTTCTAAGTAGATTAGTCTTTCTTCATCTGTTTTTGCTGCCAAAAATTTTGCTTCTGCTTTTTGGTATTGCGGAGATTGATTTGTAGATGCCATTTTTTATACTTTAAATATATCTTTTTAAAACCTGTTTGACTTAAAAAATTATGGATATTGAAGATAAAAGAGGAGAAGGAGTAATTGTTAAAAAGAGAGGGCTAAACGGTTTGGTTTTAAAGGTAAGACCAGGCAATTTCCTATTTAAGATACAATTTCCTTCATTGAGCATTCGGGAAATTAAAGGGACTTATTTACTGATAAAATCTGATTTTAGTGAGGATGAAGTGTGGTTTCCTGGAAGAATTGCAAAAAAGTTTGAAGGAGAAAACGCAATTTACTCATTAGAGTATAGAGAAATTAAAGGTGGCAAATGGAGACAGCAATGGCTTTATCAATTAAGAATTTTTGAAGGACTTTTAAATAGTAAATCATTTGATAAGAAAATTGAGCTTTAGCTTAAAAAATGGACAAGCATAAATTAATCAAAAAGATTATAGAAAAGAAAATATATTCTAGATTGCCATTAATAGATGTTAAACTGGCTTTTAAAAAAAACAACAATAACAATTATACTGATGAGGAAAAAGTAAAAAAGACACGTGAATTATTAGGGAAAATTTATTCAGCTTTTTCAGGACAAAGATTGATGACGCGGAGAAAGTTAAGTGTTGAAGAGGTTTTGAAAAGGCACAGGTCAACTCGAGAAAGATTACCTTATTATTCTGAAATTTATAAGCGTGTTTTTAATAATATTCATTTTAAATCAATTGTAGATTTAGGCGCAGGTGTTAATGGTTTCACTTATGCCTTAATGCCTAATGGAATTAATTATATCGGGGTAGAAGGTGTTGGACAGTTCGTAGATTTAACAAATGATTATTTTAAAGAAGAAAAGATTAAGGGAAAAGTACATCATTTTAGTCTATTTGAGCTTGATAGAGTTAAAAGGCTTGTTAAAAAACAGCCAGAACCAAGGATTGCTTTATTATTTAAGGTGATTGATGGGCTTGAAATCTTGCAAAGAAATTATTCCAAAGAACTAATTAATGAGATTATTAGTGTTGTGAGTATTAATGACAAAATTGTTGTGAGTTTTGCCACAAAAAGTTTTGAAAAACGCAGAAGTTTTCATGCTCAACGAAATTGGCTTGTTAATTTTATTAAAGAAAGATTCATGATAATTGATGATTTTGAACTTGGAGGAGAGAGATATTTGGTGTTTGGGAAGGGTTAAAGAAGTGAAGGTTTATAAAATAATCTTGTATTAATTAGACATGGAACAACTGCATCCTGGGGCAAGGTGGGTTTTTAGGATAGGATTTTACCTTAAAGCGTTAATCCTAACTTTTTTCTTAGGAGTGATATTCATCTCAAGTTATATTTCATTTACGCGGGCCGGTATTAGTGCCGCACAATTTTTTATAGTAGTTTTTATTTTTATATTTCTATTTCTATACTTAGTTATCGGGGAGATTTATGCGAGGCTTTCTTATAGGTTTTGGAAATATGAATTTACGCATAATGAATTAAAAATTGAGAAAGGAATAATTTGGAAAGCTTATAAAAGCATCCCATATGAAAGAGTGCAAAATGTAGATATTCACAGGGGAATTTTAGCAAGACTTTTAGGTTTTTCATCTATACAAATTCAGACAGCTGGTTATTCAGCAGTTTATTCTGGAAGAGGGTTATCAGTAGGTTCTGAAGGGTATCTACCTGCTGTATCAATGGAAGGTGCTGAAAAAATTAGGGAATTTTTAATTAAGAAAATTTCTAAGCATAAAAGCCATAATGGAATGTAAAAAATTATGTTAATTACCAGCTATAAGTAACTATCAACAAGTTTGATGTTCTTCTATTAATCCACCCTAGTTAATTTATTCTCATACCGGCTTTATCGTAATTATATAACAATTGTATAAATTAAAGAACAATATTTGTTAATGCTAAAAGGTGTTATGCAATTTACTGATATACTTATCAACTTTTAAACCACATAGTGTTACTTAATTGGTGATACTAAACTTATAGCAAATCTTTTTATACTCTTTTTCATTTTTTAAAAAATGAAGCCTACATTTTATCGCAAAGTTTTGAAAAATGGCATGACTATTGTTTTTGAAAAAAGGGATTTGCCTATTGTTTCTGTGGCATTTGCAGTAAGAAATGGCGGAGTTAATGAAAGTGAAAATGAAAAAGGAATAAGCCATTTTATTGAGCATATGCTATATAAGGGCACTCCTAATCGTAATGCACAAAAAATTGCGCAAGAAATTGAAAGAAATGGTGGAGAATTAAATGGGTTTACAGACGAAATAATAACAGCTTATTGGTGTAAAATGCCTTCTAAACATTTGCAGATTGCTTTGGATGTCCTGAGTGACATGGTTAAAAACCCGTTGTTTGATATTAAAGAGCTTGAAAAAGAAAGAAAAGTTATTTTTGAGGAAATTAAAATGAGAAAAGACCAGCCAAGAATGTATGTCTTAGATGAAATAAAAAATTACCTTTATGATAAGCCATTTGGCCCAAGCTTGATTGGAACTTATGACACAATGTCTGGCATTAACAGGGAAAAGATGGTTGAGAGGTTTAAACAGGTTTATACTCCTAACAATTTGGTGTTGTGTGTTGTTGGAAATGCAGAATTTGGCAAACTTGTAAAATTTGCTGAAAAAAACTTTGGTAAAGAAAAAGGAAAAGTGCCAAATTTTGAGATTAAGCAAAAAAACCATATGAAAGTAGAGAAAAGAAAAGGCATTGACCAGGCTAATTTAGTTTTTGCTTATCATTCTCCTTTATCTAAAGAAAAATTAAACTATGCTGCTGAAGTTTTAATTACCTTAATAGCAGGTGGTATGTCTTCTCGCCTTTTTAGCGAAATCAGGGAAAAAAGAAATTTAGCATACGCTGTAAAAAGCGCATCAGAGAGCAATAAATATTTTGCTTATAGTTTGGTTTATGTTGGAACAATGAAAGAAAATGTGAAGAAAGTCAAGCAGTTAATTCTTGAAGAATTTGAAAAAGTTTCAAAAGATTTAAGTCAAAAAGAACTTGAAGAAGTGAAAGAGCAATTGATTGGAAACTATCACATTGGCATGGAAGATTCCCAAGCCCAGATGGTTAATTTATTAGTTGAAGAAATGAATGGCAATGCAGAGGAATTTTATAAATTTGAGAAAAATGTTAGAAGTGTTAAATTAGAAGAAGTTAAAAAGCTGGCTAAATTAAAAGACTACAGCTTTTTGGCTTTGGTGCCTGAAGATTAATTAAACAAATTGAATGTATTAATAATTAATAAACTCCCAATATACCAAAATAAGTTTGTTCTTATTAATTTATACCCTGAGTTTATTTAACAATTGTTAACCATGATTTTTTGGTTTTTTCTGGATTTTTTTTCGTTTGTTGCTTTTTTCAAAAAAAAACAAATGTTTTTAAGGGGGGGGGGGCTTTAATAATTTACAATGAAAAGAGGATTTGAAGTTTATTTTTTTCTTGTATTAGTTCTTATTTTATCACTTTCAATTGTGTCTGCTTTTTCTTTTGGAGATTTTTTTAGGCAATTTTTTAGTAAAACACAATTTGGACCAGGAGAAGATGTTGAGACTATCTCTATTCCTTATTATGATAAATTAGATTCAAAAGAAGGATGGCAAACAGAAGGAGATGTAAGGGCTGTATCAAGTTATGGCAATATCCTATCATCAATTTTTGGAGGTAAATTTCTTGCCTTTGTGTATTCTTCTGAGTCAGGATGTCCAGGTTGTCTTAGACCAATCGCGAAGAAAGTTATAATTATCCCTGAAACAGGAAAATACAAGCTTTGCGCCAATGGGGCAAATTTAGCAGGGGCTTCACAAGGTAATTTATGTCTTGGAAGCACTTGTAAAACAACACCAAGTCCTGGTTGGCAAAATTATAATTGGCAGAATTATTGCACAGATGAAGTTTCTTTTACCCAAGGAGATCAGCCAACAATTTATATGGATTCCTACGGAAGAACACATCAGTTTGGCTGGGATGAATTAAGCTTGGAGTTGTTGGTTCCAACACCCACATCTTGCACAGATAGTGATGGGGGGTTTGATATTTTTGTTCGAGGTACTTGTACTGATTCTTTTGGCGGAAATATGGCTGATGGGATTATAATTAGCGATGGTGATAATAATGGTTGGTTGAGGGAAGTAAGTTGTGTGGATAGAGGCAATGGGTTGAGATGTCAAATGGATGATTATCAATGTCCAAATGGTTATAGTGTCGTTGATGGAGCATGTATGGTATCACCTACTACATGCACAGATAGTGATGGGGGGTTAGATTATTATATTCAAGGTACAACAACAGATTCCAGTACATCAAAGACTGATAATTGTTTTAATGATGGAACAAATAGATTAGCAGAATATTATTGTACTGAAACAAATATTGCTGAACAGATAAATTATATATGCCCAAATGGCTGTCAAGATGGAGCTTGTGTTGTTGAAACCCCCATTAGTTATGTAATTGAACAAGACATTGGAAATTTCAAGTACATGCAAACATTTACAGATGATGATTGTGGATTAATTTATGATTTAAACTGCAATATTTATGTCGCGGATTATAATTATATTCCTGGTGGTATCTGGGAGTCTAATGTTGGTGTGGAAGTGCATGGTTATAAGATAGGTTCAGAAACATTTATCTCAAGCATGGAAGCATTAGCTAAAACAGAAGGTTTTAATGCTCCAAATTATGAAGAGAGGAATGGCAATAATTATGCTGTTCTTGAAAGAGACAATGCCGGTTTTACTGGTTTCATAGATTATATTATTGCATGGTATGCAGGGGATAAGTTAATCGCATTGCTTCTAGAAGATGTTGATGTGGGGGCTGTATCTGAAACAGATTTGGAAAAGCTTTTTGATGCATATCTTGAGAAATATTCTTCTGATTTTGTTATTCCTTCCTCTCAATGTACAACTGATGCAGATTGTCCAGGAACAACTGAACAGATGTATTGTGATGCAAATGGAAATTCATGTGTCCCAAAAATAGAATATACTTGTGATATTCTTACAGGAACTTGCATGAAGATTGGAAGTGAAGGTTGTGGAAGTTGTCCCAATGGATGTGATGCTAATACCGGAAGATGTATAGGTGGCGTAGTAGCATGTGCAGATAATACTTGTAAACTTGGGGATAGATGTATTCCATTTGGATTTAGAATAGAAGGGCAGTATTGTGAAATAGATAATGATATAGAAAAACAGAAAATAGAAGGTAGTTCTTGTGAAAATAATTATGAGTGTGGGAGTAATCAATGTACAAATGGAGTATGTAGAGATACTGGGGGAGATATAAAGGAACAATCACAGTTCTTCAAAAAACTGGGTTGCAGAATTCTTAATGTGGTAACTTTTGGAGTTTATGATTATGAGCAGTGTGTTGCTGGAGAAGGTTTAGAGCCTCCTGCTCCAACATTAGAAGGAGATAGATATTTGTTTGAGCAAGCATCTACTAAATTAACTTTAGGTAGAAGGTTAACAGATATTAAATCAACCCCTCTTGATGACACTGAAATGCCTAATTTTTTGAGAGAAACATTTCTTATAGATGATGAGGGAAATAAGTTCGGGTATACTCAAAATATAGCCGTGGGGCCTAACTTGCTTTTTTCTGAATTTAGTGATATGGATTATAAAGATGGAGAACAAACAATAGGGATACGTATACCTAAAAATGAAATTGTTATGGAGTATTCATTAAAGTTTAAAAATTCACCTAATAGGCGTGATTTAGTTGGCGGTTCTAGTATTTATTTATTTGCAACTGAATATAAGGGCGGGAGCTTTTCTTCTGATAGCATTTCACTTATTGATTTGCAAGGCAATGAAATCTCTTTACATGATGATGGTGCTGTAGTTTTTAATCATGAATTATCTGAAGATTTATGGGCTAATATTGGAAGAAATGGTGAAGAAATTATGTCAATTTCTATTACTTGGAGAAATAGCAATGAATTATTTGTTACAGAAGAAAGCACTATTGTTTTCCCATTGACAAACGGACCAAGATTAGAGTATGAAGGTATGGTTTATCCTGAAGGCGATGAGCCCTATGGAAAGGTTTATTTATCTTCTTTATAAGTTGAGACGATAAGGGCAAGTCAGATAATCTAATTTTCAATTAATATATATTGAACCCCAGTAAAGACATCTAAACTTGAGTTTACATTGTTCTAACATAAGAATTTAATTTAGCGTTATGTAGTTACATAGTTAATTATCATCTGGCTCTTGCATCAATTAACCTTTTAAACCCCTTATTTCTTTCTTGTTTATCTCGCATTAACAGAAAGACATATAAACTGCAGTTTACATATATAAACTATGGTAAAGATATATAAATCAGAGTTTACTTTACTTCAGCAGGAGATTTTGCAGTATTTAATGATAAAAGCAGGAGTAGTTTTTAATGCAAGAGGCTTGGCAATGCTTTTGAATAGAACACAAGCGGGTGTTGTAAAAGCTCTACCAGAATTGGAAAAACAAGGATTGGTAAAAATAACCAAAGATAAAGATTCTGGCAGATGGTCAATTGAATTTAATAAAGATAATCAAAAAGCAATTGAATTGAAAAGGGTTGAAAATTTACAAATGATTTATGAATCGGGATTGGCCAGGTTTTTACAAAATAGTTTTCCTGGAGCAACAATTATTCTTTTTGGGAGTTATTCAAGGGGGGAAGATGTTCAAACTTCTGATGTTGACATTGCTGTAATTGGTTTAAAAGGCAAAAAAAATAATGAGTTAAATTTGACAATATTTGAAAGATTGTTACAAAAGAAGATTATAATCAATTTTTATCATTCATTTAAAGAAATTCACAAACATTTGAAAGAAAATATTTTAAATGGAATAATTTTGTCTGGGGGCGTGGAATTATGAAACTGCCACAGGAATTTGAGTATTACATAAAGAAAGGTGTAGTTAGAAAAATCACCTCAGATAAATCAAGGGCGCAATTTTTAATAAAAGAATCTGAAGTTTCTCTTGAAGCATTGAAAGAAAGAATTAATGCGATGGGAATTAATGATAAAAATGCAAATTCTATAATAAAAGATTGTTATGATATTATGCTTGAAAAGATAAGAGCAAAACTTTTATTAAATGGGCATTATGCTTCGGGAAATTATGCCCATGAAGCCGAGATTTCATATCTCAAAAAACTTGAATTTCCAGAAAACGAAATATCTTTTTTAAATGAACTAAGATACTTCAGAAATTCTGTTACATATTATGGAAAGATATTAAATAGAGAATATGCTCAAAAGGTTTTTGATTTTTTAACTAAACTTGTACCAAAGTTAAGGTAAGTTGTTTAGTAAAATTATCTTCGGAGATGGTTTATAGTAGGCAAATAAGCATTTGTTAAGATAGTCTTTATTATGTCAAGATACCTGAAGAAAACCATACACTTTAGTATGTAATGGTATCTTGAGCATCCAAAAGTCCAAACAAACCACACCTTTTAAGACTTCAGAAACTAAAAGTTTCTGACAGTGCTCAAAAATTTACCTTTTTGACATGTGGTAAAACGCAAGGACTTTTTGATGTTACTATTCTCAGATGTGATATTCCTATTGATAGCGAGATAAATTTAAAACAATCATCTTTTTAAACATCTTTTCTTGTTTATTTTTATGGTTTTTATCGTAAAAGTTCCTGGCATTAATGGCTTGGGGAAAACAAAAGGATGCGAGAAAGCAGGAAATGCAATACTTGAGAGTTTAAAGGAAATCTATAGCAATGAGCAAGGCAAGCCAATTGATGTAAAATTGCTTGATTTAGAAGAGATTCATTTAGATAATTCTAACTTGGAGTTAAGCAATAAGTTGATTTATGAAAATGCTATTAAAATTTTAAGTGATAAACCTAAGACAATATTTCTTGGGGGCGATCATAGCATAAGTTATTCTTTGGCAAGGGCTTTTTTAGATAGTTGTAAAGACAATAGCAAAGAACCTGTTTTGATTATATTTGATGCTCATGCTGACTGCATGCCTCTTGTTAAAGGAAGTGAGAGTTATCCTACTCATGAAGCATGGTTAAGAGGTTTGATTGAGACTGGATTTAATCCAAAGAACATTTTGTTGGTTGGAATAAGGAATTTAGATGCAAGAGAATTTGAATTTATTAATGAAAAGCATATTAGGATTGTACATACTAACCAATTATTAAATGATTTAGACGATACTTGTGATATTATGATGGAATTTGCTTTTAGCCAGGATAAAGAGCTTTATTTAAGCCTGGATATTGATGTTGTTGATCCTGCATTTGCTCCTGCAACTGGGTATCTTGAACCAGGAGGTTTAACTTCAAGACAGTTTATTTATTTAATTCAGAGAATAAATAAAATGAAGAATTTAAAGGCAGTTGATTTAGTTGAGATAAATCCTGTTTTAGACGAGAAGCATGGCATGATTACAACGAAGCTGGGGGCGAAAATTTTAAGTGAATTATTGTAGATTGTTTTTGATTAAGAGGTTGTTAAGCATAAAGACGCTAAGTAGAGCTAATTTTATGGAGGTATTAGATTATGACTTAAACTTTTGATTGTTTATTTATCATTTTATTATATTAACAAACTCACAACTTTTTTAAATCCGGAAAACCTCTACTCTTTCATGAAAAAAGAGCTGTTGATGTTAATCTTGTCAGATGTTTTAATTTTAAGCAGTTTTGGTTTGATTGCCCCAATATTCGCGATATTTATTAAGGAGGATTTAATTGGCGGAAGTCTTGTTGCAGTTGGTTTAGCTACAACAATCTTTTGGGTTACTAAATCTGCAATTCAGTTACCTCTTTCAATGTATATTGACAAGCACAGGCATAAAGTTATCTTATTGATTGCAGGAACTCTTTTGATTGTTCTTGTGCCTTTTATTTACTCTTTTGCTAAAAATGTTAATCATATCTTTATAGCACAAGTGATATATGGTTTTGGAACAGCTTTGGCATATCCTACGTGGTTTTCTTTATTTACAACCTATATGGATAAAAAACATAAGGGATTTGAATGGGCTATATGGAGCACTTCTGTTGGCGTGGGAATAGCTTTAACAGCATATCTTGGAGCAGAATTAGCCAGCACTATTGGCTTTGATCTCTTGTTCTTTATTGTTGGATTATTCTCTTTAGCTGGCTTTATCCTTTTGTTTTTTATTAACCGAGCACATTATAAAGGGATTTTAAAAGAAAAAAGATTAAATTCGAGGGGGAAGGGTAATTAAAAAATGCGAGCATTTGTTGCAGTTGAATTGCCTGAACATATTAAAGCAAGGATATTTCACGAGTTTGAAACTTTGATGGAAAAGGATGTTTTTGGAGGCAAGTTTGTTGAAAAAGAAAATCTGCATTTAACTTTAAATTTCCTCGGAGAAATTAGCGAAGAAAAAGCAAAGAAGGTTATAGATGAATTAAAAGGAGTTAAATTTGATAAATTTTCATGTTCTATTGGGAAAGTTGGCTGTTTTCCGTCGCGTGAGCATATAAAAGTAATCTGGGTGGAGTTAATCAGCGAGAATAATAAATTAAAAGGGTTGTATAAGGCAATTAAAGGTAAAATTGGAAATGCTGATGAAAGAGAGTTTGAATCGCATATAACAACAGCAAGAGTAAAGTTTGTTAAAAATAAAAATAAACTGGCTGAGACATTGGGAAAAATTCATTTTAAGAAATTAGATTTTAAGGTTGATTATTTTAGTTTAATAAAATCTGAATTAACAAAGCAAGGGCCAATTTATAGGACTATTGAAAAATTTAATTTAAGTTGAAAGGTTTGAATTGCGATAAATGAGATGACTTATAATATAAAAAGTCAGTATGTTAGATTATAGTAGTAAAAGCAGTGACTTACAATTAACAGGCTATCGTTCTATTTATTAATGTTTTGATTAATCCAGAAAAATTGATGATATAATCAAAAAATATTTTGAAGATTTATAAGATTTTTGTTGTTTGTTATATCTTTTTAAGTTAAGATGCTTTTATAAATAGAAACTTGCTTATTCTATTTTGATGGGCATTCCTATAAAATTAGAAGAGGTAGTTAGAGGAACTAAAAAAGTTATTTTAGATGTTCCAGACCTTGTTGTTTATGTTATTTCTAAGGAAAATGATAAAGAGCTTCAGCAGATATTGTTAGGTGTATTAGAGAAGGCAAATGTTCATTATATTTTAGTTAAAGAATTATTTCAATGCAATGCTGAGCATAGTTATAAAATTTTTTTAGATGATATCTTCTTAATCTGATTGGGGTTAATATTCCTCATCAATTAGCTTAAAAATATGTGATTTTTTTCCTATTAATTTATGGACTTTTTCAAGTGGAGCATTAATTATGCTGCGAATTGTTTTAAATTCTTTTAGAAGTTTTTGAGCTGTTTTTGGGCCAATGCCTGGAAAGCCTTCAATAAGATATTGTAATTGCTCTTTTTTGTTCAGCGATTTCTTTTTTACATTAAGAGAGGGCTCTTGTCTTTTCTTTTTTGCTATAAGGTTAATGAATCTTGCAGTATCTTCCTCATTTTTTGAAAATATAATAGGCACTTTAAACCTTAATAAGATTGTTAATAAAAACCCCCTTATAGCATTAGCATTCACGCCCTGTTCTATCTCACTTTTATCATTGTAAAGCTCCTGTTCCTCTAAACCTTCTATAATCAATAATTTATATTGGTATTGCTGAAGTTCTTCAAGTTGCCTAATTAAGCGTTTGTTTATCATTGAAGAAATAAAATCAGATACTGTTTTTCTTTCAATTGCAACCTCACCTACAAGATAATCAGCAACCTTTAAGTGTTTAAATTCAACTTCAATGCCAAGATGCATTAATTCAGATGGAACCATTGAATTTTTTTCGCGATAATCAGCTAGAATTTTTGGATTTATAATTAATTTAGGTTTTTCTTTTATCTTGGGTTTTGAAAATATGTCCAAAACATCTGTCATTTTGTTAATTCTGGGGTGTGCTTTTTGGTTTAATTATGTTTTTATAGTCTAAATCTATATTATTTTTAGGGAAACTTAAATAAAATGGCAAAAATTATGGGGAAGGGTTTTTCTTATGATGATGTTTTGATATTGCCAAAGTATAATAAAATTCTTTCTAGGAAGGATGTTGATCTTAAAACAAAAGTTTCGCGAAATATAAGGCTTGCTATTCCATTAATAGCTGCGAATATGGATACTATCTGTGAGGCTGAAATGGCTATTGCGATTGGAAAACTCGGTGGTCTTGGAATCATTCATCGTTATTTATCAATTGATAGTCAAGTTAAAGAAATTAAAAAAATTAAAAGTGAAAATTTAATTGCTGCTGCAGCTATAGGCATAAAAGATTATTTAGAAAGGGTTCCTAAACTTATTGAATCTGGTTTAGAATTATTAGTGCTGGATATTGCTCATGGACATTCTAAATATGCGGGCAAAACTCTTGACTGGATTAAGAAAAATTATCCACAAGTTGATGTAATGGTTGGGAATATAGCAACTAAAGATGCTGCTCATTATTTTTTTAGCAAGGGTGCAGATGCAATTAAGGTTGGTGTTGGTCCTGGTGCAATGTGCACAACAAGAATTATGAGTGGTGCTGGAGTTCCTCAAATAACAGCAATTATGGAAGCTTATGAGGAAACTCAAGGCCGGATTCCTCTTTGTGCTGATGGCGGAATAAGAAATCCTGGAGACTTAACAAAAGCAATTGGAGCTGGCGCAGATACTGTAATGGTGGGGAGTATTTTTTCTGGTACTGAGGAAACTCCTGGAGAAATTATAGAAAAAGATGGTTGCCAATTTAAAAAATATCGTGGGATGGCAAGTTATGATGCAACTATTAGAAGATTAAGCATAGATGGAAAAACAGATGAAGAGATTATTAGCGTAGAAGGTGAATCCACCTTGGTTAAATATCAGGGTCCTGTTCAAGAAATAATAAAAAAGTTTTTAGGAGGGCTCGCTTCTGGTATGACTTATACTGGATGTTGTTCTATTGAAGATTTAAGGGGAAAAGCTGATTTTATAGAAATTTCTTCTGCTGGCATGAATGAAAGCATTGCACATGGAGTAAAGAAGTAATGTTATTCTTTCCTTTTGTTATTATTTATTAATTCTCTTTCCAATTCCTTTAAATTAAAAAAAACTCCGTCGCAAAATTGATACATAACATCCCACCTATCAGGTTCTCTATCAAATAAAACATAACCATTTTTTCCACTTCCTAGCATATAGCCTAATTCAAGATGTCCGGATTTCCCACAAGGCATATATAATATCCCAATATCACACCTGTCTATATGGAATTTATCAAACTCATAAATATGCTTGCCTGCATAATTCTTTAATGCTTGTTTGTAAGTACTTCCTCTTGTTTTTTCATATTTTCTCCAAAAGTCATCTGCTTCTGGGCCAGGGGAAAACCAATCATCAAAGACTTCCTTAAAACCAAGTTTTCTTAACCTTTTTGCCAAATGCGGAACTTTTTTGTTTCTCAAACTTCCTATAATATATACTACTTTTTCTTCTAACTTTTTTTCTTTTTTTCTCTTCGCCATTTTAGTATTAAGCTTTATCCATTTAAAGTTATAAAGATTTATGTTGTAGCAATTATAGTTTATGGAATAAACTTGCTTAGTTTTTCTTGTATCTTTTGTTTTAATTTTTTAGGTTCTTTAAGCTCTTGTTTTATTGAATCAATGGCAGAATACATTTTTTTTTCTTTAGCTCTTGACACATAATAATATGCTTCATCACGTGTTTTTTGTGTTATAAGGATTATTAATTTTCCCTGCATTAATCTTGCTGTTCTTCCTGCCCGCTGGATTTTCCGAATTGCGCTTGGTACTGGTTCATAAAAAATAACTGCATTTACTTCTGGTATATCAAGCCCCTCTTCTCCAATGCTTGTTGCGCAGAGCACATTTATTTTTCCTTGGCTGAATTCTTGGATTATTTGCTGCTGTTCTTTTTGGCTTAAGCCTCTTTGATCTTTTCCAGAGCCTCTTTTAGCTTGCCCTATAAAAACTTTTGCCCTGATGCCGTTTATAGTATTAAGATTTTCTGAAATTATTGACGCTGTTTCTCTAAATTGGGCAAAGACAATAATTTTTACCCTTTCATTTTTTTCTTTTTCTTTTTTCACAAGCTCTTTAATATGTGAAAGTTTTGGATGTTCAACATTTTTTTCCAAAAGTTCTTTTGCCCTAAGATAAGAAAAAGTAAATTCTGGTTTTGCAACAAGGCGTTTTATTCCCCGGCTGCCAGTTTTTGACTTATTAAGCAAAGTTTCAAGATAGTTTGTAAAACCTTTTAGTGTTTGGGTTTCTAAAAGTTCCATGGCATACTGAAGTTTTATTGCCTGGGCACATGCAGAAGCAGCTAACATATAATTAAAGTTCCTATTTCCTCTTGCAAGAGATGTGCTGATTTTGTTTTGCAACTGAATAAGGCTTGTTTTTGTTGCCGGCCCGTAAAGTACGCTTCTGCTTCTAAGTTCCTCTACATATCTTTCATAAATCTTCTTTAATGTGTGCCGTATTTCTTCAAATTCTTTTGGAAAAAGAATTTTGATTTTTTCAAATTTAAGCTCTTGAAGATATTCCTTTACGTCAGAGCTTTCCCTTTGCCTTAACTCAACTTCTTCTATTTTAAGGTTATTGCATATTTCCTTTATCTTTTGCTTATCGCTTCCAGGCGAAGCAGTTAAACCAATAATTCTTGGATTTCCCGCATATTTGTTGTATTCTTTTGCAACATAGTTATAATCATAATTTTTTAAGCATCTATGAGCTTCATCTTCAATTAAGAGGCAAACTTCTGTTAAGTTGTAAAGATTTTTTTTTAAATCATTTGCAATACATTGCGGTGTTGAAAAAATAATGTCAGAAAACTGCCATAGTTTTTTTCTATTATAAGCATCTATTTTTCCTGTAAAAAGAGTCATCTCGCCAAACAATTCCGGGAGATGTTTTTTAAAATAATTTAAATGCTGTTCTGCTAATGGGCGTGTTGGAGCAAGAAAAAGCACTTTTTCTCCTGGAAATTGTTTCATTCTGTGAATAGTAATCATTAAGCCTACCAGGGTTTTGCCTAATCCAGTAGGAAGCACAACTAAGCAATTTTTCTCTTTACATGTTTCAAAAATCTGTTTTTGATAATCTCGCGGAGAGATATCTTGCAAAAATTCCATTGCAGTTTATTTTTTCTTTTTGATAGAATAAAGGCTTAATATTCCAGAACATACTACTAAAAGCAACCCTATCAAGGAGAGAAGGTTAAATGAATATTTATTATTTAAAACCACATTTCCGGTTATACTGTAGCTATAGCTTAAAAAAATAACACCTCCTATAAATGCAATTACTGCAAAGCCCCCTGTTATTGGTTTTGATTTAAGCAATTCTTCAATACTTTCTGCCATAAATATTTAAGGAGCCAATTGTTTTTAAATTTTTGTGTCATGCTTCTGAAAATAACCTATCTAGATTCTTACTCAACCATCTCAAATGCTTTCTTTCTTTTCCCTGCCTGTATCCCTCTATATATTCTTCAGTAGCATATCTTTGTTCTAAATTTTGCATACAATCCTCATATCCTTGTTTAAATGTTGGTTCTATCATTGTATTTTTATTATTTTCGTATTTTTAATGTTTATTGTGCTTTACACCACTAAAAATACTAAAGCTACTGCTATTAATACAAGCGAAGCTAAAAAGCCCCATAATTCAATGCTTCCGAAGAATATTTTATTTCCGTCTAAATCTGAAATTGGAAGCATGTTAAAAAGCGCATAAAATACGCTTAAACTTACAAAATTCATTGGTTCTGGTGTTCCAATCAAATAACCAACTACTGCAAAGAAAAGGTTTGCAAGAATGCCAGATGCAGCAATTAATCCTATATGGGATTCTGTCATTTCGCTGAATCTATAAAGCCCATGTCTTTTAGCTGCCCTGTATGGTTTTGGAGTTACATCAAAAACTAGTGCAGCAAGCCATTTAACATAGCCAACTGATAGCATGCTTATTACTAAGGGGATAATCAAGCCTGCCGGAGCAGGTTTTTTAAATCTCCAGTTTGCTTTAAATCCAAACCTTGAAATTTCCCATAATTTAATTTCAATTTCTGAATCGCAATAATATGCTGCTACTTTTTTTGCAGTAGTATTCACAGTTAAAATAATCAATATAGACGCTAAAACATAAAAAAAGGTTAAAGTATCTGTAAATAAACTTGCGCAAAATGCTAAAACAACTGCTACAACAGCTGTAATTGTGATTTCTTTTTTATTTAGCATGCTTAAATTAGGAAGTGTTTTTTTATAAATATTGTTATAACGCTTATATATTGAATTATGGAAAACTATTTAAATAAGGCTGAATAAATTTTATCATGAGGATAAAGAAAATAAGTGAGGTTATGGGTATCAAGGTTTACACTGATTCTGGTGAGTACTTTGGAGAGGTAGAAGAAGCAAATCTGATGGAGAACAAAATTGACGGCTGGAGAATAAGGGTTGGAGGAGTTATGAGCTCATTGATTGGAGGAGCTAGGGGTGTTATTATTCCACACCAGTTTGTCAAGGCAATTGGAGATGTTTTTATAATAAACAAAACTGCTTTGCCAAGTCCTGAATCAGAAATAGAAGAAATTCCGGCAGAGATGATATAGTAAGCAAACATGGCCCAAGAAACAATCTTGCAGCACTGGATTTTTACGCAGTTTATCTTACCATTCTTATTGATGTTTGCACTGGTTTTTGCTATTTTAGAAAAATCAAAAATTTTAGGAGAAGATAAAAAGCAGGTTAATGCTATTGTTGCGTTTGTTATTGGAGTGATTTTTGTCGGAGCAATTTTCCCAAAACAATTTGTTGAAAATTTAATATTATTTTTAACTATCGCGCTTGTTGTATTATTCGTATTTTTACTGCTTTATGGCTTTGTTGTTAGTGATAAAGAAAAGGGACTTGTTGTCGAAGGCTGGATGAAATGGAGCGCTGTAGTACTGATAACTGTTGCAGTTATTATTGCAGTGATTTGGGCAGCAGGAGTTGACAGCGAATTATATGATTTTTTATTTAATAGTTCATGGAGCAATACTATCTGGACAAATGTTGCTTTTATTGCAGTTCTTGTCGGAGTTGTGATTTTTGTTTTGAAATATAAGGGAGAGTGAGTTTGTATCTTAAATTTAATGCGGGATAGTGGATTTCTAATTTAGAGGTATAAATTATTTTAGGGTTGTTGAAAGTTAATAGATTATATGATGTGATAAATGTATGATTATTGTTGTACCCAATTCAACATACTGCAATTTATTAATTAACACATCAAGAACCCCCAAATCTCCTCTGCCTTTTTTGAAATTCTTCAATTGCTTTTTTTAATTCTTGGGAATTAAAATCAGGGAAATAAACCGGGGTGAAATACAATTCAGCATAAGAAGACTGAAAAGGCATTATTCCGCTTGTCCTTTGTTCACCTGATGTTCTAATTATTAAATCAGGCTCTGGGATGTTTTTTGTGTCTAAGAATTCATGGAATTCTTTTTCGTTAATCTCTATTTTTCCTGATTTTATTGCTCTGTTTACAGCCCTGATAATCTCATCTTTCCCCCCATAATCAAGACAAAGCTGAACATTGAACCCAGAATAATTTTTGCTTTCTTGTTCTAATTTTTCTAATGCCTGCACTAATTTTTTTGGAATTCTGTCTTTTCTTCCAAGGTGCTTAAATCTTATCTTATTTTTGTAAATATCTTTGCTAAAATGGTTTATCAATCTATAGATTAAATTAAAGATTGTTTTTATTTCCTGTTTTTCTCTTTTCCAATTTTCTGTTGAAAATGCCCAAATTGAAAGATATTTCACCCCTGAATTTTTTGCTTGCGTAATCAACGATTCTATATGATTATATTCTGCAGCTGTTTTATGTCCAAGAGTTGCTTTAAGTCCTTTTTCTTTTGCCCAGCGCCTGTTGCCATCCGGGATTATTACAATGTGTTTTGGAATGTTTTGTTTCATTTGTATATTTTGATTATATAGTTGGTTTTTAAAGTTAATTTAGGTAAGTTATATTTTTTGGGGTTATATGCGGATAATTGATTAGTAGTATGTAATTGTGAATAAGCTGTATTTACATTAACTATTTCTCAGCCCAACATATTAGAAACATATTTAAATTCTTTTTTCATATTTAAAGTATGTTAGGAGGGATAATTTCATTAGCTTCTTATAGTTATTCTGGTGGCACAATTGGAAATATTCTAAACCAGTGGGCAGAAATCGGAGCATTTAGTTATGCTCTGCCGTTTTTGCTTATATTTGCTTTAATCTACGGAATTTTATCTTCTATGAAATTATTTGGAAAAAACAGAGCAGTTGATGCTGTTATTGCGTTTTCTGTTGGATTAATGGCTCTGCAGTTTGGTTTTGTTCCTGAATTTTTTTCCAATGTATTCCCAAGGCTTGGAGTTGGTTTGGCTGTGCTTTTAGTTATCTTAATCTTAGCAGGCTTTTTTGTTAATCCCAAAAAAGCTGGATTAATGTATACTTTAATGGCAATTGGATTAATTATTGCAATAATTGTTTTGATTCAAACTTCTGCTGGTGTTGGCTGGTATTCTGGATGGTGGTGGTATGATAATTGGCCAATGGTTGCCTTTATTGTTTTTATATTAATTGCTCTTGCAATCATTATTGGCACATCAAATCCAAAAGAGGCTAAAGATTTTGAGTTGGGTCCTTGGAGAATTGAGCAAAAGGATTAATCCTATTTTTTAATCTAGTTAAGTATGTAAAGGTTGTAGGATAATTATTCTAAGGTATTTAGATGGGTAGCTGGTAGGCATAGGATTTTGTTTGATAAGTTAGATATATTTAATTACACTTTGTTATTATGTAAATGCTGAATTAACCAATTGGCTCTTAGTTGCTTAACAATTAATTATTTTTTCCTTGCTTTTATAGTTGTTTTTTTTGCATGCCCGGATTTTCTTGATTTCCTGTGCCCTGATTTTTTGTGTGCATGTCTTTTTTCTGCTTTGTCTGCTAAAGGATTTATTAGTTTGCTGAAAGAATCTTGAACCATTTCCATTTCTTTTTTTAAAGGGCTTAATTCTTCCCCATATGTGCTTATTTTGTCTAATAGTGCTGCATTAATTCTGTCAATAACTGATTCTAATTTTACAAGCCTTTTTTCCATGTGCTCAATTTTGGTGTCAGCAATAGTTTTGAATTCACTTGCATCCTCTACTTTCTTATTTATGCTTGATATTTTTTCTGTAAAAACCTGCTCTGCAACCTCAATCATAGTGTCTGTACTAACTCCTGCTGCTTGGGGAGTATAGTACTCATAACCAGAAGAATCTGCAGGATAAGTTTCATTTTCAGCATTTCCATATTCTGCTCCCGGTTCGGGAATTCCTTCTTCTCCAAGCTCTTGAGTTGACTGAGCATAAGGGCCTTGTTGCATTATAGATTGCTGCATATCTTCCATCTCTGGACCAGCTATTGCACTCTTAACCTGCGTCTGGCTCAATGCGTCATTTATTTGCGCAGGAGTTATGCCTTGCTGCTGCATTATAGATATAATTTGCTCATCAGGTATGCCCTGATTTTTCATCTGCTCAACCTGCTCTAAAATTCCCATTTTGTTTTAACTCTTTTGTTTTTAGCCTAATTTATTTAAATTTGCTTTTATGTTAATTGATATGCTTAACTTACGATAAATTTTACATCTATAATTTTATTATTTTGATTATCAATCTTTTTTATTATAGCCTGCCTTTACCTACCAATTATTTTTTCCTGCTTTAATAATATCATTTAAGTCTTTTTTTCTGACAAACTCTAATGGCTGAAACATTTTTGCCTGCTTGATTAAAACTGCCAAATCCTCTTTTCTCGCAAATTTTGAAAATTCAGTTGATGCTGTTTCTAAAAAGCTTGTCAACCTCTGCATATCCTGCTTTAGTTTCTCAAGCTCTTTTTTTATACCCAAAACATCTTCTGATGTTTTTTCCTTGAATTCTAAAAGGTTTTTGCCTATTAAAAGCAATCTGTCCCGCATGATTCTCTGTCTGTCTTCCAAGTCACGCATTTTGACATTAAACTCGCCCATTGCCTGCCCGACATAATCAAATCCTTCTTCTACTACCATGTTAAATAAATGTAAAAAGGGTTTAAATTTGTTTCCAAAGAAAACAAATTTAATTATTTGTTATGGATTAAGAAGATTAATTGGGGTGTTCTATATATAAAAAACTTGTTAAATTAATAAATTACTACGCTTAAATTATAGATTGCCTACAAATTTTCCTAAATAATATCTCTAGATTTTTTATTAAAAGCCTCTATAACTTAAAATTGTTTCTTACCACAACAACAATTTTAAACTATATATTCTTTTTCTGTTTATGATATTTGAAGAAGGCGCGCCTCTTTATTCATATGAGGTAGCAAGAGAAGGCGGAGAAGATGTGCTTTATATTAATTATTTAGGGGCGCCTTTTGTGCCAAGTCTGGCAGAGTACCCTGAAGTTATGGGAAGCACTGTGGATATACTTGTAGAAGCTCCAAATATTTCAAGAATCGTGTTTGTTCAGCAAAAAAATTACAATTATGATTTTAGCGAAATCTCTTATCTTTTAGAAATAGCACAGCTTTATTCATACCTTGTTAAGCAGGAAAAAATATTGTCCCAGGAAAAACTGGTTCTGCAGTGTTCCCAGTTTTTTAGCCAGAGGTATAATGAAATTTTCTCTTTTCTTTTAATGCTAAAGCAAGATCCAATTGCAGCTTACATGGATTTAAGAAGATTTATCATTGAAGCAAGAATTATGCTTGATAAAGTTGGAGATGAGTGCAAAGCATGCCAGAAAAATTACATTTACACCCTAGAAATGATTTTTGAATTATTAAAAGCAACAAAACTTATACAAGCAGCCTCTTTTTATTTTGATGATTATGCAAAAGGCAACAGGAGTATTTATCAAAGATTTTTCAAGGCAGATACTATTCCAAACTTTACTTTTACCAGGCTTGTAACTGATTTGCCAGAAGATGCTGAAATTATTGACCAGTATAAAATTGCAAAAGGAAGTCATGATGAATCCAGCGTTACAATCTTAAGAAGAAAAGAAGAGGCTAAATTAATTTATCACTTAAATCCCCCTGAAAATCTGCTTCCCGAAGATCATTATGCTCTTTTAAATCTTGCTAAAGGAGTTTTAATAGAGCACCAGCCACAAGCAGAAGAGTTTGTTGATACAGAAAGAACAAGGCAGGTTTTTTTTAATATTTCGCGGGATTTACTGCAGGATTTGGCTGACTCAAAAGCCATTAAGATTAGCTATAGCTCACTTAATAGATTAGCAACTATTTTAGTTAGGCACACAATTGGCTTTGGTTTAATCGAGGTGCTTTTACAGGATTCAAAACTTCAGGATATTGTTTTAAACTCCCCAATTGCTTTAACAAATGTTTTTGTAAAGCATGAAGAATATGATGAGTGCTCTACTAATATCCTCCCAAGCCAAGAAGATGCAGACTCATGGGCAGCTAAATTCAGGATGATTTCTGGACGTCCTTTAGATGAAGCAAATCCTATTCTTGATACTCAGCTTAGTGTTGGGGAAATTAATGCAAGAATTGCTATTATTCAGCAACCTTTGTCTCCGACTGGATTAGCTTATGCAATAAGAAGGCATAGAGAAAAACCATGGACACTTCCTTTATTTATCAACAATAGAATGATTAATTCTTTTGCAGCTGGTTTAATGAGTTTTTTAATTGATGGGAGCAGAACCTTACTTGTAGCAGGAACAAGAAGTTCTGGTAAAACTTCTTTGTTAGGAAGTTTGATGCTAGAAACTATTCCGAGATACAGGATGATTGTGATAGAAGACACGCTTGAATTACCTGTTGATGCAATGAGAAAACTCAAGTATGATATTTTAAGAATGAAAGTTCGTTCTGCTTTGTTAAAATCAACAACAGAGGTTTCTGCTGATGAAGGAATAAGAACAAGTTTAAGGTTAGGTGATTCAAGTTTAATTGTTGGGGAAGTAAGGAGTGATGAAGCAAAAGCTCTTTATGAAGCAATGAGAGTTGGTGCTTTGGCAAATGTTGTTGCAGGAACTATTCATGGTGCCTCGCCTTATGCTGTTTTTGACAGGGTTGTAAATGATTTGCAAGTCCCTGCCACGAGTTTTAAAGCAACAGACGTTATTATTATTGTAAATCCTATTAAAAGCCCAGATGGTCTGCATAGCTGGAAAAGAATGCTCCAATTAACAGAAGTAAGAAAACACTGGATAAAAGACCCCCAAGATGAAAAAGGTTTTGTTGATTTGCTTAAATATAATATTAATAAAGATGAATTAGAACCAACACAGGATTTAATTAACGGGGACAGCGAAGTAATAAAAGATATCGCATCAAATATCAGGGGTTGGGCAGGAAATTGGGATGCTGTTTATGATAATATTTTATTGAGGGCAAAAGTTAAGCAGGAGATTGTTGATGTCGCAAATAAATTAAATAAACCAGAACTGCTTGAAGCTGAGTTTAATGCATTGAGCAATGACGCTTTTCACAAAATATCTGACCAAATTGGGCAGGAAATTGGCTTGCCATTGGGTGATAAAGTTTTTCCAGAATGGCAGAAGTGGCTTAATCAGAAGATAAAGGGGAAGAAAGGTTGATTTTTTATAATTCTAAGGTTATTTGTTTTTAAGCTCTCTAAACAAAATTCTAAAAACATTTATTAATCGCCCTTCTTTATTCATTTTATAAATTGCGTATAAAAAAGAGGATGAATTATGCCAGATAGAAGGCTAACTGTTGATGAAGTTCTTAGAAAGCATAGCGCAAGGCTTGAAAAAGAAATAAACACACCTCAAATTAAAAATGTTAATTTTAGCAGAGAGTATGTAAGGTTTAAAGAGGAGATGGCTCCTGAACTTTCAAGTTATGAAAGATGGTGCAGAAGTTTAGGGAGTATTATTAAGCTCAAGCCTTCTGAAAAAGATGCTACTAGAATTAAGAGGCAGCTTGAAATTGCGCATGTTGATATAGAACCTTGGCAGGCTTTAACTCTTGCTGTTATGTCTTTTTTAGGAGTTTTTTTTATTGGAGCTGTTATCACACTTGTAGCATACTTAATTTATGATGCTCTGCTTATCTTATTTTTTGTCTTAGTGCTTTCTTTAGCAGTCTTTGTGTTTTATTATACAAGCACTTATCCTGCAAGGCTTGCAAATAAATGGAGATTAAAAGCTTCAAGCCAGATGGTGCCGGCTATTCTTTATGTTGTAGTTTATATGAGGCATACTTCAAATTTAGAAAGGGCAATTGCATTTTCAGCAGAGCATTTGCAATATCCACTCACTTTAGATTTTAAAAAAGTGTTTTATGATGTTGAAATTGGCAGGTTTTCCACTATTAAGGAAAGTTTAGATAATTATCTTGAAACCTGGAGGGATTATAGCACTGAGTTTATTGAGTCTTTTCATTTAATTGAAAGCAGTTTATTTGAGCCAGATAATGCAAGGCGAATTATCACGCTAGAAAAAGCTTTGCAGGTTATTCTTGACGGTGTTTATGACAAAATGTTAAAATTTACTCATGATGTCAGGGCTCCTTTGTTTAATGTTTACATGCTCGCAGTTGTTCTGCCTGTTTTAGGAATAGCATTGCTTCCTTTGGCGTCTGCATTAATTGGAGATTATTTAAAATGGTATCATGTCGTAATTTTTTATAACTTGGTTATCCCATTTATTGCATTTTTTCTAACAAATAATATTATGATGCTAAGGCCTGGTGGGCATGGTGAAACCAGCCTTTTAGAAAGAAACCCTATTTATTATAAATATGCAAGCAGAAAGCCGTATTTTACTGCTTTTTTAGTCGCATTTCCTCTTTTGATAGTAGGTTTTTTGCCTTTGATTTTTCAATATACTCAAATACCTGAATGGCTTGGTTTGGCAAAGGATTTTACTTTTGGCGAAATTGGGTTAGGAATATTTGGAAGTGATATTAAATTTTTTGATTTTAAGGCTTTTGGCAGTGGATTTGTCGGTCCATTTGGACCAGGAGCTTTAATTTTCAGCTTGTTTATACCCTTTGGTATAGCTGTATTTTTTTCAATAGCTTATAGCATGAAAACAAAAGAACTGATTAAAGAAAGAGAAAATACAGAACAACTTGAAAAAGAATTAATTTACTCTTTATTTCAATTAGGAAACAGGCTTGGCAATGGGGTTCCTCCTGAATTGGTTTTTGGGAAAATTGCAGAATCAGCAAGAGGCTTAAAAACTGAGAATTTTTTTAGGAGAGTAAATTATAATATACAGCAAGGTGGCATGGATGTGGAAAAAGCTATTTTTGACATTCAGAGAGGGGCTATTAATTATTTTCCTTCTGATCTAATCGCAACAAGTATGAGAATTTTAATTGAGAGCGCTAAAAAAGGCTTGAAAATAGCTGCAATAAGTTTGATGAGCATTTCAGAATATATGAAAAACATAAGCAAAATAACAATGAGGCTTAAAGATATGCTTGCTGAAGTTATTTCTGATATGAAAAGCAACATGGTATTTCTTGCTCCGTTGCTAAGCGGGATTGTTGTTGGTTTAGGTGCGATGATCACTGCTATTTTAAACAGGCTGGATTTAACAAGGCTTGCTGGAGGCGAAGCAGCAGAGTTAGGCGGCAATATTGGAAATCTGCTGAATATTTTTGACATACTTAAAATGATTCCTCCATATTACTTGCAGATTACAATTGGCATTTACATAATTGAGGTAATCTTTATTTTAACAGACACCTTGGTTACCATAGATGCTGGCGAGGATAAACTGCAAAAAACAAATCAAATAGGCAAGAATTTGTCTACCGGGGTTTTGCTTTATTTGATTGTTTCATTTGTTGCTATTGTTGCATTATTCTTCCTGGCATCAATTGTTTTAGGTGGATTAGTTGGTTAAGTTAAAAAATTACAAGATGTTAAACAAGTTAAAAGGTAGGGAATGTTTATTATTTAGGTTTTTCATAAAGCTTAGTTCCATAAACTAATATCCAAAAAGTGATAAACTGCTTGATGATGTTGCAATCTTAATTACAAGTTGCTATTAACTATAAATTTAACTTAGTTAAATTTATAACTTTGTTTTTTCTTTATACAGCATGAAGTTATTGAAAAAAAGAGGTAAAAAAGGGATAGTAAGCGAGTATTTGCCATGGCTCTTAATTGCAGTTGCTGTTTTAGCTATTTTAGTGTTAACAATTTTTATATTAAAAGGCAAGGGGATTAATCTTATTGATAAAATTAAAGATTTGTTTAGGTTTGGATAATGGAGCTAACAATTGAGCAGTTGATTAAAATTACTATTGGGGTGCTTGTTGTAGCTGTTGTTGTTATCGGGCTTTTCTTATTTTTTAAAAATTATGTGATTGATTTTTTCCAGAATATTATTCCAGGAGGCAAAGCAGAATTAATCTTGAGTCTAACAAAATGAATAACAAAAAAGGTTTTTTACTTGGAGAAACTGTTCTTAAAATTATAATTGCAGTTATTTGCATTGTATTCTTGGTTTATTTTTTAAGTGCTTTATATTTCAGCAAAGTTAATGCTGAAAAAAGAGAGCAGGCAAAACAAACCTTGCTTGGTTCTGTAGAAAGCATTAGTATTTTTACAGGAGAGGTTGTGGCTGGTGAAATAGGGGGTTCAAAGCAATATGAAGTGAAAAATCCTGCAGGATGGTACTTATTTACTTTTTTTGGCAAAGAGAAAAAACCAAATTCATGTGCAGGACAAACTTGTTTATGCATTTGCGATAATGTTGTTGATGTTTTTGACAGACAATTAGGGTATTGTGAAGAAGGAATTTGTTTGATTGGTAATTTTAAAGGAGAGTACCAGGAGATTAAAATAAACTATCCTGAGGATGGTTTGACTAATATTTTAATTAAAAAAGAGCAGGGTGAAAAAATTAGCATAGCTAAAATTTAAATGGAATTTGAAGAATTAATAAAGTATATAATACTGGTTGCATTTTTTGTGATAGCTTTAGCTGGATTATATTTTATGCTAAAAAGGATTGGAGTTTTTGGGTAGGATGAGTGAAAAGAACAAAATGAATAAAAAAGGTGAACTAACAACAACTCAATTGGTAACTATAATAATTCTAATTGTAAGTTTTGCAGTTATTCTGATTTTGCTATGGAAATTGAACTTGGGAAAAGAAACAGATGCTGATGTGTGCAGGGATTCTGTTTTTAAAAAGGGAAGTAATATTGCTGGTTTTACAGAAACTTCTTTAAAATGTTATACAAAATATGTTTGTATTACTGCAGATGGAAGTTGTGAGGAATTAAATAAACCAGAAGTTTATGAGGTTAGGGATGTTAATGGAGTTTATAATGCTCTGGCAAATGAAATGGCAAATTGCTGGTGGATGTTTGGCGAGGGAAAAGTTAATTATGTTAACAAAGAAACGTTTACTGATTTAAAATGTTCTATCTGTTCACAAGTTTATTTTGATGATAGTTTGCAGGAAGAAATTCCAGAGCTCGAATCTGGAAAATTAGATGAAGATGCTCTTTATGATTCTTATCTACCAAATAATGGGCCAAAAGAAGGTGTTACCTATTTAGAATATTTTTTTGGTTCTAATGACATAAAGAGCTTAAGGGAGAGGTTAACTCAAGAAAAATCTGCTTTTGGTAGCTTGGATTTGAATAAACAGCATTATATAATGATGGGTATTGTTCCCACTAGGAATTATTGGGTTACCTATGGCGGGGGTTTGGCAACTATTATTGCAGGCATATTTGGAGCACCTGTTTATGCAGTTGTTGGTTTAGGAGGGTTAACTGTTGCGATTTTTGTTGGTTCTGTTTCATATAATTACCAAAAGGTTATTGCTATGGCAGTTGAAGGAGAATCTGGAAACGGTTTTATGTCTCCCTCTATAATTGAAATTAATTCAGAAGAATTTAAGGGATTAAAATGCGGTGAGATTTTAACTTATTCTTAGCGTTGTTAATTCAAAAAGATAGGAATATAATCTAATCTTGCTAATTTATCTAAGGGTTTGTTGTTTTTATCCCTAAAAATTAGTGGGCTACTAATAATAGATTTATTAGTGATAATTATAAGCTATTATCAATAGATTTTACAGAACCTCATAACAGAAGTTTTATTAATATTTATTTATTGTGTTATTTATGGTTAAAAGAAAAAGAGGCACTTTTTTAGCTGAAAATATTATTTTTATTGTTTTGAATCTGGCTTTTTTAATAATATTAATGCTGTTTTTGTTTAAACAAGGTAGTGGGGCTATTTTACTTGAACAAAGCTATGCAAAACAAATTGCTTTGCTGATTAATTCTGCTCCTGCTGGAACAGAAATTCAAATAAATATGCAAGAGGGTTTTGAGTTGGCTGATAAGAATAAAGTTAATAGAGCAGATGTAGTTAACATTTATGGCAATATAGTGAAAGTGAAATTAAGTGAAAAAGGCGGTTATGAATATTCTTTTTTTAATGATGTGGATGTTTCAGAATTCCCTGGCAATATCTATGATGATTCAATTAAAAATCTGCATTTTATTATTGTAAATCCTAAACAAGAATTCCTGCCCGAAAATTTAAACGAGGTTGAAAATGAAGAATAAAAAGGGCACTGATATGATTTTGTCAGTTTATTGGTTTGCAATTCTTGCATTAGTGGCGGCAGGAATTTTTGTAATGGTGTACCTTTTTTATGGGCATCCAAGTGATGTGAGGGAAATGGAAGTAAGCATACTTATTGATAAAATTGCAACCTGTTTTGCGCAAGGCGGAAGAGTGCTTGATAATGTTGGTGAAATAAATTCTGGTAATTTTTTAGAAAAATGCAATCTAGATTTTGATGTAGAGGAAGTTTTTAAGATTCGTGAAGGACAGTATTATGTCAATATTTCTTTTGATAAATTAGATAATCCTGAAAATATATTTCACGAAGTGATAGAAGTCGGAAATGCAAATTTTGTTTCAAGTTGTTTTTCTGATGATGTTGAGTATAAAAGACAGGCAATTTGTATTCAAGAGAAGTTTTATGCTCTTAGCCAGGATAATAAAAAAATTATGATTACGATTTTTGCCAGTGTTAGAAAAACAGAAAAAAATGCTAAATAATAGCAGAAAGCATGGGGAAGTTGGGGAAACAATGACTTGGGTAGTTGCAACCTTGATTATTGTTATTGTTTTGGCTATTTCTATTTATGCCACATCGATTCTTGCAAAAAAGAATCTAGATTCAGATGTTTTGCCAAAAGTAAAAGATGCAAAGACAACTGAACTATTGGCTGTAAAATCTGTTAGTGCTTATTTTTTAACTCATGCAAGTGATGAGCAAACTGTATTCAGCTATCTGCAAAAAGGGGATAACTTAAATGAAAAAACAGGGCTAATAGCTTACAAAATATTTGATAACATTTATGATTATCATGGAACATTGGACTTAAATCCAAATTTTTGGTTAAAGATTTTTTATAGCTCAAAAAGAGGCGTGATAGATACTGGTTATGCGCCAGATACATCTTATTTCAGCGAAAAATGCTTTGGTTATGCTGCAAATAAAAGAACAATTTTTTCATATAAAATAGATAATGATAAATCACTTAATATGTGCCTTTTATTATATACAGAGAGGTTGAAAAATGAAAAATAAAAAAGCAGACATACCAGTCACAATTTTGGTAATTGGGGTTTTTGCAATTTGCCTTATGGCTTTGTTTAGTTTTCTTTATGTTTCTGCTGTTAAAAAAAATAATTTTCCAGGAATTAACTTGATGGAAAGTTTAAATGTAGACATAGAGAAATTTAATTTTTATAATAAAGAAATGGAGTTTTCTCTTGTTACCATTAAGAATTTTGCGGATTTAAGTATTGCTGCTGATTCACGAGAAGATAAGATAATCTTTGAAAAATCAATCATGAAAACAGACAGGCATGGGTTTTTGTGGTTGCAAAAAAGAGAAGAGCCGGTTGTTTATATTAAGCATTTTTTAGAATTAAAACCCCAAAAGTGACTAGTGTTTGTAAGAAAATTTTCATAACTTAATTTTAATTTGCATAATTATGTTTGAATTTTGATTTAAATTATTAATGTTGACAGGTTTATGTTTGGTTATTAACTATGCTTTATCACCAATTCACTACTAACACTAACAAAACATTTTTAAACAAGTTTTACTTTGGTTAAATATGCAAAAAAGAGGGCAGGAGCTAAGCACAGCAACAATAATTCTTATTGTACTTGGGGTAATAGTGCTGGTTGTTCTTGCTTTAGGATTTTTTATTGGGTGGGATAAATTAACTCCATGGCTTTCAAGAGACAATGTTGACAGTGTTGTTAAGGGATGCGCTCTTGCATGCTCTACTGATGCTACTTATGATTTTTGTACAAAAGTAAGAACGCTAAAAGATGCTGAGAAAAAGGAGTTTAAAACAACTTGCGCAGTATTTTCAGCTGTTGATGATTTTAATGAATATAGTGTTACCAGTTGCCCTGCTTTGAATTGCAAAAAACCTTGTGAGGAAATTATGGTAAATGAAAAAGCCGGTGTGCTTTCCAAAGAAGGAGAAGTTGATAAATGCAAAATTACAGATGGAACTGAAATTTACGATGTTACATCCATAGCTACATTTCCTAATAAATAAACCCCTAAATTAATTCTGCGATAATTCAAAAAATAAAATAAATGCAATTTGGTGCAAAAATGGAGATAATAAGGATAAAAAATGGAATATGCATTTTCCCAAAAAAGAAATAAGCTCAAAGACAAATATAAGGATAAAAAGCGATATCCTTATAAAGTTGGAGGGCGTAGAAGGATTAGAATTGATTCTGAGAGAAATAAGACAGAGAATAAAAAATGAGCAAAAAAATATGTAATATTTGCGGAGATGAAATCGAAGATTTTGGAGCTGTTTCATTTTCACAAGACGAAGATGGAAATCCAAAAGAAATTCATTTATGCAGAAAGTGCTCTGTTCAAATTAGCGGAGGAGTGTGATTTTTAGTAAATTTGACTAATGAACTTAACTTATATGCCAAGGAGCTCTTAATCATTAGCAATATGTTCTAATTATCATTTATATCTCGGCAATTTTTCATAAAACATTTTTTAAACGATGCTTGCTATATTAAAACATGTATGAGGTGATATTCTTGCTGGTGTTGGCAATAATCTGGATTATTGCTGCAAGTGTCCAGGATTTAAAGCAAAGAGAGGTTGCAAATTGGCTAAGCTTTAGCTTAATTGCATTTGCTTTGGGATTTAGGTTTTTTTATAGTGTATTTAATGTAGGAAGCTCGGCTTTTTTTTATCAGGGTTTAATTGGTTTAGCAATATTTTTTATTATAGGAAACCTGCTTTATTATGGAAGAGTGTTTGCAGGTGGCGACGGAAAATTAATGATTGCTTTGGGAACTGTTCTGCCTTTTTCTGAGAGTTTTTGGTTTAATATGAATGTGTTTGTTTTATTTCTCGTAGTTTTTTTAATTACAGGCGCGATTTATGGCTTTATTTTTAGCGGTTTTTTGGCTTTGAGAAATTTACGCGGTTTTAAAAAAGAATTTAACAAGAGGATTAAGCAAAGTATCATAATGATGAATGTTATTACAGCAGTTGCAGTTATAATCATAGGGAGTGGGTTTATTATGCTTAATATTCTCATTTTTGCTTTAGGTGTTCTAGTGCTGATAATGCCTTATCTTTATATTTATGCAAAATCTGTTGAAGAAGCTTGTATGATTAAAAAAGTTGCAGCTAAAAATTTGACAGTTGGAGACTGGCTTTATCAAGATGTAAGAATTGGAAAAAGAACTATTAAAGCAAATTGGGAAGGGTTAAGTGATAAAGAGATTAAGTTGATTAAGAAGCATAAAAAAAGCGTCTTAATAAAGCAGGGGATTCCATTTGTTCCTGTTTTTTTAATTAGTTTTTTGGTTTTGATATATCTATATTTTATTTACAGGTTAATTTTAATTTGATTAGCCTAGTTAGGGAGTGGTTAATTTACAAAATTATTAATAGGGCGTTAGTTAGTTTAGGCAATTAATTAAATTTTTGAGATTATTAATTGTAATATATAAGCTACTGCTACTTTTAATTACCTAATGCAGATATTTGACATTTAACACTACTTTATACCTTATTTTAACTTATTAATTTCAAATCAAAATCACGGAATCCTTCTTGGCAATATTATTTTTTCCCCCTCTCTTATTTTTCTAATTTTCGGTTTTCTTGTTGTTTTTAATCCTGCTGGGGTTTTTGCAAGTTTTTTTTGGATTTTTGCAAGTTCTTCTTCACTGGCTTTTTTTCGTGCTGAGTTTAAATTTTCAGATTCATAAACAGGCAAGATATTCAGTATTGCATGCTCAAAAGCATTTGAGGAGATTATTGAAACATCTTTTGGCTTAAACTTTGTTTTGATCTTTTTCACAATTTTTTTTGCAAGGAAAAAAGCTGAATGGGGTAGTTTTTCTATATCAGAAATATGGGTTTTTGGGATTATTAGCACATGTGCTTCTGATACGGGGTTTATTTCCAGTACTGCTATTGCCTCTTTATTTTCATCTATTTTGCAAGAAGGAGTTTGGTTGTTAATAATTGAGCAAAATATGCATTGAAGGGGATGCTCACCAGTTTTATTATCAGTAGTATTGTTAGCAGAATTTTCATCCTCTTCATTATCCCCTGTAGATTTAATCAATTTATTCTGGATTAAAAACTGCTCAAGCTGTTCATTATTCATTGCATTTATTTGCTGAATGGCTTGTTCTTTCTGGAGCGAAGGAAAATTTTCCATTTGAGAAATAATTTGTTTTTTTATTTCTTCAGCTTGTTCCCCTGTTATCATATTATGGATAGTTTTAAATTTAATTTATGTTTTTATATCTAACCAAATTCCCTTCTCATGTCAATAATTTGTGCAGAACTGACATCTTTTATGGCGCTAAGGGCTTTCTCAATTGGGTCAAGTTCTTGGCTCTCTGGAATTAAAAATGTTAAAATAAGAGCTATTAATCCAAAAGCAATTGGCTCTTGTTTTGTTTCACCAAGAGTGCCATGGCTTTTTTTGATTATAGTTTCTGCTTTTAATTTTATTTTTTTTAAATCTACTTCAGTAGAGGTGGGCATAAGTTTTATCTTTACGATTGTGTTTCCCATGCTTAATTTTATTTTAAGAGGTTTATAAGGTTTCTGTATAATAATGCTTAAAAACAACTCTTTGTTTTTTGGTTTATGATTCACGGAAATTATGAAAGGATTTTAGAAAAAATATCTAAAGCTTCTGGTTTGGATAAAGAGGAAATTGACAGAAGAGTAGAAGCCAAAAGAGCAAAGCTTTCTGGTTTAATTAGTAAGGAAGGAGCTGCGCAAGTTACAGCGTCTGAGCTCGGAATAAACTTTGATAATGAAAAATTAAAAATCAATGAGCTGCTGTCTGGCATGAAAAAAGTTAATACTCTTGGCAAAATAATTGGTATATTTCCTGTGAGGGAGTTTGAAAGAAACGAAAAGAAAAATAAAGTTGTTAATCTAATTATTGCAGATGACACATCTAATATAAAAATTGTTTTATGGGATACTAACCATATTGAATTAATTGAAAAAAGCAAGATTAAGCAGGGAGATGTTGTTGAAATTGCCAATGCTTCAATGAGGGATAATGAACTGCATCTTAGCAGTTTTTCAGAATTTAAATTAAGCAGCGAGAACTTAGAAAATGTTCAGGAAGTGATTATGCTTAGAGAAAAGAATTTGAATGATTTGAAGCCAATGGATCAGGTAAAAATAAGAGCCTTTATTGTTCAGGTTTTTGAGCCCAGATTTTTTTATGTTTGCCCTGAGTGCAGTAAAAAAGCTGTTTCAGAAGGAGAGAATTTTGTTTGCGGGGTTCATGGCAAAATTATTCCTGAAAAAAAAGCTTTGATGAACATTGTTTTAGATGATGGGACAGAGAACATAAGAGCAGTTTTGTTTGAGAGGGCATTTAAATCCTTGGGACTGAACACTGCTGACATGGAAAGCACAGATAGTTTTATCCAGCAGAAAATTGATCTAATTGGCAAAGAATTATTATTTTCAGGAAATGCCAGGACAAACAAGCTGTTTAATAATTTAGAGTTTGTAATAGATAGTGCAGAAGAAATTAATTTGGTCGAATTGATTGAAAGTTTAGAGAAGATTTAAGGCATGTTTTTAAGGGAACTTTAGTTAATTCGGTAAGGTGTAGTATGCAATAGGTATCTATTTTTAGTAATTTATCCATGTTATATCCTAAACTAATCTGGCTCTAATCTAGATCTTGTTTTTTTATTAAAATTAGCCCAATATAAAAACGTGAAGTTTTTATACTCCTCTTTCTTATATTTTTAATGGCAAAAGAGGCGGAGAAACAAGATTTGTTTTTTGCAGTGGTTATTGCAATTAGCCTGACATTTTTTCTTTCTTTTTCACTTACAGGGCAGGCAGTAATAACTGAGAATGATATAAGGCTTATTTACAGATGCTATGATCCCGGAACAGGGCTTAGATTAGCAACTGCAGATCCAGGCAAAGACTGCACTGGAAAAATTGAAGCCGGAGGAAACGGGTATTTTAAAGAAACAACTATTGGTTATCTGCTTATAGGATATAGGAGAGGGACAAGGGGAATTTATGAGTGTTATGGTTCTCTTGATAAAAAATATAAAACTGATATATTTAGAGATTGCGAGAATTATGATAAAAAAGCTATTTTAGGTTATGCTTATCCTTTTGAACAAGAAAATACACATGCAGTATGGCAATGTGTTAGTGCTAAAACAGGGAGTTATATGCCTTCAGCAGATCCTAATATAGATCAAAATGAGCAGAGTTGTGAAACAGAAGAGTGGAAGAGCAAATATATCCTGGGGTATTTCTTGACAAATAAGCCTTAGAAAATGATGACCAGAACACATCTTGCAATTGTTGCATTTGCAATTTTGGTTTTAATTGGGTATGTTGAAAATAAGCTGGTTTTTGTAACTATCGCTCTCATAGCCACCCTGATTCCTGATATTGATACTGAGTTTTCCAGTCTCGGTAAAAAAAGAATCTTTAGATCCTTGCAGTGGTTTGTTAAGCATAGGGGTTTAATCCACAGCTTTACTTTCCTTATTTTAATAACGATCTTATTTACTTTGTTTATCCCCTTTTTGGCATTTGGATTTTTTGTAGGTTATAGCCTGCACCTATTTGCAGATAGTTTTACAATTGATGGGATACAGCCGTTTTTCCCTGTAAAGAAAAAAATTGCTGGTAAAATCAGGGTTGGTGGTATTGTTGAAGTTAGTGTTTTTGTATTTTTTGTTTTAGCAGACGCTTTTCTTTTGGTTATGAAAATTGTTGCTTATTTTTAATTGATTTCTTAATAAGGTTATTCTAGATTAGTTTATTGTGGATTTCTGGTTGTTTGTTTTTAAGTTAGCTACAAAGCCTCTTTTGGGCTTACTAACTAGTTGTTTAATTAGCTAAAATATTAAAGCTAATAAAAGACCATGAAATTAATTGTAGAAATACTCAATAATCATTAAATCTTGGTTTTTTTAAATAATATATTCAAGAGATATAAACCTTATAAATGCTGGCTTGTTTTTTTGTGTATGACAATTAAAAAAGATAATTCTGAAAGTGAAACAGAAACTAAAACAGAGCCTCAGCTTACTGATTTGCCTGGAATTGGGCCTGCTGTTGCTTCTAAGCTCGAATCAGCTGGGATCTATGATTTAATGAGTCTAGCTGTAATGAGTCCAAGCGAATTAGCTGAAATAGCAGGTGTTGGAGCTGCTGTTGCGAGAAAAGCTATACAGGCAGCACGCAAAATGCTGGATTTGGGTTTTCAGGAAGGAACAGAATATGCCAGAAGAAGAGAGGATGTCCATAATATTACAACAGGAAGTCAAAATATTGATGCACTTTTGGGTGGAAAAGGGGTTGAGAGCAGAGCAATAACAGAAGCATTTGGAGCTTATGGAAGTGGGAAAACTCAGTTGGGTTTAATGCTAGCAGTAAATGTGCAGTTGCCTTTGGATAAAGGGGGTGCAAATGGCAAGGCTGTTTTTATTGATACAGAAGGGACTTTTCGTCCAATAAGAATTAAGCAAATGGCAGAAGCAATTGGGGCAAATCCTGAAAAAGTTTTAAAAAATATATTTGTTGCAAGAGCATTTAATTCTGACCATCAGATTTTATTGCTTGATAAGATTTCAGAAATGATTAAAAATGGGGAGCCGATAAAATTGGTGGTTGTTGATTCACTTACTGCGCATTTTCGAGCAGAATTTGCAGGCAGGGGCATGCTTGCAGACAGGCAGCAAAGACTTAATAAATATCTACATCAGTTAATGAAAATTGCAGAGCAACATAATCTTGCAGTTTATGTTACAAATCAAGTAATGGCAAATCCTGCACAGATGTTTGGAGACCCAACAACAGCTATTGGGGGGAATATTGTAGGACACGCCTCAACTTACAGAATGTATTTTCGCCGAGGAAAAAAAGACTCGAGAGTTGCGAAATTAATTGATTCTCCTAATTTGCCTGACAATGAATGCGTATTTTTCTTGACACAAGCTGGCATTAGAGACGGGGTTGTTGAGGAAGATTGATTATTTAATTTATGTCTTAATCTTAGATATTTGTTGAAATTATTTGATTACCTAATCTTGGTTTAAACCATCTATCAATTTTATCCAGCTTTTTTAGTAATACCTTAGTTTTACTATTTTATTAATTAAGTTATTGTAAGGATAATATAAATATCAAAGTTTATGCTTCAGTATTCTTCACAAACATAACCTGCGGCTTGTCACTTGTAATTTCTTTTAAAGGGCATTGCATTCCTTCCTTTTTTGCAAAATCAGCATCAGAAATTGCAGAGTTTAAACGGCTTGAAATATATTCAGCTACTCCCATGTTACTTGCCCCAGGATATTCAATGCCTTCACACGAGTTATACAGCTTGTCAATTAGCCAGTCAGCCCCTAAAAAGATTATTGGTTGTTCTGAATTTATTGAATTTTCAAGTCCAGTTTTATTTATTGTTATTTCATCTGTTGGCAAAACTATGCTGGTTTCTGCAAAGACTTTTATTGTTGCACTTCTGCTTAAATTAGAGTCATCCGGTATTGTGGTGTTTTCTAATCTAATTTTTATGCTTAGGCTATATTCTCCTAGCAAGAGTTCGTGTTCTGAGTATAATTTGATTACTGGCATAGAAGTTATTTCAGAATATTCATTTTTCCAGCTAATTACCAGCATCCATGTATCTATTGATTCTTCTTGGTTGATTGTGAATGTATCTTCTGACGCTGTTGAGTTTTCATCGTTAGTGTATTTATACTCTGGGATAAAAGTTACTGAACCTTCATTAATATTGTTGGCCAATGAAATGCTCCTGATGTTAGAATCTGCTAAAATTGGCAGGTTTCCAGGACCAAACCCAATTTTGTCTTGTTCTTCAAATGTGAGCGTTAATTGGGACTGCGAAATCTTTTTCACAAAATTTGCCAAATCTGTCCTCGTTTTCTGTATTGCATTTGAATATCTATCAATTTCAGTTTGACTAGGGTTTCCATATACAAAAATTTTTTCATACGGGCTTATTATGGAATTTGCAGGGAATGCCAAAATAAATTGCGGGGGTCCTTCATATTTTGTTGCTTGTTCTATATCTATATTATTGCTCTGGTTTAAATTAGGTGTTAATGATTCATTTTGTTTTGGGGTTTGTTTGGTTAAAATTGCACCTTTATTTGAGAATATAAATGTGGCTAAGATGATGATTACTACTACTGTTATCATTAATATTATTGTCGTGCCTCTTTTCATGTTAATAAATGATCTTTTGGATATAAAAAGCATACTATTAGCACAAAAATATTTATAGTGCTTATTTCTTGATCTAACATGAAAGGTTTAAGGAAAATCTTAGCTAGTGCAGTTGCTGGAACTATTTTAGCGACAACTGGCTGTGCTGGATATAACATTAGAATGTCTTCTGTGATGATTGACAGGGAAGGAGAAAGAGATTTTTTAATTGGTTATGGTTGTTTAGCAAAAGGCGGAAGTTATACTGAAATTGGAATATTAAACTTAGCTGGTGACAATCATTGGTATGCAAAGGTAATCCCAATATTTAACACACATACAGCAACAGAAGCTGAAGAAAAAGAGAAAAAAACCACTTTGCAGGTTGGAAGCGTTGGTTATGCAGAAGGCAGTTGTTTTCAGTTAAATTATCTGACTTTTAGGGGAAATAAAAACCCATTTTGGAAAAAATTTTCTCCATTAATTGGTTGGCATAAAGGGGAAAAAGAAATTTAATTCTTGGCATTTAAAGATTAGTTTAGCAATGTTTTCTTCATTTAATTGTAAATTTGTTGTCTATGTCCAATCTTAAGAATTTTTATTGAATCTTTATCAAAAAGAAAAAGAATCCTGTAATCCCCAACCCTTAATCTGTAATCATTACTTGCCTTTAATTTTTTAATGTCACAAGAAGATGAATTTCTTGACATTTCATCAATCTTTTTTATTATTCTTCTAGAAATTGAAGTTTCTAATTTGTTTAATTCCTTTAAAGCCTCTTTTTCATAAAATATCTGGTATTTCATTATAGCCCAAATTTTGTTTTGACATCTGCGTGAGAAATAAAATCTTTGCTTTTTCTTCTCTCTTCTAATTCTTTCTTAGTTCTTTCATTTATATCTAAATCATCTTCTATCATTCTTTCAATTATATCATTGTAGGTTTCCCTTTCTATCATTTTCATTTTATCTAAAACTAATTTTACATTATCTGAAATTTGTATTGTGGTTGACATTTTTATAACTCCCTATAATTAGTTGTAAACAACTATAGTTTATAAATATTTTTGTTTTATGTAAAAGATTTAATCCTAAGGATTAATGCCCCCACGAAAGAATTAACATTAGGTTAATGTTATTTCAAAAAAGAAACATTTATATAATGCATTATAATGCATTATAATATGGAAACTTTAATAAAACAAACTAGGGAGGTTGGAACCTCTGCAGGAGTTTTGTTGCCAAGAAAATGGCTGAATAAGCAGGTAGTCGTAACTCTTTTACAGCCTTCAAAAGAAGAAATAGCCAAAGAAGTAATGGAAATAATCCTCAAAAACAATATAAATGAAGAAATAAAAGGAGTTTACCTTTATGGAAGCTATGCAAGAGGGGATTATGACCCTTATAGTGATATAGACCTTTTAATGATAACAAAAGAAACAAATAAGTTAATCAATCATGGGAATTATGAGGTTCTATTAATCTCAGAGGAAAATTTCTCAAAAAACTTGCCTGATAGTTTATATTATACATCTATGCTAAAAGAATTGAAAACTATAATCAATAAAGACCTAATTGAAAGATATTCCATAAGCAAATATAGATTGAACGTTAAAAGGGTATTGAATGAAATTGGCAGGGTATTGAAAATTAATAAAGACACTGTAAAGATATGCGAAGACAATAATAAAAAAATACCTGATGGAATAGCTTATTCGATTGTTTTAAGATTAAGGGAGTTATATTTGCTGAAATGCTTAAGATCCAATAAATCATATTCCAAAGAAGATTTCTTGAAAATTTGCGGGGATAAGAACTATTTCGCATATATCAGAATAAAGAGGAATGAGAAAGAATTAAGAGAAATAATTCCAAAGGAAATGGAAATTCTATTGGACTTATCTGAAAAATGGTTAAAAGAATTAAAAGATTAGAAAAAGGAATAGACAGTCTAAAAAAGGAGATAGAGGAACATTTCTCTAAATTAGAAAAAGACATTCAAGAAGGGAGAATAGAAAGAGGAAGATATCATGCAAAAGAAATAGATAAAAGCTTATTGCAAGCACTCGAGATAAAGATAGAAATTCTGGGGGCTGAAGATGATTCGCTCAAAAACTTTAGAGAAAGACTCAACAATCTCAAGAAAAAATTTGATAGATAAAGGGCTTTTGTCAGAGAAAGTAAACCTTAGATAATACGCCCAAACGAGGGCAGGAACTTAAAGGTACATGTTCCTTAAAGAAATCTGGCTATTTGCCAATCAGCCAGGGATTCCAAACAAGAAGTACAGCAACAGATACTGCAGTAACTAAGCAACTCCAAACAGCAGTTGTAAACTGCTCTACATCCGAAGCACTTCTAAAAAATATGATAAAGCTAACTACTGCAACGATTGCAAGTATGATGCTTAATATGTCTTTGATTTTCATGTTTATTATACTGCTGACATCATTAAAAAGTTATCTTCATTAAGCACTTTCTCTATTTTACTAGCGTGATCCTGTTTTCTTCCTAGCTCTACTCTAAACTTCATTTAATTCATATTGGGGCTGGAAATGGCACTTTTTTGTAGGCTTAGCCTACAAAATCAAAGATTGTATGCATAACATTTATGCTAATCTTTAACTGATTTTTGACATCTTTAACTATAACCCTCGCTATTAATTATTTAAACCGAACATTATTCGTTTCTGCATGAAGATTAGCATAATTAGGGGAGACATAACTAAAGTTAAAGTAGATGCTATTGTAAATGCTGCAAACTTTGGGATGCTTGGTGGCGGAGGGGTTGATGGGGCTATTAGGAGAGCAGCAGGGCATAGTTTGCAGGAAGAATGTGTTAGACTAAGAAAAGAAGTAATCCCTAATGGGCTTGAAACTGGAAAAGCTATTGTAACTAAAGCATATAATCTTCCTGCTAAGATAATAATTCACACAGTAGGACCAAGATACTATTCTGGAGATATTAACCTACTAAAAAACTGCTATACTAATTGTTTGAAATTAGCAGAAGAAAATAATTGTGAGAGTATTGCTTTTCCTGCAATATCTACTGGGGCTTATGGATGCCCTATTGAAAAATCTGCTGAGATAGTATCAGAGGTACTTGAGAATTTTAAATCAGATATCATTAAAGAGATTATATTAGTTCTGTTTGATGAAGAAGATTATGAAATTTATAAAAGAGTATTGGGGAATGGGATGAAAACAGATTTAAATGAGATTATAATGGATTAAGAATGATTGAACTACTAAAAAAATATTTTGGTCATAATGAATTTAGACCAGTGCAATTAGATATCATCGATAATGTTCTAAAAAAGAGGGATTCTTTAGTAATTATGCCAACAGGGGGTGGAAAGTCAATTTGTTATCAGCTTCCTACTTTAAAATTAGAAGGGCTTACAATAGTTATTTCTCCACTTATCTCTTTAATGAAAGACCAAGTAGATAGTTTAAGGGCAAATGGCATTAATGCAGAGTACATTAACTCTTCACTTTCTTTTGAAGAGATTCTATTAATACAGAATAAAATTCAAAAAAAAGAAATAAAGCTTCTTTATATTGCTCCCGAAAGATTAGCTTTAGAAGAGTTTAGAGTATTTTTGAGCACCTTGCAAGTGGATTTAATTGCTATAGATGAGGCTCATTGCATCTCTGAATGGGGACATGATTTTAGACCAGAATATAGAAATTTAAAATCTTTAAGAATACTTTTTCCAGATGCTCCAATAATTGCTTTAACTGCAACAGCTACAGAAAAAGTAAGAATAGACATCTTAAAACAATTATCTTTAAGAGAACCAAAAATATTCATCTCGAGTTTTAATAGAAAAAATCTAAATTTAATGGTTGTAGAAAAAAATAAAACTATTGAAAGAATTATAACTATGTTAAAAGAATATAAAGATGAATCTGTAATTATATACTGTTTTTCTCGTAAAGATTCAGAGAATATTGCAGAAAGATTAAGGGGGCGAGGATTTGGTGCCCTCCCCTATCATGCAGGGCTTGATAATGAAACAAGAAAAAAGAATCAGGACTTATTTATTAAGGATAAAGCTAATATCATTGTAGCAACAATTGCTTTTGGAATGGGTATTAATAAGCCAGATGTTAGATTGATTATTCATCATACTTTTCCAAAAACCCTTGAAAGTTATTATCAGGAAATAGGAAGAGCGGGGAGAGACGGGCTTTCAAGCGATTGTGTACTCTTTTATTCAAGGGGAGACAAAAGAAAACATGAATTTTTTATTGATAAGATAGAAGATGAAACGACAAAAAACAATGCAAGAAATAAATTAAGCCAAGTTATGAATTATTGTGAAGATGGTTCTTGCAGAAGAAAGCAGATACTGAAGTATTTTGGAGAGGATTTTTTAGAGGATAATTGTGGAGCTTGCGATTCTTGCTTAAAATTATCAAAACCCGAAAGAATAGAACAAAAAACATTAATTCCAAAAGAAAAAGGAAAAATTGAGGAGTATGATCGTGAATTATTTGAGAAATTAAGGATTCTACGAAAGCAGATTGCTGTTCAAAGAAATGTTCCTCCTTTTATTATATTTGGAGATGTTTCCTTAAGAGAAATGGCTAGCTTTTTTCCAAGTAATAATGAGGAATTTTTAAATATTAAGGGAGTTGGGCAGCAAAAATTAAAAGATTTCGGGGATTTGTTCTTAGAGACAATTAAAACTTATTTAAAAGAGAAAAGCATAGATAATAATGAGCTAGTGGGTTCTAATGAAGAAGATGGTTCAGAAACAGATTATCATAAAAGATTAAAAAAAATAAAAGAGAATTACGCAAATGCTTATGAACCTTGGAAAGAAGAAGATGATTTAAGATTAAAGGTTTTAAACTCTGAAAATAAAACAATTTCTGAAATTGCACAAATTCTAATGCGACAGCCAGGAGCGATTAGATCAAGATTGAGGAAACTTGGTTTGATAGATTAATTTTAAAGTTTATACTGAAAAAATAAAAATCTCATGACACAATATTTATTACACATTTTATGTCATTTGCCGTCGCTGTTAAGGACGCCCCCAACGGTGATTTGAACCTCTGACTCAATAATGTTATGAAGTTAATATGGGCACGCCAGGATTCGAACCTGGATTAAAACCTCCGCAAGGTTTCGTACTATCCATTATACTACGCACCCACCTACTTAAAAATGCCATCTTTAAAAGAATTAAATAATTATAAACTTATTCAACAAGCTCTTTTTTATCAAACCACAAAGCTATTTCTCTTTCAGCGCTTTCTTTACTATCAGAAGTATGAACAACATTTTCAAAGCAGTCTGTTTTACTGTGCACTCTGCCATATTTTCCCCTTAAGCTTGTTGGATGAGCATCTTCTGGATGTGTTGCTCCAGCTAATTCTCTTGCTTTTTTAATAGCATTTTCTCCTTTGTAAACAATTGCAATGACATTTTCCTTATTGTGAAATTCCCCTGTTATGTGTTTTATCAGTTTTTCAAAAAATGGTTTTTCTTTATGCTCACAATAATGTTGTTCAGCTAATTCTTTTTTAACATTAACCAATTTTAATCCAATCATTTTTAACCCCAAAGAATGCAGTTCTGTTATAACACAGCCAGCCAAACCCTTAAGCATTGCATCTGGCTTAATTAAAACAAGGGTTTGCTCTTCCATTTTACTATTATTCTTATTACTCATTAAAATTATTTGAAAAGTTTATTTATAAAGCTTTATAAATATAAAAGCTATTATATCATAATGAAAGATCAAGCTAGGCTAAAAAAAGAAGTATTGTTATTTCTAACTTGTTTTTTAGTATCTGGGGTTTTATTAAGCTTTGGTCCTATAAATGTTTTGGCAGATAGTGGTAGTAATGGAGGTGGTGATTCAGGAAGTGATAGCTCAGGAAGTGGAAGCTCTGAAGGTGGTAGTGGAGATGTGGATGGTGATTCAAGCGGTTCAGGTTCAAGCGGTAGTGATGGAAGTGGGAATACTGGTGATGATCCAGATAATTCAGGAAGTAGTAACGATGATAAGTCTGAATCTACAGAGATAATTATTGATGAGCAAGGAAGAGAAGTCACAGTTACAACAGAAATTGAGAAAAATGGAGATGGAGAAGAGGAGATAAAGGAAACAAGGAGTTATTTTGATGAAAATGGAAATGAAGTCGTTATTGAATCCAAAATAGAAACAGGGGAGAGTGGTGAAACAGAGACCGAAACAATTCACAAATTTATAGATGAAAATGGTAATGAGGTGAAAGTTGTTGTTAAAGTAGAGATGGAAGGAAATGAAATTGAACGTACAGAAAAAACTACAATTACAACTCCAGATGGAATAGAGATTATTCTAAAAAATAAAGTAGAAACAGAAGAAGGTGTGCAAGAAACTAAGAACTCAATTGAAGTCAAAGGTTTTTTAGTTACAACTAAATTATCTGTTAAAGAAGAAATTAAAAATGGTGCAACAATTATTAAATCTCAACTTTCTACAGGAGCTGAGCAGGACATAATTGTTATGCCAGATGAGGCCCACCAAATTGCATTAGATGCTATAAAAGCTCAGGGTATTTCAATAGAATTAACCGAAAGGGCAGAAGAAGGAGTTTTAACATCTGTTTTTATGGCAGAATCTGTAAAACAAGGAAAATTGTTTGGATTGTTTAATATAAATGTTGATTTGCAGGCATTAATTAATCCCATTACTGGTGAACTTATAGAAGTTAATAAACCTTGGTGGGCATTTTTAGTCGCAGGTGAAGATACTAATCAAGCACCAGTTGTGGAAGAAATCAGTCCAATTTCTGATACTCCTTAAATTCTAAAGCAATTAAACCACACCATTAAATTTTCTTTTTATTTATATTAACCATCATAGCAAACTATTTAACTTAATTTAATTGTGATTTTTAATCTAAAATTTTTGATATAAATTGGTTAAGTTTATGTAAGAATGATAGTTAACTTACTCTAGAATTGTATAGGTATGCAATTACAAGCTAATTTATTTATCATCATCTTCTATCTCAATTAATTATTATCAATATCTATCTCAATTATTATAGAAAACTATTTAATTCTTCTTTTTTATTATCAGGAATGGAAAAAAACTGGTTGATAGCTGATTTACAAATTCATTCAAAATATGCTCGTGCAACAAGTAAAAATATAAGCATAGAAAATCTTGAGAAATATGCGAAAATAAAAGGGATAAATCTTCTTGGTGTTGGAGATTTTCAACATCCTTTAAGAAGAAAAGAAATTGATGAAAAACTGACAGAAAATGAGCATGGAATTTTATATACTTCTAGTGGATTTCCATTTTTATGGCAAACAGAAGTTAGTTTGATGTATCGTCAAGATGGAAAAAGCAGAGCAATTCACCACTTAATTTTTGCTCCAAATAAAGAGGTTGCGAATCAAATAACAGAATTTTTAGCAAGCAAGGGGAGATTAGACTACGATGGGAGGCCTATTTTTGGAATGACATCTCCGGATTTGGTTGAGTCTCTTAAAAAGATAGATGATAAAATAGAGATAATTCCTGCTCATTGCATGACTCCTTGGTTTGGGTTGTTTGGGAGTAAATCTGGATTTGATTCGTTAAAAGATTGTTTCCAAGAACAAACAAAAAAAATTTATGCAATTGAATCTGGAATGAGTGCAGACCCTGAAATGCTATGGAGCTTAAATGAAAAAGTAAATATAGTCAGCTTTTCAGATGCACATAGCTTTTGGCCCTGGCGTTTAGGAAGAGAATCAACTATTTTTGAAGTTGATAAAATAATTTATGATGAAAAAAAATTAAGCTATAAAGAGATAATGAATTCAATAAGGACTGGAGATGGATTAATTGCAACAATAGAAACCCCTCCAGAATATGGCAAGTATCATTGGGATGGGCATAGATTATGCAACTTTTCCTGTTCTCCTGAAAAAACAAAAGAGCTTAATGGGGTATGTCCTGTTTGTGGAAAACCATTAATAATAGGGGTGGATTATAGGGTTAAGCAATTAGAAGATCAGCCAAGAGGGTTTAAACCTGCTAGTGCAAAACCTTATCTTAAGCTTCTTCCATTGCACGAATTAATTGCTTTAGCTTATTCGACTAAAATGGAAAGCAAAAAATCATGGGAAGTTTATAATAACTTAATCGAAAAGTTTGGAACTGAGTTTGAGATTTTGTTAAATGTTAAAAAAGAGGCACTATTGTCTAAAAAGATAGAAAACAAACTAATAGAGCTTATTTTAAAAAATCGTGAGGCGAAAATAAAAATAAAGCCAGGATATGATGGGGAATATGGTGTTGCACAATTTGAAGAAGATCAGAAGACGCTGGTTTGAATAACTTAATAAAATTTTGATAGTTGATGGAGCTTATATAACCTCTTTAATACCAGCCATTATACTCAATAATCTTTTGAATCTTAACAACATTTTGGCGTCTTTTATTATTAACTTTATCTTGCTAATGCCCCTTCTTTATCTCTCCTTCACACTGAACTCAACGCCAAGGTGTTTTGCTTGTTTTTCCAATTCACGGATTATTTCCTGCAATTTTTGATCTGCCTTTTTTAAATCAGTTGATTCTGTGCTTATTGAATATTTTCCTGCTGCGAGATATTTAATTTCAGCATCTTTGATTTTTTCAAGAAGTTCTTTTATTAATATTAAACCGTTGGATTTGGCTGTTCTAAGGCCAAACTCTTTTTTTACAACAGCCTTTTTCTTTTTTTCTGTTCTTAATATTCCTAGTATTTTTTTCGCATTTTCGTGACCCACAAGTTTTTCAAGCTCTTTTTCATTTTCTTTTGATTGTTCCAAAAATTCAGATAATTTATCTGCTTTGCATATTTCTTTAATAGCATTGTCAGCTTTATCACCTAAAACACTTCTAAGAATGCTTGCACAGCTTCTTTCTTGCTGGTATTCATCTATTACCTGCTTCTTTTCTTTTGAAGTAACTCTTCTTAAACTAAGCTCTATATTTTTGCCTTGAACTCTTAGAATTTTGCATACAATCTTCTTTTTAGGGATAACATAGTCCCTTAAATTGCGGATTCTTCCTGGCGCAATTTCTGCAGTAATTATGCTTCCTTCTGAATCTTCACCTTCTATTTTAACAAATACTGTTGTTCCAACTATTCTGTCTACTGTGCATAATACAATGTCTCCTTCTTCTAATGCCATGATTTAGATAGAAAAAAAGAGGTTTTAAAGGTTGTGATGATTGTGTTTATTTAAATTGCTAATTTAATAGTTCAAAAAAGTTGATTAATAATGGGCATTAATAGCGAGATTAATAATTAATGGGGGTTAACAGTAAGGTTTAACTGGTTTTTTATTGAGTAGACTATTATTATCCTTTAACATTAATCCAATCAAATCTTCACTAATTCAATTTCAAGGCTCTTTTGAATTTCTTCTATGAATAATTGCTCTTTTGATTTGTCTATAAGACAGCCAGCTGCAAATTCGTGCCCTCCGACCTCACCCCCAATTTTCTCAACAACTTCGTTTAAAACAGCCCGGACATTTCTTCCTTGCTTTCCAACTCCTCTTGCTGAAACTTTAATTTTATTTCCAGCATAAGCCATTGTAATAATCATTGTGCCATCCTCATAAAAAGGAGAGTTGGACAGGATGCTTGCTATTGTTCCAACTAATGTGTCTAAAATGCTTGATTTTGCGTTTATTATTACAAAGCTTTTTCCCTCTATCTTTTCAATTTTCGATGCGATTTCCAAACCTGAAATAATTAGCCTTTTGTATTTTACGTATAATGATTCTGATTTTTTTTTAGCATCTGGGATTTCCAAACAAAGTTGGATTGCTATGTGTGGCTCGCCTAATCTTCCGCATGCGTTTATCATAGCACTGATTTCCCTTGCATCCTCTAATTTGTTAAAGAGTTTAATAAGGAATATATCTCCAATGATATCACTCCCATTTTTTATTTTTGGGCTTCTTAACATTATGCCTGTTGTGATTTTTGACATTTCTTGTTCATCCAATTCCATAAGAGAAGGATATTTTCCGTTTTCACTGCATATTCCAGCTTCTCTTAGAAAATTTAAAACTCCTTTAGGGTTTCCAGTAATTCCTGGAATATAGGGATTTGAATTAAATTCCAACACCCTGTTTAACGGGCGTGTTGAAGGATAGATTAGCGGACCTCTTTTTGTAATTATCTCTCCTTCTTCAAGTATCTGTTTATTTAATCTGCTTATATTTTTTTCAAGTACATCTCCAATCATTCCAACAATTGCGAGTTTTGCCAAATCTTTGCTTTCTGGTAGCAGTTCCTTACAAAATAAGTAGGTTAATCCAGATGTGCTTATTTTTTCTTTGCCATGCAATTCAGGATTTATTATATTAACATTTTTTGGAATCTGCTGAATTATTTGGTGGTGGTCTATAATAAAAACATCTTCTAAACTA
>Ga0209518_1000123_pt1 | contig 105687 bp, 158 predicted proteins | sample RifGroB1_FD_183993 | JGI IMG/M metagenome (GOLD analysis project Ga0209518, IMG submission 183993) | Groundwater microbial communities from Rifle, Colorado, USA - Groundwater B1 (SPAdes) (version 2) | ecosystem: Environmental > Aquatic > Deep subsurface > Groundwater | place: Rifle, Colorado... | reverse complement strand
CTGCTGTTTGGGGCGTAAACTACGTGTAATTGAACAAAGGGCTAGAGGGGCTGCTAGTCAGCCCCTCTTTTTATTAGTAGAGGGATTATAAAATGGAACTACTTTGCATTAAGGATTATTCCGATACTCTGTACAGAATCAAAGCAGGGGAAAGTACAGAAATGTTTGCAGATATGTCTGATGCTTACAAAGCCAGCATTGTTGCAGACTACCCTGACAAGTTTAAGGTAATCAAAAAAGAAAAAGAATCTGAACTTGTGATTGAACACAACGACCCAGTAATTGAAACGTCTAACGTCAAGTTTACTAAAAAGGCTGCAAAAGGCTAAGAGGTACTCTAAGTGAATTTCACTACACTAGCAAATGTACAGAAGTTTCTAAATAAGAGTTCGCTGACTGTAGCCGAAACAGCCACCATAACTATGCTTATAGATATGGTTGATGCGATAATTAAGAACTATTGCAGATGGGAAATCTTGGCTAAGGACTACACCAAAGTCTTTGACGGAGACGGTTCGGCCACTCTTGATTTACGCATAACTCCTATCAATACTGTAGCTGAACTTTTGGTAAGTGACACAGACCTAACTGATAACGTGTCTATTGCTAGTGAAGACGGAGCTGTGTATTTTGAAGCAACTGACGGGAATACTTTTACTAGCGGTAGTAGGAACATCCAGATAACTTTTAACGCTGGACACACAGAAGTACCTAACGACCTAGCTTACGCTGCTTCTTGGCTGGCTGCTATCAACTTTAACAGAATAGCTTCTGAGAATATTGGAATTTCCAGTGAAGAATTCCAAGGGGTTAAAGCTGAGTACGATAAGGTTGACATTCCAGTAATGGTAAAACATGTGCTTGACCAATACAAGTACCTAAGTATCTACTAAAGGAGTCTTTATGAAGAGTGCTGCTCATGTCGTAAATAGACTCTTAAAGTCTAGGGGCACTTATGAAGGACTTCCTAGAATCTATAATGCCGACCTAGGTACTTATACCGTAGGGTTCACGGAAGTTAATACTCAGGCCACCACAGCATTTGCAAGAACTAAGATGCACAAAGCTTGGTTGGTGGGTACTTCTGACATTATTGACGGTACTAGGATTGTAGATAGAGTAGATGGCCACAGATACATAGTAATGTCTTTGAAGAAGGAATACACCGCCGGTAACACTGCCTTCGTTGATGGAACATTAATGTATGTCACAACTACTTGCACAATCTCTCGGATGGGTTCCGCAGTAGACGCTTTTGGTAGGAAATCAGCCGCAGATTTTACTGACGTAGCTACTGGCATATGGCTCATGTTAAATCCTATGGCAGAAGCCCCTTTAGACTTGCCTGAAAGACAGTCTGACAAATCAAAAATAAAAGTAGCCATGCAGAGTTCTGTGGACGTTAAACTCAATGACAGAATTTCTACGGAGGACGGCGAGGTATATAAAGTAGACTACATCAACAGAGCCGAACTTGATAACGTAGTAATGCTTTATGTAATTCCCGATAACAGGTAATGGCTAATATAACTTTGAAACTAAACGCTAGCGACTTAGCGAAGATATACGAAAAAACTGCCTTGCTAGAAAAGAACCTCCTGAAGAAAGATGGAGAAGTCTACAAGTATGTTTTAACGATTGGTGACGGGTACACTGAGGCTGTAATTAGCGGGATGGGTACTACCGTAACTGGCGTAGCAACTTTGAAGAGTTTTCTAGGAGAGGCAAAATCAGTAAAATGGAAGCCGAACACTAAGGCTACTATAGGTAAAAAAGTGGAGATGGGCTGGACTTTAGAGGTCTGGAAAGCATCTGGTGAAACAGAGGAAGCTACTAGAGACTCATTTAAGATAACTAGTTCAGGAACTAAGATAGATATGTTTGCTGGTATAGACGGCACTAGATTTGCAGAAGCCTTTAACCATGCTTACAGAACTGAATTTGGAGTAGCAGCTTCGGAAGGTCAAACTAAATTTAATGGAAGAGCTTTGTTCACCTTACTTAACGTTCTATTATCAGAGAAATCAGAAGTCATACGAAAAGGTTTTTACAAAGCTGTTGAAAGAGAAATTAAGAAAATAAAGTGGGGTAGCTGATGAAAATAGAAGATATAGAAGCTTCCATGTTTCGTCACTTGTACGAGAAACTTACACTACTACATAGCATAGTGGTCTTGGAAGATACCTCTCAGGAAGACCCCACTGACCTTATTAACTGGGTTGTTCTAGATTCTTTAGATAACAATTTGGGGCATCAGCCTGTACAGCACTGGTTTATACATCTGGCAGTACAGAAAGGCGCACCTAACTCGAAGCACAAACTAAATGAACTTACAGATAAAGTAAAAGATGCGCTTGACATAGGCACTCCAATTAATCTGTATAGTTACGATACTGGAACATTGATAGGAACTATGTACGTTAGTGATTCATCTTTAAGTCAGGTGCTTACACACAGGGCTGGTGGTATGATGCGTACATTAGTTATAAGTGTAACATACTAGAAATATTTAACTAATTAGGAGAAATAAAATGTCTATTACGACTCTGGGCAAAGAGTATCAGCCCCAAGTAAAAGAAGTAGGTTCCGTTCTTGTTGGTGTAGCGCAGATCCGTATCGGTCGCCCTTCGGTTCGTCCGGCAGGTACCGCAGCTATCAAATCTGTGCAGTATGTCGGTACAAGTTCTATCACGGTAGACACCACGACTACAACCAGCGTTGACCTTGTTAAACCCCTTGACATGACTGTAGGCGGTGTTGGCAATACCCCGACTGGTATGACTCTGGCTTCTGCCGGAACTTATACCGGTGATTATGATGGTTGCTTTATCATTCGTGCTATCAGTTCCACCGAGGTAGATATCTATGCACCCAACGGTTATAAGGACGAGGGTGTAGAGGTTGCTTCCTTCGCTGCTGTAGCTTATGATATGAAGCTTGGTGCATCCGAAAACTCTGGCGCTACCATCGTTGGTGTTCCTGCTACTACGATTGCTGCCGGTATGAGCTGGATCGTGCCTGTCTGGTCTGGCTCGGTGATTAACAAAGTACAGACTGGTATTATCAGCCCGTATTCCATGTTCTCTGGTTCTGCTGAGTCTGTAGGTGGTGTTAAGAGTGCATCCTTTTCTCCACGAATCGACAGTATCAAGACCCTTGAGGCTGGATTCCCTTCTCAGGTGTACGACAGGATTGTTGAGAAGACTTCCGTTAACGTTAAGTTCGAAAGCTACGAGTATAATAATGCTAACATCAAGGCACTCAAAGATATGGTTGACACTGTTGTCAACAATTCTGAACTTGCCTCTGTTCCGGTGGAAGTAGTCATGCGTACTCGTGGAAACTCCTTGGTATCGTTCTGGATCGCCAACTGCGGTATCACGCAGTTCCCTTCTTTCGGGCCTACCAATGATTTTTCTGTACTGCCGTGGGAATTAGACGCAATCAAGCAAACTGAGGTGGCTGGCGAAAGCGACTCTTATAACGTAGCCCTGCGTAACGCCCCTATCTACCAAGAACTTTCTTACATTCACTAGAAGTATTTGATTTAACTACGTTTTTATTGAGCATAAATAGAGTTGCACTAAAATCAAAGATTGCGGGGCAGCACCTGGCCAGGTGTGTGAGAGTTAGTCGCCTCACAGCCCCGCATATTAAATTGACTAAATCTTGAGACTGAGGAGACTTAATTTGGAAACTGTAGAGTTGCCTGACGGACGGGTATGTAGCTTATGTGGGGAGTACAAAACTAGAGAGTTCTTTGGGATGCATAAAGGCAAACTTAGATCTCAGTGTAAACTTTGCGAGAAAGAGTACAGACTGGCTAATAAAGAAAAGATTAAAGCCCACGCGAAAGAGTATGTAGCGCGCAATAAAGAACGGCGCAGAGAATATTATAAACAGTATAATGAGAAAAATGCCGAGAAAGTAAAGGCTAGCCGAAGAGCTTATAGAGAGGCTAATAAGGAAAAGCGTGCAGCATACAACAAAGATTATCATGAAAAGAATAAAGAACAACGAGCAGAATATGCAAGAATGCGTTACCAAGAAAAAAAGACCAGAATACGAATAGTTGGTTCTTTGTACTATAAAAACAACAAAGAAAAGGTGCTAGCTAAACATAGAAAGTGGAGAGAAGATAACCCCGGTATATGCAGAATATACAACTACAATAGAAGAGCTAAAGACAGGTCTGCTGGTCTTCACACCCATAAGTATGTCAAAGTATTAATGGAAAATCAGCAAGGTCTTTGCGCGTTGTGTGGTGAGGACATTTCCGCATATTATGAGGTAGACCACATTCATTCTATATTTAGGGGCGGAAATTCTGATACTAGTAACTTACAGCTTCTTTGTAAAGAATGTAATCGCAGTAAGCACGTAAAGTCACCCGAAGAATTTATAGAACACATAAAACATGTAGATGCTGAAAAATACGACAAAATTGTTAAGCATCAAGCTTACATAGAAACACTAAACCAACCTGAACAAAACCAGCCCCTCACAGAAGCTGCTTAATAAAATACACAAAGACTAACTCAACGACTGGAGAAACTAAAATGGCATGGCAAAAAGTCAGCGACAAATTGTATCAAATTCAAATAGACGGCAAATACGTAGACCTTTCTGTCCCCTACGCAAAGACTGAAAAGATCTTCACACAGTTTATAAGCAGTGGTGGTTTGCTGGACGAGTATGGGAACGTAACTACCGACCCTTACGCACTGACTAGAAACTTTACCACGGTAGGCGATATTCTCCTTAGCACTTACGGGCCTAAAGGTTCGATTGTAGAGGAAGGTGACTGTAGCACCCTTTCGGCAGCAGAAGCTTTACAGCTCTTCGAGGTCGCTTCGGATATTGTCAAAAATTTTATTCTGCTCATGTCCGACATGTCAGAGAAGACACCGGAGATGAGCGAAGACCTAGAAAGCAAAGTAAAGAAGGCGAGCAAGTAACCATAGAGGAACTTATCCTAGAACTTTCAAACTGGAATCCAGAATCCGCTCTGTACTACAAGTGGGGTTATTCTTGGAATGAAATCTTGAAGTTCTATAAAAGGAAAAACACAATCTTCTACGAGAATAAAAAGCTTGACTTTGAGTTTTTAAGAAATTTAGCACAGGCGTGTATGGGTGGGGGCGGTTCTTCGGAGTCTGTAGAAGTGGATTCAGGAGAAGGCTTAGACGAAATCACCGACGATCAAGAGGCTCTTCTTAGGGCAGCTTTAGGCGATGATTACGATACCATGTACGGTGACAAATAAGAGTATAATACTATAGCGAACTAAACAAAGCGAGGCTAAACCTCCTAGGGTTTAGTTCGCTATTTCTTTTTAGGTAATTACCTATACAGCGGAGATTGAGATGCCAGATACAAAGCAACAGTTAGGTATAGAACTAAACGTATCCCTGAACGAAGGGTTCAAAAAAATAATTGACGATATTCAAAAAGCGTTTGCGTCTATAAATGTTGATGCGGCGGTTAAACAAATCAAAGCTGTAGAAGAAGCTACCAAGAAAGCTGAAAAGACTTCTCTAGATTTCTCTAAATTAACCAACGCTCAGTTTAAATTAGTAGAGCAAGGTGCGGCTAAGTACAACGCTGTGTTGAAAGAGACTAGCGGGGCTATTACAAAGACTGCTCTGAATCACGGCGAGCTGAATAAGGTAATTACTCAAAGCAGCGGCACGATTACCAACTACAGTGGAAACTTAGTAAAACTTGGCAGTCAATTTGTCACATTCCAGCAGCAGCAATCGGCATTTGCAGCAGCACAGAGAATGAACGAGGCTCATAGAAAAGCTGCTCTTAAAGAAGAAGCTGCTTTATATACTAAGCAAGATGCTATGCTGGCTACTCGTAGGAAGTATGAAGAAGAACTTGGTGACACTACTTTAAAGATGCTTCGGAGAACTGCTGCTGGTAAGAAGGCAGACTTAGATGAAGAAGCTAGATTAAATGTTAAGCACGATGCTATGTTGGATTCTAGGCGTCGTGGGGAGGAACGTTCAGCAGACGAGACAGTAAAGATTCTTCAGAGGACTGTTGCAGCTAAAAAAGAAGCAATGAAGCAGGAAGAAGACAGAGCAAAACTTAATCTGGATATCATCAAGAACACCGAAAAGGCTAAACAGCAAGCGGTCGCTAAGATGCTCAAAGACGGCGACGCTATGATGGGTGCTTATCGCAATAGTGGTATGCATCCTGTGAATGGTGGCTTTGTTCGTAACTCTGTGGTATCTGACCCTACCATAGCTTACGGGCAGGCTCTGAAGGAGAACCAAGAGTACAACAAACTTCTTCCTAAAATCAAGATGTACGAAGATTACATGAAAGCTTTACGTACTCAAGGCATGGCTATGTGGAACGGTCAGTTAGTTCCTATGCGGGAGTACAATCAGCTTCTTAATAGGTCTAACAGCCTGTTCACTATCTTCGGTACTTCTATAGGACAAGTTACAAAGCACTTAGTAGAGTTCTATGCTATCCGTGGCGTACTGTTTGCTATATCCAATCAAGTTAGAACTGCTGTGTCTGAGTTGCTGCAATTTAACCAAGCCTTAGCAGACACCGCTGGTATATCTAACGCTTCAGAGGCTGGGATCAAACGCTTCGGGCTTTCTGCTGAATCCATTGCTAGAAATTCTAAAATGGATCTTCAGGAAACTATGAAGCTGATGAACCTGTTAGCACAGTCAGGTGTTAGTGAAAAAGACGTTCCGTTAGTCTCCAAAGTGACAGCAATGTTCGCTACAGGAACTGGGTCTAGCGCCGAAAATGCTGTTCGTGTTATGACTACAGCCCTTAACGTCTGGGAAGTTGAAGCTAAGAACTCTTCCATAGTTGCTAATACTTTGGCTGCTGGACTTAACTCTGCTAAACTAGAGGTCAACGAACTTTCCACGGTATTCAACTATTTAGCTCCTATGGCTAAACAGGCGGGTTACTCGATACAGGAAACCACAGCGATCATAGCAACCATGTCTCAGATGGGGGTTAAGGCTTCTACTATCGGTACTGGTACAGGTCAGTTGCTTACTCGTCTTATGGCTCCTACTAAGGGTGTTAAAGATTTAGCCAAAGCGTACAACCTTGAGTTAGATCAGCTAAATCCTCGTCTGCATAAGTTTAGCGAAATTATAAAGACTTTACAAACTGCTGACGGAGGCAAGGCAATACCCGTTCAGGACTTGCTTAAAGGGTTTGGTCAGATCGCTGGACGTTCTGTTTCTGCGGCAGTTACAGCGGGAGCTGAGTACTTCAAAGAGATGGAAAGAAACGTATCTCTTGGAAATGCCTCTCTAGTCGCTTACAGTAAAGTTATGGAAGGCGTAGGCGCAAAAATGAACATTCTGCGTCAGACCTTCGTGCAGTTGATAGGCTCCATTACAGAGTTTAATGGAATAATTGGGGTAGGGTATCAAGCGTTACTGAACCTTACTCGCGGCTTAATGACCACCGAAGGAAAGGTCTTAGCTGTTGCTTCTGCGTTGTTAGCTGTAGGAACTGCTATTTATACTTGCAGAACTGCTATAGCGGCTTTTGTGGCGAGCAATCCTTTAACACTTTGGCTGACGGTAGCAGGAGTAGCTTTAACTGCTTTGATAGCTAAATTCGGAAGTCTCTCTCCTGAGACTGAAAGGGCTAACAGAGAATTTAGACGCATGACTAAAGATATGAGTGATACCCAGAGAGCTTTCCAAGTTATCACGGATATGTATGGAAAGGCTACTCAGGCGGGAGAACTCAACAACCAAATTACCAAGGAGCATAGAGAGGAACTTAATAAGCTAGTTAGGGATACCCCTTCACTGCATGGTGTTATAGACACCTCTGTAGAGAAGTATGGGCAGCTTGCGGGGTCTATTAAGAGCGCAAACGACCAAATGGAGAAGATGTCTGATTTGAATCTTAGTGCCTATAATTCTTCTATAAATGCATTAAATAGGGCTAAATCTAAAAAGAACATGTTCGGTAGAAGTTATGATTCTGACATGGCCTACGAAAACTCCAGAGAGAAGCAGGAACTGACGAATCTGGAAGGGGCTAAATGGAAGTACAGTAAAGAACAGTACGACGCGGCCTTATCCCGTATAAAAGAAGCCAGTGTAACCCGCAGAGAGGAGATTAAGGATAGGTTCAGGAACGACCCTAACAACAGAGCAAACTTGGATAGAGCTTCTACTTCAAGGGCAGCAGGTATAGGTTGGGAGACTGTAGTTCCGGGAGCCTCCGACGACATTTATAACTTAGACTTATCTCTGATGAAAAAGGGACCGGGGTATAAAATGCCTGAGTCCCCCACCAAGAAGACCCCAACTCCAGGTATTGCTGAAAGACCTACCCACAACAACGGGCCTACTGGTATTGACATGGCAGAGGCTGAGCGTAAGTTTAATAACTCAAATGCCAAACTCATGCAGCAGATGCTTATCAGAGATTTAGAAACTAACCTCTCTGCCGCTATGGAAGATATCAAAGGAGAAACCGATCCTGCGGCCTATGAAGAGAAGAAACAGGCTGTACAGTGGTATATCAAGAGACTTACTACAGAAACTCTCAAGGCGTTTAAAGAGGAACAGAACATAAACAAGGCTGCGGCTATAGGGGCTGAGTATGACTCCTCTAAAGAAAATCCTTTTGTATTCCCTGACACAGAAGTTGGAAAATTAAATGCTAAGAAGTACACAGAGTTTATAAAGAAGAATCCAGATGCGTTTAAGAATAGTATGAACGCAGCGGTAGAAGAGAAGGGCTATTTAGCAAGCGACGGTAGTGATCTTCGTAACAAGAAAATACCAGAATTCAACAAAAAGGAAGTAGCAGAGAAGCTATACACTTCCGACAAAGACGTAAAAGCCGCTGACAAGATTCTTCAAAACACTACCAAAAGGTTGGAGTTGGAAAAAGAATTAGCCAAAACTTCTTCTGAAGTAAGAGAAGCTGAACTCGGAATACTCGATGCTCAGATTGCTAACACAGAATCTAAAGCCAAAGCTTACCAGACTGAAATAGAAACCTTGGAAGCTGCTATGGTTAAGACAGACATAGACAAAGAAGTTTTGGACGCGCAGCTCAACAGGTACGTTCTCATAACCGAATCTTTAGAAGAAATTAAAGAGCTGGAAGAAGCCATAAGGAGAAAGAGAAAAGAAGAAGCTGAGACTGGACCTTTGGCAAACTTCAAGAAAGGCGCTACGCAAGGTCTTCTTGGGATGGGTGACGTAAAAAGTAATTCTCAGCAGTTAGGCTTGGATGTAGCCAACTCAGGACTGAACGGAATGGTTGATTTGCTAGACCAATCCATAAGCAAATTGTCCAAACTAGAGTGGAGCTGGAAGTCTTTCAGGCAAACTTTAGGGGAAGTAATGCAGGACATTGCGGGCCAACTTCAGAAGTACTACATCAAACTTATGGTGATTTGGGCCGCAGAGCAGTTGGTAGGTTTATTTAGTAATTCTTGGGGAAGTCAGGCAGGAGCAGCAGCTAATTCGCCTTCTGGCATCTCTCAACCGGCCTTCAACACTTCACCTAGTCTCTTCGCTCCGAAAGCATCTGGTGGGCTTATAGTGGGCGGGACTCCGGGAATTGACTCCGTGCCTATCATGGCAATGCCTGACGAATATGTTGTCAAAGCTGATGTAGTAAGATCCTTGGGAGTAACTTTCATGGATGACCTTAACATGGGCAAGATTAGAAAAATGGCTACAGGCGGTTTGGTAGGCGGTTCTTCTAATAACAGTGGAAGTTCTTCTGGCGGGGGGTTAAACGGAACCATTCAGATAGTTAACGTAGTAAATCCTGATGACATTCCTCAGACCACCGATGCTCAAATAATTAACGTAATCAACTTGGATATTATAAAGAGGGGTTCTACGTTAAAGACTATAAAAATGGCTTTAGGTTAAATTAAATAAACCCTACTAAACAAAAATTTAGTAGGGTTTTTCTTTGCTCAAGTAATAAAATACGTAACCAGTTTGTATATAATAGAGTAGAAAGACATAGACAGGAGAGAGTAATGGAAACGTACCCGACTACCGACACAACCACAGGAAAGCCTATGCCTAATTGTTCGCTTCCTATTTCATACGGAATCAAGAGTAATAATATTTCATTTATGTCTGACAGTGGGATTGAGGAAGTCAGGCCCAAAGGTAGGCTTAAACAGACCTTTGATTTCTCCTACAAGGCGCTAACAGACACACAGTACAAAACTTTGAAGGACTTTTACATAGCTAGGAAAGGTTCTTACTCAGCGTTTAAATGGACTGATCCCGTAAGTAAAGAAGAGTTCACTGTCAGGTTTAAAATGGAAGCCTTTGCTGCCAAGAGTTTCGCACATAACTTCAAGACTCCTCTGTACTCCTTGGACGTTCAACTAGAAGAGGTTCTGTAATGCTTTCTGAGGAATCACTTAGAAAATTACAAGCACTATCAAATTTAGTAAGTGAAAGGTGTGGGGTAATTTTAGAAGACGAAACCACGATTGAGATTGCGAATGTGTCCAGAAATAAAGATGCATTTGTGTTTGATAAGTTCAGTTGGTTTAGTCTTTTGAATTCAGGTGCTAAGGTGGTTGCTATATGGCACACACATCCCTATGATTGCAAACCTTCTGAGGCAGACCTAGAAGCTGCCAGAAGATTCCCTTACAAATTTCTGATAGTAACAAAGGATGATTATTTATGGCTAGAGACTTAAGCGCATTATTTAGAGAAGAAACAACTAAAACAGAACAAGGCCAACTCTACCATCTAATTACTTTCGTTGATATTCCTACGACTCCCGAGCCTACTAGCGTAAGTATAGTAGATGCTAACGAAGATGTAATTTACGATGGAGTTACCTACATAAAATTTCCAGTCATTTTTAATGGCATAGAGATGACAGGGACTGGAGAGATAAATAAGGCAAGCCTTGTTGTAGCAAACCCAGAGAGAACCTTTCAGGCTTACTTACAACAGTTTAAAGGGCTAAGGGGAATTCGGGTAGAAGTTAAAACTGTCTTTGAGCGTTTTCTGGATTCTGGTGAGTCTCCCGATCCTTTGTCTTGCGTAGAAGATTCTTTTATAATCGACAGCTACACAGCAACAGACCAGACTATACAGTTTCAGTTAGACCCTGTGTGTGACTTTAGTATAAAAATTCCTAGACGAAGGTTTACTCACATGTGTTATTGGAGATTTAAAGATCCAGAAACTTGTATGTACGCGGGGGCAGAGAGTACCTGCACTAAAGACTTAGATAGTTGTAGGCAGAAAGGTAATGAGGCTAGGTTCGGCGGCTTCCCTGGGATTCCTACACAAACCAGAAGGATAAATTTCTAACATGAATTACTTAGAGTATTTGAAAATTCCATATAAGTTTAGAGGCTCAGGTATCGGAGAAGGTGCCGATTGCTACAGACTGGTCAAACTCATTTACTCTAAGGAATTCGGAATAGACCTTCCAGACGCTGATTATGTTGAGGATTGGTTTAATCTAAAAGACAACCTGATACTTGACCGCTATGAGTCTGAAGGTTTCTATAAAATAACCGACTCTCCTAGAACCGGCGACGTAGTAGTTTTAATCGAACACAGAATCCCTAAGCATTTAGGTGTAATAATAGATTCTGAGTATTTTGTACATACCACTAAAGTAGGCACAGCAGTTCATTCTTACAGAAGTGGTCAGTGGCATGGCAAAGTACATTGCATACTTAGGCACAAGGATAATCAAAATGATAATTAAATTTGATCCATACTTTTTTAAATATACAAGTTTTCAGGAGACTATAGAGGTCAAAGGTGATTCTCTGCGTGCTGTGTTAGAGAGTCTTTTAAATGATTATCCTCAACTGCATGTATTTTTGGTAGCAGATAATGGTAAGGAAGCCGATAAAACTTCTTTTAAATTAAACGGAGAATACATAACAGATGTAAAGGAAATACACCGGAAGGTTAGTTCTGAAGATATACTTGAAGTAGGTTGTGACGTACCTTACGGGGAGAATGGGGTAGGGAAGATTATAGCCGGGGTGGTTATAGCTGTTGTAGGCGGGTATCTTTCGGGGTGGAACCCTTATGTAGTAGGTTTTGGTATCTCTTTGGCTTTGGGCGGTGTCGGAGAGTTAATAGCAGGCCAGCCTCTTTTACCTACTTTCGACTCTGGCTCTAATACCTCAGCTACTTATACCTTCTCAGGCATTAAAAATACTACCGTATTAGGCACCCCGATAGGGATTGTGTACGGAACTCACAGGATAGGCGGACACATACTCAACGCCTATAATGACGTAATAGGGGTAGGTACTACTGGAAACTCAAGTTGGCTGCGCGTACAAATAGGTCTATGTGAGGGAGAAATTCAAGCCATAGATCCTAAGTCTATAGAGATTAATAACAGAAGTGTCAATACGTTTCCTGAGTCAGATATCGGTGCTTCATACCGGTTAGGTACTAAATTTCAAACTGCCCCAGATTCGCAGTTGGTGATAGCCGACGACGCAACTAGCACAGTTGTACCTGTAATTAGAACCTTTGACAGACTAGAAGCACCTACAGGTTTTCATTTAGAATTAGAGTACACATTAGAAAGCGCAGCTACTAGCGTAGATGTTTATATAGGTGCATTTAGTGGTACGTACCCAGATCAGACAGATGAGGTATGTTATATTTACTGGAAGGAGGCTTCAAGTTCGGATGACTATTCCAATAGAGTAGGTCCAGTTGCTATTCCAAGAAAACCTTTTAATAACTTACGCGCTTACCTAGAACCCACAAAAGCTAATGTAGTATTCCCCACCACTGGGATGTATAAAATTAAAGTAGTAACGCCTAAGTCTTGGGCTGGTGGGTTTACTGAGGTGTGGTATGACACGCTTGCGGCAGACCCGCGCTTTGAAGTGTCCAGATACCCAGTACCTAGTTCGGCTGCTACCTTAGACGGTTACGTGGATAAGTACGTCATAAGAAACTCTGGCGCATTAAATACGGACGTTACCTCGTCAATGGAGTACTTCAACAGAGTTAAGAACTCTTTTTCGTATAATCTTTTAGTAACCAACACTGAAGACTCTACGATAGACCCAACCTCTGACGGTGTGGTTGTATCTACTTCAACACCAGTCGATGCGCTTAAAATAAACTTGGCGGCCCCAGCAATATATAAGAGTGAAAAGGGCGAACTGTTAGACACCACAGTCGATATAAAAGTATACTGGAAATTAAGCACAGGAGATTCGTACTCAGAATTTTACTCAGACGGTATTACAAAAAAACACACTATAGTCAGCATAAGAGGAAAAACTAAATCAGAGTCTGAGCAAACCTTCGTAGTGCCTATACGGGAAAATGGCGCATACGATGTAAAACTTATTAGGGTCACTCCTAGTAACTCAGATAATCTCTTGATAGTAGATAACGTTTATGTTAAGGATGTTATTGAGGAGATTCAAGAACAGCTTATATACCCCCACACAGCACTTCTAGGGTTGAGTATCAAAGCGACTGAGTTTATATCCGGCGGGTTGCCTACAATAACATCTGTCATACAAGGTACTAAGGTTCAACTACCACAGTTCTATAACGGAACTCGCAGGTACATGTCAGATGCCTATAACGGACTATTCAAAGCAGATAAAGAATGGACCGATAATCCAGTTTGGTGTCTGTATGATTTGATAATGAACGAGAGGTATGGCTTAAAAGACTACTTTAAAATTTCATCCTCCAAACTTGGGTTGATGAAGGCCAACTTCTTTCAAATGGCTCAGTACTGTGACGAGAGGATAACACCTGACGGCACGCTAGTAACGGACCCTACCAGTGACGACTACGAATCTGCTAGACCTAGATTCAGCCTCAACATAGTAATAGACCAGTCTAAGACAGCTATCGAATGGTTGACTATTATATGCGCTTCGATGAGAGCCACCTTGTATTACACTGAAGGGGTTGTTTTCATTGATATTGATAGACCCAAACCCATAAGCCAACTCTTTAACATGAGCAACATCAAAGAGTATGTCGAAACAGGTATGTCTTTCAAGCAACTTCCTAACGTATATGAAGTACAGTTCAATAATAAAGAGAAGGATTACGATCAGGATACTTTGATTTTGGAAGATCCAGATTATCAGTTAGACATTACTAAGGAAGAGAGCAAAAAGACCTTGCAGTTGATAGGCGTTACCGGAGAGGACCAAGCTAAGTCACTTGCTAAATACGCTCTCAGGGTTGGTCAGCTTTTAACTACCTCGGTTTCTTTCAAGACTTCTACTTATGGATTACTATCTACGGTAGGGGACGTGATAGGTGTACAGCACGATGTTCCTCAATGGGGGTTTGGGGGAAGGGTAGTAAGTTATGATGCAGAGACTAGACTAATAACTGTAAGTGACGATGTAGAAATTAGTTCAGATGTTTCTGTTTTACATTCTATGCAGTTAGTTTGTAAAGGCAAGTCTCCAGAGATAGTTGCGGTTACACCAAGTAATATGGGCATCTGTAGAGAATTTACCTTAGACGAGATTCCTGTAAATACCCCAGCGAAGGATGATTTGTACATTGTAGGCGACATTACAAACACCGTAAAGCCCTTTAAATTTGTTTCACTAAAGAGAGATAAAGACGAAGTTATAGAAGTTACTTGTGTAGAATACTTAGATGAGATTTATACAGACGCTGACGATATTACCGACCTGCCAATTATAGTGATGCCGAACTACAGCAGCTTAGACGCCATTAAGAGGTCAGTTAAGAATGTGTTCGCAGAGTCTACTGTGTATGTTGATTCTACGGGTAACTTAAAGACTGGTGCTAGGGTTTACTACTCTAAGCCTGTTCAATTAGGCTGGGCTGGTGTTATTGTCTACTACGGAATTAACGGAGTTTATGCTGAGACTCCTATAGACAAAACTGGAGTAGTTAATATTCCGGAGATAACAGTAGAAGGAGAATACCAGTTTATCTGCATCTCGGTTTACACAGATGGAACTAGGCAGAGTATAGCAGAGGCTTTGGGCGATACTGACCTGACTCCTTACTACACTCTCTACATAACTCCTTACATAGATAACACTGAGTTTATAAAGGGCGTGTCTGGGCTTCAGTTAGTAGGTCAGGGAAATACTACGGAGTTTGCTGGGAAGGATGCTAAATTCACTTGGCGAAAACCTGCCGTAGTTGACTTTAATCTCAACGATCTAGCTACCGACAGTGCCCTAGCAACAGCCACAGCAGATTCTTGGTTGAAGGAATATCAGATAACCATTAAAAATGCTGATGGTTCTGTGAGGCATAGTACTAAGGTCTATGATGAGCATTACGACTATAAATATGAGCAAAATTATGTAGACGGTGCAGGTAGGCCAGTTAGAACTTTCAGTATTACTGTAATTGCAGTAGATAGGTTGGGAAGAGAGTCTGCACCAAAAACCTTGCAAGTGACTAACCCAGTACCTGCTAGACTAACTTAAGGATAATTTATGATAAACTTAGAAGCTGGAATAAAAAATTATGTAGTAACATTTAATCCGGCACCTGACCTTGACGTGGTAGGTTACGTAATCAATGCATCTTTAGAGAGCGGCTTTACGCCTTCTGAAAGTAATATGGTTAGTGTTGGGCCTGATACTTCTGTAACTATACCTTCAGATGACGGGGTGTACTACATTAAGGTAGCTGCTTACGATAGTTTTGAAGATCCAGAAAACATTGATTTTCTAAGTTTAAACTATTCAGAAGAGAAGAGTGTCACGGTAAGATCTATCCCAGATATTATAGAAATGATTTCGGGGCAGATTACTGAAAGCGAATTGCATTCGGAACTTAGTAGCAGAATAGACCTGATAGATTCCCCTGAAGTTGGTTTGTTAGATAGACTAGCCCAAGAGATTTTAGATAGAGCTGCTGCGGTATCTGGAGAAGCCCAAGCCAGAGCCGCAGCATTGGACTACTACTATACTAAGGTGGAAGCCGACACTGCAATCTCTGAAGCAGTAATTGGCGCGACCTCTGAGTCAGTCACTAACGGTACACTTGCTACGGCGCTTTCTGGTTACTACACAAAAACCGAAGCGGACTCTGCAACTGCTACGGCAATAACTGGGGCTACCTCTTCTCTAGTTAGTACTGGTTCGCTGGCAACTTCGTTAGCAAGCTACTATACAAAAGTAGACGCGGACTCAGCTATAGCTACTGCTACTTCTGGCGCGGTAGCTACGGCAAACAATAACACAGCTTCTGCACTAATCAACTACTCTACTACTGTCGAAACTACTACAGCAATTGACGGAGCTATAACCTCTGCGGTAGAGGCTAAGATGATGTTGAAGGTGGATGCTAACGGTAAGATCGCTGGAATAGGTCTGTGGAGTGATGGAGTAACTAGCAATGTAGAAATTCTTGCTGACAGATTTTCTATTGTGGATGCAGGTCCGGGAGCTACGCCTTTAGTTCCTTTCATAGTTGACCAAGGAACAGTTTATATAGCCAAAGCTGCAATAAAAGAGGGGGACATAGACAATGCAAAGATAGGCAACTATATTCAAAGCACTAACTATGTTGCTGGACAGGCTGGCTGGAAGTTTGATAAGACAGGCACTTTTCAGCTCATGGGCGGTGATTTCTATGGGACAGTTCATTTCACTTCAAACCCTAAAAATGCTGCCGGACAAACAATTGAAGTAGATAACAGTGCTATTGTGGTTGGTGGGAGAAACCTATTAGCAGGCAGTGACGTAGAAAGAACTTCTGTTACAGAGTACCTACCAGTGGATCTTAACAGTATTGCAATAGCCAACTTAGGGAAGCCTGTAACTATTTCTGGTTTGTTAAAATCTACCATCCCTGGTCAGGTAGTAGTCTATAGTTTGGGAAAATACCTTATAAACACTTCTTTAGTTGTGAATGCTACAACAGAGTATCAGTATTTCTCCTTAACTGGAAGTTTCTCATATGACCCTGCTGGATATAATGGAGATATCTGCCATCTTTCGTTCTACGGTACTTACGGTACTGGAGTAAAACCTATAGTCAAGTTATTAAAAGTAGAAATAGGTAACACGGCTACTGCATGGACTCCCGCAGTGGAAGATATAAATGAGTCTATAGCAGATGCTCTAAACGAAGCCGAAACAGCTAATGCACTAATTGCTGAAATAGCGTCTGATGGCAAACTAACGGCTACCGAAAAGCAGTCTGTAAGACTAGAGTGGGATGTTGTTGCTAGCGAGTGGGGTGGGATAAATACTCAGGCAGAGAACTTCGGAATAACTACAGAAAAGGCTAACTACATAAATGCTTTTCAGGCTCTTGCAAACTACCTTAACAATGGCGCGGCATGGAGTAGTGGAGTTCCTTCTTGGATAACTGACGCTAACATACCAACCACCACGACTATTGTAGGAGCAACTTTTAGGTCAAAATGGAGCACCTATTATTACAATCGAACTATCTTATTAAATGCCATATCTACCAAAGCAAAGACTGTAGCAGACACGGCAAATAGTACTGCAAATACTGCTGCGGGAGCTGCTGCAACTGCCTCTCAAAATGCAACCAACGCAGTGAACACAGCAAACACAGTTAATAGTTTAGTATCAGATATCGCCTCTGACAGTAAACTAACGCCCAATGAAAAGTACACGGTTAGGAGAGAGTGGGAGGTAATATCTGCTGAAAAGGCTGGAATAGAAACCCAAGCTACCTCATTTGGATTACCTACAGAAAAGGCTACTTACACAGCCGCTTTTCAGAGTTTAGCCGATTACTTAAATGCAGGAGTAACTTGGACTAGTGGAATACCCTCTTGGATTTCAGACGCTAGTGCAAGTACTACTACTGTAATCGTAGGGTCAACCTTTAGGGCAAGCTGGAAGGCTTACTACGATGCTAGAACTGCCTTACTTAACGCGGTAGCTGTTAAAGCAGCTTCTATGGCAAACTCCACTGAAGATAGCTTAACCACCATAGCAAGACCAGTAGGTGGAACTTACAGTATTACTGGTAGTGCGACTGGAGCTATTAAGATATCATTGCCGGTATTATGGTCTGGTACGATGCTTCAGTTTTCTGTAGATGTTTACAATTACACCACCAACCAATACTTTACCGCATTGATTGGCGGGTATAATTACTCAGGAGGTTACTGGGTAAACACTTCTGCGTCTATTATAGGACAGTCTAGTGCATCTCATGCTATACGTTTCGGACACGATGGAACCAAGGCGTGTGTTTGGATTGGGGAGACTAATGCTTCTTGGGCACACCCTAAAGTAGTCGTAAAGAATTTTATCGCGGGTTATTCTAACTACGATATAGATACTTGGAAAGCAGGCTGGGACGTTTCTGTCGTAACTTCTTTCGGAACTATTCAAGTAACTGATACAGACAACATGGTATACGCCAGTGACGTAGCTAAAGTGGGCGGAACCTTGGCAGCTACTGTAAGGGATAATGCGGCTAGTGCGGCTACAACAGTATCAGAGTGGACAAGGCCAGGCACAACTACCATAGACGGTAACAAGATATACACTGGAGATGCCTATGTAGATACCTTGCAAATTGCCGGAGAAGCTGTTTCAGTGCAGCGGTACGCCTCTATAGACACAAATTTTTACAATGGTATAAACAACAACATAAACCCAGCCTTGGTTGCTTCTTATAATTTTACAGTAAGACATTCGGCTTATTATAACCTTATGACTTACGTTACCAAAGACGGGGCAGTGTCTGGCGATGAGCACTACTACTACGAAATAAAAGTAGACGGCGTAACTATAGATTCACATCAATATGGTGGTGCTGGAGCGTACTTAGGAGGCAATGCGGTTAGCAATAGGGTTTACCTTAATTCAGGTTCTCATACCGTAGCCTTGCACGCTAATATAGCAGGATTTTCTGGGATAAAGGAAATAACGAAAGTTGTGTTTTCTATAGAGGGAGTTGTCAGATGATTTGTGTATATGAAATAATAACTGGAAAGAAAGTGGGAATTTATGATGATGATTCAGCAGACTATAACAGTGACCCCGCCATCCATAAATTTCTGCACTTTAAAGCCAGCCCAGAAAATCTATTGGAGATGGAGAAGGCTACCCACATAATTAATGGAGTTCCTGTGGTGCAGTCTACACTGACTTTGCTTAGAGCCAAAGAAATAAAATGGGATGAAATCAAAAAAGCCAGAGATGTAGAAGAACTCTCTGGCTTTGATTACCTAGACAAACGTTTTGATTCAGACTTAGCAGCTATCCGAAGAATTAGTATAGCAGTTCAGGCAGCTCAAGTTGTTCCAGAGTTTTCTATTGAGTGGACTTGCCAGGACAGCTCTACAGTAACTATGGATAAATCTCAGATGGTTCAGATTCCCATAACTATGGCCTTGAGAGGTAATGCTATACATCAAAAGGCCAGAGCATTAAAAACTCAAATAGAATTAGCTGAGACAGTAGAGGAAGTAGAAGCAATTAAGTGGGTCTAGTATTAAATGTACTTGCCAAAGTAATATTTATTATGCCTAGAGGGTATATAATAGTATGAAATGATTTATTTGTTTTAGGACAATTTATTAGATAGTTTGTTAGGAGACTTGTATGGCACAGTATCAGGTTGGTACAGTATCAGTAGATCAAGGTACAAATATAGTGACTGGGGTGGGAACTTCTTGGCTCAGTAAGGTTGGTGTTGGGGATACTTTTAAAGTTTACGGAGTAGCCGCTATTTACGGTATTATATCTGTGGATAGTAACACCCAAATTCAGATCAGCCCTAACTACGCTGGAATTTCCGTAGCTGGTTCTTCTTACCAGATAACTACTGACTGGACTCCTAACTTGGGGCTTGCAGAAATTTATGCAGGTGACAGCGAGTTTGCCTTTCATTTAACCCAAGAAGTAATTCGGAAACTGGATGCTAGGATTGGTCAGTCCGGCATACTTGTAGGAGAGGCTTCTACACAAGTGCAGGAAGATGCGTTGTTTGCACAAGGCTATACGTTTGTTATTAGGACCGATTTGTTAGGAACAACTACTGTAACACCTACAACTACGGTAGCACCTACGACTACTGTAGCACCTACTACTACGGCAGTACCTACTACTACAACTATAGCACCAACTACTACTACAGTAGCAGCCACAACTACAGCAGTACCTACAACAGTGGCTCCAACAACTACAGCAGTACCAGATACCACTCCTAATACATTTAATTTTATCAATGAAACGAATGTAGCCCGGAATAGCTTAATTACACTGTTCTTTGGTATAACTGTGGATGGTATTAATACGGCAACTCCGATAAGTATAACTGGCGCTAATTATTCTATCAATGACGGCCCGTTTACAAATGCGGATGGTACAGTGGTGAATGGGGATACCGTAAAAGTACAACTTTACAGTTCTCCTGACTATGGGACTGTAACGACTGGGTATTTAACCATAGGCGGAGTTACAGACTCTTTCACCGTCACTACGTTAATAGAAACTACGACTACCGTAGCACCGACAACTACAGCAAGTCCGACAACTACGGCTAACCCTACGACTACAACTTTAGCAGCTACAACTACTGCAGTGCCTACAACAACTACTACCACAACAGTAGCACCGACAACTACAGTAGCACCGACAACTACAGCAAGTCCGACAACTACAGTAGCACCAGATACGACGCCCGATGGATTCGTCTTCGTGGATCAATCAAGCGTAGCACTAAACACCCTGATTACCTCGGCTCCGATAACTGTCTCTGGTATAAATGCACCTGCTGCCATTCACGTACTCAGTGGCTGGTATTCTGTCAATGAGGGTGCATTCACAAATGTGGACGGAACTGTAGTAAACGGCGACAGCGTAAGGGTACAGCTTTACAGCTCTACTGGGTATAACAGTTCAGCGACAGCGTTCTTAACCATAGGTGATGTGACTGATACTTTCTCTGTCGTTACTGTAGTGGCAGATACGACTCCCGATGCTTTCACCTTTACCGATCAGACAGGCGTTGCGGTGAGTACAGCTACAGAGTCCAACACGATCACTGTAGCAGGAATAAATGATGCTGCTACTATTTCGATAACAGGTGGCGAATACAGCAAGAATGGTGGAGCGTACACAAGCACATCGGGAACGGTCATCAATGGTGATACTGTCAAGGTCAAGGTGACAAGTTCTGGCAGTGCTAGTACAGCAGTAAATACCACACTTACCATTGGTGGGGTTAGCGATACGTTTACTGTCACAACCGCAGCCGCTCCCACTCAGCCGGTCATCAGCGTCACCCCCGGCGACACTCAAAACGTCATCGCCCTAACATCCGGCGGCACCGGCGCGACCAGCTACGACCTCAAATGGGGCACAGTAGCAGGCACCCGTAGCAATACGATAACCGGCGTCACCCTCCCGTACACTCACACAGGGCGCACCAACGGGACCACGTACTATTACAGCCTCGCGGCTATCAACGGGGCGGGGAGTACGGAGTCGGCGGAGGTTAGCGGGACTCCGCCGTTATACTCCGATAATTTTAACAATTCGTCACTTGATACAGCTAAGTGGCAAGTAGTCACCGGGGATGGGGGGTCGGTTTCGGAAACATCCAGCTTAAGAATCCTTTCATTGGGATGGGAAGCTGCTTTTATGTATTCTAAGAATTTCAGCAAAGCCAATGTGAGGAGTTACGAAGTAACATTTTCTGTTGCTGCTTCTGTATTCACGGAAGGAGGCGGTGATATATTCGGCCTTGTTGAAAAATCTTCCGCTCCGGTCGTTGGGGATGGTGCGACTATCGCATCTACACGTAGATTATGGGTGTATGCATCACCGGCTGGTACGGGAAGTACTAATGTTCTTAGGCTGAGGTGGTACACACCATCTGATACATATTCAGGTGTCATTGACACCCCTACAGTAACGGCAGGGACAACCTATATTGCGAAACTGGAAGTTAGCGGCACTACGGCAAAGCTGTCAGTCTTAAATTCAAGCCGTACTCAGCTAGCAACTACAGGTTGGCTAACTTTTGGCATAGACATAAAAGACGCAGGGTCAACTTTTTATGAGTGTTTAGGTATGGACTTTTATACAGATAGTAATGCTTCAGATTTCACAGTAACGAATTACAAAGAGTACTAGGGGACAAAATGACAACCAAAATAACCCTAGTAGGCGACAGCAACACCGAATACAACGACGCAACCTTTGGGGATTTAGCGGCTAAGCTACAGGCCGCGCTCAATGATTCATATCCGGCAGCAACATACACTATTACCAACAGTGGGGTTGGGGGGTCTACTTCTTACGATGCGCTGAACAACTTCTCGACTCAAGTAACACCGTTTGCGCCTGACTTGGTTGTGTTCCTTCACGGCGGGACCAATGACGGATACTACAACTTTATCTCTGGAAATCCGACACGCTATAACCCTGACGCCTACGAACAGAGGGTGAGGGATTATCGCGCACTCTTGGACGGGATGGCAAGCTATCCCCTCATGTTGCTTGTGGCTGCGCCCGCACATGCGGAATCAACAGATGGCTTCACCTACCACAGAAATCTGACCGATACCGATCCGCTACGCAATAGGCTGCAATCTCTGGCGACAGAATGGGGTCTGCCGTTTGTCAATTGGCAGACGGCGATGACCGTCAACGCCAACTGGAAAGCTGATTATCTGGTTGACGGCGTACATGTCAACGCGGCGGCGAAGGATGTTTTGGTCACTGGCATCATGTCTGCACTCACACCGTTTTTGGCGGCAGATGGTGCGATAGTTTTCCCGGCCGTTACCTACTTCACTATCCCCGCAACCTCAACCACCCTCACCGTCCCGATCACATCTCTACTCGCAACGGACGATGTAGCAGTAACAGGTTACAAGCTCACCGAGTCAGCAACCCCACCGCTTGCAGGAGACTCAGGATGGAGCGCGACGGCACCTGAGACGCACACGTTTGCGGAAGCAGGGATCAAGACGCTCTGGGCGTGGGCCAAGGACGCGGCGGGGAATGTGAGCGCAGGGGTGAGCGATACGGTGGTGATTACGCTGGCTACCACAACAGCTGCCCCTACAACAACCGTAGCTCCAACTACCACAACTACCTTAGTTCCTACAACAACTTTGGCGGCTACTACAACAGTTCAACCGACAACTACAACTATACAAGCTACGACAACAAGTAATCCAACTACAACCACTACAGCAGCACCTTTCATACCATTTATAACATTACTCGCAGGGTCAACTAAAGTGCCTGTTCAAACATCTCAAAACGGGCCTTTAAGAATTAAAACATCTAACGGTATTCTATCATTTGCGTTGTATTCAAATGAGGGAGCAGTTAGAATTAAAACAAGCGTGGGAACTAAGAGTCTAATATGAAACTAACTATAGGAATGGCGAGTTATAATAATTTTACTGAAGTTTGGTTCACTGTCCAATCTCTCTTAATGTACCAAGATATGACAGACACTGAGATTTTAGTGATAGACAACTATGGTGATAAGCGTCTAAAAAGTTTTATAGACGGTACCTACGGAACTCGCTACATTCTTTACACAGAAAAAACAGGAACTTCGGCACCTAGAGACCTTGTATTTAGAGAGGCTCTAGGTGACTGGGTTATGTGCATTGATACCCATGTTTTACTTACAGAAGGTGCTATGGCTAGCTTTAAAGATTGGACTTCTAAAAATCCTGACTGTAAAGATCTTCTGCAAGGTCCGTTGAGATACGACGATCTAGTTAATTATGCAGACGCTTTCAACGATGAGTGGGCAAGTGGTATGTGGGGGACTTGGCGAGCTGCTTCAATAGACCCTAACTCAGAACCCTACGAAATTCCTATGCAGGGTCTTGGTCTATTTGCTTGTAGGAAAGATGCTTGGCTAGGATTTAACCCAGACTTTGCAGGCTTTGGTGGGGAAGAGGGTTACATTCACAGTAAGTATAGAAAGGCAGGGCATAAAACTATCTGCCTTCCATTCCTGTCTTGGGTGCATCTCTTCAAAACTGGTATGGGAGATATACCTTACCCTATGATTTACGACGATAGGATTAGGAATTATATCATAGGTTTCAACGAACTCGGACTTGATTTAAAGCCTATCGAAGAACATTTTGGTGCTGATAGGGTTAACTCAATAGCTGCTCAAATAACCGCTGCAAAGGATAAGACTGTGAAATTAGAGATTATAGAAGCATCATACGGTGGGGCTAACGTAACAGCTAATCTTAGGCGGTTGGTTAGAGGTAGTGGCCTTAATGTTTGCGTGAATAATAGCCTAGCCGGGTGGGACCCCCAAGAAGGCATACTAAAGCACCTAGTGGTTAAGTACAAACTGGATGACGTTGAGTACTCTAAAGTAATCCCTGAAAATGACTATCTAATTATCCCAGAAGGCACTTGTAACAGGCTTGGAATATTCTATACAAATAATAATGACGATAGTGTTGTGAGTAATGTTTTAGGTAATTTGGAGAGGATATCTAAGGGCAAGGCAGACATTTTAACAAGCACTTGGAAAACTATTGAAAATAATCCTTTCCCAGAACTCATAGCGCAGACCCAGAGTAGCAACCATCTAAACATTACTTTGCAGATCCTTCAGTTACTTTACCGAGCGGAAGCCACTGGGTCTTACAAATATGTGAGTTTCTTAGAACATGACGTACTTTATCCAGAGGGCTACTTCGATTACCCTAACTTTGATAGTGGGGTGATTTATAATACTAACTTAAAAGGAGTATGTTCTGAGGGCTTTCAGAGCTATGAGCATGTGCATGACTCTATTCCTTTGCACCAGATGACCATGCTTTTTAGTGATGCTATAGGTCATTTTGAGAGTAAAGTTAAAGAGGCTTTGCTAAGAGGTCAGGTAATGCTTGAGCCTGATTTAGTGAGAAACCCTTGGCATTGTATTAATTCTAGTGTTCATATTAACCACGGAAAGAACTTTACAAACCACTGCGACCTTTATAGCAAGAACTATGTTAGCGTGGAAGAGTACTGGGGCGATTATAAAGAGTTGGGATTATTTTAGGAGATTTAAAATGAGGAAGATAGATACCCTTGAACCAGCATTTAAGGCAAAGGTAGAGGAACTTATAAAGCAGACTGAGAAGGCTACTGGAAGGAAGTGGGGAATTAGTGATGGGCGACGAACAATGGCACATCAGAAAGCTATCTACGCCCAAGGCAGGACGACTCCAGGAAAAGTAGTTAGTAACGCGCCTCCGGGAAGTTCCGCTCATAACTACGGACTAGCTGTTGATCTATGGCCTTTGACAGCGGACGGTAAAAACTTCGACTGGTCTGCAAATAAAAAACTGTTTAAAATAATGGCTGATATAGCAGTTAAGTTAGGTCTGACTGCTGGGTTCTATTTTAAGAGCTTCTTGGATTTACCGCATATTGAGGACCCGAGTTGGCGGCGCCAGAGGGAATTGTGGCGAGCTGGGAAGCTGAAGGTTGAGTGATTATTTGGGCGGGACGGGAGATAGTATGGAAAGTCTTCTGAAGGTCTGAGGCAAGTAGTATGGAAAGTCTTCTGAAGGTCTGAGACAAGTAGTATGGAAAGCCTTCTGAAGTATAGTTACTAACCTGTAGTAGCCTTTCAAATATTTACTATTTCTATAATAAGTTCAGGAGCACTTGTGCGACTGAACAAAGCAAAGTCTACTTTCAAGTAAGCCTGAAGGCTGTTAGATTTTAGGTATAGAATTTGCCTTTAGATAACTTAGCTAACAACTTGTTTAAGACTTAGAAGGTTTAATTTGTTGCTCAACTCCGCTACGCTTCGTTGAGATACTAAGTAGTAATTAGTTTTTCTGTTTAGTAATATTTAAATTACTTAGAAAGATAAAAATCTTTCTTGTTAACCTTTCAAGTCAACATGGTTTTATTATAGCACATTTTCGGCAAAAAGTCAAGTAAAAAATGCACTATTAGTAAAAAATAATTTTAAAGGTACCCACCATGCCAATTACAAACGAACTAATAAAACTGTGCGGCAAACTATCTGAAGAGGTCTATGATAACTGCACAGAGGTTAAAGACTTAGGCTATTCCATCACACACTTAGCAGACTTAACTTTAGTATCTATAAGAGGAACCTCAAATGCTAGAAATGCTGCTAGGGACATTAACGTTATCCCTTGGAAGTTTGGAAGTTTCTTTAGTACGTGGGGCTTCGTCAGAGCTTTTAATAAACTTAGCCCTAAGATTCTAAAGGAGCTGGGAGATAACCGGAAGATAATTTTTACAGGTCATTCTTTGGGAGGTGCTGTTGCTACTTTATTCGCTGAGAAATTAGGAGTTGGTTGCATTACCTTCGGGTCGCCTAGAGTGTACTTTAAATACTGGTCTTTCGAGTCCTCTGTAGATCATGTTAGAATTTTCATGAAGGACGATCCGGTGGCGATGATACCTAAATTTCTTTTTGAACATAAATGTGAAGGGGTAGGTATTGCAGACGGGGATAGTGGTGAGGAGTTGGTGGATGTTGGCGATCACTCTATTAGCTACTACAACAAGTTTGTTGGTAGGAAGTTTTAGGTGGGTTAATGACTTTACGATGATTTAGGTAATTACCTATTTAGATGATTTTTCGGATGAATGAGAAAAGCCCCTACAAGATAGTTTGTAGGGGCTTTTGTTTGTTAGTAGTCTAAACCTCTTTTATGAATTTTTTGATTGCTAGTTGCTAACGTAATGCCGTACTGAGTCTTTTCGCCCTTGAACTCTTCGAGGTACCTTCCAGTCTTAATATAACTGAACTTTATACGCAAACTAAAAGGTACTTGTGAAAGTTCATACCTAGTAAACAGCCAGATAGGTAGGTTAAGATCTGACAGTGCTTGAATAAACTCTTCTAGTTCTTTCTGTGGTTGGTCTAGAGGCTCGCCCCCTAAGATCATTATACTTTCTATAAGCGTACCAAAAGACTGCACCTTAGCCTTAATAATGCTAGATAGTTCTTTAGCACCTACTTCTGTACCTAAACTAAAAGACTGAGTTTCGGGGTTATGGCAACCCCTACAATGCGGTCCTTTACAACCTGAAAAGTAAATTTCTAATGCACCTTTAGAAAGAGTATACTGTGTAGTTAAGAATCTCACTTATACTCTAAGCCTCTTTATAAAACTGTCTTTCAGGATAATCTTGCTCGCGTCTTACCTTATGCCAGTTCTTTACATTGGTCAGGAACCCAACAACCCTTGTATAGTTATCTATCACTTCCCCGCCACATACCCCACAAGTTTCCTTCTTACCTACAGACATGTGGCCTTCAGAACAACGTTGCAGATTGTAGTTTAAGGCAAAATAAATTACACCCTTCTCTGCACACATCTTGATAAGTTCTACTACTTTCTTAGTATCTTCTACCTTCTCTTCAATATTCAAGTGACAAATAGCGCCACCCGAAAAATGACTGTCAAACAAACCTTGAAGATGAATACGGTCTAGCAGGTCAGCTTTAGTTGTGAGGGGTATAAACTGATTGCTATAAAGTTCGTACCTATCGTTATACCCCATAAACCTATCTTTATCTGCAAGTTTAATAGAGACATTTTCTCCTGGAATTTGCTCGCAGTTATGGGGAGTTTTGTAAGCCTTTTGGAATTTATCATTTTCAGAGTTTATGGTTTCGAGTATTCGAACAACAAATTCTTGCCCATCACTCGCCAAAATGTTAAGCCCTAAAATTTCTAGGCACTCATTAAGACCGTTTACCCCTAGCGTTGAGTATTGTTTAGATAGGTCCATAAAACCTAAAGAGTACAGCGGCAGATTATTACTGTCAATTCTGCTCTTTACGATATCTCGCTTAGTGTGGTTGACTCTAGCGGCAATGCCTACCAACTCTTTAAGCTCACTCCAGAAATAGGCTTCTCGTTCGGCAGTATCTTTTGATAGCCCTGCTGTTTTAAAAGCAAGCCTCGGAAGATTAATTGTAGTAACACCCAATGAGCCAATCTTAGAGCTACCAGAACCAAAACTATTGAAGTACTCGTTATCTGTATCACTTCTGAGGCGACAATTGTGGGTTATAATTCCATTAGGTAGCGTGAAATACGGCTCATCTGTATTTAGAACCTCAAAGCAGTAAACTTCTTCTTCAACAACCTCCCTCACGGCTATCTCAGTTGCCTTGAAATAGGTATTACCATTTCTCTTAAGATATATACCTTCCTGTTTTCTTGAATTTTTAGGGGCGTACCATCTCACACAATGTAGCGGGTAGTTTCTGTTGAACTCTTCTCCCCTAATCACTACAGGCTCGTCAGTCCTGTCAGACACGTCCATTATACTCTGTCTTCCGAGGCTGGTAAGAAGGACTTCCAAGTCCTCTGCCAGACCTTCTGATGTGGTATAAATTCGGTTGCTATTGCCTCCGTCAGTGGCGTAAAGTCCGTCTAAAATTCCTTCTCTAAACTCGTAAGGTTGGTCTAGTACCTGCATAGACAAACGCTTATCTGGCGCTCTACCCACAGTAACCCACTCTTCAATCTTAGCTGCTGTTTCTAAAGAATAGCTCTTAGCAAATACCACATTATTTTTGCTAGGGTAAATATTCCAAGACTTCAAGAAGGGCAGTCTTTCAAGTTTCACCTCAGTTACCGACATAGTAACTTCAACAGATGCCCCATTGTTTCTGTAATAAATACTTCCATCTCCTAAGTAAGCACCTATCAACAGACCGTCTTCGTAGGTTAACTCTTGGGTTCCCCTCATAGCTGGTGTGAGTGGAGAACTATTAAAAAGTAACATTTCATCTAAAGTGATATCCGCAGCATTCTTATCCCCATTCTGTGTGGGAAAAATATGGTCGGCAGTCACAGTGACTTCTTTTTTATTAGCAGTTTTGATAGTGTACAGTTTGCCGGTGTATTTAGTTTTTACCGTTTTGCCTTTAACCCAAGACCCATCATGGTATACGGTTGCGTTAGGTTTTTCTTCAAAGGGGGTGGTGGCGTATTTCTCAATAGGCATTAACCTCACACCCGCATAGCTATCCCTCACGAGAACTTTTTGATCGCCAGTGAAACAGCAACTTGAGAGCGTTGAACTCTTACCTATGTACATATTGATAAAGCCAAACTCTGTGTTCTTTTCAGCGATGAACTCAATGAATGCTTCGTCCGTAATTTTCTTATCGTCATTTACAGAGAAGCAAGCTGTGGTAATTGGGAAAGTCACAGGAGTGCGTTTCATTTCTGAGTTCATAACATCCAAGAAGAGTTCCTGAATCCGCTGAACTAAGTATATATCTGGAGTGCTGCCGTCAGGAAACACGTATTGGGGGCAAAGAGAATTCAAAAACTCTGAGTCATAAATAGATACATTAGTAAACGGTGACTGATTGCCTCGCATTGGCTGGTTAATAGTGTAGATAAAACTCACCAAAGTTTCTTTAACGTAGTTCCAGCAAGCCGCCTCATCCTTGAAAGAAAATCCAGCATCTGATTTAGTACTTAGAATATTTTTGACATAGTAGCTCATTACAATCAGAAGATCAGCCAGCCCAGCAGCACCGAGGGTAGAGTTAGAAGCAATTACAACAAACTGCTCAAGTTGGCTTTTGAAACTATACAGGTATTTGGGGGCTACCGACTTAATTTTATCCACCATAGGTAGGCCCAGAAGCATGATATCGTAGGTACTGTAATTAAAGCAGTACGGACTTCCAGCAGCGATTCCAAGAAAATCATTTACGTATACCGACCCTGTAAGCTGCTGCTCTATAGTAGAGTTGGCAACCTCCATGCCATATAGTTTTCTCATATGCTTCCACAACATGAAATAGCTATTGAGTTTGAAATAAGGTTTAGGTAGTTCAATACCGTAAGCAATATTGGAAGTGTCTGTGACGTTGGCATTTGCGTCTACACTGGCATCTGCCGTAGTAGTAGCTGAGAAAAAATCCTTAGAGAATTTGCACATATCAAGTTGCTTGCCTATACCTTCCAGATCAAACAACTTCTGGCCATACTTTGTTTTTAGGTACATCATCAGGTCTACAAATTCTCTTGTGTAACTTATCGGGACATAGTACATTTTTAAAACTCCTCTTGCTAAAGTTAAAATTAAAGGGGCGGTTTGACCCACCCCTTTTAGTGACACTTAATTATATACCTAAAACACTATCTTTTTATTACCTTAAAATACTATTAACCCACAACCCTACCCTTCCCTTTACCAGCAGCCTTCACATTCTTTTTACGTGCTTTCATAGGACTCATCTGAATTCCTACCCCAATTACTTCATCAACTACCCCCAAATCAACAGCTTCACTGCTGTTCAAGAACCAGTCACGTTTTCTGTCATGCAGTTCATCCAGCTCTTTTTGGGTAATTAGAGTGCGATCTGTAACGATAGAATCCAGAACCGCTTGGAGTTTAGTTACCTCGTCGGCGTGCTCAGTTAGTCCTCTAAATTTATCTGCATTGCCACCGAACAGGCTATGTAGCATAATTCTGCTATATTTCCCACAAAATCTGGCATGACAACTTACAAGAATCAAAGCACTCATAGAGGAACAAGCACCAACCGCCACGCCAATCACAGGAGTATTACTTGAAACGATCTGGGAAATAATAGCTAAACCAGCATCAACATGCCCACCATCAGAAGAGATTTTCAAAGTTATAGGATTGGACATTCTATCATATCCTACCTCACACATAGTTCTTTCGTCATCTTCTTCATTGAATTTCATAATCTGAAGGGCTACCGTGCTAACGGACTGGTCGGTAATTACTTCGTTGATTATAATTTGCCTATGTTGAAGGTGTTCTCTGTAAATGTCCTGAATCAAATCTCCAGTAGTCTCTGGTCGGTGATTGCAGTTATTTGTTTCGGTAGTTTGTTTAGTTGTCCAAGAGGTTTTCCTGCCAATAAATTTAGGAGTATAAATATTAGACCCCTGTGCTTCCGAAACCGTTAGTGCCTCTTTCGGTGTCATCCAGTTCATCGACTTCTTCGAATGTTGCTTCTGAATATTCATTAAAAACTCCTTGACAGATCCGTTCGCCGTCGTTGATGACTACCATCTCAGAGCCGTGATTGATAATAATAGCGCCAACTTCGTTCAAAAATCCGCAATCCACAGTGCCTGGCGCATTGCAGAGCGAAATTCCTTTCTTAAGTGCCAACCCAGACCTAGGGCGCAACTGAAGTTCGTACCCGTCAGGCAAACTCACAGCGACGCCCAAAGGGATGAGTGCTCGGTCCCCTGCAAACAGTCTGAGGGGTTCATCAAGGTAAGCATAGAAGTCAACTCCTGCGTCACCTTTATGAGCATATTTAGGGAGGGGATGCCTACCATCTTTCATTTGTTTGATCTTAACATTAATCTTACCCACGTTTCTTTTCCTCCCTTATAATTTCTTTACACAGCCTTTCATGTTTCTTAAGAAGGTACTTTTGATTTTTAGACAGAGAAGTCAGCCGCTCCTCAACCTCCTTGGCTTGCTGGTAAAGGTCTTTTAGTTTGTTGCTTTGGTTGTTAATTGTGTTATCATTTTTATTAACCATTTTGTTTGCCTCCTTGCTGGAGAATTTTTTAGCCTATTAGAGAAGCCTGCTCTAGGAACTCTAGGTTTACTTCTTTACCCGCTGAGATTAAGTCTGCTAGGTGAAGTATAAGTTCTGGTGTAGTATATTCTTCAGGAAATTTTTTACGATACTTTTCTTCGGTCCACCTGCCATGATGAAAATTCAAAGCTCTACAAATTTCTATAACATCATCTTTGTCAACTACACCCCCTTCTGCTGTATATTGTTTGTAAAGGGAGTATACAAAGTCTGCACCTTTACGTGGGTGGTGAGGGTCTGTGTAACGCTGCATAGGCAAACCAAGCTTAAGTTCATCGTGGAAAAGTCCAGATGCTACTATCTTATCTTTAGCTTTACCCTCAATGTTATAACCTCTACAAAGTATTCCGATAAAATAAGCCACCGCCCTTGTGTGGTTTATTAGTCCTCCAGGCATCTGATTAGACTGCTTAGAGTGATATCGTTTTGAAGAAGACGCAGGGCACAACGAAAAATAGTGTGGAGCATTATCTAAAACATAAGTCGAAAAATTACGAATTGAATCATCAGTCATATCATTTAACTCCTGACTGAAGAATGTTTCTGCTATACTGGTCATTAAGTCAATACTCCTTTTAGTGGGTTCCATTCTATTAACTGCATTAGGTTGTTATCTCCCTTACCATACACATCGTGAAAAGATTCGTGGCAGGGTCTGCAAAGAGTTATGCCGTTAGGTAATACAGTCTGATGTTCTGGGTAGGCTTTATACGCTAGTATGTGATGTGCCTGTATATCCCCTTTAGTACCACAAACAACACACACATAATTATCCCTAGCGTATACTCCTCTTCTCCATTCATAATACTCTTCGTATTTCCTACCTCTAACTCTATCCTCTTCGGTTAGCGTCGGGTTATAACTGTAGTGACAAATACCTACACCGCATGAGGTAGTTCCGCCCCTATGTAGCACGGTGTTTGGAGCAGACCCTGTATTGCCACAAATGCATAAGTAATCCGCCACCAAAACTCCATCTAGCTTATAGGGTTCTGACGTTACTGTGATACGCCCAAACGTTTTGCCTTTTAAGTTAGGAGTGCGAAGACACCCGCAGGAGTGGGTTCTCTTCAAACTGTGCACACTTCTCTGAATAATCTTACCGCAGTCACATTTGCAAATTACGTCTCTATCCCTGCTACGCATTCTTTGTTCTTTGGGCACTAAGTTTAATATTGTAAGTGATCCTATCCTTAGCCCCGAAGGGTCTGCTGCTTTTGCTATGACCTCTGAGTAGTACTCCTTAGATCCCGTTTCTGGAAACCTCTCAGCGGCTAGTATCCTGCGATTCTTACAACCGCAAGAATAGACCGATCTATTCTTTAGTGCAGACCCTCTAATTTCCCTCTCAGTACCACACTCACAAACACAATGCCAATAGGCTCCGTATCCTGTGATCTTTTTGGTCATGTACTTTACGGTCCACAGGCCAAAAGTCTTTCCCACCAAATCTTTTACTTTACCGCCCATAAAACACCTTCCTACCAAAATTCTAATTTCTAGCTCTCCAAACCCAGTCTATACTTCGCTATCCCAAATGCATCAGCCAAATCCCACAACGCCTCTTTCTTAATTCCATTCTCACGAATATAATTCTCAAATCTAACACGCACCTCAAAAGGAAGTTCATCTACAGTAGCCCTTTTAAGACCATCTTTTATACCTAACTCTTTAATCTTCTTCCGCTTCTCTTTGTCAATTAACGCGCTACGCCAACTTGCAGAGGGAATAACTCCGACAGGTATTTCAGGAAACTTCTTATACAAGTTTAGCCGAACTGCCCAAAATATCCCTGCAAGCAAATCTTTCCCAGAGCCTACAGAATTAAAGCTGAGTCCTTCTAGAGCGATACCCTTCAAATCACTTCGGTAAGCACTTACAAAACTATCTATAAGATCCCATTGATAAGCTATTAAAATTTCTCCGTCAAGTTCTTTAGAAGGGTTTATCAAAAGGAAGTCAACTACCCTACCTGCCAAATCCATACAGACAACAGCCGTGCTTCGCTTTGATTGATCTATGCCTATAATCATTAGTTTTCCTTTTATATCTGACGGCTACCTTTAAAACACCATACATACTTATAGCCAAGTTTCTTCAGAGCCTCTACTTTCTGCTGTGCTGCGCCTAGGTACCAATACTTAAAAGTCCTTACACAGGAACATTCTTCATCTATGTACGAGATAACACTACAGTCATTTTTAGTCATTACTTACCTCTGCGCTGCTGTTCAATAATAATCCCTTTAGCAAGTATCATGTAATTTACCACGTCATCTATAGCGTCCAAAACTCCCTCACCTTCTACAGCCAACCCTCCAGTAGTTACGAAGGTCTGAATCCTTTTAAACTTGTCCAGAGACCTTAGCAGAATCCCAATTACAGGATGAACTCCTAAGGCAGTTGACCCGTTAAAATTAGCAAAGACGCTACCTCCAGAAGTATAGTCATTGTTCTTCTTCATCATAACTTCCAGACATTTAGCAGTTGTACTTCTATGCAATTCGATCAGGTCTTCTTGAGACATGTTGTAAAGTTCTTCTTTGGTTTCTTTAGTCTTGCTCATTCAAATCTCCTTGGGTGAATCTCCACTCACCCGTTTCATTAGCTTCTAGGGTTGTCCCTTTATATCTGTACTTAACCAAATTCAAAGCACTAGGCTTCCACACTGACTCGTACCGTTTCTTAATCATTTGCTGGCTAGGCTGTATCCAGTTTCCCACGCCGTAAGTATCATAGTAGTAATGGAGGTTGGCTTCGCAGGAAATGCAGACACCTCTGTTAGCGTGTTTGTGTTGGGTGGAGCCACACAACGCACATTTATCAATCCATATGTTAGTCCCTCTCAGCCTCATCTCCCTCCACCTTTCACGATGCCAGCACACCCCCTTACCGATGGAGTATTCGGTATTACCTATTTTGACGTAATAGAATTCCATCACACGGTCTTTAAGTAATTCAGGAGCAGTCAGCAGAGCCTGTTCTTTACCTTCAAACTTATAGTAGCAATTTACTAGCTCACCATTAGCCCACACAGAAATGTAATTCTCAGACACACTCTCAATAATACCTGAAGCAGTTCTGCAAATAATTCGGTAGGCTTCCCCTGTACGAGTGCTTTCAGAATCCAAAACCAAGATATCTGAAATCATTGACCCTTTAGCCAAGTCTGCAATTGCATCTATGACTTCCTGTTCAGACGTTGCAAAATATGACTTAGAAGAATCTGTGTGTACCAACATGCTCCTATCTACGAAGTTATTTAGGTCACTTATTCTGTTGCTATAAAGGTGCTGGTCAAGATCAATCCCCTTAAGATACACAGCACAACTTTCCCAATAACTAAAACAGTCCGTAGGATAATACGTGTCGGAATCATAGAAACCAGCAACAGCGAATCTAGGAGTTGTTGAAAGTTTTATGTCAATCTTTATATGAGGCGATTTGACAACTCTTTTGTACCCTTCTTCTGTTTTTGTTAGCAGCATCGTTGACAGAGGCTCTTTAGCAATGATATAAGGAGTCAGTTTTTTAGATGATATTCTACGTAGAGATACGGGGTAACGTAGCTCAGAAAAACTAGTCTTGAGATATTCAGGTTCTCCGTACACTTTCTCCCCACTGATGCTGTCTAAGTCTAATAGGGTTTGTATTTCAAGTGCCGGAAAATAGTTTATAAAGTCCTTGGTAAAGAGTGCTAGGTAAAAGTTTCGGTGCTTCTCGTCACAGTTTGCTAGGAATTGTAGCAGTGGTTTTAAACGCGACGGTGAAACTCTTTTACTATCAAACTTTTTAACTATTTTCAGGAAGTCTTGAAAGGTAGTTTTGTTGGTTTTTGCTGGTTCATACAGACAGAGTTTATCTGCATCTATAGCCTTGAACCTTGAGTTGAACAAGCACTGCCAACAACAAAAATTGAGCAACCATTTCTCAGATTCTTTTAGTGACGTTAAAGATGATATGAGAATTTTTCTTTTAGCAGGATAAAATTTAGCTTGCTGCATCTCTATGGTTAGCTCTATGATTTTGCCTACGTCTGTTTCTTTTATTTCTAGCATGTTAGCTGGTTAGTAGGTGAGTGCCCCAGAAGATTAGCCCTAAGAAGACAACTACCCCAAAAGCCATCAGTACTGCCAGAAAACCTCCCCCAAGTCCTACGATAACTGTCACCACATACATTGAAATTGCTATGCTTATCATTGTCCAACCAAAAGTCTTTTTGAGCAAGTTAGTTGATTTTTTACTACCCGTCTCTCGTACCCCAAAGGGGCGGTCATCGTAAGGACTTCTGCCGCCATATTGTTTCTCACACATAATTTCCTCCTAAATTATCCTAGCCAATCCATTTTCCTTCACCACTTGAATAGCACTGTCGAACACCACAGGATTGACCAAAGGTGTGTGACTGATAGTGTAGATGCACTTACCATTAGATCGTAAATAAGAAAGTACCTCAAATAATCCCTCCTTTCCTTCATCGTCCAGCGCACTAAATATTTCATCAAGCACTAACACATTGTAACTCGCAGAACCCATAACTTCCAACAATTCAATGACCGAAAAGAGACATGCAAGTTTAACCCTAGCTTGCTCTCCCTTACTCCAATTAGCAAACGGCACCTTCTTATCAGGGTCCACTACGGAGAAGTCTACCTTACCCTCTTCAGTAACATAGAAGGTACATTTAATCCTCCCACCTGAAATGATATCTGCGTACTTATCCATAGTCTGATTTAGCACTTTAAGGAACCGGCTCATGCTATGGACTCTGTAACCATTAGGCCCAAGGATTCTCGTCCAGTTGTCTAGTAGGTCCATTCTCTTTTCTACTTCTTGTAGTTCTTCAGTGAGTTTATTAATCCTTACCGTAGCTTGTTTGTTAGACTCAGCCGCTTCCTTGTTTAGCTTTTCCATCATAGCTGACATGTCGTTGTGCCTAATTGCTGCATTCAGATCATTCGTAGCTTTGGTGTGCGCTTCTACGGCTTCTTGATAATTCTGTACAGCATAATCATGGTCAGCACAAGCCTTGTTATAACTTGTTTCATCAGCCTCTTCGACAACTACCAAAGCACTTTCTAGAATATCTTTCCTGCTGCTTAACTCAGATATAGCAGACCACACTCTCTTTTGTTCTAAGAGTTCATTTAAGGTATTTAACAGCCTAATCTTTTCCTGCTTTGCTTCGTTTAGCTGAGAAGTAAACTTAGCCACATCTTCTTGATACATCGTGAGGGCTTGCTCTGCGGCTACTGACTGGCCACATCTAGAACAAGTTAGCTCAGGCTCTTGAAGTTCACTTAGCTTATTTTCTGCCTCGTTGTAAGAAGATCTAACCCTAGCTAATTCTTCATTTGATTTTGCAAGCTCTTTCTCAACTACCTCAGAACTCCTAGAAGGCACCTCAATAGCACTTAACTTAGCCCTTACAATATCTATCTGAGCTACTGCATTTTTGTACTCGTTGTAGGCTTTTCTTTTAGCGGCTTCTTCAACCTTAGCAATAGACCTGTCGTTTCTGTACCAGTCTGCTGAGTCCCTTGCCTTTAGTCTGAGAGTTACTTCTTCAATTAACTTAGTGGTATCAACCTTCTCAACTACTTCCCGCATTGGCAGCAAATTACCTTGCCATTGACTTAGCTGGTCCTGCTTATCTTTGTGGATCAGTTTCAGTCTTTTCAGTTTCTCTTTACAGTTGGCCAGCTTCTCGTCTAACTCGTCAAACTTAAGAATCTTGTTGATGAAGTTCTTTCTAGCTGCATCACTAGATTCCTCCAGCAAGTCAAGTGCTGAATCAGAGGCTTGGTAAGTTACATTAATAAACGTCGAATACTCGTCTCCAATAATCCTTTTAATCAGCTCTAGATTTTGTGGAATGGTTTTGAGGGAAATGTCCTTTCCATTAACCTTGACATTGATGCTTCCACTTTTTCTGGAGTTAGTGATTTCAAATTGATCCCCGTCTTTATCGAAGAAGATTTTAATTTCATAAGGCTGGCCTGTAATGTAATTCGATACATCATCTATCCTTGTGTTCTTAGGGTTCTTGTTAAATAATCCTTGCGACAGTGCTAGAAGCAGACTTGTCTTACTTGCTCCGTTAACTCCTACAATGCTATGAATTCCAGATATAAAATCGAACTCCAAGTACTCAAAAGCAAAGCAGTCCTTAGCGATTATCTTTTTGAATACTATCACAGTTCCCTCCCCAATTCAGTTAGCATATCTGACACAAGTTGATCTGAATATTTCATTGATTTCATGTAGCTGATAAGTCCTTCTTCCCCGCCAGTGCTCCCAACTATTTCGGAGTCTCCCTCTTCGACCTTTAGTGAAGCTGGTACTAAAGGAATTTTATGAAGAATGGAGTTAGGAATAGGTTGTACCAAACGCAGCTCTTGAGGACTACCTGCCACTTCTATTTTGTAGAAGTTTTCAGTGTCCTTAATAGCTAACGTATCATACTCCTTAGCGTTGCACTTCTTAAACACCAAAGCAGGATAGTATGTAGGTACTCGCTGAACGTCCCATCCTGTAAGTTTCCTTCTGACTTCTAAATAACCGCAGTTAGGTTCTGCTTCAAATTCTTTGTTGATTGGATTGTTGCAGTACCATACATTGCCAAAATCAAACGGAGAATGAATATCCCCTACAATACATAGATCATAGGGGTTAGTAAATTCAGCTACGTTAATTTCTTCGGTTATAAATTTGTTTACTGTGCAACGGAAATGTGAGATGAGTACGTTGTGCTTGTTCAGAGTTGGCTTGTAAGAATGGATGCTATCGTGATTTACCAGATGATATGTCGTGTCATTTGCTATGTAATTTTTCCTGTAGTATAAGTTAGAGAACCTAGACAGCTCTAAGTAGTCCAAAATACTACAGCCTGATGAAATCGTCTCATGGTTGCCACTTACTAAGAGAGTAGTTATCTTGTTCTTTTCTAAGGAGTGCAGGAAGTACAGAAAAGTCTTTAGCTCGTCTCTCTTAGGGTTTATTGACTCAAATGTGTCTCCGGCAATTATGAGGATAAGGCCTTCTTCGACACACTTAGCAACTATATCATCTATGAACTTTTTGTATCTGGCTCGTTGCCATGTCTTGTTTACCCCGTTGATAAACTTGAAATGACAATCTGCTACAGCTAAGAATTTACTATTCATGTAGTTATCCGGTTAGTTAGACAGGTAAACTTTCTTATAACTTTCTGCTACTACCTTAGCGTTATTTACAATAGCCAGAAGTTCTGCTTTACGGGCTTCTGCTTTAGCTGTCGCTTCGTCAACTTTCTCAATCGCTTTGATTTCAAGTTGACGGTACAACTCGTAAGCCTTTTCAGTAGCTTCGTCGGCGCGGTCTACGATTTTACCTAGCTTATCTTCTTCTGCCTGAATCTCCTTCTCGGCGGCTTTAGCAGCTTCTTCAAATTTAGTTACGTACTTACCAATCCCCAAAATAGCATCATTGAATTTCTTATCTACCTTACGGTTGAAAATGCTAAACATTTTATAGTCTCCTTATCAGTTAAAAAGTAAGGAGGGCCGAAACCCTCCTAAATAGGTAATTACCTAAATTACCAGTCTACCAGACAATGTTATCCTCGTCATTAACAACAGTAGCATTGCCGTAAGAATTACCGCCAGAAGAATCTTTCGGACCTTCCAGCATCTTTTTAGCCTGCTCTTCTTTGTATTCGACGAGCTGCTTGTTAATGCCACTTACCATCTGAAAATTCTCAGTGAACACTTCCTTAGTAACCGGAGCGCCTTTAGCAAATTTCAGTTCGTAAAACAGAGTGGCTCCCTGCTCGCACTCTTCGGTAGACAGAATAGTGTTGACAGCGATGGACGGGATACTCTTCAGTTCAGTTTCCATGTAAGTCTGGAAAGGCATGTAAGAGTTACCCTTGATGTACATCATAGCAACTTCGCAAGGTGTCCCGTCAGGCAGTTTAGTACCAGCAGGGAGACGAAGATAAACCACGTACTGACAGGTGCATTTATCACCTTTGTCAATTCCATCTTTACGACGAGGACAGCTTTTATCGTTGCAGACATTTTTAAGATTATATCCGGTAGGCACCTCACCACGCTCACAAATAACCTGCGAGCTGCAACGCTTCTTGGCATCATTATCCCAGAAACTGAACTGTTGCCCTTTCTTAAGAATTACGGCTGTGAGTTCAGAACCCAAGTCAGTACCAGCTGTAAGCATGACAGTCTTACCGTCTACCGTAGCATTTTTCTGACCAACACAGAAGTTGCCTTTAGCGATCTTGGTGCCGTCCTGTGCAGTCTTCTCCCTATAGTTGATTTTGACGATAGGAGTTTTGCTACCACCGCCTCCCTGATCCTGACCAGTCATCTGCTTAAGCGCAGCACGTTCTTCGGGGGAAAGCAGGTTCATCATTTCTTCGTATGCAGCGGTAATTTTGTCATTAGTAGTTTTAGCCATTTGAGTGATTCTCCTTAGAGTAATGTTTTGAGTAATTGTTAGAGTGTTAAGTTAGAGTTATTTTGGGAGTGGTTTAACGAGCAAGCAACAAGCATCACCTCCTTTTCTCAATTTGAAGACCCAGTATATCACATGGTCGGTAGTTTGTCAAGCTTTATTTTAAATTATTTTTAAGTCCAAGATTCAGCTACTTGAACAGCTTCTACAAGGTATGGGTAGTTATTATAGAAGAGTTCTGCTGTACCATACTGAGTTATTTCAAATAGGTCACACGTTTTATCTGCTTTGGTGTATATCACAGCCCCAGCTCCATCGTAGGAAGAGCCTTCTAATTTTATTTTTCCGTCTTCCAGCACTCTAGTTTGCCAGTTCATTTAGCCCTCCTAATAGTTGTCGATAATTTCCACACCCAACTTCTTCAAAGCAGCTTCCAAAACTTCTTCCCTGGTAACGTAAACAGCGCCAAAACAACTCGCTGAAGCTCGATTATTAAAAACCATTTCTCCGTCCAATGTAGCATAGGCTCCCGTAGAGTCAGTAATTCCACAATCCTCACAATCGTACTCGTCGTAATTCCAATCAATAACTAGCTGCATTTTAGTATTCTCCTTTAATTTAGAAGTTAAGATGCTTCTACGTTGCCACACCCACATTCCCATCTTTTCTTAAAAATTCCTCGCCATTTCATCTTTGACCCACACTTACTGCACTTTCGTGGGTTGGTTATTCTTGGGTCAACTCCTTCTATAATGATACGCATAGGTGGCGGTTGTGGTGGTTCAGGAATCATCTTATCTCCCATAAAATGGCCTTACCCAATTGTCGAAATCGTAGTAGACGTTAACCCTACCAGTCGCAAACAAATATTCCTTCAACGCTTCTTCGTTAACTTTTGGCGGTTCATCTACCCTAGCTAGTATGTCTTCTAGCTTAGATAACCCCTCTCCAAAAATCTTCTGGAATGTTTCAGGTGTGTGGAGAAGGCTTACCAGTTCTACATTCCGGTGAACCATCCAGAAATCTTTCTTAAGTGCTTCCCTGCCTTTTGAAGAGAACCTAGGAATTTCCAGTTCGTCTACGTTCTTTTCAACCTCAGAGATGCTTCCATATTTCCTGATAAGTTTGAAGCCAGTCTCCTTCCCAACGCCTTCAGGGGAATAAATACTATCGCCTGTATCGCCTGAGATAGATTTAGCTTCCATGTATTGTGCAGGAGTCATTTGAAATACTTCCTTAAACCTGTCTTCTGTGATCCATATCTGAGGCGGAATGTCAGTATCGCCCAGCTTCATTTTCTCTGCGTAAGACCTTTGAACAACTGTTGGCCTGAGCAGCTGAAAGAGGTCAGTATCTGAACTTAGAATATGAGCCTTGTAGTTGCCAACCTCAGAATTAATTGCAAAGTAAGCCACAATGTCATCTGCTTCAGTTTTATCTACAGTAGCAACTTCCATACCAAACAGAGGAGCCATATCTTTGAATTGATTAACTACCTCAAAGAACTCCTGCAATTCCTTCTTCTCGTCATCTGTCGCAGATGCTCTTCTAGCCCGCCTTGTTTCTTTATACTGAGGATACATTGACAGACGGAACTGACTCTGCCCTGTATCAGTTGCTAGGATACATTTCTGAATTTTGTTAGCACTGATAATGTTTCTAATGTCTGTTATGAATCGCCACAGAGGGTCTTTCTCTTTAACATGCTTCAAAGTAAACGCGCAGTTAAGTACGTCTAGGACTAACACATTTGTCATAGTACCTTCACTCCCTTTTCCCGTTGAGCCTTAATAAGCTCCATCATTCTACCTGCGCAGATTTCACAGAAGCAGTCGTATTCTCCGTCAGTTTTAGCGGAGTGTTTATGTTGTTTTTTATTCCACTTTACGGTAGCCTGTCCTATAACTAAGATAGGGCTATTGGTGTCTTCTGGAATTAACCTTCGGCAACCTACACAATACCTATTTAAGTATACCATCAGATTAGTTTCACTCCGAATCCCTCCTTAGACCAGTTTCTCAATGCAAAGCCGATCTTAGTCACATAGTTTCTAGCATCCTTTTCGGTCTCTGTCCAGTAGTCCTTACGCATTTCTAAGTGGCCTAGTTCGTCAAATAAATGATCCACGTAGTATGTAAGTTCTTCGTTGGTACACTCAATACCAGACGGAATATAATAGATCTTTTCATTGAGGCCAAGCTTCTCGATACACATGAAGAATAGACTAGAACTAATCCAGCATTTAGTGTCAGACCTTAAAAAAGAACCCCGGCTATCCGATAAATTTTTCGAAATCAAGGCAAGTTCCCTCCTCGTCTAGTTCAATAACCTGAGCCACACATTCTCCTTCGTCGTTATATTTACAACGTTCCTTATCACACCGTACTACTGTTGACACTTTATCACCACCTTTTGAGTAAGAGTTAATTAAGTTTATGATACTAGGTTAACGAGTTGACTGGCTTATCACAGAAAGGGCACTTATCTAAGGAAAGAATTGATTTCCCTTCGATGAATACACAGTGTCCGCATGAAAATTCGTACAAGCTACTGCCGTCAAATATAGGTTTCACTATGCATGTTTTTGAGATATCGAATACTTTACTCATGTTTAGTTCTCCTCATAGTGCCCTTGAATTAGAGCCAGAATTTGTACCGCGGCTTTTGCTTAGGCGCTTCTACTATTGCTGCTGAACCGCCTTCCGAATAGCTGATAGGCTTAGTCTCTTTAGCCTCAAAGAACCTACAGTTGTTATGCCTGTTTAGCTGCGCTTGTCCTTTGATTCTAGTTTTGGTGATAAGTTTAGTTACAGGAGTTATTTTGGTTGATGTTTCAAAGCACTGTGAGTGGTTGCAGATTGGTGAAATGGTATAACCTTCTCTCCGTTCTTGTAGCAAATGACGATCAGGATCTTCTTTATAAGTCGGGTCTACAAAGACTGTCTTTACATTTGCTGGTGGATAATAATTAAGGTAATTTGGGTACAGGAGATGCTTACAATTTTCACAAAATATCATTCTTCTTCCTCCTCTTGTTCTGGGTCGATTTCTACAGCAAGTTCAGCATAACTCTCTTCTTTGTAAGCACCAAGATCGGCCCACGTATAACCTACCTCAACGTCACACTTCATGTCAAATCCTGGGTTCAACCCAAAATGCCAGACTTCCAGATGCCTCTTTATGAATGCTGCGGCTTCGTTGACGTAGTACTCAGGCACTTCCGTTTCAACGCTGTCGTGGATCACGTTGATGAGTTTAATAGGGAGGTTGAGTTCATCAATCTCGGTAATCATATTTACAATGGATTTTAACATGCAGTCCGAGGCAACAGACTGGATTAAGAAGTTGTTGGCTTGTCTTTCTGCTCTCAGAACCAAATATTTATCTTCCGAATTGATGTACGGAACCCTTCTACGTCTACCTGAGATTGCAACCGCGTAACCGTGTTCTTTGGCGAAAGCTGTGTTGTCTTTAAAGAGTTGGGCAATTCCAGAATGTTTTCTAAAGTATTCCGACAGATGCCTTTCTGCTTCCTCGACCTCAATGTTAGCCCGTTTAGCAATCAGAGAACCACCTCCGCCGTAAAGTGCAGAGAAGCCTAGGACTTTACCTAGCTGTCTATACTCGTTGAACTTTTCTTTAATTTCCTCAACAGGCGCTTCAAGATTAAAAATACTTTTTGCTGTGGTAGAGTGGGGATCTTGTCCATTTTTAAAGCCTTCGCTCATTACTGCATCACCGCTTATGGCAGCGACCTGTCTCAGCTCCGCGTTTGAGAGGTCCGAAAGTACCAGCATGTTTCCTTTGTCTACAGTGAAACATCTCCTGAGTTTTTTACTCTCTTCTGAGTGCATTGTAATGTTCTGGAGATTGGGCGAAAGTGCTGAAATACGTCCCGTTTTAGGAAAAGCTACTCGGTAGGAGCAGTGAATTCTTCCGTCTACAGATTTTTCTAACAATGCGTTCACATATGTATTACGCATTTTAGTAAGTTCCTCCAACTCTCTAATAACTTTTATAGAAGGAACTGTAGGATACTTTTCACACCAAATAGCAAAGCATTCTTTATCTACTGCGTAAGAACCTTTCTTAGTTTTCTTTACTTCAGGGAACCTAAGCACGTCTTTAAAAAGCACACGTTTATGGTTAGGACTGCTTACCAGAAACTTGAGAGGCTCTTTAAGTGCTTTTAATTTGGTTTTTCTTTTAGCATTTTCAGCTACTAACTTTGCCGCAGACAAGACCTTAGTAGCAGCTTTGATTTCATTTAGGTCTTGAATTTTTTCTTCCAGCTCCGCTATCCTGCCGGTTAGTTCTTCTTTATACCTTTGGGCTTCTTCCATGTCAATCTTCCAGCCATTTTGCTCAATCCTAGCCAAAGCCCAAGCATAAGAACTTACATCTTTAAAGACCTGTTCTTGTTCTTCTTTTTTAAGTTCTTCTTTAAAGTACCTTGCCAATTGAAATGTGAAATCAACATCCATGCAAGAATAAGTAAACAAGGTATCCGGTGGAACTAAATCGTAAGTGAACTCACTCTTCTTGATTTTATGTTCTTTGCAATACTTGTCTTTGAAGTCATCTAAAGGGGCTTCATAGTTGACAGCGGTTTTGTCGTCTAAGAGAGTTGACGCACAGAATTTTAGAGAATGAGATTCCCGATTTTCATCACAGAGAAAACTCGCAATTAACACACAGAAGACATTTTCCTTCGGAAGTTTAATATCGTAACAGTGTTCCAAAAACTTAAAGTCAAAGTAACCATTAGCTACGAGTTTCTCCCTCCTAACGTCTTCTATAAGTTCTTTAAGCCCTGCAACTATTTCGGCCCACTCTTCATCAGCCCACTTAGCTCCGTAATCGGGAGTTGGTATCGCTGCCCCAAAATGATCTTTGTGGCTCAACTGAATGAGGATAACTTTTCCGCTGTTAAATCTAAGGCTCGTTGTTTCAGTATCTATAGCGAAGCTAAATACGTTTTCTTTGTAGAACCTAAACATTGATCTAAATTTGGCTATAGTGTCAATCATTACATACTGCTTGTCGGGCCGTTCTTCTTCTCTTAACTCAGGAAAGTCCATTTCTACTTTAACGGTTCTCAGAGAGGAAGTTATCAGAGGCTGAATGTCTGGTTTGTAAACAAGCATAGAGTGAGGAGGCATAGTTATTACTTTACAGTTATGTTTCTCGTTGTACAGAACTCTCCCGTAAAATTTACTTGCTCCTTTCATTCCCATAAATATTTCAAATGCTTTTGAGGAAGGCAGCAAGATCAAGTTGGGGGCATAGACTTCTATCAGCTCTTGGATGTATGCTTCTTTAGCTTTGAACCCTGCTGCCTTTCCGTCCTTCTCGTCAGATAGGCAGCAAATAGCAACCTCGTTAAAATCTATACCAGCTTGTGTAGTTGCGTCTGTATAGAATTTTCCAAGTCCGTCTGAGGTAACTTCTCCTTTAGTTATCCAGTTTTGGTGTTGCGGAGAATCGTAAAGTATCAACAAGTTTACTTTGCTGCCTATCTTTGCTACAATCAATTTAACCTCCTTAGCTAAATAGTAACCAACCTTTTGAGAAATCAGACGCAAATTCTTCAAACTGTTGTTGTGTGTTATTGCGGTTTCCGTAGTACTTGTGAAATAATTTGTGTAAAGGCTTTTGTATAACTTTAGGTGCGTGTCTGTTATGAATATTCTCAAATACCTTTACCAGCTCACTGTACTGCTCTTCAGAAAGTTCATTTCTGACTGCATTTTTTCTAAATCCGGTTGCCCTTAGTGCTGAGTCTCTACTAGCCGAGAAGGAGTACTCATGGTGAACTTCCAAAGGCACTCCCCTAACGCCAGTCAGAGAGCATGTAAAGTTACTTTCTTTCAAGGCTGTCAAGACCCACGGTATTATGTGTAACCTTAAACTCTTAGTAATAGTGGAAAGTCCTTTATAATTCCCATTCCCAGCACCTCTTTGGCGGTCAAAGGCACACAGTCTGCAACCTTTACCTCTTCGATAATTGTTTAAAGAAATTTTCATAACTTCCTGGGGGTGCTTAGGGCAAATATACAGCAGCTTGTCTTTTAGCGACGTGTAACTTTCACTCAAAAGAATGTAGCCTCTAGGGTCTTTAGCAAATTCTTCTTTGATGTCTTCAATCTTGGATAATTTAAAGTACCTTGTAGATTCCCAACCGCATAACATACAACCACGCCCTGAAGAAAAATTATCGTAGTTGGTCCGTTGTACTTTATCTGGATGCTTTTTACAGACATACTCTAAAGTCTCTTTACAGTTTACATACTCAGTGAATAGCGGAGTGAGCCCTCTTGCTAAGAATTCGGAGTGTACCTTTTCAAAGTTCCCTTCAAAACAATCTCTGCATCTATAGCCAGTAGTTTGGTTTTTAGTTACTTGGTTGTATCTGTACATAGGTCTTTTAATCACTTTGCCGCAAAAATCACACTGAACAGTCACTAGTTGGCTGGACCCCTGAGTAAGGTGTTCTACTCGTACTTTTAACGGACCTCTCAGCTTGGTGTATTTATACCCTAAATTAATGTAGTAGTCTTTAGTGCTAGAGTTCCAAATCACGTCAACCCACTCATCAACTATCACTTCTGTAAGTCCTCAGCGGTAACATTGAGGACAGCCATTATTTCTTTTTCAAGGTACCTATAATGTCCCCCCGGAGTCGGGAAGCGTCTTATGAGTCCTTTATTAAACCAGTCTTCTAAACTTACTCTCGAAATTTCAAATTTTTTCCATACGGTGCCTGACGAAATTAACATGGTATACTTCTCCTAAGATAGTTTTGTACTTCTCTATCTTATTATATACCAGGTCACCCAACTTTTTATTCCATCAATAATCGTTTTATAACGGTTATGCTTATTTTAATTCCCTTAGTAAGCCTCTTCCACAGATTTCTTATACTCCATCAAACCTTTAAGTCCTTCTTCCTTAGTCTCTCTCAAAGGTCTGTAGTACACCTCAAAATTATATATGTCATAGCTGCCATAAAAATCATCCACCACAACTGGGTAGGCTACAAACATGTCTTCAGGCGCTATTTCTCCGTTAGGTGAGACTCCCACCATATTACGTAATTCTTCAATAGCCTCTACCGCCAATTTTTCTGAACTAAATATACCCTCAAAGAGCCAACTCCCGCCCGGCATACTAGTCCCTACTCCGTAATAATTCTCTGACATAATTTTCTCCTTTTATCCTTTAAGTAACTTCCTCACCAGTAATTCTAGTCCATCTTTTAAGGTCTTCTTTCTTGTATTCTCTGAGGGCTTGTAATGCAAAAAACCAAGCTGCTTTTTCTTGATTAACCCTAATTTTATTTATAGGTACCCCTTCATTTACAACCTGCCGAACATGTTCAAATTCATGTGCAACACCACGTAGAACAAACTTAAAGTCTCTTCTAGTAGCGACATGAACCTTAAACACGTTTCCGTACTGGTAAACCATTGCCTCCACTTTTGGCTGCAACTCCGGTTTGTTTATGTACATCACCTTTACCTGTGCCCCATACGCCGGATATTTTCGTCGCAGCCAAGCTAAGAACTTTTCCGCCTCTTGCCTCGTTTCTTGTTCCGTTAATGCCATTGATGCTCCTAGAAATTGGTAAATACCGATTTTGCTGCATCTTCATTCTGTACCTCCTTATAGTTTAATTCTCAGATACCTTAACTACTTAAATTTAGTTCTATTTTCCACAGCCTCTAAAATCTCTTCTCTAGTCAATTCGCCACAGTCCTGATAAACTAACTTTCCTTTCGCTAAAGAGTCTATCGGTTTTATTTTCAGGTGACCTGTATAAGCCTCAGTAACGTGTAACCAGTCGCTTAACATACTACCTATCCGTTTCTGCGCTTCCTGGCCAGCCTCGTCTTTATCTAAAAATAATATGACCTCACCGCAACCAGTAGCTAGTAAGAGCCTAAGTTTGGTTAACCCGAAGTTGTTTGTGCCGAAGAAACATAGCCCATCAAAGCCCTTATCCACTAAATTTATAGCGTCGAATATTCCTTCACAAAGAATTACATACTCAGGCTTATTCTCGCAAACCAAATCGTAAGGATACAGCCAAGTAGATTTTACTAGCGATCCTTTATTTCTCTGGTACTTAGGCTGCATCCCTTCCAGCAGCGCCCTAGCATCCACTCCAATTAATTCCCCACGCAGATAAATAGGAAACACTATCCGGTCACTGTAAAAACCTCTTGTACATTTTATAGCCCCAAGTTTTTGGTAGGTGTCTAAACTGATCCCCCTATACCCATCTTCGGCCCAAGGTTCTCCAGGTGGAATGAATATCTGCCTAGCTTCTGAAAGATCTTTAGTCTCTTCCAATTTCAGGCGATTTATCTTAGCCCTTAGAGCCATAGTCTGCAAGGATAAATCTTCTAGTTCCCCTCCAATAAGCCAGCGAGTCAATCCTGTTTCTGACATTGAGAATCCGCAGCTAAAACAGAAGGCTTGAAGTTTCTCCACATTGATGTTTAAACTAGGCTTGCTATCAAAACCTCCTTGATGATTTGCTGCGTTGAGACAGACTATAGCGTATTCATTGTCTCCTCGGTGAACATAGGGGATACCCCTGCTGTCTAAGATTTCTAGGACTTCCATAGTTATTACCTACCAGTCATAGGTAAAGCCCCTTTCAGGGAATTTGCTGAGGATTTCTTCTTTTACCTTGTTGATGTTTTCTCTAGTAAGATCTACGCTTTTCCATAAACTTCCTCGTTTATTAGGCTCTGTCGCAATTTTATCTCTCAGAGTGTCCACTATATCTAGATAATCCTTAGTAGCATATCTATCGCAGTATAGGTAGTCGTAAGGGCTGTCAATACCCATCTTATCTAAGATTCTAAGGCTTGGACCGTAATTATCAACCTCACTAATAATATCTTCTTCTACCGTCTGCTTATAAATCTCCCAACGCTCTGCCAGTGGTGTTTCAGTGTCAGTCAAAATAACCTTCAGTTCTTCTTGACACTTCTTAATCATATCACTTAGCACTTTAATGCCTTCTATAATTTCTTGGCTCATTTATAACCTCCTATTTAAATTATTTTTAAAACAACATGTCTTTTTTAAAGTCAAGCTCGCTAAAAGTTTTGCCATCAACTTCTTTATTCTTAGCTAACTCACTGTCAAACCGCTCACACTGCTTTAAAATCTCACAAGCCAAATTCCTTGCATCACTCACTGATAAGTAAGTACACCCAACCAACTTGTAATCATCTTGGTTGTAAACGTCAATACCAATTCCTTTGGTGCTTACTAGGTAGTCTACAGGTTTTATGAAAATTGTTGGCATAGTTGTTCTCCTCAATAATTTAGTTTTCTAGGGGCGGGGAGGTGGACATTCTGGCCTAAGTACTTTCTCCTGAAAGGGACAGCTACTGGAACAATTATCGAACAGTACACAGCAGCGGGCACCGAGGCCAAACAGACTTCGCTTTACATTTCTGTTTACACACCAAGTGCCTCTATCGTTTGATTTGCAGTTAATACTTACGCCCATTTTCAGTCCCCTCTCAACGCTGCAAGTTCTTTAGCTAACTGCGACACAGTATTTACCACACCATCATCTTCCATCTTGAAACAAATTGCCCCTAGCTTATCAAGGTCTATTTTGAATCTCGTCTTGAACTCAGCGGGTGTTAGGTGGGATGACAAAATAGTTGCCTTCTTGTTCACCCTCCTTTGGTCTATGAAGGTCAATAAAGAAGACTCTGTGAACCCTGATTCAGCTTTAACATAAACAGTTCCCAACATATACAGACAAGAGATATCTGCTTCGGCTAGGGAGGTCAATATCTTAGAGGCTTCAAAGGTCTTTAGCTCCTCCATGAACTGAGGCATAGAAGTCATCTTGCACTTTAAGCCTTTTGTGACACCTGACTTAATTATGTTAGACGCTGCTAGAAGAGAATTGTCCTCAAACCCACTGTGAAAATACAACAACCTACCTAATTTAGAAAGTGACTCTGGTGCTTCCAATATGCTGTGATAGACTTTAAGGTTAGTTCCACAAGTGCTTGGAAGTTCTGTTCTAAGTAAATATGCAGGAGGAACGCCGGAGATTTTCATCTTAACAGCCGCAATCATTTCTTCTTTACTACGTTCCATCTTAACTCCTTTCCAAATATAAGAGTCACATTGTTCAAGCAGCTTGTGAAGCACCAAAGGGACTTCGTTAAGATTCTTAGGATACCTTCTTATAATGCCTCTCAAGTATACTTTAGGCATGTGAAGGTACTTCTTGAATATTGCTGCGTCAAGGTCTGTGTACTCTTTACTTAAAGGTCTTATGTAGTTCTTTTTGTGATTGAACTTATTCAGGCTGCCCCCTTACGGTACTCCTTATTCCTAGCCAAAGCCATCTCAGCTTTCGTTCTACGTTTCCTTTTAGGTTTTACCGAAGCTGCTGGAACTGCCTCTTTGTCTTTAGCAGGTTTAGCAGTCTTTGGGTTAGTTTCTTTAGCTGGCTTAACTGTAGCTGTAGTTTCCTTTGGTTTCCTCTTAGATTCTTTTTTAGGTTGCCTAGATTTTGGTAGAACGTGCCCTGGAATACCATACTTATCAAGGTACTTCTGTTCGATAAGCAGCTTGGTAATCTTGTCATAGTTCTGTTCGTAAACCTTGCATACTTCTTTCACACTTTTTGTGCAGGTGTATATGCAGATTAGTGCATTAATTTGTGCGTTCAGTGGGCATCTTAGGATCATTTCTCTCCATCCTCCATTCTTAGAAATTTTGTAGAATAAACCTCAGAACCATACCAATGGCAAATGTCACAGAATACTGAGTGAGATACCCAATCTGAACCAAATTCTACGTCTGATGAATCTAGATGTGGGTTAGAACATTTTGGACATTTGCCTTCTTGGGAATTTTCATAGATCATTTTTTGGCTCCTTTACTTTGTACTAAGTGCTTCTGCGGCTAGTTTGATAATAACTGTACAAACCTCACAGTATTCGTAACGGTAATGCCCTCCATCGGTGTTAATCAAGTTAGCTTCCTCAATGGCTATCTTCCCCAACGCCTGTTTATATTTCTTATTAGTTTCGTTGAGCTGTTCATGTTCTTCTTGTTGTTTTTGGAGTGCTGTTTCTAACTCCTTGTAAGCAGTTTTGTAAAATTCTAGCTCCGCAAAAGCATCTGCACCGCACGTACAAAATTCAGGATCGTAGTAGTATCGGCAGTCGTCTTTGTGGTAGAGGGTTGATAGGTCTGGTTTGGTGAAGATTGGGGAATGGGTTTTGGGGATTTGTTTAGTCATTGTTTTAGGCATTGTTTTGGTCTCCTTAGAAGTTGAAATTAGCAAATCTAGAGTAGTTTAATTCTTTAAGTAGTTTGAAAGGCTGAAGTGTCGGCTGACTTGGTATTGTGATATAGTTCCTGTATGCTTTAAATTTAACTGACACGCAACCCATTTCGCCATAATCTTTGTCTCCGTCATCTTCATACAAAGCAATCATTCCGTCGCAATCGTTGATAATATTACTAGCAAAAGAAATTTTATCCTCCCCCTCTTTGTACTGCGCAGGGGCTATGATCCTAGTGCCAGTATTTCTAGCAAAACTTTTTAACTGCTTTGACATTTCCAAATGATATTCCCACGTGGATAATTTAGAGAATTCTGGTCCCGATGCCCTAGGGATGAGCATCGGATAATCTATGACAAATCGCTTGACTCCTTTGAGTGTAGCCAACAATCTCATCTTAGTAAACGTATCAGCCCAATCGCCTGCATCGTCGATAATGTAGACCCTATCATCCTTTGGCGCAAAATTCTGCCAAGCCTCTGCCCAAAACTCTGCATCGTTTAACTGACTAGTGTACTCGCAAAAGTCTTCTGCGTTTGGAGTAAGTCCTATCAGAAGATCCACCTCAGCTTTTCTTAGATTCAGTCTCTCAGTTTGACTTAGCAATCCACTTATTACAAGGCCGATATCTGTCGAGCTTTTGGCAGCCAGTATCCTAGACTTTACCTCGATTTTTGACATTTCAAATGACATGTAGCAAGAACTTCCACCGTACTTTTCATGTGCATGGGTCAGCATTCCTTGAGCTAATGTGCTTTTACCTCTCTTAGCTGCACCTAAGCAGTACCATAAACCACCCTTACAAATCCCACCTCTCTCATCTATAGAGTCGTAGCCAGTCGTCTCCCAATCTATACTCGTTGTCTTACCTGCCATATTCACTAAGTCAGAAGATTCAAGGGATTCTTGAGAGTCTTGATAAAACATGTCTTGGTACAATTCTTTCATAATATCTACTGCTGCGTTAGCATCTCTACTTTCCACAGACCCTACTAGTTTGCCAGCAGAGTCCAGTATCTGCCTGAACTGTCTTTGAGTCTTCAAGTTCTTAATTATGTCTTCCGTGCTTATGTCTGCCGCGTCCTTGTCCTTGATATCTTGAAGCAGCCCTAGGTAAAAGTTTTGCTTGTCAGTCTGTAATACCCTGTTTACTATCTCCGCTTTAAGATGGTCCCAGCTAGGCAGTCTTCCAGTGTCCATATACAGTATACTAGATATCTTCAAAATATTTGCTAGTTCAGCGTTAGAGTACAGATCAAAATGTAGTCTATTAAGTAGCTCTGGATCTCTAGAGTCTAGAAGTTTTTTGAGAGATAGTATTTCATACTGCACGTTAGCTATCTTTGACAATTTGTTTCTCCTTTAAGTGATAAGTTATTACCCATTTACGTATATAATAAGGTAAGGAAGAGTTGTGAGGGGTAAACATTGGTAGCCAGATCATATTTTATAAGGAGTAGTTATGAAACAAAAACGTAATTTCTATATTTATGTGTACCTCAATCCGCTGGTGGAAGGAAATTTTGTGTATCCAGATATAGGTCTAGTTACAGAGTATGAACCATTTTATGTCGGAAAGGGCAGTAAGATCAGAATGTACAATCATATTTCTGAGGCTAAGAATAAAAATAAGACAGCCAAGCACAAGCTAATACTGAAAATCATTGATAGTGGCTTCGATCTAAGAGATTATATAATTAAATTGAAAGACAATATGCCCGAAGATGAAGCTTACCTATTAGAGACTAAGGCAATAAAGAGTATCGGAAGGAAGATAATAGACAAAAGTAACCCACTTCTAAATGTACACCATGGAGGCGCTGGAGGGAAGCTGAAGCCTCACAAATACTCTCCTGAAGACGAACTTGAAATAGTTAAAGAATATCTAAATGGAGCCTCTACGGTTACTCTAGGTAAAAAATATAAAGTGTCTCACAAAACTGTGCGAAACATTTTAGACCGTGAGGGAATTCAGCCTCGATCAAACTCATTTTATAGTGCTATACCAGACGAAACAATAAATTACATTAAAACTTTACACGATGGCGGTATGTCTAGAAAAGAAATATCAACCCATACTAAAGTAAACCAATCCAGAGTCAGCAGTATTCTGAAAGGAGCTAAAAGACTTAGAGCTTGTGATAAACGCCTTGAGCACAATAAAGAAAATATCATAAAAGATTACGAAAATCGTATGTCAGTTGAAGCTATCGTACGAAAGTACAAAGTGCCTAAAGCAGCTACAGCAAAACTTCTAAGGTCACGTGGAATTATTCGCGATCACAATTGGGACGAGCAGTTACTAAGTCAAATTCGAACAAAATATACCGAAGGACTTACCGCAGGAGCTATTGGCGACTTATTGCGACTAAATGCTAAAAGGGTTCGTAACTACCTATATGACGTATATGGCAGACCTGAGTGCACACCAAAACCCAAGAAAGAACCTAAGCCAAAATTAATAGACTTATACGGCGATGAAATTGTTAAATTATACCTAGAAGGGGCCAATGCAGAGAGCATAGCTGCTAAGTTTGGTATATCATCCTCCTCTGTGCATGTAATTTTAGCCAAAAAGAACACACCTATGCGCCCGCTTATGTGTAAATTTGCACTAACTAAGGAACAAGAAGCCGTTGCTGTGACGAGGTACTTGGCAGGAGAATCGGCTTTATCTATCTCCAAGGATTTCAATGTCGGAGGGGGTGTTGTCGTAGATGCAGTCAGACGTAATGGGCATGTAGTAAGAAACCGACAAAACAACACAACCAATAATCCACTATAGCACACCAAACCCAATTCTGTCAAGAGAATTATACAAATCACTAAATATAATTCTCTTGACAGTCCTTATTCCTTAAATTTTAGGTAGTTACCAAAATCAGAACATTAAAATAAAATAATCATTTCATTGAAGAAAAAGCTTGACAAAAAGCCATTTCTGTGGTATAATAAGGTCGTCCGTTTCGGACGAGATATATAATATAGACTATAAGGTTTACCTAACAACTGCCTTAGTCCCTACCCACTCCCTAACACAACCCCTACCCACCATCCACACCATACTCCCTAATCCCAGTAGTAAGACTAGGATGAATCTCCCTCAGTTCTTCCATACGCCTCTCCATATTTATCCTATCCTGATGGTACCCCAGACAACCAAGCTTGCCTTCCCTAATTTGCTTTATCAACATCTTCAGGGTATTTCTAACATGATCTTCGGTCATCTCATCAACATCTAGAACTTCACCGCTATTAGTTATCCAAATCTCTTTTTTAGAATTCATTTTACCCTCCTTTAGTCAATCCACCGGCTGTAGCTCCAAAATCCAAACTCGGGATAGAATTTCTCATCTCCAAGAAGCCTGCACGTACCGTAATAATGTATCTCCTCCACTTTGTAAAACCATAGCCAACGAGTTTCTCCGCTTATTGTTACAGGATACCAAGTAAAAATATATCTTTGTCTAGTCGAGTATTCCTTAGGATAAATCTTCTCTTTCTTTTTCCATTTCATTTTGTCCTCCTCTACTTCCATAAGTAAATATTCCTATCATTTTCATAGTCGTACCAAGTTAGTAACGTTCCTTTAGTAAAATCTACCCTAGACAGCAGAGGACTTCCAACTATAGGAATACCTGCTGCACTGAGTTCTCCAGCAATATAGCACGAGAAGGCGTCGGTATCATTAGTCTGTGCCCATTTAGGAATGTCAGATAAGTCTACTTCTACACGTATCATAACCCTCCCCTATTCCGAATAGTATTTCAGCTCGCTCAGAGGTATCCAACATTTCTTACGTTCATCCCAATACCCATAAAAATGTAATGAACCGTCCTCTGTATATGAGCCTTCAAGATAATTTGAATTGTAGCTCTCTGGATATCTTAAAGAATCCAACAAAGTAAATTGTTTTCTGACCATTAGTACCCGACCTCCAACAGTTTTCTTACCGCAGGACCATCTTTAAAAGCAGGAAACATGAAATCCTCTGCTGCGCCAGTCTTGGTGTTAAAACAGCTAAACTCACTACAATCTACAGCGACATGCTTCCTCTCGTTTTCATCATCTCCGTAGTTAAAGATTTTCAAAGTTTCCGAATGAGAGTGTCCAAAGATTTGATTCTTGGTGCAATCATATTTTTCTCTTCTGTAATCAGCCCATAGAGGTCCGCCGTACTTATGGTAACCTCCTCTCACAACAGAGATATTAAACACATCCGACAAAGGACTATCTACCCAAATTTCCTCGTTATAGACAATCTTATCTATCTCAGTGTTTATATACTCGCTTAAAGATTCTAGGTCAGAGAACCTACTACCAATCTCTTCCACAACTCCTGCATGTGTTATCAGGTAGCCATCTCTTACAAACGACCCTCTGTATTTATCCTTGCTGCCGTTTATCAGATGACCGAAAATTGGGTTAGTACGATGACCTGAGCACATCAGTTGTCCAGGACAGTTTTTTAGGTAAACCGTATCATGGTTCGACCATGTTGCTAATGCATCTGATTTTTGAAACAACTGAAAGGTCTCTATAATACCTGTGTCGGACGCTATGTAGGAGTCCATTAGGTCTCCTGTTAGAATGTGTTCCTCTTCAGGTTTGTATCTCAGGAATGCTTTTAAGCGGTTGAGGTTACCATGGCTGTCGCCCGAAACTAATGCCATATTATTTTCTCCTTTTTAGGTAATTACCAATTTCATGTTAAAGGCACCTTACCACAGTACCCATATTTTAGTACCACAGTTTTCTCTCCATAGCCCTTCTCTAGTGTCTCCTCAGAATGCCACCGCCAAGCCATGCAGTCAGATCCTTTGCAATACCGATTTACAAGATCAGACCTACCCATGAGTTGAGGGCACCGTTTCGTAGCTGCCTCTTCTTCAGTCACAATATTTCTCATAATAAAACTCCTCCATATTATCCTCCACAACCACCTCTAAAACGAACGAGGATTGCTTGTAGAGGGACTTTTTAACTCCCCCATACCCTAGCCTACCCTTCTTCGTAGTTAAGGCTCCTATAGAACTTTTTACGGTTTCTTACGAAGATTTCTGCCAAGTAACCTACATCAGCAAAATCATAAACTATGGGCTTTGGTTTCCCTTCAACCTTCCGAACTACTCGCCCAGTTAATTGTTGAGTGTCTTTAAGATTGTTGTTGGGTCTTACCAAAACCATGCAATCCGCTGTATCTATATCTGTTCCCTTATTAAATTTCATGGAAGCAAAAATGAAGTCTAACTCTCCAGAATTCATTTTAGTTTTGACTTCCAAGTCCCTCTTAGCAGTAGTACTTCCAGTGTACACGGTAGATCGTGCGCCAGATTTGACCATAATCTCATGTAGAAAGTTAGCCTGTTTTACTGTGATGCAGCAAACTATAGTTCTACGTTTCTCTTCTAGGCATTGTTTTAGTATACTAAATATAACAGCGTTTCTTTTGGCATCTGCTGCAAGTGCTGGAAGAACGTAGGAAGCATAGTCCATAGGTTCTTCTGAAGACCAAATGACTCCTGTGTCTATCCAACGTATCTCTGGAGTTAAGGCATATTGATCTACCATCTTAACAGACACCGGAGCAAGCCAGTCCTCAAGAATCCCTAAAGGTAGGTTTTTGTTGAAGAAAGTGGCCGTACATGCTACACGGTATTGCGTATCTAGTCTGGATAAAACTTGTTTGAAGGTAGTAGCCTTTACAACATGGCACTCATCTAAAATTAGACAGCCGAATTCTTTCCTAATCCTAGAAAGTAACTCAGGGTTCCTGTGTAGCATCTGAAACGTTGTTATGCATACGTCTGAGAATACAATGTCCGTTGATTTTAGTTGCTGAATTTTTTTGCCGTAGATAAGATCAAAAGCAATCGCCCAATTTTGGAATAAGTTCGACTGATCTAAAATTCCTAGGATCTTCTTATTTAAGCGACCAGCCGCGTGAGATACCACTATAGTTTTTCCAGTTCCACAGCCTGCACTTAAAGTTGCTGATTTATTATCTCTTGTGTCGTCGAAAAGTTGTCTGGCAGGTTCAACTTGATAATCCCTTAAAGTGAATTCTGGATTTAGTATGAAAGGCGAGGATATAGTCTGCCCATGGCTCCTGTTATCCACTACCGTTTCATTTAACAGACTAGCAACTACCTCTAATTTTGGAAGACAAGGGGGAAAATATGCTACTCCATCTTTGTAAGAGTAGTTGTGAAAAGATTCTCCATTTCTGGAAGTGTACGCAAATAGGTTTAAAATCAGGGCTTTTACATTTTCATCTTCAGGTAGTTGGACGCGAGCGACATGCCTAACCTCTATCAAAATGGAACCTCCTCTTTCTTAAGAAAATAGGAGTAGATTGCATTAGCCAGCATCTCAGCGTCTATGTAGGATTCGTCAATAGGATAGTAAAGCGGGCCTAAAATACCATCCCCCTCGTCGCCTATATAATCCCTTTTCAAATAACCCCACCAAGAACTGTTCTGTGCCCATTTAAATAGTTTGTAAAAATACTCTCCTTCGGTCCACATACCCTGACCAGTAAATACGTAGTTATCTGTGCAGTGTTTGTATTGGATTCCCATTTTAGTTACTAAGTATTTTTCTCTGGTAGATTGCATTTTCATGGTGTTTTCCTATTGACAGAAGCCGCTTTTAGAATTCTCACATTGCAATCAAAGGAAAAGTCGCAAAGTCCTTTAGGCCACTGAGTCAGTTTACCGTATTTATCTATCTTACTAACGAACTTGTGCTCATGCCAAATCTTTATTTTATCAGCCGGAAGTTCACCTTCGGCCACCATGGCCCTAGCTGCATCAACAACACATTCTGAAGAAGTGTGAATGTGCCAATCTGGGTATTCTGCATATTTCTTTCTTAGGTAATCTTTAGCACTAAGATCCCCAACAGCTTCTCCATCTTTGCAGTAGTCAATTATCATTTTTAGGTACCTCCTTATTTGTAAAATTCATTGTAAGATTCCACCAGTTTTTTAATCCAAGGCCAGTCTTCTACTTCTATTGTAGTGGTTGGATTCCACGGATTGATTCGACAAGGTACCAAAAACCATTTATTATTTTTATTACTAGGCAGGCTTAACCTCGCTTTTCTGAACTCGTTGTCAGGATGACTTACAAGACTAAAGTTGCCAATATTGAAGGAGCTACTGTCAAACATATAACTACCAACCGGCCTACTATTTCCAAAATTACTTCCAAAATGAGTTTGAGAAATCCACGTGAGAGTTGCTGTCTTTTTATCTAGATTTAATTGTGCTTTTATTTTTAGGTGTCTGCTCATTGGTTAGTCTCCTCCTGCTTTAATATTTAGCAAAGGCTTAATAAAATCAACAACTTCCACAGTCCTACCAACTTGAGCATCAAGCACATAGTTAACATCTTTATAGGCATTTGGAGCCTCATCTAAAATGCTTCTGTCGGTGGAGCATACAATACCTTCCATCTGAGTTACGAATTCATCGTAGTCTAGAGATTTCTTAGCTACGTTCCTTCCCATAAGCCTACCGCAACCGTGACTAGCTGATGACAAAAATTCGGTATTACCTAAACCCCTAGTAATATAAACTCCGTCTCGCATGTTAGCCGGAATAATACCAAGTTGATCTAAATCAGCAGGAGTAGCTCCCTTACGGTGCAAAACACCTTCAGAAGTAACTACAGCATGATTATGGTTCTCGTTTATAACGTCCTTCAAGACTACCGTTATATTTTTATTATTAATCCCAATTGCTTCTAAAACCTTCCGCATCATTTGCATTCTGTTTTCCAAAGCCCAGTCAAGTGCGTAGTTCATGTCTCTCAGGTAAGACTGACCTAGTTCCGAAGAAAGTTCAAACATACGACCCATCTTCATATAAGCCCCGCCGATAGTATGTCCCACATTCCTAGAGCCAGAATGGATAGTTACCGCCAGTTTACCTTTCCTATTGCTTCCAATTTCTATGAAGTGGTTTCCACCGCCTAGTGTACCAAGCTGAAAGTCAACCTTCTCTGCTATTCTGTCAGTGGTCTGTTTATCAAGAATCGCAGACTTAAACTTAGGAAGATAGTCTTTAGAATGATAATGTGAAGAAAACCCTGTCGGAATAGTCTTGTGGATAGTCTTATAAATGTGTTGTAAATCATCTTTTGAGTAGTCTTCTGCGTTTTCTTCAGTAGCTATATGGCATACGCCGCATCCCAAATCATAGCCCACGAAGCTAGCTGAGATAAATCCGTCTAGCAAAGCCACTCCACCAATAGGCATATCATAGCCTTGGTGGGCATCTGGCATCAATGCAAGTTTCTTTAAACAGTCAAGTTTCAGGATGTTGTAAATTTGTTGTTTAGCTCCTTCTTCTAAATCTTCAAGTGGAATAAGTGAGGCAAATTTATCTAAAATCGACATAGTAGTTTCTCCTCTAAGGTTGATCTGCTCCCCATTCGTTGTAAGCCTTCACAGTTTCTTTCAAAACTGCCCAAGCCTCTAGTGTTATAGGTTCCACAACATCGCCTTTGTGGTGTGATTGCCCATTAACAAATAGCCAGTGGTAGTACTTTGCGTCAGGTCCGGCGTATGAATTTTTGCCGCTGTATAAAGGCTCTTCTCCGTCGCTGTGCAAAATCCCTTCTCCATGAATAAAGGCAGAGCCAGCCATTTTATCTGTAACATTACCGAACTCTCTAAAGAAATGCGTCTGTTCCAGAATGGTTACTTTAACTTTATCCTTAGCTTCTTTTACAAGTTCCCCTCTAATTTTTAAATGTTTCATTGGATAACTCCCCATTCGTTGTAGGCTTCAATAGCTGCTTTCAAGGCTGGCCATTCAGCAATCGGCACTGTGTTTTCTACTTTAGTTTGTTTGAATATTGAGGAACTATCTCCTAAGCAAATCCAAGTGGTAATTTTGTTTACTTCGTTTGAGTACTTGTTTTTGTGAAAATAGATTGGGGTTCTATTGTAAGTGATATGGCTATAAATCGCCACACCATTATGTTTAAACACACAATTATTTTTTGGATCAATCTTAAAAGCATCTTCTATCCTACCGAAATCAGTACCAAAATGCGACTGCTCTAATAAAGTTACTTCTACGTCTTTTGTGGCAGGTCTGTACTCTGCCCGTATTTTAAGGTGCTTCATTGTACCCCCTCCTTAAGATTTAGGTAATTACCTATTTTGCTACCAATCAGCCCCACGAAACTTCCATTTTTTCAGGACGCTCTCTAACGAACACAGGGAGTCTCAAACTATTATCTGCCGTGCGTTCCTGAAAAATTACTTCAACAATTCCCCCAACAAGTTCTCCTCGTTTATGCCTGAACCACATGTTTAACCTAAGATCGTCGTCAATTCCAGTTCCCACCTCACTAACCAAATCTGCATCGTCACTGACTACCAAAGTGCCCAAAGACATTTCATACTTAGAACCTTTAGTACCTTCTACTGCTCCTATGATTCTCAGGTCACTTGTAAAAAAGTCTTTTAATTTCAACACAGTAGGCGACCTTTTAAACTCATAAACAGCATCAAGATCTTTCAGCATCGTGCCTTCTTCGTCTCGGTCAATCATTTCTTTGTGATATTCGACAGCCCCTTCCTTAGATTCTACAGGTCTACTTGAAATCCGCTTTATGTTAGAAAGTTCAGAAGTCGCCTCAAACATACCCGCCAGTTCAGTTTTACGGTACCTTAGAGGCTTGCAAGTTCCTTCTTTCCCTTGGCTCAGAAAGTAGTCGTAACTAACAACATCCCAAACTACGTAGGTAAGGCACCTTTTCATTTCCTCTTCAGTGTATGAACCTTTGCTTGAACGGACCATGCTACTTGATTGAGGAAATACCCATTTAGTTCCTGCTTCAAAGTTCTTTTTAGCAACCTTACAGTTTGGATTGTAAGTAGTCGCTACAATTTCACCGTCTAAAACTATAGCACGACCTTGAGCTAACTTCAAAACTTCGCTGGCCAGGAAATCTAAAGACTCAAATTCAAACCCTTCACGGCTACTAAATATAACTTTTTCACCATCACACAGAGCAACGCACCTAAGAGCGTCTAGCTTAACTTCCTGAATCCAAGAGTTAGGGTAAGTAATTGTGTCCCACCTAGTTTCCCCAGATTTAGGCTCAGTCATCGGAAGTGCTAATTGAACCTTAAAAGTAGGCACAAGGTCAGGAAAAGCTTTGTTGATGGTTGACTCAGAAATCCCTATCTTAAGGTCTTTACTAATTATTTTACAAACCCAATTAGCACCATCTTCCGTACACTTAGCTAGCAATCTTTTAATCATAGCTTTAGCGTCATTTGTCCCGACCGTGTGTGTAGCTAGTAGGTCAAGTAGTCGGAACAGTTCATCAGAAATATCTGGCTGGACAGTGTTATATTTATCTGGAAAATCAATCTGTTTAACTCTGTACGTGAGAAGCGGAGAGTAACAGTACAGAAGCATCTTTCTAAGAGTCTCTGAATCATTACAATACAAGATGGCCTCTTTTTCTTTTTTGGAGGTAGTATTTTGAATATCTTTAAGCACTTGAAATTCTTTCATTTAGTCTCCTTTAATTTTTAGAATGGGATATCGCTATCAGAGATATCTTCTGGTTCTCCTTTCCATGTCTTTTTAAATGCTACTGAGGCTGCTGCTAAAGAATCTTGAATTTTAGATGCCCACATCCTAACCATTAAGAGTTTGCCGGTAGTATACCTAATTATAGGGCTGCTGCTAAATTGCTTATTCATATACTCTAACTGCTCATTATAATTTAGTCCTTTAGGAATCGGGAATGTTGTCATAATTTTCTGTCTAGGCAACTCTCTTGGACCTTCTGGAGAGTGACATATAGTGGCTCTATTATCTAAAAAGAAAGTAATATTCCATTCTCCATTAATAACCCAAGCATCTATTTGCTTACCTTGTATACTTTCAATACTGCATGTTAAGCCTATCAAAGTTCCGTCTCCAGCCCCTATAATGTCACCGACTTTCATAGACTCCTCCTTAATCTGTAATAAGTTCACTGTAAGGCAATTTAGCAATTACCTCGCCACATAACTCTCTAAATTCTCTTTGCTTATGGTTCTTACGGGCATGATAAATTGCTCTCAGTACCTGATAGTTACCTGTCCAAGTACTTAGAAAATTATAACTAGCAGGTAGGTCAAGAACTATCTGCCTCCAAAGATTCTTATCCTTAGTTTCCTGCCAAACTGTTATACGGGTATTTATTTCCTTTAGAAAAGATTCTCTGTAAGGAGTCAATTCTACAATACCTTCTTCATTGTCCCAACTAAAATCCTCAGCAGTTAAAAGTCTGGAGCCGAGACGGTGCATACGGCTGGTGCTGTTTCTTACTGTGCTTACCTTGTATGTGTCAAGTTCACTCCAAAGACTCATAGAGGTAGTGATATCCATGCTTACAAAAATCTGCCTCATGAATTTACTATGATCCGTTCCAGCAGCTACTAGTTTCTTTGCCAGAGCTAAATCTTTCGGTCCTCCATTGTCCGACTTATCCCAACTTTCCAAAGGATTTCTCATGCCCCTGAAAGCACCTTCAATATTAAACACTCCGATGTTTTCTACTTTTAACATTCAGCAAGTCCCTCCTCGTCTTCTCCGATGCTAGCCCCACCACAAGCGTACTCTAAGGTCTCGTCCATGTTTCCCCTGACCCAATTTCTAAAATGTTTTGCCAGCATCTCTCCATAACTATGCGAAAGTATTGCTTTGGCTACTATGTCATTTGTAAACGATTTCATGGCTTTAGGAAGATCTTCAAGAAGTTGGTCGAAGTTGAAATTCATGTAATCATTTTTGTAGCCTTCCTGCTTTACCAACTCAATGTATTCAACAACAGAAAAGCTAGGCGGTGCTTCAATAGTTACAGTCACCCTTTCTGCCCCATTTTCTTTACTCATTGTTACCTCCTTGAGAAGTTTTAGTACTCTGTATCTCTCTCATGGAGTTTACCATAAGGTCGCGGATAACTGTACTTCTGTTCACTTGCTTGGGGTTTATAGCTCTATTTTCTGCAATAATTACAAGAGTGTCTAGCAGAGCTATTTCATCTTTTGTTAGACTCAGGCTGATAAGTTTTTTAGTCGCCATTAAGGTCATCCAAAAAATAGGCAGAAGTAATGTAGCCCCTTAAATCAGTGTTAAAGGTACGCCTTGTAGCTTGCCACCGTGGACTTGGCGGCGCTTCTACTACTGAGTCACTATAAATAAATTCAGTGTCCAGTGTGGAAGTATATTGAGCAAGGCACTTCTCAAAAGACTCTTTGGTTATTCTGCCCCAGTCAGATTCTTTATCAGCCTTACTTTTAACAGTCGCTTTAACTACTGGTTCTACCTTACTCTCTTTCTTCACCTCTTTATTACCAGAATAAAATTCATTATAAGCCAAAACAGCAGCTTTTATTTTAGGCCACATGTTTGTAGGTACTCTCACTTTATCTTTATCTCTTTGTTCTTGATGACCCCGTACATACAACCGGAAGGCTACCCCTGAATGTCCACCCCGGCCAAATCCGTGGTTAACCCACTGAGGTTCTCCATAAGACACTAGCATAATCTCTCCATGAGCAAAAGAACCGGCTCCACTAAAAGTAACCCCAAAATCTAACCTCCTATGTGTCTGCTCAACTACCTCCACAAAACAGAAATTTTTATCTATCTTATCCAATTCAGCACGTAGTTTTAAATGTTTCATTGAGATTTCCCCCATTCGTTGTAGGTTAGAACAGCTTCTTTAACTTCTTTCCAGTACTCTATGGGTATTAGGATAGAGCCGCCTATTGGGTTTCCTAGAGTTACCCATACATAATATGTGCCTGCAGGAGCTACATAAAAACTTGGAAGTGCTGTTTTAGTGGCCCTAAGTCTGATTCTTCCAGTTACAAATACATAACCACCAAGCCTGCCATCAGAGTTCCCACCAAACTCATAACCATCATGACTATTTTCTAGCACTGTCATACGAACGAATTTGTTATCTGGGTAGACCAACTCTCCACGAACTTTAAGATATTTTTTCATACTAACCCAGCCTTGTAGGCAACAAAGTCATCGAACAAACTACCCACACTACGATTTCCAATAGCGGGAGCCACATACTTTTTGTACACACTACTCTTGTGCATTTCTTGTCTAAGCGAATCAGGCATTTGCAAGTACCTCAGTCTGATGCTTCTCTTAACCGCATTCCTGAAATCGTGTGTGTCATTAAGTTTATTAGAGGTTAACATCCACTTGTGAAAGATAACTTCAGGGTCTTTGATATACACATTTGCCTGAACAAACCCTCCAGGATATGCAACATACTCTCTATCCATAAGAGGGTCAGAGTCCTTATGATAATCTAGTGAGTGGACAAACCGGCATTGTTTATTTTCTCTGTTATATATTACTACGTTATATAGAAATCCCGCAGGAACCTTTTTCTTGTACACGTCGAGTAATTCTTTTGGTACCACTGATTTCTCATCATACCAGTGAACCATGTGCTGATGCTCGTCAATCATTCGGCCAGTATTTTTAGTAGCTGCCCATTCATCCATTAAACCTTTATAAATCGCTGCAAATTCAATACACCGCATGGCTTCCCACTTGTAAGGCAACGCGGAAGATCTACCTTCCCTAATTGCCTGAGTGTACGCAGCGGTGTATTTAGTAGCCGCCTCTTCGTACAGTAACTCTATTTCGTCTCTCATTCCTTCAATGTACCAATACCTTGCCGGATCTTTTTGAAATAATTCTTTAGATGAATTTTCCCTGTGCTTAGGCTCTAAATTGGTATTACCTAAATCCACACTCTCAATCACCTCACCTCCCTGCTTGCTATTCTCATCCATATTATTTCTCCTTTTGGTTTCTCAGGTGGTTTGTTTGTACAATTCTTCGCTCAATTCCAACATCACAGTCACTAAAGGGATTTCTGAGGGGTACCTATTACAGAGAAGTTCTTTCAGCCCCAATTTTTTAGCACCACCAAGTCCTATTGAAGTCTTCCTAGTATTATAAGCATCTATGAAGTCTGCGATGGAAACTATGGTGGCAATGTCTAAAATCTTTTTAAGGTCTGCGAAAGATAATTCTTTAGGGATATCCTCCAAAGTAATTCCATAGCCGTCCACCACAGACATTTCATGGTGTAAACCAGAGCATAGTCCGGTGAAGGGCATCCTCTCTTTTAGATCAAGGTAGCCTCTTATAGCGTGTTCTTTGATTAGCAAGTACTCTTCTAAGGTTATCTCCCTGCCGTCAAACAGTTCAGGAGGCAAGGTAGCTTTCCCGTCATCGTGAAAAATACCCGCAAGATAAGCTGCTCTCTCGTCTTTGCCAGTAGCTCTTGCAGATAGTCTGGCCAATCTACCTACCCTATCTGCATGTTGTTTCACAGATTCAGGTAGCTCTTTATGATGCCCCATAGGTACCTCCTCAAGTTAAATGAGTCAGCCCTTCTTCAAGCATAGGGGTTAAGTCTTCTAAGTGAACTAGAATCGGCTTAAGTTCTTTCGCCCCCTCACATGAAGGATAAGTCCAGCCTAAAGATTCAAGCCTATTCCCACAGCTATCCCTTAGACTAGAATTAGAAATTAGTTTAGCAGCTCTAGCTCTAGCAGCAGCTTCTGTGGGTTGGTTTATAATGGCTGTTACCGAACCCCTGCCAAGTGACACGAAGGTAGCTTTGAAAGATCGTTTTAGAGGTTTCAGGTAGCTAGGGCTCTCATTTTGGTACCTATCAGTGTCAGGTAGGTATATTCTGATTCGGTGTTGGCCAGTGTCAGCAACAATTCCTAGCCTAGCATAGTAGGTATCTAGTACAAAATCTCCTCTCTTAAACTTAGGCATTTCCTACCCCCTCGTTATTCTCAGATTCTTTAGCAAACTGCTCAACAGCATTATTTTGAATTAGCAGCTTGGTCCCTTCGTCAGCCACAACAGCAACGTCTATTGCAGCAATCTGGTCATTTTCCATTTCCAAAAACGCAGTGAGAAGAATATGCATAGAATCTTCCGGAAACAGGTAGTTCTCTAAGAGGAACTCTATCTCTTCCTTGTACATGTATGCTGCAATGTCCTTAAGCATTTCGCCGCATTCGCAATCACTCCAGATATGCCCACAACTGATACAAAATCCACCCCTCGTAATAGCATCCAGAGCATTATCAACAGAAGTTTTTCCAGGCTTGCCTTGTGGAAATGAAGTAACTCCTTTGGTAGTCTTGTTAGTAGTTGTTTTAGGAGTTTCTGTTTTTGGTTTGTTGTGGTTAGTACTGACATAGTTTTTGTGGTTATAATGGTTGTACCAATCTTCATCCCACCCATAGCCCTTAACATCAGCATCTACTTTATAGAGTTTGTCAATAGGATCTTTAACCATTTGAAAAACTCTCTCAATGGTTAAGTACATCTCATCCACATGAAGTTTTTCACAAGCCGAATGCTGTGAGTAATATCCGATACTTACGTTTACAGCAGGAATTAAATATTCCTCCTGCAAGTCTGCTATATCAGAATATGACCCATGACCTTTATGGAATCCGAACGACTCAACATACGAAACTACTTCCGAAGGCAGTTTAGCACCGTAAGTAACCCATTCTGTAGCGTTGCAGCGGTCCATTTCTACAAAGAGTTTGGTCCTTCCTTTGTCATGTTCTTCAAAGATTTTAGATCTGCAAAAAGCCCCAACACCAATTCCCCCGCTCTCTTCCCCGTTAGTAAGAATGACACTTGGCAAAGGTAAGCCAGCTTCACTACAACGTCTGACTATCTCAAGGCACCCGAAGACTCCCGCTCTGTCATCGGCCCCCAGAACTCCGTTGAGGTTTGTGATAACATTTCTGTCTTGACAAAGAACCATCGAATCATCTTTCTTGCTACTCGCTAGAACTATGTTGGCTGTATTTTTTGTAGGCACTTTTTGCATGTATCTATCACGAACCGTATCAACGTGCGCTACGATAGTGATAGGACTTTCTCCGATGGCATATACAAAATCATCCTCCAAAACGTAAACCTTCGGATCAGACTTCGGGTCAGCTTCAAAGTAGTCTAGTAGGTAATCTGTACACGCTGGGAGCATTTCGTCAGTAGGCATTTCCAGCACTTCTTGAATTGTGTTTAATTTATAACCCATTCTATGTCCCCCTTTAGGTTCTTCCAAGTTTACTTACAGTGGCTGTCTAGTCCCCTAACAAAAGCAAAACTAGACAGCCTTGAAGAAGATTTAGCCGACTTCTTCTACATAGTCGTCCCAACCTTCAGGAAGATCAGCGTACTTAGGCTTAAACTTAAGTGTAACTTCTTTTCCTTCCCTACGAGCCTCACAAGCAGTACAGAGAGATTCCTTTCCAGTTACCTTTCTGTCAGACATAGGGTGAACTTCTCCGCAGGAAATGCAAGGGAAGGTGCTAAATTCGACGCAGACTTTGCACACCCGACCGACATACTTGTAATACTCAACGTCAGATTTAAGATGATAGTCGCCACAGATTGAGCAGAGCATGTACTTATCTTGGCACGAAAGGCAAGCATTTCCAACACCTTTCAGATTAGCCAGTTTGTCTTTTTTGCTAAAAGTTCCGCAGCAATCGCAGGTTGTGTAGTGGTTTTGTTTGCAGGGAGCACAAACAAACCTACCGTCGATAGTTTCCAAAGCACCCTTACGATGATAGTTTCCACACTGATTGCACTGACCAAACTCTAGGGTAAAGCACGTTGAACAGACAGTACCTTCTTCCCCACCAACGTTGTACATATTGTGAGTGATGTGCCTTTCTCCGCAGATCGGGCAGGTTGCTTTAACTTTGCCGTCATGTTCTGTGCAAACTCCCTTCTGAGTATAATCAGTGGTCTGGCCACACTCCAAGCACATTGCTGCAGAAAACTCTACGCTAGGAGAATTATACGAACCCATGTAGGAGATATCCAGATCATAGTTGTCAAGGTAGAGCGCACCACTACCAGAGCTGGCATACTTATCTTTAGGCTCCTCAAAATATACCTCGCCAATGCTACCGCCGCGTTTGATCTTCCACTTGTTTTCTACCCCTAGAGACTCCGCGATCTTCTCTTCTACAAACAGCCTCGCAGTGTCCCTTTCAAAATCGTAGTAAGCGCCATAAGACTTGGGCTGTATGATTGTATTATCCACGACAAACATCCAGCTCCTTCCCAGCTTATAAATTTCATGCTGCGCTGCGGTTGCCTTTTCGTCAGAAACGAAGGTTATCAAGGTCAGACCATCCCTAGCGTATGCCAAGTTACCGTTGAAGTGGCACCCGCTGAGGGAATGGCAAGAAGTAAAGGAGGCATGTTCCGACGCATAAATGAAATCAAGTATGTTGGTCGAAACCCAAAGTTGCCTTCCAGACTTTACTATATCGCCAAGTTTAGGAAGAAACTGCTCAGGTTTGCTGATACCGAGTTCAGGCATACAATACTTGAGCACTTCCTCTTGTCCTTTAAGTTGCTTGGCCAGTACCCTAGACAGTTTACTTTCCTGATTCTTGACTTTCACGGTATTTTCAATCAGAGAAACAGAACCCAAGTCAATCGGAGAACCTGCCTGAATTGCCTGATGAAGAACATGAGCAATTACCGAATAGGTCTGCGGATAATCTTTACGCACATCTGCCTCTTTCCTAGCAAGCGGGATAGACTTACGGAAAAGAGTGGATTCTGTAAGACCGAGAGTGGAGTCAAGGCTGCTCTTTGCATCACGCATCTGATCGTGCAGTTTCTCAAGCATTGTATCAGGAAGACCATGTTTTCTCAAAACCGTGCCAGTAGTTTTCAACAAATCTTTCATTTTGTTCCCTCCGTTGATTTAGGTAATTACCTATTTGGTTAGTTGTTGGTTTAAGGTTGGTTAAATTTACCTTCTAGTATTTTTCTAGCAAACAAGTGCGGGGCTACCCTATAAGACTGTGCCCGTAACAGACAGCCTATCCTCTCAAAAGGTCTAACCGGTCCGAAGGGTCTCCTCCGACAGCAATTAAAGGCTCAGTCCCACAGAACCATACTGGAACATCTTTCATTCCCAATATCCGCAGCCTCCGGGCAATGCATGAAACACAGAGTATGCCACAACCCTTACTACTACCTGTCGGGCGTATTTGATCCCATATCTGGTCCGGCACCACAGCTTCTATCCAAGCATCTCCGCCATACTGCAACCCACAATCGTGGCAAAACACTTTGTTGCTCATTTTTCCCTCCAAGGACTATCTAGGCACTACGATGTGGTTAGTAGCTAAACTGCTTTGATATAAGTTATAATAAGTGAGGAAGTGTCTGACTTACTTGACACTTTAACAATTTCTGAGATATGTCTACCGAGTACATCTGTCACGTCCCCTTTGATAAATTTGTTAAACCAGCAGACAGCTCCCTCTTCAGTGTCAGCATTGGTTCTAGCTACATGTCTCCCACAACCGAGTCCTGTTATTTCGGCCTCAAAGGTTGGGAGAGTTTCATACAGAGTGAAGTCTTCTATACTGTACTCGTCTGCGTGAATACTTCCGCAATATTTATACCTTATTTTAGCAACCCTATCTCCGTCTTCCTCAAAAATTCTTTCAACAATTCCCACTGAGATACTTTGGTAACTACTTTTAACAATATCCCCTTCTTGGATTTCTCTCATATTAACCCTCCTGCTTGTTGATGATTGATAGCAGTTTAGCCCTCTCTTTTATTGCACCAATTCCCTTTCCAAGTCTACTGTCAAGAATATCTAGCTGCTCCTGTGGAGTCCTTTTAGACCTTTCAGCGGCCCTCTCTACGGCGGCTTCTCTCTTTACAGTTACCCGTGCGTCAAAATTCTGTCGTTTCATAAAGAATCCTCCTTTAGTTTGTATGACTCAGTTTGGAGCCAGATTGTTAATTTTAGTTACTTATACCTCTCATTGTAGGCAAGCACAGCAGCTTTAAAATCGTAGTAAGATTGCAGAGTTGGGAATGTTATGGGGTATAAGTCTCTTGCTGGGTTGTCTCCCCGCAAGGCCACCCAGTCACGGCCATCTAAAAACTCTGGGTAAGACCAGCTTCCCAATATTGTGTTCTCATGCTCAAAACTCTGACCACCTGAGTATAGAGCACTCCCATCCTCTGGTAAAGCAAAGTCACGGCCCCTGTGGGTTTGCTCAAGGACCATGACTTTAACCCGACTCCTACAACTCAACAATTCAGCTCTATACTTTATGTGCCTATGCTCTCGCGGGGGCACTTTTTGATTAACCTACGATGAACGTGCAGGAAGAGAAAGTAACAGCACGGCGAGCAAGTTCAGCCTGCCTTGCGAGTTCTGCCTGACGAGCTGCTTCGATAAGTGCCTGACGAGCTGCTTCGGCTTCTGCTGCGCGTTTAGTCCTGACTCGCTGGTTAATGCTAGCTACGGAGTAGTACTCGTTATACTCCTTAATAGCATCGACAACTTTACCAAGACGTTTCACCGGAATAGCAAGCGAAGTGTAATTTTTAGAAGTATCCGTGCCACGAAGCCAGATGGTGTTTACCTCGTCAGCATCCCTAGCGACTCGGCGGTTACTTCCGAGAGTAATACCGTTAGTAGCTGTGAAGGTTTTGCCGTCATCAGAGTTACCGAAAGCAGTGTTGATGTGGGTCTGGCCGGTGATCTTGATGAGTCCCTTGGAAAAGCTCGGAAGAATCATTACTTTAGCGTTGATGTGTTTCATTTTGTATTCTCCTTATGGATGTTTGTATCAACCTCTTTTAGAAGTTGAGCGGGTTACCGTAAATAGTGACTGTGAAAATGAAGCTGCACATTACTTGAACATGCAGCTCCTAAAATTACTTACCCAACGTACTCGACACGGCCACTACGAAGTGCCGCAGCTTCACGCTTGGCTTGCACGCGGCGGTTAACGTTAGCTTGGGTATAGTACTCATTATACTCCTCAACAGCCTCGCAAAGTTTAACTGCCACGTCATTGGGGAGGGCAAGGCAAGTAGCATTTTGAGATGCAGAGCCAAGACCCTGAAGCCAAATCGTCTGAGTGTTCCTGAAGTCCTCATCTTTAGCGGGGAACAGGTTGCTAGCGATTGTAAGACCGTTGGCCGCTTTGAATTTACGCAGGTCGCCTTTCATGTTGCCGAACTTTTTGCCTACGTTGGTCTGGCTAACTACGCGGATAAGTGTCTGGCTGAATTCCGGGTTAGCTGCTACTTCGAGTTTAATGTGTTTCATTTTGTATTCTCCTTAGTCTTGTACAGCCTGTAGTTAGGCTGGGGGTGGAAGTTAGACTCAGATAAATTAATTGGTTAGTCTTCTGAGTCGCCTTTAAAATACTTGTTATAAGCTAGAACTGTAGCTTTGAACTTCTGGTACATTTCTAGTGGCATGTATATGGTTGTGTCGTCTCGGCTGGTTTCGCTGCCTCGTAGGTACGTGAACACAGAAGTCGTATCTGGATAAGCGATACTGCCTATGCCGTAGCCGAGATACCTAAACTCATCCTCACCTCCCACTCCAAAGTTATAGCTCCTATGACTCTGCTCTAAAATAGTAACAGCTACTGATTTCTTATCTGTGGTTAATTTAGCACGATACTTGATCCATTTCTTTTCACCTTCCCACCTCCTTTCTTTACTATCTGGCATCAGTTCCTCCTAAATAGGTAATTACCAATTTCTTAGCTCAGTAGAAATTAAAGGCGTCTGGGTTAACAACTCCACAACAACTTGGACAAACATCTAAACGGTTGGCTATTTCGTAACAGTTAGGGTCTGATTCTCTAAGTAATTTTCCAGATCCCTTGTCAAACTCATTGCAACAAACCCAGCAGTGCCCACTTTCTAGCCTTTCCCGTTCATTCAACCTTTCTACGAAGGGGTCTATGGCAGGATTTTCTAGGTCAAACGTAACCATATCGAAAGTAGTTTCAGGAGTAATTAATTTCATACGTGATCCCCAGTTGCTACTTCAACCATAGGCTCCTCTTCTTTAAAGAACTTTGGGGACGGTTCGAAGTCTTCAAATAAGGTTTTTCCATAAAGGCTTTTGTAGGTGGAAGCGAAAGAATTGTGTCTTATTGGTTCCTCTTTTTTAACCACAGGTTCTTCTCTGGATAAGATAGGCTTAGATGCTTTGTAAGCACCTGTATAAGTGCTATCCATGCCTCCAACATGCCTACCGTAAGCAGCCGGAAAAGCTGCCTTCATAGCCCCCGACGAAGAAACGGGAGGGGCAAAGAAGATAGGCTTGGGTTGAAACTCTACAGCAGCCTTCATGAGTTTGTCCCTTTCATCTTTATGTTCTATGTAGTACCGGCAAGCCTGTGCTATAGCGTCTTCCATACTTCCTCTGGCGTACAAGAGATTAAACCCAGCAGCCTCTATCATAAGACCCCACATGATTGAATCGAAGGCTCTCTTATTGACTGGTGCTACAAGGTCATAGCGGCAAATCCAGAGTTTACATTGTAGAGCCTTTACGCTACAACCCTCTTTACCTAAATACAAGCAACCGTCACAGCAGAAATTCCTACCCCCTTGCCTCCGGTGCCTCTCACAAACTCCATCGCAGACATTGCATGGGTTGAACCTGTCCATGAGTGCTACGGCTCGGTTATACAAGCTATCGTAGACGGGTATTAAAGCTTTTGCGTAATCAAATTCTCCAACTGGCATAATAAGTTCCTCCTCGGTTAAGGTTGAGTTGCTCCCCATTCATTGTATGCTTCTACTAACTTTTTGATTTTAGGCCACCGTGATTGTTGTATTATGAATTCTATTCCAGGCCCTGTTCCTAGCCATAAATTAGAACCCATTAGTGGCACAGTCATCGGGTGTGAACTTATAGCTCCTTCTGAACATCTGAAGTGTGACTTACCTGCACTATTCCCAAACTCGTAGTATCCATGTGTCTGCTCAACTACAGTAACAATTGCTTCTTTGGAGTTTGGAACGAGTCTGGCTCTTAGTTTTAAATGTTTCATTCATTATCACTCCTCTATAGGATTTTCAGCACCCCATTCGTTGTACGCTTCGATAGCCTTTTTTATCTTTGGCCATACTTTTATTGGGAGAGTTAAAGTAGGAGTATGGCCTATCTCGAAATAGTGCATGTTAATTCCAAATCCAGTATTCCACTTAAATCCAGTGTACCTAGATTTTTGCAACCAATCTAAAGATATCAAAAGCACATCTTCATGCCTAAATACTCCTGAATGGTGACTTGGGTGAGACATTCCTATCTTACTAAATTTACTAGGCTCCGCAACTTTCTCTAGTATAGTAACCTTAACTTCTTCATTACGTCTTACTAATTCAGCTCTAACCTTCAGGTGCCTTTTCATATCCTTAACCTCCTATTAGTTAGTCCACTCTGCTAATGAGTCGATGAGAATCCTAGCATCAGTTACGGAATTTGTTTTTCTTATACATTCATTATCAATTTTGAAAGTATCACAGAAAGCATTTCCGAAGGTCTTGAGCGGGTCACTGTCTTTAAGGTAATTGTTTTTGAAGTCTAAGAAATCGTTGTAGGATATTTTGTAGTTCATTTTATTGGCCTCTTTTATGTTAGTTTTCTGTTGTATACTCGGAGGAAGCTTTCTGCTTCAAGGGTTTCATTTTTAACCATAATTCCTGGGCCTACTATTTCGTAAAGAACCCAACCGTCTTTGTAGTCCTTTACCCTAGCCTTCACCATTTCATTAAGGTCCACGAAGGGGTTTGATTTCTCAGTTTCATTTTTATAAAATCCATAAGTAGCTCCTATTTCTATTTCAAGTATTAAATAAACTTTTTTACCAAATAACTTCTTAAAGAAATTTTTCATTTGTAGGCTCATTTATGTTTGAGTGATAATTTAAACAAGGGTGCTGAGTAGTTTAATAAATAACTCAGCACACTTATTTAGCTTACTACTTCTCATAGTCTTTTCGGTACTTTTCTACTAGTTTCTGGGCGTGCTGTTTTCTAGTGTAACCTGCCAATGGTACTGTTATGGGAAATAGCAAGATACAGAGAATCCAAAGAATTAAGTCACCTAACAAGCCAAATGCGTTAAGCCACTCCTTAAACGGTAGTAATTTGATCCCGAACATAGTTTTGAAAGCATCTTTACAATGCCACCAATAACTAGCTTCTGCTTGTTCTTTTATGGTCTTTTTATTGTGGGCCATTTTGGTCTCCTTAGTTTGTTTGGGTTACATTTTGCTAGGTAGACAGAGGAAATAATTAGACAAATTCCTCCTAAATAAAACTTCCAACCAGTTATTAAAGCCTCTCCTTCAGTCAGATGGAGTGACTGAACTCTAGCGTAGACTACCAGGATGATTGCTATAACTGCTAGAGGGTATGCTATTAGGGTCTTTGCCATTTTAGTCTCCTCACTGTCTTTTTTCTATAGTGGCTATACGCATAAATTCAGTGTACTTGAGTAGTTTGGCAGCAGCCTCTAAAGATTCCTTGAATTTCACAGCTTCTTCCTTAGACGTGAACACCTCAACTTCTGGTCTTAAGCAACCGGAAAAATCTCCATAACGTGATTTCCAACGAACCTCCCATGTCTGAACCACCTCTATGTCTCTGGTTTTATTGGTCAACGGAACAGACTTTTTTCTGAAGGAAAACATTAGTACCTCCTTTTAATCAAGTAAGAGTAAACTGCACAAACTACACACAAAATCATTCCTAAAACTACCGAGCCAATAATTAAGTAAGAAAACATTTTTAAGTCCTTATTGTAATTTAACTAAGTCATCTTCCGAAACCCAGCAATGCTCTTCTGAAGGTAGCTCTACCAAACACATACCACATACCGTTTCTTTAAGCAAGACCGGAGACTCTAGTGATTTCACGTACTTAACCACTGGCGTGGGTTTATGGACTCTCTTTACAGGTTCCTTTTTAATGTCTTTGAGCAAGTAAAGGACTAGGAATTCTGCTACGCTGCTCATCTCAACCTCCTCTCAGAAAGATATCGTTAACCGTGGCTTTGATTTCCTTTTTAAATTCCATTGGATTTCTACGCACCACGGCTATTGATTTAAGTAGCCTGAAGAAAATGACTATTAAATAATTTCTAAGCATATCTGATAGAGGTCTTGACTCTTCTAGCCTGATTTATGGCTGTTTCTCTAGCCTTCTGTATATTCCTTCTTGATGGCTCTTCTTGGTTTTGATTTTTATTGGTTGATTTGTTAGAGAACTTGGAGAATTCATTGTTTTCATAGGATTTAGTAGACATTTGTTTGGCTCCTTAGTTAGTGAATTCGTATGAGTTGTATGCTTCGATGCACTTTTTGATTGCTGGGTAGTCTTTTAAAGTAACTGTGAAAGTGACTGGTAGTTGGTACTGGGAATGAGCTACATAGAGTTTGTCTACTATGCCATTTTTCTTAAATTCTTTGCTAGTTAGACCTCCTATCATAAATTTAGGAATATTTTCTCTATGAGAAGCCATTCTGATTCTACCGTGACAGAAAGCGTGAGTCTCATTTATAAAACTTGTTTTATGTTCTGCGAAGTAGTAGAGGAAATGGGACTGTTCCAGAATGGTTACTTTGACTCTAGTTTTGTTATCAACTAGCTCCGCTCGGATCTTAATATGCTTCTTCATGGAGGCTCCTCTTATGGATTAAGATTAAATATACTTTCTGGTGATTTAGGTAATTACCAATTTAATCCTTTCAATAGTTTCTTTGGTCCCCAGAACTTCAATGATTTCTACTATTCCGGGTGCTGCAAGAGAGCCTGAGAGGGATAATCTAACCGGCGGCCCAAGTTCCTTTATCGTGCAGTTAGCTTGCTTACAGGTTTCTTCTATGGCTTCGTCTATTGAGTTGTTGTTGGTTAGGTTGTCTATGAATGACTGTAAAATTGCCTTTTGAAATCCTGTTAAACTGATGGACGAATAGGCTGGCCGTATGAAGTAGAATTTAGCCTTTTGAGCCATTTCTACAAGGGTGGCCGAGCGAGTTTGTAGCGTTTGGATTGCCTTACTTACTGAAGATACTTTATTAAATTCGGATATTTGTTCTTCGGTTATTTGTTCTTTAAGAAGGAATGGGGTTAATAGTGTTTGTAATCTTTCTGGTTCAATGGTTTTGATCCAGTGCTTGTTGATGTTAAGAAGCTTTTGAGGGTCGAAAACGCCATCGGATTTACTAAGATTTTTTAGGTCAAATAGCTCTACCATCTCCTTTACACTTAACAGTTCCCTATCCCCGAAACTTGCTCCTATTCTTGCGAGGGCGTTGAACATAGCTTCTGGCAAGTAACCTTTATCGCGGTAGTCCAATAGTGAGGCATCTCCGTTCCTCTTGGAAAGTTTCTGACCTTTTTCGTTTAATATAAAGGCGGCGTGGGCGTAGCTAGGTACTGGAAAACCGAGAGCCTCATACAATAAAATTTGTGCGGGAGCGTTACTAATTCCATCGCGGCCTCTTATAACCATAGTAACATTTTGCAAAGCATCGTCAATTACGTTAGATAGAAGGTACCCTACTGTGCCATCACTTCTTTGAACAATAAAATCTCCAATTTCTGCCTTCCTCACATTCACCCTTTTGTACACAGCATCCCGAAAAGTCACAGCGCCGTAGGTATCCACCTTCAGCCTCACCGTAAAAGGCTTGCCCGGCTGCTCACCAAGCCCTAAGCAAGTTCTGTCGTAAATAGGCTTCTCTTTTGCCGCTAGTTTCCTCTCCCGATCCGCTTCTAACTTCTCAGCCGAACAGTAACACCGGTATGCTTTACCTTCGGCTAACAACTGATCCACGTATTTTGCATATATATCTCCACGCTCAGATTGTTTTATGATTGGCACGTCAGATACTATCCCAAGCCACGCAAGTCCTTCTATAATATCGTCAGCGAATTCTTGCTTAGAGCGTACTGGATCACTGTCCTCTAGCCTGGTTAAATACCCCATACCTTGCTGTCTTGCATGTAGAAAGTTGTAAATCGCCGTTCTAGAAGTACCTAACGTAGGTCGTCCAGTAGGGCTGGGCGCAGTTCTTACGAATCCTTTCTCCATCTCTCGTCTCCTTTTAGTTGATTTAGGTAATTACCATTTTCAGGTAATAAATTTAATGAGTATTATGTATATAATAAGGTGAACGTAATTACAATAGGTTGCGTTCGACTATTTCTACTGTAAGGAACATGCAAATGGGTAAAAGAAAAACAACAGAAGAGTTTATATCGGATGCCGCGGCACTATATGGAGACACTTACGACTACTCTAAGGTAGTCTACACTCAAAACAAGGTCAAAGTACCTATTATCTGCCGAATTCATGGAGAGTTCTCTCAGTCGCCTAACGCGCATCTTCGCGGTGCTGGCTGTCCGTCTTGTGCAAACACAGCCAAAACAATACCTTTAGAGGAGCAAATAAGACGTGCGAATATTATTCATCAGTCGAAGTACGATTATTCCCTAATTGACCCTACAACGTATAAAGGTTCTAAGAGAAAAGTTTCTATTATATGCCCACATCACGGAGTGTTTACACAAAATTTCGGACGACATATACGTAGAGGAGACGGTTGCAGATTCTGTAGTAGCTCTAAATTTGAAATAAAACTTGCAGGGTATCTCAACCTACGAAACATAAAATACAAACGTGAAAAGACATTCCCAGACTTGAAAAATAACCTTACCGGAATGTCTTTGAGATATGACTTCTACTTACCTGAAGCGGAAATTCTCTGCGAGAGCCGCGGAATACAACATTTTTTTCCAACTAGTTTCGGTTCAGATAGGTCTGAAGAGACTATGAAAAAGAATTTAGAGGTAATAAAATACCGCGATCAACTCAAGATCGACTACGCACTTAAAAACAACATTAAACTGTTAGTAATATCCTACAAAGACATTGACAATCTCACTCAAATTCTCGACTATCATCTTGGCATTGATACAAGCATAATTCCATATACTTCTCAGGACACAATATCATATGACTCTAATCAGGCAGTAAAACAAGCTGCCTAACAATATTATCTAACAAACAAATTAACAAACCATAAAACAAACTCAAATCTAATACCAATTCCTACAGCCTTTATTCCATCAATCTAAAAAGATTATTAAGATAAAGCCAATAGAAAAAGCCACTAGTTCTTAGTTGAAGGGACTTAAATAACTACCTAAATAATTATTTAAGTCCCTTCCCTTATCCTTTCAACTACACTTTCAACTACCTATCAACTACACTTTCAACTACCTATCAACTACACTTTCAACTACCTACCAACCATCACTACACATTAGGAAGATCCCTAACCTCGACGCAGTTCTCACTATCCCAGAATTCAGTTTTACCGCTAGGCAACTTTACGTGTACCCCACCCACGCTACCTTGAACAAATTTCCCAACAGTCCCTACGGAGGCGATAATACCAGCAATAGCATAGCGATTAGGTTTAGTCCTAACAAACCACCTCTTCTTCTCTACCACAGGGATCTCAGTGATTTCCACGCAGTTTTCTTTGAGCCAATTACTTGTTTGTCCGTTAGGGAGAGTTACCGTAACAGATCTTCCGCTGTTGGATTCTTTTACGACCTTGCCTACAAGTCCCGCTGCGAAGTTATGATTTGAGCTGTTACTTTTAGTCCTTACAAAATACCTATCTTTCTGAACCTCGGGCTTCTTCTCCACAGGAATCTCAGCAAGCTCCGTCTCAGAAATATCCTCGCAAAACTCCTTATTAAACACCTCAACAGTCTTCAAAATCTCCTGCCACACTTCCACAGTAACAACAGTTTTAAGCTTTTCCTTGTCCTCTTTAGTCACTTTGTTAGCTACATAGAAGGTTCCGATGAGTCCTTTGTTTTTGTACTCAGATGGAACAAAAAATTCTAAAAAATTCACCCCACTGCCTCCGGTACTAGAGCAAAGTCTGACTTTTCCGTGTACAAAATCTCCTATCTTTTCATAGATAAACTTATTCCCAAACTGCCCCTCAAAGCAACTCTGTTCAACTACAGTCACAGACACATTTTTGAAGTCCGGGCCAATAGCTTCTGCGTGGACCCTAAGACGTTGTGGCTTTTTGCTTTTGGGTTTGTCTTTAAAATACTCGTTGTACTCCTCTGCAGCTTCCCGAAATTTGTTGTATTCTGAGGTGGTGAAGATGAGTTTGTTGTCATTACCACAGGTTAAATCGCCCCTGACACAAATATAGTTTCTGTATATTTCAGGGCAGGCTATACTGCGAAGTTCCATTCCATTGCTCGCCTTAAACCTATCAGAACCGCCAATCCCAAACCGCTCTCGCACATGACTCTGTTCCACAATAACCACTTCTACCGTCTGAAAATCCGGGCCAACGGGTGTAGCAGTGAATTTGATGTGTTTCATTCTAGTTCTCCTTTGATTTAGTTTAGTTTAGTTTAGTCGGTCAGTAAACTCTCGATGACTGCAAACGTAGTGGCTGCAAAGTTTCTCGCTAATACGCCGTCTGGTATTTTAAGATTTAACGATTTGATAACTTCTTCACCGTTTGCTGCTGTATGCACTACCATTACAGTTACCACTCTGTCTTTATTCTTAGGCATTGTCTACCTCGTTTAGTTGTTTGTGTAAAAATAGGTAATTACCAAAGTCTCAAGAAATACTTACTTACCTTCAGCTTTCTTAGGCTCCATGTCAGATACCCAAGCCTCCAGTTTCATCCTCATCAGTTTAGCCGCTTCTGCAGGGATCTGCTGTGCTTCCTTTGCAAAGTCACTCTTAGCAAGTTTAGGTAGAAGGTAAATTGCTGCGGCTTCTTTCTGGGTAGGAATAAGAATAGATCCTAGTAAGAAAAAACAAAATACAGCTATCGCTATCTTCAGTATTTTCATAAAACTAGGCAAAGCATTGAGGCTCTTTATCTCATTGTAATAAAGTAAAAGCACCGAAAGTGCAACTAATAAAACAGGGCCGAGAATGGAAATAACATCGCTGACCATACCATTTACCGAATCCAACCTAGTAAACAAATAAATATGCCACCATTCCATAACTTCCTCCTTTTAGTCAGTTATTTTAATTAATCTGCACAAAGTTCTCAGAAATCCACTACTTCTGCTTGTTCTTAATAGCCTTGTCCCGCGACTTCTTATGCAGCTTAGGTTTCTTCTGGTTAACTGTAGAAAGCGTGCCGTCGCAACCGCCTGAAACGATATCGAAGTGCCTCAGACTACGGCCCGGAAAGAAAGGCTTGGCAGCTACAGCCTCACGAAGAACGTTACCCTCTTTGTCTTTGAGTTCCGATTTAGCAGGAACCGCAGCTCTCGCAGGAACAGCTTTCGTGTAGAACTTTCCTGTGGTTACTTTCATAACTGCTTGGCAGCGATTACAAATGCACTCGATTTCGCCTGTCATCCCTTTACCAGTTGATGAGGACTTCACCACTTCATTTTCAGTTTTGTTTTTAGCCATTGTAAGATTCTCCTTTTGGGGTCTTAGTTGGTAATTCTTTGGGTTAACCTACGAAGTTACTTTACCAGAGATTTAGGCATACCATCATTATCAATGGTCTTTTTCATGCCAAAGTTTCCAGCGGTGTGGTAGACGATAATCCCTTCAGGATTCATAAATCCCGGTGCAGCTACGCTACCAGATTCTTTCAGCTTCCTCAAAACTTCCTCGATAGCTGCCGTATCAAACGGTCCTTTATACAACACAGGCACTACGTCGCAGCAAGCAGGGCGTACTGAGGGGTCTGCCCAACGTTCTGCATTGAATAGGGAGAATTTCTTTTCAGACAATCCATAACCTCTCTGAATGCCTTTTCCCCACCACTCACCAAAGTGCCTTCCTGGGCCGAGCTTCATGAGTTCTTCTTTATTTGCCTCGCACCATCCGGCAAAACCCGCATTGTCTTGTTTGCCTGGCTGAATCCATTTATTACGGCTACCAACAAACATCCTGAAATCGTCTGTGATAAAAACCTGTGCGTTTGTTCCGTCGATCTTCTCAGTCACTACTACATCGCGGGAAAGCCTCGGCATTTTGGGGAAGCTTACAAATTCTTCGTTCTGTTCCATCTCAGATCTCCTTTTGGGGTCTTAGTTAGCGTCTGAACTATTTCACACGCTTAGCAGCTTTTTCGGTAATTACCAATTTCTCTTTCTTTTTACTCACAGCACCAGTTTTCACAACTCTTTTTGAGACGTAAGTATCTCCTATCTTGGTTCCTACACGGAGTCCTGACTTGCTGAGACTGAACTTTAGTATTCCTAGGTTAATTTCTAGCCTCATTTAGAAGGTCTCCGTAAAGTGATTTAGTAAGTTTCATGGCGAGTTCTGGCGGCATACCTCTTTTGATGTAGTGGATGTACTGCTTGTAAATAGCTATCCAAAGGTCCAGCTCTTTGATTCTTTTGGCTATTGGTCGGTTAATTTTTAGAGCAATTTTTCTTAGAAACTTGAATTTTCTTAGAATTTTGTTTTTCTGTTTTAGACCCCGTAAGCTACTGAAACAATTCGCTCCCGTAAGTGTTCGCCAAGGGCACTCAGAACAATCTCGAAGTACACAACACAAAGGGCACGTCACAGAGCCACGTCGCCAATCCAAATACTGCTGACGTAGTTCTTTCAAGGCCACTAAATACTGCTCGGCGTGCGGCAATCCAGATTTTGAGATAATCATTTTCAGGCTCCTTTAACAACTGTTGATTTCTTCACCCCGCCAAACAACGTATGAGCTAGTTCCATGCCACTAGCAACATCAACCAATTCGCCGTCTAACTGGTACTCGTAAAGCTGCGCAAGAATGTAGCCGAAATGTTTTCCTGGCACCCACCCTGCTTCGATGAGGTGTCTGCCTTGCATAATAGGCACGATTTCTCCTTCAATCTCTTCAAATACGGCCATAATTTCAGCAGCAACTTCATTGTTTCTTTTGACATATTTATTATTCTCCTCTGAATATTCCCTACCTTTTTGATCTGCTTTGTGAACTTTCATAAGTTTTCTAACATCAACTTTCGATGCTAACCTTCTAATCCGCTTTTTAGTCACTCCGTTCTTGAACTGGTAAGGGTGCATGTGGTATTTGATTAGGTTAAGCACACTTTCGGTCAGCTCTTTATCATCCGTCAATCTAGCCATTGCAGCGGTAGCTAAGGTAAGATCTTCTGCGTGACCTTTAAAACTGATCTTATCGCCACTTACCTCGGTTTCTACAGATGCTTTGCCGAGGTCATGAAATAGGATTGCTAATAAAACATCTAAGGATCTTTCTTTTATTGGTAGTACATCGAGGGCTAAGAGTGAATGTGCATAAACAGAGCCTTCCGGGTGGTAACATTTGCCTTGTTCTATTTGCTTGGTTAGCTGCAACTCAGGAAACAGAATTTTAGTCAAATCCATGTCATCAAGTTCTTCGAAGAATACTGAAGGATATTCTGCTTCCATCAGTACTTTTTCAAGTTCACCGAAAATACGTTCTTTGGGTAAGTTGTGTATTTTGTTTCGATCAGCAGTTTGGCAAGCCGTTAAAGTATCACCGTGTAGAAATAAACCCAAAGTAGCACAAAACCTAGCTGCTCTAATTGGCCTCAATGGGTCTTCGTTGAAAGTGTCATAAGAAACCATACCTACAAGTTGTCTCTGTAAATCTACCCTACCACCAAAAGGATCAATTATATCCATAGTTATCGGGTTGAAATACATGGAATTTACTGTAAGATCTCTCCGCAAAGCAGCTTCTTCAACTGACATGTAAGGATCAATTTCAACGTCAGCCCCTTTTCCATGTGTTCTGTCTCTACGAGGAAATCCCACGTCAATACCATCTGCCTTGTAAATTCCGTAAGATTTGCCTACAAGATCTACCTTAGAACAGACAGTGTTCAAAATAGTCTCCAGAGTTTCCTGAGAAATTCCGAACACTTCAAGGTCTACATCATTGCAAGGCCACCCCAAAAGCATATCTCTAACAGCCCCTCCGGTTATGTAGGCAGTTCCGTTTTGTTTGTGAACTTCTAGGCATATTTCAAGTGCTTTTGTGGACATTTCAGTCTCCTTATTTACTCCCTATAGGATAAACTACGCCGTCGATTGTTATTTCTTCTGCCAAGACTACGATGTGAGAGCCAAATTTCTCTACAGGTATTCCATTAGTCCAAGAAGTCAGCCCTACGGGATAGAAATGCTTAAATCCAGCGTAATACCTCTTCATATCGCCGCCGACTATAATCTTAGTATCAACCGGAACTTTATCCCAAGGCACTTTTGGAATGGGCCTCTTTTCGGCGTATTTGTTGCCACCGTCTACATAGAAGAGGGTGGCTTCTTCCGCGTGGAGGTAGGACTTCCCACAACTGCTATAAGAATGTGTCCCTATGTGTTTGTGGAAGTCTATCTTTAACGGAAGCTGGTCTTTATTACTATATGGGTGTGTTGCTTTCACTTTACCAAAACCATACACTCTATCATAAACCTTATCACCAACTTTAGCATCAGCGAATCTGTCCATTTTAGTTCTCCTTATAGATAAGTTTTTTGTATTTTCTGTTAAGTATCTTCCACAAAGGACTGCTACGCCACTTCTCCCAGTGCATCCTGTCCCAATTCTTAACCATCTCTCTAGCCACCCACCACTGCTCAAAAGTAACGCAAGAATTTATAACCTTAACGACTTTTACCTCGTCTTTAGTACTCTGTTTCATATAATTCTCCTATTTTCATTCAGAGTAAAATTCATTGTAAGCCTTAATAGCTTCCCTTAAATCCGGCCAGTATTTAACAGGAAGGGTCATTGTGTTTTCAGATTCTTGGGAGTTTAGTACGAAAACTTTTGTGACTTCTTTAGGTGCTGACCAAGCTCTTAAGGTAAACTCCGAGTCACCAAAACCAGTAAGTCCGTTAAAAGCTAACAAAGTATTTCCATGAACAAACATCTTGACTCTATACTCTGAGGTCACTTCGGACTGGCCACCTCCAAAGTCAAACACAGAAGGATGAGTCATCTCCTTAACAGTCAACGTAAAAGTCTCTCCATCTCTGTTATATTTAGCACTAACTTTTATGTGCTTTTTCATACCCAGTTAACTCCTTCTTTTTAGGTAATTACCAATTTCACCCGCTCACAACCTCAGTCCCTGTCTCTACAATCACAGGATTTCTTGGTGTAAGGGTCATACTCCACGCCATAAAACCTGTCGCGATTCTGGTCATACTGCTTAGAATACTTTGAACTCATCACCGCCTCAAAGACCACAGGAACTAATTTTACCTCTCTAAACTTAAAGCCACACAGATGAGTCTCTTTCCCGGCCTCTAGGTGAGGAACTCCATAGCTACAATCCATGCAAAATATATCAGCTTCTTCACATACTCTGTGCATGTTAACCTCCTATTTAATGTGAGAGAGACATTCTAGGTTATGTTTAAGGTATATTTTGTTCAACGCCTTCCTAACTACCTCAGCATGAAATGAATCTTTACACTTCTGTTCTATCTTTCCATTAACCAAAACATCGCAGCCAGAAACCGTAACGTGCTTCAGAAGTTGTTCCCATCCAGATTGTGTTCTAGCTTGGCCTCTCTTCGGCTGCTCATTTCTACACTTATCACAAATAAGTTCTTCAGATTCCGAACCGCAACGCTGACAGGTCATTGAGAGTTTGAGGTTCCTTACGTTACCGCCTTTAGTCCCGCAGTGTGTGTAATCCAATTTCTGAAGGTTCTCGTCTCTAACTAACAGGCTTTGGCTCATGGTAGACTCCTTGTAGTATCGGTTTTTCCGATAGCGTTGGTCCTTCATTTAAGGTAATTGGTTAGATCAATTTTAAAACACTATTTTATAAATTCATGGAAAGTAGACGCAAAAGTGCATACTCCAAGTAAATTGGTAATTACCATTTTCCAGATTTAAGACAAAAGTATCCCTAAAGTATTGAAATTACTCTCAATACATAATATAACTACGTTTGATTTTGAAAACAGTTTGGGAATTAGCTGGTGAGGTTGTTGATTAAATGCCTAGAGGGGAGATTTTGAAAGTACTTTTGGGGGATTTGTTCTGTGATTCGGAGAGTGATTTTGAGAGTTGTTGCTAAGAGATGTGAAAGATTTGTTGCGGATTGTGCTACGAGGATTGAAGAAAGACAGGTGCAAATGTAGGAAGTGTGGGTAAAAAACATTTTGTAGTGCCCTCTGTGGTCATGGAAGCGCAGCAACTGTCAATTTGTAAGACAGTTCGTTAGGCGCTCTTCAAAGAAGAACCAATACCTAACTATTTTACAGCGAAAATATTAGATATAATGCCAATCTACTCTAAATAATTAGCATTATACCTCATATTTCAGCTACTTCTTTTTCTTAGGCTTCTTCAACTCTTTAGGGATTGAGAAGTCTTTTATCTTTCCTGATTTATGATGTACCAGTTTGATTTTGGTAGGCCAGCCTCTAGAGTGCCATATCTTAGCCACGGTTCTACGTTTAGGCGTAAGATTGTGTTCAGCTCTATTTAGAAAATCCTGGCCGACACACTCCTTGTGGACTATCAGATCAGTTAACTTGTTTCTCCTTTCGAGGTAGATAAAGTCTTCTGTAGGTCCCTGACGTTTGCAGTAGGCGCATTTAACCTTCTTCTCGTCCGGCTCTATGTCATACCAGACCGGTGGTTCTATTTGAGTTGGCATTTTGGACTCCTTTTGTTGTTATCTTATAGTTATTTTTTCAGTTATTTCTTTTCGTCACATTTGCAGTGTAACTTTCCACCGTGACCTATACACGTACCACACCTAGCACACTTGAGATAGATGTGATCCCATCCATATAACATCCAACTGCCTCTTACGTGAGCAAGGTTGTGAGCATTATCCTTCTCAGTAGTCTTTCTAACCTCCCATCTCTTGTAGAAGAACGCCAAAAGAAAGATACCTGCTGTAATCACAACCAACATCACCGGATTCATTATATTTTTTCTCCTTTGGTTTTGGTAATTACCTATTTTTCTGATTGGTTTATGTTACAGGTTTTGCATCGCCGGACATTTCCAACAATTTGGCAAAATCCTTGGATATCCAAAATAGTTGGCCGCGTTTATATGAAGCGAGACGCAAATTAAACGATCTAAGTGCTAACATTTCGACCATAGGAGTCACCCCACCAAATCTGAAATAGAGTCTATGGCTTTTCTGCATTTTATTACATCAGCCTCTATTGCGCGATATGCATCTATTACCGCGTCATGCCCAGTCTCCATTGCGGCGTAATTCGCAGCGTTTTGAATATACTGAAGCCTTTTTACTATGTTGGTCAAATTCTCTTTAAGTGTGGGCATTTTGGCACCTCCTTTAAGTGAGTATCCAATAAAAATATTACTTTACCCCTAACTTTTATTATAAATTTATTTTTCAAAATGCAAATAAAAAGCTTGACAAAAGTGGATTCTTGTGGTATAATAAGTCGAGCGTCAAGCGAAGACTACCTATATAGGCTATAGATTGCCTTTAAGGTTTGCCTACAGCCCTAACCTCCACAACCCTAACCCTCACTAACCCACTACCTACCCAATCCCGTACCATACTCCAACAATAACCATAGCACTAACATTATCACAAGATCCACACTAGCCAATACCAAGATAAACCTAATCATCACCTTACCACCCCTCTATCAATTTCTTGTTTTTCTTCCACAGCCAAAGGTTACTATGAGCCTTAGCTTTCAAACCTCTGTAGCCTTTCCGTTTTTGCTCATTCAGAATCTGAGACGCTAATCTCCAAATTTCCTCCTGAATTTCTAAACTCACTTCCAGACTAGCGCCTTTCCTAGCACATATAGGACCAATCTTAGCAGCCAGTGTTTCAGGCTTCCAGATGTAGTGGTTACAGACTTTGCATCTACCCATCTGACGGTGATTATGATTACGCTTCATCAGTGACCTCCGTAACCAAGGAAAGTTTTCTGAAAATTACTGAAACGTCAACCTTCAAACCACCGTTCAAACCATAGACGATTGCTTGTTTAGATGCCCCATTCAACTTCTCCATTATCTGCTCAGAAACTATGTTAGGAACACACCCTTCCATAGCCATGTAGGACAGCATAAGTTTGTAGGCCGTGTTGAAGTCCAGGTACACTACAGGTTCCCAGCCGAACAACTGCATAGTGTAACACTCTCTAGGCCCTGTTGCTTTGTTTTTCTTAGCACTCATTTTGTAGCCTCCGTGTTTGGTTTAGGTAATTACCTATTTAGGGACTATCACGTCTCCCACTTTGCAGTCTTTAAGAGTCAGTCCCAGGTATGTGGTGCTGTTAGCCAAATAAACTTTGCCGTCTCCCCCTCGTAAAAGTATTCCTCCATCTCTGCTTGTCGCTGCGACTATTACAGGCTTTTGTAGTGCATTTATCTCTTCGTACTGATACTTATAATCACATCCAGACACACAAACAGCTATGCAAAGAATCAGAAGCAATCTTTTCATTGTTTATCCTCCAAATTATTTAGGTAACTACCAATTTCAGCGAATGTGATTCATCCAGCTAACTATCTTCACATACCCCAACTCTTTGATCCTCTCAACCTCTTCAGGCGTAGGTATCCCAACGTACCTAGAAGTGTTGATATTCCTAGGATACATGGCTCTTACCTCGTTCCTGGCCTCTTTCTGTTTATCCGGCAGAATGTAGGCACCATCGTCTAAAAGGAGAAGTTGAAAGCCTTCCCTCGTATACTCTACAAAGTCAGCCTCATTGCCACCCTCAACAAACATTACAACTTTATCTATGTTGAGATTCGCAGAAGCAACCTCCTCGGTTTCCGCAAGACCGCCGTGAAACATTGCATTCAGGTGATATTCAAAACCACCTAGCATCAGTTTAGCCGTAGCCTTCCACATCCTTCCCTTGCCCTTTTCAGTCTCCCCTCGCATTTTCAGAGGTTCAACCACTTTAGCACCTTGTAGGAGAAGAGCTGAGTAGTAATTCGTATGCTGTTTAACTTGCATGGTAGGCTCCTTTTTAGGTAATTACCAATTTATAGGTTATTTATTGCTTCAATGATTGTTTTGTATTGCTGTCCGTAGAAGAAATCTCCAGCCTTTTTCTTCAGATACAGTTTGTTAGACTCAGAGGACGGATCTCCCCTAAGAAACTGTCTAAGTGATTCTCTGAACCTATACAAATCTCTATTGACAAGATAAGCCTTCATAATTGGTTTTAGCACTTTGGTCCTCCTTGTGCTTAAAATATGGCTTCTGAGGCCACTTTAAAGATTACCCTATAGGAAGGTATGGGGGAGGCTTTAAAGTGGCCCTAGAGACGATCCTCGTGCGTTCTAGGGCTATTTGTGAAGGAGAATGATGGTGGTTATTTCTTGAATAGCGGCTTTACCAAGATGTACGCCACTACAGCATCAAATACAGTTAGTACTCCTACGATACACCACGCAACCGAGTCACTCATGGCAGTCTCCTTGTTTAGTTGTAAAACCACTCAACTGCTGAAAGGTTGCAAGCATCAACCCAGCTAAAATTTGTTTCCAAATCTAAAACTAAAAACTCGCTGTCCAAAGCTTTGTAGCAATTGCTTACGGTTATTATTAGTGCGTGCTTTCTCATAGCCACTTCTCCTTATTTGTGTCAATTTTAGTGGTTTTAAAGCCACTTTATCAATAACCCATACCATCCTATAGGGTAGCCTCTAAAGTCCCTCTACAGGCAATCCTCGTTCGTTTTAGAGGCATTTCTGATTGATAATCCTGGCTTGGTCCTCAGTGCGCGCTAAGTTATGACTAAGCATTTCCTTAATTTCTTCCAAAGCATCGTCAAGGTTCTGTTTAGAAAAACCTTTCCCTAGGTATATCATATTATTAAATTTACCAGAATCAGTTCCTCTGATAGTTGTTAGAAGTTCTTCTATTTTGTCTTTTATTTTAGTGTTCACAGTGCTATCCTTTAAAGGTTTTAGAATTGCTTACAAGACTCTACTTCTAATAATCTAAAGTTGAGTTTTCTAAGCAATCCTAGAGCCAATTCTCTAGGTTGCTGATAGTGAGCACTTAGCATTCACGTTAGGTAGTGCCCAAAATCTCTTCTTGATTTGTTTTTAGATTATTTGCGCATAAGTACCTCCTTTCAAGTTGTTCAGAATAGGTAATTACCAATTTCAGCTAACCCATTACTTCCGAGGGTGACTCGTAAACTCCAAAATATTCAATTGTAGAACAGTTAACCACAAAAATGCTTCCGAAGGCTCCACAGGCAACACACTGCATCTGGGATTCTTCTACTAACTCCTCGGAATCATTTACAAAAATGTCTGAGCCTATCTCCTCTACCTTAGATAAACAAGTTGTGCAGAACATAGTGCCTCCAATTTTTAACTTTTAGCCAAGAACTCCTTCCCTGTGCTAATAATTCCGTCAGCGAATTCATAGAACAGTGTTTCCACGCTGTTCCAGATTCTGTTCATTTTAGCTTTTCTGTCAACTTGGTCTTTCATGAAATACGACATTTTATATAACCCCTTGAATTTATTTGGTATTGGTAAAACCGATAGCTTGTTAGTAAGTGTAGTAGGCGATTAGGTAGACTATTGATATTAGTAAAGCCTTAGCACCAAAGTCACTCAGGTCACGCAAAAATACCGATGAGAGTCCACAAACAAAGATTGACACCCAAGACAGCAAAGCAAAGAAATACCAGATCATTTTTGTACCTCCCTGTGTACCTGAATAACCGTAAAGATATCAAGTCTCTGAAGATTATTCTCACGACAAAACCGAGAGATAGCCTTCTCAATGGAGCAACTATACTCTTTTGCTGTCCCGTTAAATGCCACAATTTTCCAGGTAGTCATTTTTAAGCCTCCTTTAAAGTTACTCGAAAGGTATCAGTTTAGTACTTACAAAACACACAGAAATAGCGCCGAAAGTTACAAAAATGTGTTCATACTTAATAACAAATAGCATGGCTGACTCTCCTTATGTACTAATTTTATAGTGGTTTAGTTGATTTTGGTAATTACCTATTTCATTTACATAATCAGTGTCCGAAAATCACACGTAAAACTCTTTCCGAATGTACGCCATAGCTACGTTGGGCGACATTCCATTTAGTCTAGCAGCATTGCGCTCAAGCCAAAATACAAACTTTGACTCTCTGCGCCAGAAATGGATGTTATCTATCAAAGCTATGTTTACATCTTTCTCTATCTGAACCAAATCTTCAGGCAACAGTTCATAATCATAGAAAGTTTCCAGAACATAGCTACCTGTCTCGTCAATTAGAGCCTTAGTTATCAGAAAGTAGTTACATACCAAAATCGTATGGTCCCATTGGTCAAACATTTTTATGTTGCCCTTTTCATCTAACTGGCAACAATAGGCCCATTTATGATGACGAGGGTGCATGAGATTGGTCATTCTAGAGATTTCATCTATCAGGTTAGACTTGAGACGTTTCTCTATACGAGGTTTTCCCAAAGTCATTATTTTCTTAGGCATGGTTAGTCCTCCTATTGGAAGAAAGACTAAGCATTTCCAAGATTAACCTGGACTCTCTTTGCTTGGTTGTTTCCAGTCTATTTCCTAGAACGTCTACTATGTGGCCTTCAAAATCAAGAGCAAAAGGTTCGCCAGAAACTACGCCATTTCCTCTTTCCAGGACGTTTTGCAGTACTTGTTGCATTACTTTCCGTGTTATGTTCATGGTAATCCTCCTAGTTAGCTTGTTAAAACTGCTAGCTTCGTTGAATTGGTAATTACCTATTTTATGAATTTTGATGAGTTGCTTAAAACATTATGTAGCGGAGCTAAATAGTTGTTTAGGTAATACAGAGATGGTAAAACTAGAAACAATGTGGGAATTTTTCATGGCGAGCCTCCTTGTTAGCTGGTACAAATTGCTAACCTGTTAAGTGGTGCATTGAGTGGTACGAGGAGTGATTTTATCTAATTTAAAACATTATGTAGCGGAGCTAAATAGTTGTTTAAGTCAGCTAACCAACTACAAATAACGATCTTCATCAATAACCTGGCCGATAATCTTTTGAGCCGATTCTAAAACTTTAAGCTCTTCTACAGTGAACAGCTTAGTAATTTGGCAAAGAATCGTAAGATCCGCGTAAACTCTTGGGATAGTGTCTTTTTCCGAGGGTGAAAGTACGGCTCTCATTTTGTTGTTCTCCTGAGTTTTGTTAGCGGAGCTTAGTTTGTTTAGGAGTTCTCTGTTAAAGCGTAGCAATTTGTTTTGTATCCTTTCTATGAGTCTGAAAAATTGGTAATTACCTAAATTTACATTGTGAGGGTAGGATGTTAATTCTGAAAATGATTTAGCTAGCAATTTAGATGTTTCTTGGTTGTATGCTAAATAGTTTTCAAAGATAATTTCCTGGATAATTTTGTAAACAGCCAAAGAACAGCCTATAACAACTTTAGACATAACTTTAGATACTATTTACCGTGGCCCGAAATTGACTGGATTGTTTTCCAAGTAATCTTCCAAGTAATCTTCCAAGTAATATTCCAAGTAATATTCCAAGTAATATTCCAAGTAATATTCCAAGTAATATTCCAAGTAATATTCCAAGTAATATAACTAACAGTCTAACAGATAATATTTTAGGTAATTATTCAAGTGATTTTAGGGTAGTATTTCAAGTAGTGATTTCAAGTAGTGATTTCAAGTAGTGATTTCAATAACTTACAGAACCCCGCAAAACTGGCGTCCTCTCTTTTCCGCGTAAGAAATCATCAACCTTTTAGCCATACTTTTATAGGGGTACCTTTTCCACTACTATCAACCATTTTGATGAAAACTCTTCGCCCAAAACGACCCCTTTTAAAAGGTCCATTTCCAGCCACCCGACAACGTAATATCAGGTACTTACAAGGGTTTCCCAAGGTCATTCACCCAATTTACCCCAAAATCCCTCTTTTCGGCCTCTAAATAGGTAATTACCAATTTTTCCCGGCTCTGTATACTCTCTAAACTACCTGCTAAATTACTTACAAGGTTTTTAGTAGAATACTGGAATATCCTGTAAGTAATTTAGCAAGTCACTTAGACAATCCATCTTGCCAGCCTCTAAAATAGGTAATTACCAATTTCATCTATCCTTTAACCAGACATTCACTCAAAATAGGTAATTACCAATTTCTGTTAGCAAATTACCCAATAGGCGCAACTATAGCCATAAAAGTATACAGATATAGCTATACTTACATAATACCTGGCTGTTATTCAGGTATCCCGTTAGTTATAGTTAAAGTTTGCAACAAAATAGCCTGAAATTTGCGTTTTAAGGTGCCTATTATTTTTGGGGCATAGTAAGGTATACCCTAAAATGGCTTTAAATGCGCCTAAATTGCGTTTTAAGTGGCCTAAAAGGTTTCCTGAATACCGTGATAAGGGTAGCCAGTTTAAATGCCTTTGTAGGGCATCCTCGAAAACATCTATTAATTCAAGTATTTGCATGTAAAGGATCAAACAAAAGGCATTAGCTTTTATGTAAATTGGGCTAATGCCTTTTGGTTAACGCTTTGTTTTAAGGTTCAGGCCTAAATTCAAGAGTAGGGAAATGAGACTGAAATATAGCTATATCGTCCGAAGTTCTAGCTAAATCTCTATCTGAAGTGGTTATAGGGTAATGACAGTTAAGAAAGGCACATTGTACTAATTTCCATTCGCCATGTAAGAGAACCTGTAATTTCTTCATTTAATCCCCTTGTATCTGCTTTGTTGTGATTTAGCAGATTATGTTTTAGGTAATTACCAATTTTTTGTTTCTAGTTTTAACAATCCTAAGGGGTCTATAATTCCCTTGTTTTTCAGATTCTTCCATAATCGCAGGCAATGCTTTTTCTGCTAATTCTTTGGTTTCATATCTAACAAATTCGTTCCATTCTTCCCATAAAGTGTTTTTCCGATTAGCCGAATAGAAAGCTTGTACGATTTTATACATTTTCAATCTCCTTTGTCAATCCGTTTGAACGATTGACTGTTCTGGAATTTTCCTACTATCCTTTTAGCGTCCTAGCAAATCCTAGGCTGAGAGATTAAAAGGATAGCAGGAAGGTAGACTAAAAACGCCTACCTTCCATACCACCTTACAGCTTATTTCTTTTCCGATTTTTCAGCATGTTTCGCCTGTTTTGCAAGCTTCGCTTTTTCCTTTTCAAGTTCAGCTTTTTCCTTGGCAAGCTGTTCTTTCTCCGCCTGAAGTTCTTTCAACTCCTCCTCATAGTTCTTATCGGCCTTTGCTTGTGGCGTTTCTTCTTTGGGCAAATGGCTGTTAATCTCTTCTATGAGACCCTTGAGCAGGTCGGCCAAGGTTACAGGCTTAGCACCCTCGATAATCTCCCCTTTCTCGTTGAGCATGACATACTGCTCTTTCGGGAGATATTGGAGTTTCAGGACGTCCTCTACTTCCCGTTTTGCTTTTTTAGCGGCGTCTATGGTTTCTTTCACGCCTTTGTTTACTTCTTCCTTCTTTTCTACCTCAGGGAACCAATGCGGGTAAAGTTTCTCTTTGTTGTTCCTAACATAGTTCCTGATGTTTTCGATGGTCATGGCCGCGCTATTGCCGTACTTCCTTGCTTCAGCCCAAGCAAAGAACGTGTTGGGTTTCATGGGATCAGCAAGTTTAACCTCCGGCTCAAGCATGTTCCAGATTGATTTGCAGAACTTCCCGAGGTCCAGTTTGTTGGATTTTTCGTTCCAAGTCATCGGCGTGAGATTTTCCCACACAGGCCACAACTTCGCCGACGAAATCCTTGCACCGTTGATATTGTCGCCGATTTCTTTGAAGTAGGTCGATTGCTCGTGGATCAGCGTTTTCAGTTCTTCATCGTTCGCCGGTTTCTTGAATTCGTCTTTTGCCTTGAGCACATCCGACACAAGTTCATTTTCCTTTTCTGCCGCTGCTGCTCTTGCCGGATTGACTGTTCCGATTTTGCCCTTGGCTTTTTCGGGGACTTCCTGGACCTTTCCGGCTTCTTCCGTTTTGGTTTCGTCTACAGGCACATTTCCGACGTTTTCGGTGTTTGCTGCGAAGTACATCATGGCGGCAATGTTCGCTACAATCGTTTTTCTCATGTCTTCGTTTCCTTTGCCCTTTATGGCTGTAGTGTCTGTTTTCTAAGGTAATCAGACTGTGACCTTTTGTGGTTGTTTACTAAGACCGAAAAACAATTTATCACATTTGCCTAGCACATTCTTTTAAGGGAATATGCTAGGCAGTGTTAAAATCTATTTTTCAGGGGTGCTGGAAAGGTAAAGAAAAGATTCTGCCTCGATTATCCTTTTGCCTTTCTGGTACACTGTGAAAGTTTTGTGGTTGTAAACAATGATTCTACCATCTAACAAGTAGTAGAAAAGTTCGTTTACAAATTCAAGTCTAGCAATGATCCTGACGGTTTCTGTTACACCATCAATCGTGAGGCTGTTATACTGAACAACCTTTTGATTTTTAGGGAAATTGATTGTCGGAAGTTCGTTAAATTTGTATCTCATTTTTCTTTCTCCCCCTGTCTACCTGTTTGGCTAGTAGACTGTTTAGTGGTTTGTTCGTGTAGCTGATTAGAAGAGTACCAGATCGTTTAGAGAGTGTCAAGGTTTATTTTTCAGGATACAGCCACATAATACTGTCATCCTCTCCTTCATTCTCACAACATTGTAAACCGATATTCTTATCCTCATTGGTATATACATAAATGTCATTTGCTTTGATAGCTTCCCTAGTAAAACCTGTAAAACCATCTTTCTGAAGTTCTGTCAAAAGCTGTTCAATCTTCGCATTGTGTCTTTTGTCTGGATTGAATATGCGCCGTGCTTTCATTAGAATCCTACAAACAACTTGATTAACTACCTGGCTATATTTTTACCACATGCCCTAATCAGTGTCAACCTTTTCTTTCAATTATTTTTTTACCCTCTCTTGCCAGCCTCTCAAATTGGTAATTACCATTTTCCAGGTTCATTAGAAAGTTTTAATGAGATACTATCCGGCACGATTATTGCATACAATCCCATATCCAGAAAGATTAGAAAAATCTCACTAAAAGATAATGTAACAAGGTGTACCGGTGAAGCGGTTCAGAGAGTGAAAAGAACGAGTGAAACCGTATAAGAAAGATTACCACAATGCTACATGGATTACAAGAGTTTATTTTGCATAGGTTCATTTTTAGTTAACTGGCGCGTTGGTTGACGGGATCAAGGTCCAGCTCGACAGGTCGGGATCAAGGTCCAGCTCGACAGGTCGGGATCAAGGTCCAGCTCGACAGGTCGGGATCAAGACATATGATAATCCATATATCTATATATGCATATTGTGTCCGGGATCGAGGCGTCAGGAGTATATTATAAACTAAAACACTGTTTGATTACAAGGGAAATGTGCCCAGGTGGGGGCGGAGGCAAATTATTTTCTTTTAATGAGAAACGAGAAACCCCTCAACTTACCCAAGATTTAAAATACTACTTCCTATATAGCTTTAAAGATTACCTATAACACTACTTGCCATACTACTTGCCATACTACTTGCCATACTACTTAGCACATTACTGAATGCATTACTTGCCATACTACTCGCCAAATTACCTGCAACACTACTCACAATACTACTCGCCAAATTACCTGCAACACTACTCTCCAAGTTACCTAAAACATCCCCACAAAACTACTAGCACTACAACTCACAAAACAGCTAAACTAAATCCAAAAACAAAAATGACCCTACTCAATTAAGAATAGGGCCGAAATTCCATGAAAGGTATTTTTGAAATGTTATATAGTACCGCCTAGCTAACCCCACTGATCTGCCATCGCCTTAGCCATTCCCTCAAAGAACATAGAACGTTTCTTACCAGACCCTCCACCAGTATTCCAATTCCACTCAGGATACCTCTTACCACTTGGACTGGTTATGTACTTGCTAGGTTCCACTATATCCGTAGGTACCAAAGGCGGTAAGTTAAATAGCCATAGACAAGTCTTCTTAGAAATAGAATCACCAAACTGCCAAGGGTTAACTATCTGGTCAGGCTTCCTATACCGGCTAGACATAATGCCCACAGGGTTCTCTATGCACTTCTTAGGGATAGGAGCATTTACCATCAGCATGAAGAAATCTATGCCTTGTTGCTGCCTACCGTCCTCCTGTTTCTGTTTAAACCAAGCTGCTCCAGAAACTGCTAAATGGTCACATGGAGGGTGGGCTATCATAAGGTCCCAACCGCCATCTAGTATGTCCCTCACGTCGCCTTGGTAATGAGGTCCTTCACTTTCAGTAGGTAACAGGTCACAACTCATAGCGTCATGACCTTTGGCTATAAACGCGTCCCTCACAGTTCCAGAAAATTCGCAGGAGACTAAGATTTTCAAACTAGACTCCTGTAAGTTGCCGTGGTATACACCCATTTGTCATCAACTTCTTCGACAGCTTTAACCTTAGCCTCACTAAACAGCTCAAACAGGCTAGACTTATTACCTTCAACGCTCAGGCCACACCTACTACAAACTGCTGTAAACGCTACTTTAAATGAGTTATCTAAGTCAGTCTGGGTTGCTCTAAGGTCACATTCCACAACACCTGAGCAAATAGGGCAGATTCTGCTTCTATAGGTATCTACCATTTTATACCTCCTAAATTGGTTTTATACAGATTTATTTGTATAAATTGCTATAAAATGAAGGAAAGAGAGCCATTTTACAGGCTCTCTTCAGGTTATTCTTCATCATTTTCTTCTGGTTTGCTAGCATATTTACCTTCAACTTCAGCCAAAGCCTCATTAGTTTTACCTACCAGCCAGTTACTTAGGCTGTTACCATCAATCAAATCTAGCACGATATCACATAAAGTTTTGACTGCTACCGAGGTAAGGCTTAAGGCAATGAACGGAAGGGCTGTAAAAATAAAGAAAATTGAGGTTACAATTACTGTGAATCTATAGAGTTTGTATTTCAAGTTATTCTCCAATCATGTTAAAATCATCGTCTTCGTCAAATATCCTAGCATCTTTAAAATACTTGATACACCTGAGAGCAAAGTCCCAAACATCATTCTCAATTGATGGAGGACAGCCTATGAGTTTCGGGCTAAGTGCTCTGCCAAGTGCTATCGCTAGTCCTTTGTCTCTGTCGAAGGTGTCTTCAGGGCAGCATAGGGAGTAGCCTAGAACAATCTGATTCTTCACTGTAGTTCCTACCAACACACCAACCCTCTGCCTCTTGCCATTTCGATTTCTGTAAATATATTGCTTGAGCATTTTATCGGTTCCTTTTATTTACGCGACCCGCAGGTACAAGCGAACCGTACTCCGGTATTTTCATTGTAGAAAGGCTTCTCTACATCTTTCCAAGCTTCTTCACTAGAGGGCCAGCCTTTGTCTTCTTTAGCTGCATTTTCCATAATCTTTCTGGTAACAGCTAGCGCAGCTTTGTCATAATAGTCAAAATCTACCCAGCCAGTACCTCCGAACACAGCAGGTTTTGTTTTAGGAATGAGGCCGCCAGTGATAGTAGCGTTAACCGTAGTAACTACCTCAGTATTGCCCCCAAGTTTCCCTCTAAGTTCCAGCAGTTCTTTGATAAGTGCTATTTCTTTTTCGATTTCTTTAATTGTCATTTGGATTCTCCTAGTTTTTATTAAAATAGAGGTTAATACCCCTCTTGATGCCAAATTCCTTAGAAAAGTCAGGGATGAGTGAGAGCACATCAACACGTTTCCTGAACCTAGAATTTGTAAAATCTTTTACAGTGAACACTCCATATCCCTCAATAACTACCTTATCGCCTAACTTGATACCATACTTCTTAGTTAAGTCTCTGGATATTGCCACAATTCCCGGAGTAACTAATTCACCAGATGCTCCGATAAGTGGTTCACTATCTGTTTGCCTCTTGACTGGGTTGAATGATGTTACGGTAACTTTCACAGACCTTAAATCTTTACACTCCATGCCCATCATTCTTGTTTCAAATTTCTTGTGTAGCTCTACCTGTTGCTTTAGGTACTTTACTTCAAGCGATCTCTCATGTATCCTGTCAGTTGCGTTTACCAAGAGGACTGCCAATACTGCTACTACAAGTGATACCTTAATTGCTAATAGTTTTTTCCACCACATTTTAATCTTTCTCCTTTTAGATAAAATAAAAGGGAGCTGCTAATTGAGTTAGAAGCAGCCCCCTTCACCGAACTAACAGATTAGGCTTTTACACATTAAGTGGACTAACTTTAGATAGGAGGAATCCTTGCTAGTCACCAGTTACTCTCCATATTAAGTAACACCTTCAGGCAATCTTTTAGTTCTCTGAGCTATAGGTACATTATAGCACACGGAAGTGGGTTTTGTCAAGCTTTATTTTGGGGGTTGGGGGAAAATAATTTAAATTTTTCTTCCTATATTAATAACTAGAGGTCCTAAGTAAAATTTATACAGAACAATCTTGAAAGGTCCTTCTAAAGATTTGGCTATAGAAACTCCGAAAGGAATGTAAACTCTATGTCCTTGCTTGGCTGTTATGTACCAGAGTCTGTCTCCTTTAGTTTTGCTGAATTTACAGAATGGGTATAGGTTAAGTTTCCTTTGTAGTTTTAGTAGCATTGTAGGATTCCTCTCCTTACTTTAATTATCACAGTAACTCCGCAGCAAGTTCAGCAAGTTTAGATCTAACCGTTTTAACTAATGTAATGTGAGCAGTAATCTCACTGTGCTTCATTCTGTCAGCTACGTAGACAAGGCCATTATTATCTTCACTGAGGTACGGCAAATCTACCTGAGAAATGTCGCCCAGCATAAAAATGCAGGAACCTTCTCCAGCCCTAGTTATGATAGTTTTCAATTCATGGTTAGTAAGCTGCTGACTCTCATCGATAATGATAGCTTGATTTGGCAAGGACCTTCCACGTAGTGTTTCTAAGCTGCCGCACTCAAGCAACCCCAACGCCATTAACTCTTCTGCCGCAGTTAATTTGGCAGCACTTTTGTCCTCAAATGATTCTTTCTTTTTAGATTTTTTCAGAGGTGCTTCGTCGAAAGTAGGCTCGCCCATAATGAACGAAATATTGTCAAAGAAGCTGGCCATCCAAGGTGCTAGCTTCATTTCCGTTGATCCAGGAATGTACCCTAGTTTATGTGCGTTTCCAACACTCACTATAGGTTTTAGAATTAGCAGCTTAGTAAATCTTTTTGTCTCAAGTACTCCATGCAGTGCTGCGGCCAATGCTAAAAGAGTCTTACCACTACCCGCCCTACCAATCACTGAAACAAGATTTATATTTTCATTAAGCATCAAATCCAAAGCATAACTCTGTTCAGCATTTTTAGGGACCAAGCCAAGCGTTTTAAGGTCTGCTGGCAGAAGCACAAACTCTTTCATTACTGCGTCGTATCTGGTAAGAGCCGCTTGCTTCTCATTGTCCATGCTATAAACAGTGAAGCACTGATTTGGGTAAGGAACTTCCATATCAACCAAAGTCACATCTTCCAAATTCAATTTCTTATCACTGTAGATTTTGCTAAGAGTTTCACCTGACACCCAACCTCTCCCAGTGCCTGTATAGAACTCATCAACCTTTACTGCGGTATGTTTATAATCTTCAGCAGGTACTCCAACAGCCGATGCTTTGATTCTTAGGTTAACATCCCTAGATACCAAAATTCCATGACAGTCTACAGCCACTGCTAAGATCTGATTGTCAGGTATATTTTCATCAAGCCCTAAAGGTAATTTGCAGAGTACTCTAGATAATGCCACTGCTACTCTGATAGTTCCACCGCTAGGAAGTTTAACCCCCACAGACAAATCGCCAAGTTCTCTGAGTGCATCAAGATTTCTAGCAGTCTGCCTAGCATTCCTTCCTATCTCTGTCATTTCTTTTTTGAATCTGTCGAGTTCCTCTAAGACGGGGATAGGAATTACAAGGTCGTTGTCTTCAAATTTCTGAAAGGCTTCTGAGTCAGCTAGAAGCACGTTCGTATCCAGCACATAAGTTTTTGGCATAATCTCTCCGAGGATTATTTAAAACAGTATTTAAACAATTATTTAAAACATTAATTCCAAACAGTAAAATAGGTAATTACCAATTCTACCTATCCGAATTCCTAAAATCAATACTTAACATTAATATTGTTGTTATCTTTATTATAACCGTCCTTATACCAGCCAGCGCCCTTCAGTTTAAACGTCGAGCTACCTACAAGAGCGTGCCTAAATGTAACTTCAGCGCCACAGGCAGGGCACTCAATAACTGGGTCGCTAGTACTACGCTTGAAAACATCTTCTATGATTTCGTCACAAGATTCACATTTATAATCAAACAGTGGGCACATTATTTATTTCTCCTATTAATTTTTCTAGCTTTCTTAGCAGCTTTGTTTTTGGACCTAGCTGAATTCTTCTTAGAGGATTCTACACGTTCCTTCTCTTTGATTGCTTTAGACAACTTAGCGATTCTTTCCAGATTACTTGCCTGTAATAGTTCAAGCAGTTTGGTACGTCGCTCTACGGTTTCAGAGATTAGAGTCTTATCTCTGTCAGTAAATTCGGAAGGGAATATAGAAGTTGTATTGATAGGTGCGTTTGTCATTTGTTTCTCCTTTAGTGATTCAATACAACCATTATAACACAAGAGTGGGTAAAAGTCAAGCTTTATTTTGAGTATTGCGAAAATAAATTTAGGAGTGGGTGAGCTACTTTTTTACTGCTGCGCTCCTGCCTCTAGTTTTGATATTATTTATCTTTAAAATATTTTCTACGTGGCATATAGATAAACCCACTTCAAGTCCAGTTTGCTTCATGGTTTTTCCTGATTGGTATAGTTTTATGACCTTAGTTTCCAAAGTCTTTGTAAAGTTGGGCGGGTTAACTTGTACTCCGTTCTCTCTCAAAATTTTTCCGATAAAGATAGATGCGGTACTAAAAAATTCTTCTAATTCTTCGAAAGAGGCTCCTGAATTATATTTAGATATTATCTCATCTTTGAGTGTTCTAAGTTTCGTAAAAGATCTGCCAGCTCTAATCTCGACATTATTAGCTTTAACTGCTTTTAGGACGACCTCCTCACATGTGTTATAAATTTCGGCTATTTCAGGAGATGAAAATCCGTAAGCGTATAAATCAGCCACTTGTCTACTTGATTCTTTATCGAAGACTCTAACTTTGTCATATATTTGTACAATTTCAGCATTAACTTCTCTTAGAGCAACTAAGACAGTAATATAACAAACACTATAAATATCTTTGATTTCCATCGGCGACATCCCAGAACGATATAATTCTTTTATATCTAGTTTGTCTTTGTAGGATAGTTTAGAGTTGCCGTTATAAGTCATCCAACCCCCTCCCGGCCTGATATTTAGGAGTGGGCCTTTATTTATTCGCTTACGTCCGATACTGTCTACAACCTGCTCTTCTAAGAGGTAGGCTTCATCATCAGAAAGATTGTTTTTAATTTTTACAATGTAGTCTTTGGGGTCTAATCCAGAATCTATTATATTTATTATAGTCTTATGTTTATAAGTTTTATTTATTCTTTTGGCTTCTGGGATGTGCTGTAACATACGTTGCCTAGATCCTTTACCTACATAAAAAGGTTCGTACAAAAACGATATGCCTATATCTGTGTAGGTAAATTTTCCGGGCTTTAGTGGATCGGTGTACACGTACAGGTAACAGTTATTATTTTTCATTGATAAGGTTCCTTTATGTTGCGGAGTTAAAGCACACAAAGTGCGTTATACTAAACTATATACTCGCCCATAGGAATATTTATTACTACAAATAATAATTAGTTAATTTTATTGGGTGGGTTTATAGAAGGTACGGTAGGGATTAGGATAATCTTTAAAGCAAACCTTAGAGTCTATAGGTAGTCTTCGCTTGACGCTCGACTTATTATAACACAAGATCTTGGTTTTGTCAAGTCTTTTATTTACAAGATTAAAAATAAAAGACTTGACAAAAGAACGATATCGTGCTATACTAGGGTCGGGCCGAAGGTCTTAGAGGTAGATTATAGCCTTGAAGTACAGCCTTACCAATCCCTTACCCACAACCATACCCAATAATAACCACAATAATTATTTTGCCTAAACCCAAGAAAAGACTTGACAAAACCCGTGGTATCTGTTATAATGTATTTATTGATGGTTCTACGTAATAAATTTTTAAGTAATATGGTATATATTAAGATAGGAGAAAGAATATGCACAGAGTATCAACGTCCCCTAAAAGAATCAGTCCCGAAGAAGTTAGCAAAGACAATTCAGATATCTGGCGGTATAGTCCAGATCTTTATTCAGCACTTAGAAAAGAGAAATTTTCCAAAGCAAACCCAGAGGCACACATGAACTATATGGAAGCAATCGGAGAACTCGGTCTTGTATCACCTTACGATGATCTTGAGTTGCAGATGGACCTAGAGAAGTTTAAAGAAGGACTTAGCGAATCTGACCTAGAGATATTTAATTTGATGCTTTTAGGAATGAAGCAGAGAGAAATCAAAGATATTGTAGGACTCTGCCAAGCAACAGTCAGCAAGAGGCTTAGGAATCTTAAAGCGAAATTTAAAGAATTCTACCTCGACGGAGAGTAAACGTGGACCAAGAAAATACTACTGAATATAAATTACCAACTACCTTAGAGGCAGCAAAGCCTCTTGAAATGTCATTTGAACAACGACAGGTAGCGGAACTTTTAGTAACAAAAACTCCTCAACGTGTAAGTGAGATTACTGGCGTTCCTTTGTCAGCAATCAAAAGGTGGAAGAAGCATCCAGACTTCAAAAAGTACATGAATGATTTTGTTCTAGATCTTGCTAAAGATATGAGAGCCTACCACCTTCAGCTCTGCTATCAAATGCTTGAGGCAAGAGTCGAGAAGATTGAAGAGCTAGGCGATTTCAGTATGCTGTCCTCTAGAGACACTTTAGATATTATGGAAAGTATGCGGAAAGCGTCTGACACTTCTGGTGAGAAAGAGCAATCCCACTACATGAAGACTATCGAAGCACTTATCAGTAAATCTGCAAAACCTAGTATTACATTTAACGTGGATGGGGGCACTAAAGAATGAAATACCTAACCGCAATCAAGGACATTGTAGCGGAAGCTTTCGGGTTCCATGCAAGCAGTCCTACAGCCTTGTTTAAACTATTCATCTCCACTGTTCTTATACAGTTTGCTGTTTTAAGTTTAGTAAGTATCTCTACAAATGGCGCTGTAAAGGACATTCCTAATTTAGAGGCAGTCTGGTATTCATCTCACTTTTGGTGGGGTTTATTGGGCCTTTTTGGAGCTTGTAGCCTGGTGTTTGAAAGGTACATTAAAGGTAGTCTGTCTGTTTTAGTTACAGGTTATCTTTCAGCTATCGCCTCCCTTGCCTTGCTTAGTTACGACTTTATTACAACCAAGCCTCCAGTTCATACAGGGGGTATTCTAGCCGCAACTGCTGTGGTATTTCTCGGAGGCATACTGTATGGAAGGATCAAGGCCCGCTAGCTTCATTCAGGAATTATGCGACATAAAACATAAAGCACTAGAGTCAGATATTTCTGAAGCCAAGGAAGCTATTGAGCACATCACAAATCCTTCTAATGGGCACATCGCTATTGCTATTGAAAGCTTAGAGAAAAGAATAGACAAAATTGATGCTAAAATAAACGGTCTAATTATTTTTTTAGGCACTACGGTTACTGGTTTGGCAATAAGTATAGGAGCCGAATTTATAAAAAAATTCGTTAATTAATTTATGGCACACAAACAACCTGCTTTACGCAGTGCAAAAGTTATAGACTACTTGAAGGTAAAAGGTAATCTAGACTCCTACGCTTTTTTGGAGCATGTAGGAAACATACCGCATGACGGTCAGAGAACATTAATTGACGCGTACATGGAGAAGGTTCCACCTACTGCTGAGACTGCTGCTTTAGGGCTAGCCTTCGATTACAAATATAAGACCTTTGTAGCAGCTTGTGGGAGACGTTGGGGAAAGTCCTTCATAGTTTCTAACCTAGCAGCCGAAGAGATGCTCTATCCAAACGCTCAGGTTCTTATTTGCTCTTATCGACTAGAAAACTGTAAAGTTATTTTCAACCAAGTCCGAGATATTATAAAAGGACTTGGTATAGAAATTGTAGCGGATAGAAAGAAAGAGCTGGAACTTGAATTAGCACATGGAGCCAAACTCTGTGTTGCTTCAAACGATAACGTAGAGTCTCGTCTCGGTAACTCTGTTTCGTTGCTGATCGTAGACGAAGCCAAACTGTTTCAGCGTGATCTGTTCGAGATGTTCCTTGAGCCTCAGCTTCTGGACTTCGCTCCGTATTCTAGGACGATACTTATCAGTTCTCCTAAAGAGGGCTGGCTACAAGACTATTACGAGAGAGGGCAAAGCACTGATCCTAAGTATGCTGATTATTGGTCAACGTCTTTTCCTACCTCTTCTAACCCTACAATATCTAAATCTTATTTGGAAAAACTGAAACTTCGTGTTCCTCCTGATGTTTGGGAGCAAGAATACGAAGGTAAATTTGTTTCTTCTGCCGGAAAAGTATTTAAGGAATTTGACAGAGACGAGAATGTTTTTGGTGACAAAGATTTTCCAAGGTTTTGGGAGTGGATTTCTACAAGAGCCTTTCCAGTATTTCATTCAATTGACACTGGGTACAATCACTACTTCGCTGGTATATATTGCCTACATATGGAATCCTTAGATACTTATTTAGTATTTGGAGAATACCAGAAGAACCAATTGGTAACGCCGATTCACGCAGCTAACATAAACGGATACGAGGCGAAACACAACATAGATCCTTATGTTAGGTACGCCGATCCAGCAGGTGCCCAAACAAATGCTGACTTAACTGAGTACGATTTGTATTTCAATCTTGCCTCAAAGAACCTTAGAGAGTCTATTAACTGCGTCAACACTTTATTTTACCAGCGGAGCAAGGTGACTAAAGGCCCAAGGCTGTTGGTGCATGATAGTTGTGTAGAACTTATCAGGCAGCTTTGTTTTATTAGCTGGAAAGAAGACGGGGCATCTATGGCTAGGGAAACTTCCAGCGGAGGCGTTAAGCCGTTCAAGCCCGATGATGAAAAGAAAACAGACTGGGATTTGATAGACGCTTTGAGGTATGGTTTGTTTAGTTACCTTAAAGATGGCGCCATTGATGTTGCTGTTTTAGATCATACAGAATACCTCAAAGATGGTAGCTTGGCTAATGATGAACTAGAGTCTGAAACTAACTTAGACTTTCAAATGGCAAAACAGGGAATGTTTAGAACTTCTACTTTCTCGGATATAGATGATGATTATTGGGAGTAATTATGAGACTAATAGATAAGTTACTTAACAGACAGGTTGAGACAGA